>Ga0326727_10016709_pt1 | contig 15414 bp, 14 predicted proteins | sample MB2enrmetagenome_FD_207643 | JGI IMG/M metagenome (GOLD analysis project Ga0326727, IMG submission 207643) | Lab enriched peat soil microbial communities from McLean, Ithaca, NY, United States - MB29MY | ecosystem: Environmental > Terrestrial > Soil > Wetlands > Peat | place: USA: New York... | reverse complement strand
AGACTGAGCATGCCGAGCTGGCCTTGCGTGATGATCCCGGAAAGCGTGGTCATCGCGTATTCCATCGCCATGGAGTGGATGATGGCGTCGATGACGCCCCACGCGGTGATATAGACGAAGAGTCCGCATATGAGATAGAGCGCCTTCTTTGCCAGAGGCGTGGGGAGGAAGATCACGAGAAAGGGGATGAGGGTGATGGCTACGGCAGTCATCACCGCCTTGAAGACGGGGAGCCATTCGTTCGCCGCCATGCCCGCGCCTACTAAGGACGAGCCCGTGTTCCTGCTCGCGAGGACGGTCATGGCGAGGCTCGGGCTCGCGTCGAGGAGTACGTCGTTCATGGTCTGCCCGATGAGCATTTGCTTGAAGACGTCGGAGGTGGCATACGACGTTCCCCCGGCGAGCGTGTTGACTACCCCCGCGAGGGTATCCGTACATTGCGCCAGCTCCTGGGCGTTCGACGCGTCGTAGCCGGCGTTCGCGCAGGCGGCTTTCACGGCATTGGTGAACGTGGCGGCGTTCGTGAGCTTCGAGAGCAGCACATTCCACGCGTCTTTGCAAGAGGCGGTCGTGTCCCCCGGGTATTCCACGGTGTAGACGGCCGGGCTGGCCGCGAGGGCAAACTGCGTCGTGAAATCCGTGCTCGTCGCGAGCCCGTTGACGGTAAGCGTGGTCCCCGGCCTCTGGAGCTCGAAGAGGACACAGTCATTGGTGTACTGCTTGAGGGACGCCGCGATGTCGGCGTCCATGGGGATCCCCCCGGCCTGGGCCATGTCGTACATGAGGTTGAACGCCCGGCCACCCGCCATGTTCTGATACGACATGGGGTCGGTCGAGGTGGTATAGATGGTGTTGACCACGAACCGCTCGATCTCGTTCATCGCGCCCGCGATGAAGACGATCCCGTCCGGTATGCCTCCCACCGCCTGGTTCCTGTTGGCGACCGGATCATAGATATAAAGGGTGCCCTGGGGAACGATCATGGCGGCATAGACCAGGTACCCGGCCATAAGGGGGACTCCCCACGACAGCGTGGAGAACCTCCCACCTACCGCCCTCATGACGAGAGCGATGCCGCCAAACAGGATGCCTACCACCATGGCGACGAATACAGCCGCCCCGAACCCGCTGTCTGAGAAGATCAGCGCCATCTTGGAAAACGCCCCGACTATCTGCTCGAAGCCGCCGTAGGTGTAATATTCCATATCCAGAGCGAAGACCGCCTTGGAGGCCAGAAGCGTTGTGAGGAAGCAAAGGACGGCAAGGAGTCTCTTCATAGCCTACATCTTCGACATCACGCGGTTCACGAAGCTCTTCGAATACGTCTTGGCGAGCTTGTCCCTGGATAGGGTCATGAAGTCGGCGTAGCGCTGGCTCACCGCGAAAAGGGCCTCGTGTTCCTTGAGATACTTCTGGTAGTCTTCCTGAAGGATGGAGACCGACTGCCTTATGCGGGCGTCCAGGTCCTTGAGGTGCTCGACATCGAGCGAGATGGACGATATCTGGCAATTGGGCGTCGGGCTATTGGCCTGTTTCTTGAGGGCCATCTGGGCGAGACGGATGTTGTACATCGCCTGGGTGTAGAGGTCCTTGACCAGGGCGAAGGCGTAGGCTCTCGCGGCGAAGTCGGCGAGCTCGAGCTGGACCTCCGGCCCCTGCTTCGTGGCGACCGCGTAGACGAGATTGTGATAGACGAGGGGGACCGTGTTAATGAGGGTCTGGTCGTCGCTGCTGAGGGTTCCCTGGGTGAGGAGATTGTTGTAGACGCTCGCGACCCGGTTCTGGGCCCACTGGACCAGGTTGGCATTTGTGTCGGTGATGGGAACGCACGTGGCGTCGGGAGAAGTGAGGGGTCTTACGTAGGCGCTGCCGTCGAGGAAACTGTCGAGCCCATATGCGCTGTTCTGTGGGCAGGGACTCACTGGCGTCATCATGAAGGTGTTGGTCCCCGAAGAATCGACAATGGGGTCGTACTGGATGTCTCCGATGAAGCCCCTCACGAGCTCCACATGGCTCGCGGGTATCCCCCTTTCAGCCGCTACGGCGGAGAAGACGCTCTGCCCCTGCGTCATGAAGAGGTTGGTTATCACCGAGGGGCAGCCGCTGTACATGGGCGTCTCGTTCGATATCGTGGGCTGGCCACCGTTCGACTTTACCGCCTGTTGAATGTCGTTGTAGATGTCGGTCAGGCCCGTCTCAAGGGAGAAGTCCTGTTGCGCCTCGGCCTTGATCTTCGGGTTGTCCGTGAAGGGCGACACGAGCTTCGCGGAAAGGACCTTTGCGTCGTGACAGTCGTTCATCTGGAGACCGTTGAGCTCGTTCGCGAGGGCCTCTAAGGATTTCATGATGTTCGAGCACTGCTGGCAGAGCGTGCTCAGGGCGAGGTCGAAAGCCATAGCGGGCGCGGCCTGGAGGATTTTCTGGAACTTCTGCACGAGGTAGTTCACATTGAGGAACGAAAAACCCCCCATGAAAAGGTCGATGCCTCCGCATCCCACCTTGAACCGTGGCGCCTGTACCGAGAACAGATGGTCGTTGCTCATTCCCCATCTTGCAGAGATCGACCCTCCCGTCGCGTACCCGCGCTTTTCTCCTTCGAAGTACCCGGGGCTCGTCTCCGTCTTCTGGCTGAGCCAGTCGTCGATGAAGCCCGCCCTGGCGGTCGCGTCGAAGAGGACGATCATGATCAATGCCGCCACTATCTTCCGTTTCATTTCGTGCCTCCTTTCCCCTTCATGGCGGGGACCGTCACGTCGAACGCCCCTCCCTTCTGGAAGTCGTAAATGCTATACTCCAGCGGCGTGATCTCGCCCGCGAGAAGCCTTATCCCCCGGTAGATCTTGTCCTCCATCTCGGATAACGAAATGACACCAGCCGAGACAGGGATGGCCTCCTTGCTGTTCCGATAGACGAGAAGGATGCTCGGAACGATGGTCACCCCAAACATATCGGCGAGGGTTCGCTGCTGAGCGTAATCGATCCGCTTGATCTCCCAGCTGTATTCGCTTTCGAAGAACCGCATGATCTTCTCCTGCTCCTCGCAGTACTCGCACGTGGGCGAGTAGAAGAAGAGCAGGCCGTAATCCCCCTTAGCACGGATAATTCTCTCTTTCACTTCCCCTTCTCGGGAACGGACAAGGGCGTTCTGGCCAGGGACGACGGTTGGGTAGTCCTTCGACAGCGATAGCTCGGGGTCCTTCTGCATCACGTATTCGGCGACGTTCGTGAAGGCCAGGGCCTTTCTCCTCGCGATGTCCTGGACGTAGTAATATTCCTCGACATTCTCGGGTGTGGGCCTCCAGACCGCCTTCTTCTGGAAGTCCGTGAGAAGCGCCTGGAAGTCGTCGGGGTGCATGTCCCAGAGCTGATTTACCGTGTAGTCCTTCAAGGAAGGGACGCGGTGCTTCTGCTCCGGCTCTTCCTTCGGGCTCGAAGGCGCCTTCTGCTGCTCGTACCAGAACCAGCCCCTCTTGTAGTCCTGGTAGTAAGGGATTGACTTCTCTTCGGGAACAAGAGCTTCCGTCGCAAACGCAGCCGTTCTAATCACGAGGAGGCTACAGAAGAGGATGGGCAATGCCTTCAACGTTTCTCCTTTCTATGAAACCGAGGTACCTCGAATCGAAGCTGTCTGGATTGTTCCCCGTGACAAAGACCATTCCTTCGGGTACGGGACCCGAATAAACGAAAGCATCGACGAACTCCCCTTTGAGGGAATACTGCTTCGCCATTCCAAGAAATTCGCCGTTGCAGTAATACTCACTGGCCTTCGTCTCCAGCTTATCGCCTGAGATGCACGATACCTTTTTGAGGAGCCTCGACGGCTTTCCGTTCTTTATGTAGTGGGACCGGACGGTGAACATGATGTAGTCGTCCTTCCTGATCTCATCGGGAGCGAACTTCTTCGTGACGACGAATATGCGGTGATCGAGAGAGGGGCTTATGGCCACAACGATCCTCCCGGGAAGGAGCAGGCCGAAGACTAGGGCCGAGATGGCCGCGAGCCAGACGGATCGCTTCTTTCGGTCCGTGAAGAGGTCAGTAAGACACTTTTTCAAGATTTTTAGACGCAATGACGTCCTCCAGTATGAGAACCCTGTTTTTCGGCTGACTCTTCAGCGCCGCCAGGTACCGGTCGAGGTTGGCCTTGAAGTCGTCCATGGTGATCTTTTTCGCGAGGACCAAGTCCCTCTGCTCCTGAAGAAACCCGCTCACGTCCACGGCCACCACTTTCTGCGCCACCCAGCGGTCGTAAGCGGCAACCGTCGCCACGGAGCTCATCATGCTCACGACGATGACGAGAACCGCCGCGTAGGTCTTCGTGATTCCCGGCCGCGTCTTGGCGGGGGGCTCGCGCTTCCCCTCTATTAATGTCGCTTCCGCACCTTCCACGCATACCTCCCCGGTCCTGCCGCGCGCTCACGCGGCAGGACCTAGTGTTGATAGAAGCCCTTCCTCAAGCCCGCGAGCAGCGCGCTGACCCCGGCGCTGTGGGTCTCTTTTTCGAAGGCCTCGAGGACGTACTCGAAACTGACGTCCCCATAAACCGCATGAAACGCGCGTATGTTGATATTACTTTTGAGGCCTTCGCTTTTTTCCGGGTCCTTCAGGCCGCTCACCGTCGCGTGGACAAACGCGGGGACATGGGTGATATGGTAGCGCTCGAAAAGCATGGGATCGATAATCACCGCGGTGTTGTAAGTACGGCAGGTGCCTCTCAAGGGGTCGCATTTCGGGTCTTCGAGAAGCAGGTCCCTGACGAAACGCAAGGTCGGCTTTATGTATTTTGCCCCGCCGATGAACCCCCGCATGACGAACCTTACGTTGCGGTCACCCAAGGCACTTGCCGCGCTCGTATAGCGGCGAAGGGTCTCTGTGGGTATCGACGAGGAGAGAAAGATGTAGATCCGCTCGTTGGCCCCGAGCCCTCCCGTGGCGCTGTCCTTTTTGCTGTCCTTGTAATATGAACCCTCGCGCCCGAAGACCTCCTTTTGAATGCGCTCCCTCTCCAGGGCGATCTTCCTCTGGAATTCCTCGGACCGATAGATGCGATACGCTTCTTCCGCTTTTTGCCTCCCGAGGGCTTCATAATCGTTTGGGGGAAGCACCATGCCGGCCGCGTCCTTCTTCGCCTTCTCCAGCAGGGCGGAGATCTCGTCCGTGGACAGGTCTCCTGCGAAGGCGGAGAGGGATGCCAATGCCAGGACCGCAACTACAACGAATACCCTAAGCAGCATAGTTTCTTCCTCGTGAGCACCCAGTCGAAATTATCTGCGGCGTTGCCGCCTGCCGAGTAGGGTGGGTTCTTGCCGGCCGCCCATATGAGTCCGCTCCGTCCTATGGGCTGGCAGGTGTAGTCCCTGACGGGCTTCATGATCTGGAGACGGTAGTGGCTTTTCGTCCAGATAGGCCACATGGTGGGACCGCAAACATTGGTGGCTGTGTCGGTGAGCGTGTACTCCCGGACGAGCTTGTAGATCAACCTGCCCGCCAGGGCCGCGTTGTCCTCCACGATGTTGTCGTTGCCTTTGTGACCCGTGAGGGGATAAGCCGACCCCCACGACCCCATGCACCAGAAGAGGACATCGAGGGGCAAGCCCGCGTTTGCGGCGACGCTGTCTGCAATGCAGGAGAACTGGAGCACCGGGTTGCCGAAGAGCAAGGCCTCGGGGTTGAGAAGGAACGCAAGGAGGTCGTCGTTCCAGAGCGGGTCGACCTCGGTGATATACCCGACGTCGAAACCGGTGTTCTCGAGACACGGCAGATCGAGGAACAGATCCAGGAGGGACCATACGTTGAGCATGTAGTAATGGGCCTGTGCGAAACTGCTCTTGGAAGCCTTCGCGGTTCTCTGGGAGTCGCCCGCGAGAAACCCGTTGCCTCCCAGATCAGCACCGATCAGGTTGAAGCACCAGGGATCCTTCACCGTCTCGATGATCCTCGCGGGCTCCCAGAACGACGCGCTGAGCCCTATTGTCGTCCCGCAGATGCAGATGGGACTCGAGATATCGTCGCCCGGGGAATCGATATCGGAGCCGAAGATGGTGATCCCGCCTATGGTGACGGGGAATATGCAGTCCCAGCAGATGTCCGTAATCGGGTTGAAGAACTCCGCCGAGCACGTCGCCCGCCCGGTTGCAGGACAGGCGAGGATAAAAGCTATGGCCGCAGTAACCAGGAACGCAGGAAGTTTGGCGCGCAAAACGTGCCTCCTCTTGAAAGAATACAGCCTGAAGAGATATTACTTTGAGCGTCTTTAGGGTGGCCAAGGAGCGATGGAACAGAAAGCGCGGTTACAACGACAAACAATTCTTCTTTATCATTCACGACCTTCAATAGAATATTCCTGCCCTTATATTGACGGCCATCCTATTCTTGACAATTATAGTAGGAAACAAATAGAATCATGCAAAGACGACTAGAGGCTGTGTCATTAACAGTAAAGTCTTTGTCGGCGGGCCGTCTCGTTGGACAAAGACACCGGCAGGGTCGATTGTGCTTCCACCAACCTTGACCGTTTACTATTCAGGTGACGCAACGGGAGGAGAGAACTATGATCGATACCTTGGGACAATTGAAAGCGAGGGCCCTTGGAACACAGGATATAGGATTGGGAGATGCTCTTACGCTTCATGAAATAGGTACGAAAACTCCTTTCGCACTCATGGCGGCGGCCTCGGAAATAAGGGAGTTCTTCAAGGGAAAGCGGATAAACCTGTGCGGGATAATCAATGCAAAGTCCGGCAGGTGCCCCGAGGATTGCAGGTTCTGCGCCCAGTCGGCCCGTTATGAGACGGACGCGCCTGTCTAGGATCTGGTTTCGACAACAGAGATCGTGGACGCGGCCAGGCAGATGAAGCAATGCGGCGCCCACATGTTCGGCATTATCACGAGCGGTACGCGCATCGATAGTGAGGAAGAGTGGGAAGTGATTTACGAGGCAGTCAGGGGAATCAGGACGGCGGGAGTGAGGCCTTGCGCCTCCCTCGGCATGCTCGACAGGCAGAGGGCAATCGCATTAAAGGAGGCCGGTCTCTACCGCTACCATCACAACCTGGAAACGGCGAGGAGCTTCTTCGACAATATCTGCACGACCCACGACTACGAGGAGGACATCGATACGATACGCTCGGCCAGGGAGGCGGGACTCAAGACGTGCTGCGGCGGCATTATCGGCATGGGCGAATCGATGGAGCAAAGGATCGAATTCGCTCTGACGTTAAAGGAACTGGCTGTCGATTCTGTACCCTTCAATATTCTCAACCCCCGCCCAGGCACGCCCCTGGCAGGTACCCCGTCCGTTCATCCCCTCGAATTGCTCATTACTATCTCGATCTTCAGGTTCATACTCCCAGACAAGGATATAAAGCTCTGAGGCGGGAAGGAAGCGAACCTGCGGCAGCTCCTGCCGCTCGGGATCGTGGCCGGCTGCAACTCCTTGATGACCGGAAATTACCTTACGACGGCCGGACGGGATTCAAACCTCGACATCGAGATGATCAAGGACCTGGGGTTGGAGCCCCTTATGGCGGAGGATAGTGACTGAACTGGAGCAAACGCCTATCGAGGATGGATCTCCCGGGATTAATCAGCCTTTCGTCAAGAGAAACACGCCCACATGGGCAAAGGCATTAGGGAACGTTCTTATTCTCTTCTTCGCGTTGAAATAAAAGGCCTTCTCTATCCGTATGTAACGCTTACGGCAGTAATCGATGAAATCGAGAATGCTCAGGAAGTGGAGGTTGGGTGTGTCGTGCCATTCGTAGGGCAGTGACGGGGTAACGGGCACCCTTCCCCTGATGCCCAGTTGAAAGCGTGTGGCCAGCGTTGCAAAATTCGGAAAGCCTACGATCACCTTCGCAGCCACCCGCAGTGCCTCTTTCAGGACCTCGTCCGGCCTCTTCACCTGTTGGAACGTTTGATTCAGGATAACAAAATCGAAGGACCGGTCCGCGTATTCCGAAAGGCCCCTATCGATGTCGTCGTGAAAGACGTTCAAGCCCTTTGCCACGCATTCGAGTATGGCCTGGTCGTCGATCTCTATGCCCTCACCGCTCACATGCTTCTCCTTCACCAATTCGGCCAGCAGCTCGCCTGTCCCACAGCCGAGATCGAGGACGATTGCGCCTGACGTGATGATCTCGACTATGACTTTTTGGTCGAGGCGAAGGCCCAAGCGATCACTCATTCTATATCCCACCCGATACGTTCTTGAGGAAGTGCTTGATGAGGTGGGCCTGCTCTTCCACCTCGATAAGGAACGCGTCGTGGCCCCACGTCGAATTGAGTTCTGCATAGATCGCTTTGACACCCGCCCGCTTGCACGCCTTGGCGGTCTCCTGCGACTGGTGTGCAGGGTAGAGCCAATCGGACTTGAAGGCGATCACGAGGAAGCGCGCTTCGACCCCCCGTAACACCTCCTGGAGGAGACCTTTGCCATTCGCCAGGTCAAAATAATCGATGGCCTTCGTGATGTAGAGGTAGGAATTGGGATCGAACCGCTTTATGAAATTATCTCCCCTGTACTGGAGATAGCCCTCCACCTCGAAATCCGGGTCGAAAGAAAATCCCGAGTGGCCGTTCCTGAAGCGCCTGCCGAACTTCTCGCTCATCGACAGATCGCTCATGTAGGTGATGTGACCTATCATCCTCGCGACGGAGAGGCCCTTGGCGGGAAGCTCTCTCCCGTAGTAATTGCCGTCATTCCAGTTCGGGTCCGCCATGATGGCCTGCCTACCTACCTCGTTGAACGCGATCTGCTGGGGTGAATGGGTGGCCGTGGTGGCGATGGGTATGACCGAGCGGACCCTTTCCGGATAGGAGACGACCCACTGGAGCGCCTGCATGCCTCCCATGGAGCCGCCCGCGACTGAGAGAAGCCGTTCTATCCCGAGGTAATCAACGAGATGACGCTGGGCGTTCACCATATCGCCGACGGTAACGAGGGGAAAATCGAGGGCGTACGGTTTACCTGTCGCCGGATTGATCGACGAAGGGCCCGTGGAGCCCCTGCATCCCCCCAGCACGTTCGAGCAGATAATGAAGTACTTGTCCGTGTCGAACGCCTTGCCGGGTCCTATCATGTTGTCCCACCAGCCAGGACCCTTGTCCCCCTTGTGGAAGCCGGCGGCGTGGGCGTCGCCCGTCAGCGCGTGGAGCACGAGGACCGCGTTCGATCTGTCGGCGTTGAGTTCCCCGTACGTCTCGTAGGCAAGGGTGACGGGGGAAAGCGTCTTCCCCCCAACCGTAGCAAAACCATTATCCAGGGCGAAGGTCTGGTATTTCGTCTCCACGATACCCAGACCTCCGCCGCCGCGCGCCGTCATCATCTCTTTACCCCGCCGCTTTTTTCAGCGCTTGGTCGATATCTTCCTTTATGTCCTCCGCGTCCTCTATGCCGATTGACAGGCGGATATAGTCCTCGGTGACGCCCGTTTCCTCCTGTTCCGCCTTGCTCAACTGCTGATGCGTAGTGGAAGCGGGATGGATGACGAGGCTCTTGGCGTCGCCGATATTGGCCAGGTGCGAGAGGAGCCCGACGGACTCGATGAACCTCTTTCCCGCCTCAAGACCGCCCTTTATGCCGAAGCCCACAAGGCCGCCGAAGCCTTCTTTCAGATACCTGCTCGCCACAGGGTAGTTCGGGTTATCCGGAAGTCCCGGATAGTTGACCCAGGAAACCAGCGGATGTCCCTTCAGGAACTTTGCGACGGCAAGCGCGTTTTCCGAATGTCTTCTCTGCCGCAATGGGAGGGTCTCCAATCCCTGTAAGAAGAGCCACGCATTGAAGGGGCTTAATGCCGCGCCCAGGTCGCGGAGGAGCTGGACGCGCACCTTGAAGATGAACGCGACGTTGCCCATGTCGCCGAAGCTGCCGAAGACGTCCCAGAACTTGAGGCCGTGGTAGCTCGGGTCGGGCTCCGTGAACTCCGGGAACTTCCCGTTTCCCCAGTCGAAATGACCGCCGTCGACGATAACGCCGCCTACCGATGTGCCGTGGCCGCCGATATATTTTGTAGCGGACGTCGTGAGAATATCGGCGCCGTAATCGAGCGGTCTTACGAGGCCGACGCCTACCGTGTTGTCGACAACGAGGGGGATACCCGCGTCATGGGCGATCTTCGCGAGGGCCTCGAAGTCGGGCACATCGAGCTTCGGGTTGCCTATCGTCTCCGCATAGACCGCCCGTGTCCGCCCGGTGATAGCCTCTTTGAAGGCCTCCGGTTTTGCGGAGTCGACGAACTTCACCGTGCGGCCAATCTTCGGGAAGGTGTAGTGGAAAAGCTCGTAGGTGCCTCCATAGAGGTTGTTGGCCGACACGATCTCGTCCCCCACCTGGGTTATCGCGAGCAGTGCAAGCGTTTCCGCGGCCTGGCCCGACGATACGGCCAGCGCGCCGCTGCCCCCTTCGAGGGCTGCGATGCGCCGCTCGAAGATATCGGTCGTGGGGTTCATGATACGGGTGTATATGTTGCCCAGCTCCGCCAGGGCAAAGAGGTTGGCGGCATGGGTCGTATCCCTGAATACGTAAGAAGTGGTCTGGTAGATGGGCACCGCGCGAGCACCTGTTGCCGGGTCCGGCTTCTCCTGTCCCGCATGAACTGCGAGTGTGTCGGGTCTTCTTGCCATGGTCTTGTTCCTCCCGTGATTGCCGGGGTGTGGCCGCGTCCGGACCCGCTATCGGGTACCCCGGCTTAAACCCCGACGGGCCGGTCAACTATATGTAGTACATGGCCGTATCCTTCCCTGACTTTTCCTCTTGCATCCTCGCGAGTTGATCGAGCGTGAAACCGGAAAGGAATTCGTCCATTTTCCCGCCCAGGAGGGTCCATATGTCGCGGGTAGCGCAAGTCGCCGATCTCGGACAGACTTTCGGCTTGTCCACGCAGTCTACGAGCCTGCACGGACCTTCGAGGGCCGTGATGATCTCGTTCGCGGTTATCTCGGAGGGCGACTTGTTCAAGAGAAAACCTCCTTTCCTGCCCCGCACCGTATGTATAAGCCCGGCGGCGCGCAGGGCGGCAAATATATGTTCGAGATATTTCTCGGATATTTCCTGTCTTTTTGCGATGTCGGCGAGAAACACAGGCACCTCGTCCTTCTGATTGGCCGCCAGGTCCATCATTGCCCGGAGTCCATACCTGCCCTTGGTCGACATTTTCATGGTACTTACTCCTTCCTAAATAGCTACATCGGAAGCTGTGGCCGAATCCAGGCCCGGAAAGAGGTTCTGAAAAAGGGGTGCAGACAGGTAGCGCTCGCCTGCGTCGGGCAGGATCACGACTATAGTCTTCCCCTTGCTTTCCGGCTCTTTCGCGATGCGGGCAGCAACGAAGGCCGCGGCCCCGCTGGAGATACCGCAAAGGATGCCCTCCTCACGGGCGAGGCGGCGGGCCATGTCTATGGCTTCGTCGCTTGTCACCGTCTCGACGCGGTCAACGAGGTCGAGCTGCAAGACCTTCGGTACGAAGCCGGCGCCGATCCCCTGTATCTTGTGAGGGCCCGTTTTGAGTTCCTGCCCGTTGCGCGTCTGGGTGAGGATAGGCGATTCTGCCGGCTCGACGGCGACGGAGACGATCTTCTTCCCTCTCTTGATCTTGAAATACCTGCTCACGCCCGTGATCGTCCCCCCGGTCCCCACGCCCGACACGAAGACGTCCGTTTTGCCGTCCGTGTCGTTCCAAATCTCCACGCCCGTCGTCGCCTCATGGATGGCCGGGTTGGCAGGGTTCTCGAACTGCTGGGGCAGGAAATAGCGGGAAGGGTCGCTCATGGCTATTTCCGTCGCCTTGGCGACTGCCCCCTTCATGCCTTTCGCCGCCTCGGTCAGTATCAGGTTCGCGCCGAAGATCTTCAACACCTTCCTGCGCTCGATGCTCATGGTCTCGGGCATGGTGAGAAGCAGCTTGTAGCCGCGGGCGGCTGCCACAAAGGCAAGAGAGATACCGGTATTGCCGGAAGTCGGCTCCACGATCTCCATGCCCGGCCTCAATCGGCCCGTCTTCTCGGCGTCCCAGATCATCGCCGCTCCTATGCGGTCTTTGACCGAATAGGCCGGGGCCCTGCCTTCGATCTTGGCAAGGACGGTCGCTTCCGGGCCGACCACGCGGTTCAGCTTGATCAGCGGTGTCCCTCCTATGGATTGACTGTTATCCTCATATCTGCCCATACTGATCTCCTTTTTTTACCAGCCCTTCTGACCAGCTCTTATACTACTATGCCAGTAGGAATACTGTAGTTTAACTGACCATAGTTGTCAAGAATAATCTCAATGAGTATTCTTGCCACCCTGTACTCTTTGCCCCGGTATTCCTCACCTGCCGTCAGTCGCTTTCTTCAAGGCCTGTTTGAAATCGGCGATCAGGTCTTCAGAGTCTTCCAACCCTACGGAGAGCCTGACAAGGCTGTCCGTGATCCCCTTGGCTTGCCGCTCCCGAGGAGGAACAGACGCGTGCGACATGGTCGCGGGATATGAGAGGATGCTTTCCACCCCGCCGAGGCTAACGGCTAGCAGGGGAAGGGTGACCGATCGCATGAAGGCGTGCGCCATCTCGACAGTGGGCAGCTCGAACGAGATGACGGCGCCGGGGCCTGAGGCCTGCCGTTCGTGCACGTCTTTTCCCGGATGGGTATCGAGGCCGGGGTAATAGACCCGCGAAATCAGGGGTTGTCCCGACAACCAGGAGGCGATCCTCATCGCGCCCCGCTGCTGGACCTCCATCCTTGCGGCCAGCGTCTTTATCCCCCGCATGAGGAGCCATGAGTCCTGCGGACCGAGGATGGCGCCGAAGGTGTTTTGAATCGCTTTTAGCCTGTGCGCTAATTCCTTCTTTTTGACGGCCACCACACCCGCGATGAGGTCGCTGTGGCCTCCGAGGAACTTCGTGGCGCTGTGGATAACGATGTCGAAGCCGAGATCTATGGGCCGTTGCAGAAAAGGGCTCATGAAGGTATTGTCGATAATGGTCAGGAGGCCCTTTTCACGCGCCACATCCGTAATCGCCTTAAGGTCGGTGATCTTCAAAATTGGGTTGGACGGTGTTTCGGCAAAGATTGCCTTTGTCTCAGGCTCGATGACCGCCCGCACCTTTTCGGCTGTGGAGATGTCCGCGAACGTGTGGCGGAGACCCCAACGGTTGAAAAGCTTCGTCAGGACGCGGTACGTCCCCCCGTAGACGTCCTCGCTGACAAGAATGTGATCGCCCGTTTTCAGAAGGAGCAGGACCGACGAGATGGCGGCCATGCCCGAGGAAAAGGCAAAACCATGGCTGCCCCCCTCCAGGACCGCCACCGTATGCTCAAGAGCGTCCCTCGTCGGGTTTGAGCCCCTCGCGTATTCGTACTGACCGAAGACGAGCGGATCGTCCTGCGCGAAGGTCGATGCCTGGCAGATGGGGATGCTCGACGCCCCCGTGTGGGGATCTCTGTCCTTACCGGTGTGAAGAATTCTAGTTCTGTAATCCATCCTTGGTTTTCTCCTTCTGAATACCACCCGCGCGCATCATCCGCCGAGGGCCGATGACAAATCGTCGATCAGGTCTTCCACCGCCTCTATCCCGACCGACAGCCGGAGCAGGCGGTCGCTTATGCCCAGCCTACATCGGACCTCTTCGTCCATGTCCGCATGGGTCTGGGCGGCAGGGAAGGTGACGAGCGACTCGACGCCGCCGAGGCTCTCGGCAAAGAGGAAAACCTCCACCGAGGAAAGGACCCTTGGGACGAGTCCTGGGTCGTCTACCTCGAATGAGATAACGCTCCCGTTGCCCGACGCTTGGCTTTTCAAAAGGCCGTGGCCGGGATGTGTCGTTAAGCCGGGATAGAGCACATTGACCACATGCGGTTGCCGGGTGAGCCACTCCGCCACGGCGAACGCATTCCGCTCCTGCCGTTCCAGCCTGAGCGACAGGGTCTTCAGTCCGCGGAGCACGAGCCAGCAGTCCCAGGGGCCGGGGACGGCGCCGGCAGAGTTCTGATAAAAGTAGAGCCGCTCGCCAAGTTCTTTCGTCTTTGTCACGAGAAGGCCGGCAAGCACGTCGTTATGCCCCGAAAGGTATTTAGTGGCGCTGTAAACGGCAACGTCGGCGCCCAGCGCGAGCGGCCTTTGGAACCACGGCGTCAGGAACGTGTTGTCCACCACGGTAAGCGCGCCCTTTTCTTTGGCCGCTTTGCTGATAGCCCTTATATCGGCGATCTTCAGGAGTGGGTTCGTGGGGCTCTCGACTAGTATGGCCCTGGGCCCTGTGTCGAGGGCCTTCCGCACCGCATTGAGGTCGGAAGTGTCGACGAAGATCACATTGATGCCTATCTCCCGGTAAACCTTTTCCAGGAGGCGAAAGGTCCCGCCGTAAGGGTCCTCGCTGGCGACGACGGAATCACCCGGCTTAAAGAGCCTCATCAGACAATCGATGGCCGCCATGCCGGAGCTGAACGCCAGTCCTCGCTCCCCGCCGTCGAGGAGCGCCATAGTTTCTTCGAGGACGGTCCTGTTCGGGTTTCCGCTCCGCGAGTAATCGTAGCCGGTGCTCTTTCCCAACTCCGGGTGGCGGAAGGTGGCGGTCTGATAGACCGGCATCGAGACAGCGCCCGTGCTTTGCTCCCAACACGTGCCCGCATGGGTAAGTATCGTCTCCGCCGACCACCCCTCCTTCATATGCTCCTCCTCCCGATGCAATATTTGGGGTTCAGCACCCCCTCCACCGGCAAAGCCGGATGGAGCCTCCCCGCTCATAAATGCTCCAACGTATCGTCTCTTTCGCTTACTATCTATAGTCTATAGGGATAGTAGTATTAGGATAATTATCTTGACTACTTCTGTCAAGATAATTCTTGACGCCATCGTCCGGTATCTGCTACTATTACGATAGACATTGTGGCTATTTATGGGAACGAGCAATCACAATTTGTTCGACATCTCGAAGGTCGTTCACTCGCTCTGCGACAAGGCTTCCTATCTCCCTGTCTACCATGGAATAAACTTTCATGACGTGCCAATGCCGTCGACCGCGATCCTCAACAGGGCCGTGGATCTCTTGAAGTCGGTCCTTTTCCCCGGTTTCTTCATGAACACGGAGATAAAGCCCGAAACGGTGAAGTACTATATCGGTTCGGCGCTTGATGAAGCTACCCGTCTCCTCCACGAGCAGATCAGGCTGGGTTATTGTTTCTCCTGCAAGGAGGAGGAACGGGCGGCATGTCTGGAGCATGAATCGGAGTACCGGGAGCTCACCGACCGGTTCATATCCACGCTTCCCCATATCCGGCACATGCTCTCCCTCGACGCCCAGGCTGCATATGCCGGCGACCCCGCGGCGACGAGCACCGGGGAGGTCATCTTCTGCTATCCCAGCCTTGCGGCTATCACGCATCACAGGATAGCCCACGAGCTCTACAGATTGGAAGTGCCCCTCATTCCCCGCA
>Ga0326727_10016707_pt1 | contig 15415 bp, 10 predicted proteins | sample MB2enrmetagenome_FD_207643 | JGI IMG/M metagenome (GOLD analysis project Ga0326727, IMG submission 207643) | Lab enriched peat soil microbial communities from McLean, Ithaca, NY, United States - MB29MY | ecosystem: Environmental > Terrestrial > Soil > Wetlands > Peat | place: USA: New York... | reverse complement strand
TTCTCAAGAGTCGAGTCAATCAAGTCCTCATAGGCCTGAATCGCGCGGTCGATGCGGAACGGCTCGACTAAGGAGTGGGCGAACCTCTCCCCTGGCCGCAAGGCACAAAGTGCGGCAAGCAAAGAGGCGGTCAAGGCTTCCACTGAGACCCCCGGGGCAAGCCACACCCCAGGCTGGCCGCTGAGCAATTCCACGACGCCCCCCGAAGCCGGCAAAGCCACAATCGGGAGTCCCGCAACAGCCGCCTCCAACAGGGCGTTGGGCAGGCCTTCGTGCCGGGATGGAAGCACAAACAGCGTTGCCGCCTGAAAACAGGGCCACGGATCAGCGAGCTGGCCCGCAAAACGCACTGCGCGGTCAAGCCCCAATGCGCGGCACTCAGCCTTCAGCGCCGCCTCTTCCGGGCCGGAGCCGGCAATCAGCAGACTGGCCTCGGGAAACTCCCGCCGCACCTGGGCCAATGCCCGCAGCAGCAGATCGAAGCCCTTTTCCCGCGTGAGCCTGCCCACGGCCAGAAGATGCGGACCGCGGCTTTCCCACGAAACCGAATTCCGGCCGCTGGAACGGCGAATCTCCTCCACATCCACCGGGTTGAGCAGAACCGCAAGCCGGTCTTCGGGAAGCCCGAGTTGCCGGGCCAAATCCGCGGCCATGGCCTGCGTCTGGCAGATCACCCGGTCCGCGCGGCGGTAGAGCAGCCGGTAAAGCAGACGTGTGTAACCCGGCAGCCCGCCAAAGCTCAGGGCGGAGGAAACGGTCCCGTTCTGGCGCACCAGGATGCGGGTTCGCCTGGGAAGCAGAGGCATCAGCAGCAGCACCAGAAAATTCAGGTGGAAGATTCCCGACAGGATCAGATCCGGTTTCAACCGGCGAATCAGCCGCAGCAGCCGGAAGGCCGCAGAGCGCACCCTGGGAGCACCTAGCGCGTGAAGCTGGACCCTGGACGACAGCCCTCGGCGTCTGTCTCCGCTTGTGTAATCAGTCCCAGATGCAGCTCGTACTTCTCCGCCGGCAGACGGCGCGCCAGCAGTTCCATGACACGCTCCGCGCCGCCGCCGCCCAGATGCGGAATCAACAAGAGGACCTTTGGACGTGCGAACGCGGGTGGAGGTGCAGGCGCGGACAAGGGCAAATCCTCAAAATCTCAGCGAGTATAAAGCAGAGGGCCTTATGAATCTTTCATTAGCTCCTGTTTTCCGGATAATATTTTCTTTTTGACACAGTAAAATAGACTAATATTTCCTGTGAGTACTATATCCACTTTTCTCCAGCGGAAGATAGCCTTTCCAGGTCTCTTCTGCGTTGTCACGAAGGGAACGGCCAAAACGGAGAACGGAAATTAGGCGTTCCGGACACGAAGTTGTCCGATCGAGCGCCCGGCAAACATAAATTTCCGAAACCGTCGAGCTTTTTCCCTTAGCGTCTCTGATGCAGGTTCCGCATTGGAACGCTAAAGCCCTTTCTGGGAGAGGCTCGTGTTCAAACGCAGCAGAGATATAGCTGACGCTCGGTTCTCGCCGACACTATCAAGTGTGGGCGACCGGTTTTCAGCTTTCGCAACTTCTCTGGCTCAGCCATCGCGGCCGCCGCCTCGCCCGCACATCCTCGTCGGCATCACCAGCCCGCAGACCTGCCTGGTTCTCGGCGGCCGCCTGCGCGCGCTGCGTGAAGCGGGTTTCCGCGTAACGCTGCTTTCCAGCCCCGGCGAGTTGCTCGACCTGACGGCCGCTCAGGAAGGGATCGAGTCGATCGCCATTCCGATGCGGCGCGAGATGGCGCCGCTGGCGGATCTCGTCGCGCTGGTGCGTCTGTGCTGGCTGCTCTACCGGCTCAAGCCGGAGATGACCGAGTTCAGCACTCCCAAGGCCGGGCTGCTGGGCTCGATCGCCGCCATGCTCTGCGGAGTGCCGGCGCGGGTCTATTTTCTGCGCGGGCTCAAACTCGAAACCTCGACCGGACTCAAGCGCCGCATCCTGTTGGCCGCCGAAAAAGTCGCCGCGGCCTGCTCTCACACCGTACTGTGCAACAGCGACAGCCTGCGCAACCGGGCGCTCTCCTTGGGCGTGGCGCCAGAAAGCAAACTGCATCTGCTGGGCAACGGCAGCAGTAATGGCGTCGATGTGGAACGCTTCTCGCCGGGCAAAAACAATTTGCGCAGCTGGCTCGGCCTCCCGTTGCATGCACCTGTGGTGGGTTTTGTGGGCCGGCTGACCCGCGACAAGGGCCTTCCCGAGTTGATCGAGGCATTCGACGCTATTCTGGCCGCCAAGCCCGAAACGCACCTGCTGCTGGTGGGCTGGTTTGACGCCGCCGAAGACGCGCTCGACAGCCTGCTGCGCTGGCGCATCGAGCACCATCCGCGGATTCACATGACCGGCTTCGTTGCCGACACCGCGCCCTACTACCGTGCGATGGACGTGATGGTTCTGCCGACCTGGCGAGAGGGCTTTCCGAACGTCGTTCTGGAGGCCGCCTCCAGCGGAATCCCCGTCGTGACCACTCTGTGCACCGGTTCCCGCGACGCCGTAGTGCCGGAGGTGACCGGCCTGCTGATTCCGCCCGGCTACCCGGAGGCTATTCGCGAGGCCGTGCTGCAATTGCTCAGCAACCCGGAGCGCCGCAGGCGCATGGGCAAGGCCGCCCGCGCCTGGGTTCTCGACCACTACGTCAATGGCCGCGTTCTGAGCCTTGCTGTCTGTTACTACAAGAGTCTTCTTGAGCGGAATCTGCCGAGTGATTTGAAGAAGCGGCCGGTTTCTGCCGACACGGCGCTCAATCCGACTTACTGATCACTGAATCGAGCCGCCACAGACTTCAATCTTTGGCAGCAAAAGCCTTCTGTCTTGGAGACGAGAGCCTTCCATTTTGGAGACGAGGGCCTTCTAGCTCGGAAACGGAAGCCCCCTAGCGACGGAAACTGCTCAGGGCTTCGTCTGCGGCCCGGCGGCATTCACGGGTATGCTGGCTGGCGCGGGAGGCAATTGCAGCGTGTACGCGCCAGCCTCGGCCGCTTGCAGCACTTTGCCGGGCACAATGCCCAGGACCAATGTAGCGGCCACCGCCAGCAGCAGCGCCGCACCCACCGCAACGCCCACCCGCGGCGCGGAGGCGGCTAGGCCCAGGTCGGCCGGGCTCAAATCGGCCGGCCGCTGGGCCGCCACCAGGGCCAGGCGCAGATAGTAGGCCGCAGCCAGGCCTGAGTTCAGCAGGCCGATGATGGCCAGCCAGATCGCTCCGCCGCCGACCGCGGCCGAAAACGAATAGAACTTGCCGAAGAATCCGCCGGTAAAGGGAATGCCGACCAGCGAGGCCAAAAAGAAGATCAGCAGGCTGCCCAGCAGCGGCGAGCGGTAGATGAGTCCGCGAAAATCGCCGATCAGCGGCAGTTTCTCCTCGTACCCGCTCACCAGCGTGACCACGGCGAAGATGCCCACATTCATGGCCGCGTAGGCCGCGGTGTAAAAGCTGGCGGCGGCAATGCCGCTCGTCCCCAGCCCGGCGAAGGCCGCCAGCAGGTAGCCGGCATGGGCGATCGAGGAGTAGGCCAGCATGCGCTTCACGTTCTGCTGGCGCAGCGCGGCGAGGTTGCCCACGGTCATTGAGAGCACGGCCACCACCCACAGCAGCGGCTCCCAGACGGAGCGCAGCGAGGGGAGCATCTCGTAAACCACGCGCAGCAGCAGCGCGAAGGCGGCGGCCTTGGGCGCGGTGGACAGCAGCGCCACCACCGGCGAGGGTGCGCCCTCGTACACATCCGGCGTCCACACGTGGAAGGGCGCGGCGGAGACCTTGAAGAGAATCCCCACCAGCATCAGCCCCAGGCCGGCCAGGATGAAGGAATGGTTCTCGGCCGTGGGCGCCAGACGGGCAATCTCGTAAATCTGCGTTGTGCCGGTCGCGCCGAAGATCATCGCCACGCCGTAAAGCAGAAAGCCAGTAGCGAAGGAGCCGAGCAGAAAGTACTTGATGGCCGCCTCGGGACCGCGTCCGCTCTGCTTGCGATAGCCAGCCAGAATATAAGTGGCAATCGAGGAGATTTCCAGGGCGATGAAGACCACCAGCAGCTCGACCGCGCCAGTCAGCAAGCACATGCCCACCGCGCCGAAGACAATCAGCGCATAGAACTCCCCTTGGTGGTGGCTGTCTTCGGGCAGAGTGTCAAGCGAGAGCAGGAGGGCCGCCAGCACGATGCCGCAGATCAGCACATGGAAAAAGACGGTGAAGGCGCTGGTCTCGACCGTGCCGGAAAAGCCCGTCCCCATCGGCAGCGAAAGCTGCCAGAGGCTGGCCCACAGGGCAAAGGTGGTTCCAGAAGCCGCAACCCAACCCAAGGGCCGGCGCGGCCGGTGAGGAGGCAGCGTGGCGTCAGCGAGCATCACGGCCACGCCGGTCAGGGTGAGGAGGACTTCAGGGAGGATGCGGAAGATGTCGGGAACAGGATTCACCGCTGGCCCTCCCTATTCGTGGAATTAGCGGGCGCGTTACAGCTTGTTGAAAATAACTGCATTGTGTCAGGGCACGACTTCACCGGGGTCCCCATCGACAGGTCTTCGTCGATGGGGTGAGGCTTCAGTCGTGCCGTAAAGGCCGCATTATTATCGGGGGCTTTAGCCCCTGCGGCGTGCGTCGTAGAGAATCCGCTCCTCCTGGTCGGCGGAGGATGCACGCCCTTTTCGATCGATTGCAGCCAGAGCGAGGGCGCCACGCCCATCGTCAGCATCAGCACGGCCAGCGGCCACAGCACGGCCAGTTGACCGGGGCGCAGGTCTTCAGGAGGCGTCGCGGCGGCCAGCGCGCTCGGGGGGCCATAGAAGAGCCGCTGCACCAGCCAGAGCATATAGGCCGCGCTCAGGATCACGCCCAGCGCGGCAACAGTGGCCCAGCCGCGGCTGAGGCCAGTGAAGGTGCTCGATAGAATCAGGAACTCACCGACAAAATTGCTGAGCATGGGCAGCCCGATCATGGCCAGAGAGCCGATCACAAAGAATGTGGCCGCGCGAGGCAGTTTCGCGGCCAGCCCGCCGTAGGCGTTGATCTTGCTCGTTGCGTAGCGGTCGTAGAGCACGCCCAGCAGCAGGAAGAGTGCGCCATCGACAATGCCATGCGAGAGAATCTGGTAGACCGCGCCCTCCCAGCCCGTCAATGTCAGGCCGTAGATGCCCAGCGTAATCAGGCTCAAGTGGCTCAGCGCCGCAAAGGCCATTAGCCGCCAGAAGTCGCGCTGCACCAGAGCCAGGCAGGCGCCGTAGAGAATTCCCACCACCGCCAGGCCCACCAGCACCGGGGCCACCGCCCGCGCCTCGGCGGGAAAGAGGCCGATGTGGAAGCGCAGCATCGAGTAGAGCCCCAGTTTGCCGGCCACCACCATCGCGAGAGCCACGGGTGCCTCGCTGAAGGTCTCCGCCACCCAGCCGTGCAGCGGAAAGACCGGAACCTTGACGGCGAAGGCGAAGAGAAAGGCCAGCGACGCCCACCATAATGCGCCGGCCGGCAGGGTCCCGCTGGCGATCCAGAGTTGCAGGGTCGCGAAGTCGAAGCTGCCGGTCTTGGCATAAAGCCAGAGAATCGCCACCAGAAGCGGCGCGGATGGAATGAAGGTGAAGAGGAAGAATTTGAGCGCGGCCTTGGGTCCGTTTTTGCGGCCGTACATGGCGATGAGAATAGCCATCGGCACCAGCGACAGCTCCCAGAAGCCGTAGTACAGGATCAGATCCAGCGAAAGGAAGACGCCCAGCATGGCCGTCTGCTGCACCAGGAAGAGCGCGTAGAAGAGCTTGCGCTGCTCCTGGATCGCCCTCCAGCTGGCTACCACGCCCACCGGGGCGAGCAGGCCAGTCAACACCACCAGCCAGAGGCTGAGCCCGTCCACGCCCAGGTGGTAGAAGATCGCCGGCCGCTCGGTCCACTGCCGGCTGACCTCAAATTGGAAGCCGGCCTGCGCGGGGTTGAAGTGCGCCGGCAGGTGCAGCGTCAGGAGGAAGGTGACGAGCGTCGTGGCCAGGGCGATCCAGTTTGCCCGCTTGCCGCGATCGGGCGCCAAGGCCACCAGCACCGCTCCGGCCAGCGGAAGCAGCAGGATCAACGTGAGAATCGATTGGTTTATCGCTGTCATTCTCTCAATGCCCCGCCACGCCCAGGTGAATTGCGGTTAAACTGGCCAGCACCGTTGCCCACGGAACCAGCAGGAAGAGCAACACCGCCGCCGCGCCAGCAGCCACCCAGGCCGCATAGGAGCGCAGATTGCCCGATTGCCAGCGTTGCAGAGCCGCGCCCGCCAGCTTGGCGACGCCCCCCAGCAGCCAGGCCGCTCCCCCCAGAATGGCGATCTCCACCACCCATTCCAGGAAGAACTTCGAGAGGCCGAGCAGCGGCTTCACCACCGTTGCGCCGTAGAACTCATCGACAAAGTACTTGCCCACCAGCAGCTTGTAGCTGCCCGGAAGAGCCGCGGCCACGTTCGCCGCGAGCGTGGATTTTTCCCGGTAGAGCAGATGAGCCACCAGCCAGCCCGCGAGCGCCACGCCGACGGCCACCTGGCTTAGAATCAGCTCGAGCTGCGCACTACCGCCCTCGGCGCCTCTCGCGCCCACCACTGGAGCCAGAAAGCCGCCAAAGCACTCAATCCCGATCCAGCCGCCACCCACCGAGAGCAGGGCCAAAATCAACAGCGGCCCGCGCATCGACCATGGGCTTTCGTGCGGATGAGCCTCCGGACTGCGCGGCTTGCCCAGGAAGGCTAGGTACCAAAGCCGGAACATGTAGAACGAGGTCAAGAGAGCCGTGACCACGCCGACAAACCAGAGAACACGCCCATTCGGCCCCTGCAAAAAGGCCGCGTAAAGGATCGCGTCTTTCGAAAAAAAACCCGCAAAGGGAAAGAAGCCGGCGATAGCCAGAACGCCCACCGTGGTGACGGCGAAGGTGAACGGCAGTTTCTTCCACAGTCCGCCCATCTTGCGCAGATCCTGCTCGCCTCCCAGGCCATGAATCACCGCACCCGCCGCCAGGAAGAGCAGCGCCTTGAAGAAGGCGTGCGTGACCAGATGGAAGATGGCCGCCGAATAAGCCGCCACGCCGCAGCCCAGGAACATATAGCCGAGCTGCGAGATGGTCGAATAGGCCAGCACCCGCTTGATGTCGTTCTGCACCAGGGCAATCGTCGCCGCGAAAATGGCCGTCAGCGCGCCCACAACTGCCACCACTCCCAGCGCGAAGGGCGCGTGGTTGAAGAGAACGTGGTTGCGCGCGACCATGTAAACGCCGGCCGTGACCATGGTGGCCGCGTGGATCAGCGCGGAGACCGGCGTGGGGCCTTCCATCGCGTCCGGCAGCCAGATGTAGAGCGGAAGCTGCGCGCTCTTGCCCGCCGCGCCCAGCATCAGGCAGAGCGCGATCACCGTGACCACGCCCCCTTGCCAGCCGGGGTCCTGACCGAGTTTGGTGGCGATTTCGGTGAAGGTGAGTGTGCCGAAGTTGGCCAGCAACAGAAACATTGCGATCAAAAAACCGAAATCGCCGATGCGGTTGACAATAAAAGCCTTTTTACCCGCGTCGGCCGCCGATTTTTTCTCAAAATAGAAGCCGATCAGCAGGTACGAGGCCAGCCCCACGCCCTCCCAGCCGATGAACATCACCAGGGCATTGGCGGCCAGCACCAGCACCGACATGAAAAACAGGAATAAATTCAGGTAGGAAAAGTAGCGCGCGTAGCCCTCGTCGTCGCTCATGTAGCCGACCGAGTAGACGTGAATCAGGAAGCCGACGCCGGTGACCACCAGCAGCATCACCAGCGAAAGCTGGTCGAGCACAAAGCTGAAATCCACGTGCAGCGAGCCAGCGCTGATCCAGGCAAAGGGGCAGGTTTCGACCCAAGGCAATGAAATCCGGGGCAGCGAACCCTGAAATGCGCCCGCTCCGAAGACGCCTGCGGCGGCCTCCAGCACCACGCCGAAGGCCGCCAGCGGCGTCGCCAGCGCGACCGTGGTCACGATCCACTTAGGCAGCCGGCGGCCCAGGATTCCGTTAATGAGGAATCCCGCGAAGGGCAAAAGCGGAATCAGCCAGAGAGGAAGGTGTGGGCTCATAGTTTCATCAGGTCGATGCGGTCGACGGCCAGGGTTGCGCGGGCACGGAAGACGGAGATGATGATGGCCAGGCCCACGGCAGCTTCAGCCGCGGCCACCACCATCACAAAAAAGACGAAGATCTGCCCCTTCACCGTGTGCCACTGGTGGGCGAAGGTCACAAACGAGAGGTTGACCCCGTTGAGCATCAACTCAATGGACATGAAGACGGTAATCAGATTCCGCTTGATGAGAAAGCCGACCACGCCGAGCGAAAACAGCACCGCGCTCAACAGCAGAAACCAGGAGAGTGGGACTTCTTCCCAGAGAAGAGAACTCATTTGCCGCCCGTCCTTTCTGCGCTGCCTTCAGGGTCCGCGCCGCCTTGCGAGTCTGTGCCGCCTTCAGAAGCCACACTGCCTTCAGGCTCTCCATTGCCGGGGCGGGCCAGCGAAACCGCGCCCAGAATGGCAATCAGAATCAGCACCGAGGTGACCTCGAAGGGCAGCAGCAGTTTGGTAAAGAGCACGCCGCTGAGTTCTTCGATGTTGGTGCTGCCTTTCACATTGGTGAGGCCTTCGCCGAGGGTTGCCGAGCCCAGCCCGTGCGCGTACAAGATTACGGTGGCCACCACGGCCAGAATGACGACCACTGCGGGAAAGCCCACCGCTCGCGCCGCGCGACTGCCCCGTGTGCGCTCCTCGCGCCCGGCGTTGAGCAGCATGACGACAAAAGTGAACAGCACCATGATGGCGCCGGCGTAGACAATCACCTGCGCCGCGGCCAGAAACTCCGCGCCCAGCAGCAGATAGAGCACGGCCAGCGAGGTCATCACCACAATCAGCGACAGGGCGCTGTTGACCGGATGAGTCTGGAGCAGAAGATTGATCGCTCCAGCCAGGCAGAATCCGGCAAACACAATAAACAGAATCAGGTGCATCGTTGGCGTCCTAGGTGGGCAATCGACTGCCCGAACCGGCCGGTTGAGGGGGAGGAAAACCAAAGCGGAACGCTCAAAAAGTGGAGCAAATCGCTCAGGCTCTTGGAAAATCATCCCCGGTTGCGCCGCTCAGCGAAAAGCCAGCCAGAGGCTGGTCGCCACAATGTTCAGAATGGCCAGCGGCGTAAGGTACCGCCAGCCGTAGTTCATCAACTGGTCATAGCGGAAGCGCGGCAAGGTTCCCCGCACCCAGACGTACAAAAAGAGGAAGCAGAAGACCTTGAGCACAAACCAGAAGAGGGGAAACAGCGCATGGACCAGGATATTCTCCGGCGGTGGAATCAGGTTGCCGAAGGGGCTGGTCCAGCCGCCCAGAAACAGGAGTGTGGCCACGCAGCCCACGGTGATCATGTTGGCGTACTCGGCCATGAAGAACATGGCGAACTTCATCGAGCTGTACTCGGTATGATAGCCGCCGGTCAGCTCGCTTTCCGCCTCGGGCAGGTCGAAGGGAGAGCGGTTGGTCTCGGCAAAAGCCGCCGTTAGGTAGATGAAAAAAGCCACAAACTGCATTCCGCCAAAAATATTCCAGCTCAGAACACCCAGGGTTGCCTGCTGCTCGACAATCACTCTCAAGTTGAGCGAACCGGCGCGCAGCACCACGCCCACCAGCGAGAGCCCCAGCGCCAGTTCATAGCTGATCATCTGCGCCGAGCAGCGCAGCGAGCCCAGCAGCGAGTACTTGCTGTTCGACGACCAGCCGGCCAGCGCAATGCCGTAAACGCCGATCGAGGTGACGCCCAGGATCACAAGCAGGCCGATGTTCACGTTGGAAATCTCGAAAAAATCCAGGCCGCCCGGCCCGACGTTGGGCTCGCCAAAGGGGACCACGGCAATCGAAATCAGCGCGCAACTGAGAGAGATGATTGGAGCAGCCAGATAGAGCGGCCGGTAGACGCCGGTGGGGATGATGTCCTCTTTGAGGAAGGATTTCGCCCCGTCCGCCAGCGGCTGCAGCAGGCCGAAGGGCCCCACGCGGCTGGGCCCCCAGCGGTTCTGGATGCGGGCCACCAGCTTGCGCTCCAGCAGTATGGTGTAGGCGACGGCCGTCAGCAGCACCACCGTCACCACAACCACCTTGAGCACGCTCCACAAAAAAAACTGCCAAATCGTCACTGGTCTTCAGCCTCTTCTTCTCTTGCTGCCATCATCCTGAGATTCCCAACAAACTTGTCATTCTGAGCGGAGTAAGTCGCGCTCTTTGCGACTTGCGCAGTCGAAGGACCTGGGGTTGTTTTTCGCTCATCAACCCACAATCTCCGGGTGCCCCACCCTCGCCGCGTTTTTGTCTTTGCGGCCAGGGTGGGAAACCGCAAACCTCAACCGCCCCTCATCGGCTCACAACACCTTCAGCCCGCCAAATCGCTCCTGATGCTCTTTCAGCTCCCGGAGCGCCGGGCAGTGCTCGCCCAATCCCCCCGAGGTAAACAATCCATCGTGAACTGGCGCAATCCGCCCCTGCCCCGGCGAAACCTGACCAGCCGAAACCGGACCCGCAAGGGCCGGCGCCAAACCCGGTTCGGTCGGCACGTCGTTGCCCGCCACGAGATGTGCACGCCCCTGATTCGCCTGCGCGTAGCCAGGAACCAGCCGGGCAATCTCGTCCAAGACAGCCAACGGATCGAAGGGGCTCAGCTTCGGTTCGAGCCCATTGGCCGCCAGCCACACCGCGTGGCGGTCCGCCTCGCCGGCCTGCGCGCCGCGCGACTGGCCCAGGTCGGCCGTGACGCCGCCCGTGCCAAAGGGAACCAGCCGCTTCAGATCCGCGCCCATCGCCCCGGCCAGCCGGACCAGAATCTCGAAGTCGGACTTCGCGCCCGCCCGGTCCGCCGCCTGTTTCACCAGTTGCAGGTCGCCGAAGGCGTTGGTCACCGTGCCGCTCTTCTCGTAAAGGCTGGCCGCCGGGAAGACCACATCAGCCAGGGCCGCCGTCTCGGTGAGGAAGAGTTCCAGCGCGATCACAAAGGTTTTCTTCAAGCTTTCCGCGTTGAGGCCCAGATTTTTCACCGGGTCTGCGCCCACCACCAGCAGCGCACCCAGCTCGCCCCGGGCCGCCGCGGCGAAGATCCCGGTCTGCGTCAGGCCGGGCGAGGCGGGCAGGCCATCGTATTCGCCGGCAAAGGCTCCAAAATTGGATTCAGGCGCTGTAATCGGCACGTAGCCGGGCAGCAGATCGGGAAGCAGCCCCATGTCGGCCGCGCCGCGCGCATTCGCGTGGTCGCCGAGGTAAGCGAAGCGGACAGACCCGGAATGGGGCCCGGAATTTGGCCCGGAATTGGGGCCCCGCTGCAGTCCCCAAGCGACCAGCGATTTGAGGGCCTGGCCGCGGAGCTCCTGGCCGAAGACGACCAAGAGTGACTCCTCGGCCTGGATGGCCTTGCGGAAGTCCAGGTTGGCGGCGATCGGATCGGTGCTGCCCAGGTAAGCCGGCAGGGTGCAATAGCCCTCCGCCGGCAGACGCAGCGTGGCCTTGGCCTGCCGTTCCAGCTTGATGGCCCGGTGGTTGGCCACGTAGAGCCGGGCACGGTTCAGGCGCACGTTGGTGCGCAGATTCCAGGCCAGGAGCGGATGCTCCTCGGTGGGATTGCCGCCGATAAGGAGTATGGCAGGCGCCGTGGCCGTCTCGCGCAAACTGGCCGCCCGGCCCTCGTGCCCGGCCAGGGCGCGCGCGAAAGTAGCGTAATCCGTGCTGCGCTCGTGGTCGATGTTGTTGGTGCCGAGGATGGTCCGCGCAAACTTTTGCAGCAGGTAGTTTTCCTCGTTGGTGGTGCGGTTGGAGCCGATGACGCCGATGGCCGCGCCACCAAGCGCATTTCCCGCCCGCGCATTTCCAGTCTGTCCGTCGCGCGCCTCCTTCAGCTTGCCGGCGGCCAGCCGCAGCGCTTCCTCCCAGGTGGCCTCCACCAGCCGGCCCTCGCGGTTGCGCACCAGAGGCTTGGTCAGCCGCTCCTCACTGCCCACAAAATCAAAGCCAAAACGGCCCTTGGCGCAGAGAAAATCGCCGTTGATGCCGCTCCGGTCGCGATTGTCGGCGCGGACGATCTCCGAGCCCGATCCCGACCCATCAGTCGCCTGCCGCACGCCCAGCGTCACCTTGCAGCCGTCGGCGCAGTGCGCGCAGACCGTCGCCACGTGGTTCATCTCCCAGGGCCGCGTCTTGTAGCGATAAGACCCGCTGGTCAGCGCGCCCACCGGGCAGATGTCGATGCACTGGCCGCACTGCTCGCAGTCCAACTGGCTGCATTGCCCGTCCGGCCCCGCGCCGTTGGGAGCAACCGTCGCGCGTACACCGCGATTCTGCACTCCCAGCGCCCACACGTCCATCCCTTCGCCGCAGACGCGGATGCAGCGGTAGCAGAGGATGCAGCGCGGGCGATCATAGTAGACGGCCGGCGACCACTGCTGCTCCTCGCGGTGGTTTTTGGCCTCGGCGTAAAGGCTTTCCCCGGCGCCGTACTTGTAGGTCATGTCCTGCAACTCGCACTCGCCGCCCGCGTCGCAGACCGGGCAGTCGAGCGGGTGGTTGCCCAGCAGAAGCTCGATCATCGCCTTGCGCGACTGCGCAATCTCCTCGGAATCGGTGATGAAGACCTGGCCCTCGGCGACCGTGGTGGTGCAGGCGGTTTGCAGCTTGGGCACCTTTTCCTGGCGCACCAGGCACATCCGGCAGGCGGCCTGCAAACTCAGCCCAGGGTAGTAGCAGAAGGCCGGAATCTCGATGCCCGCCCGGCGGCAGGCGTCAATCAGCAGCGTCCCGGCCGGAGCCGTCAGCTTCTTTCCATCGACAATGAAGGTTACGTCTGCCATTTTCCGGTAAATCCTATTTCTGCCAGTGACTCTGTGCATTGAAGGGCACGGGCTTTAGCCCGTACATTCAGAACCGATTTTGACCTTCGGCTTTAGCCGCCGAGGGAATGCAATTATTCAAAGAAACTTCCCTCAGGGGCTAAAGCCCACACTACTGCCTACAATGTACGGGCTAAAGCCCGTACCCTTCACTCAAATCACAGCCGGCTCCCCGTACCTAGCGAACGGGCACGGTTTCCCCACCAAATGCTCCTCGAACTCCTTGCGGAACTTCTTCACGAATCCCAGAATCGGCCCGGCCGCCGCGTCACCCAGCGGGCAGAAGGTCCGGCCCATCATGTTCTCGGCGATGTACTGCATGTTGTCGATGTCCTTTCGCTCGCCGAAGCCCGCGTGGAAACGCGTCAGCGATTTCTTCAGCCAGTCGGTGCCCTCGCGGCAGGGAATGCACCAGCCGCAGCTTTCGTGCTGATAAAAACTGATGGTCCGCAGGGCGAATTCGACGATGCAGGTCTGGTCATCGATGACCACCACACCGGCCGAGCCGAGCATCGAGCCGGCCTTCGCCACCTGGTCGTAGTCCATGCCAATGTCGATCTCCTCAGGCAATAAAACGGGAGTCGAGCAGCCGCCGGGGATCACCGCCTTCAACCCGCGCCCGCCTCTCACGCCGCCGCCCACCTCGTAGATCATTTTTTTGAGGTTGTAGCCCATCGGCAGCTCGTAGACGCCGGGCCGCTCGACGTGGCCGCTCAGGCTGAAGAGGCGCGTCCCGCCGTTGCGCTCCGAGCCGACCGCCGCGTAGGCCGCCGCCCCCATGGCGATCACGTGGGGCACAGTGGCGATGGTCTCGGCGTTGTTGATCACCGTCGGCCCGCCGTAGAGGCCGACCAGGGCCGGAAACGGAGGCTTGATCCTCGGCACGCCCCGCTTACCCTCGACCGACTCCATCAGCGCCGACTCTTCGCCCACCTCGTAGGCCCCCGCGCCGGTCTGCACGATGATCTGGAACTCCGTCCCCGTCGTTTCGGTTCCGGCGCCGAAGATGTTTTTGCCCAGAAATCCGCGGGCGTAGGCGTCGGCCACGGCCTTTTCCATGATTTCCAGCAGATAGCGGTACTCGCCGCGCAGATAAATGAAGCCCTGTTTCGCGCCGATGGCGAGACCTGCAATGATCGCTCCCTCGATGACCGAGTGCGGATCGTGCAGGAAAATCAGGTGGTCCTTGCAGGTTCCCGGCTCGCTCTCGTCGCCGTTCACCACCACGAACTTGGGCTTGTCCGACTGCTTGGGCACAAACGACCACTTCATGCCGGTCGGGAAGCCCGCGCCGCCGCGCCCGCGCAGATTCGAGGCCTTCATCTCGGCGATGATCCAGTCGGGACCCTGCTCCAGGCACTTTTTCGCCGACGCGTAGCCGCCCAGCTCAAGATAACGTTCAATCTCGGCCGCACCCTGGCCAAAGCGCCGCGTGACGATCTTCACCTCGTCGGGATGGGAGACCAGTCTAGGCATTCGTTCCCTTCCCCTCCGCCTGGGCCTTACACCCCTGCGACGAAGACCCATCGCCTTCCGCCTGAGCCTGGCCGCGATAGCCGGCCAGAATCCCGGCGACGAGCTCAGGCGTCAGCTCGTCGTGGAAGTCGTAGTTGACCTGGATGGCCGGCGCCCACGAGCAAGCCCCGATGCACTCGACCTCCTCGAGCGAAAAGAGCCCGTCGGCGGTCACGCCCCCGCCGGCCACGCCCAGTTCCTGCTGGAAGCGCTCGTAAACCTCGTGGCCACCGCGCAACATACAACTAATGTTGGTGCAGACCTGCACGTGGAAGCGACCCACCGGCCGGAGGCGCAGCATCGAGTAGTAGGTGGCCACGTTGCGCACCTCGAGTTCCGTAATGCCGATGCGCTGGGCCACCTCGCTGATGACGGCGTCAGAGATGTAGCCGATCTCGTCCTGCGCATAGAGCAGCATCGGCACCAGCGCCGAGCGCCTGACCGGGTAGCGGGCCGCCAGCGCATCAAGCCGCGCCGCCAGATGGGGCGAAAACAGGCTCAAGCTTTCCGAATTCATCGCATCCCCTCCCGCAGCCTTGCTCTAGGAAACCACGAACTGAATTCAAATGGTTTCACCGGCATTCCCTCAGGGGCTAAAGCCCAAATCCTGTTTTGCCGCTGATGTACGGGCTGAAGCCCGTACCCTCCAACTGCCGATTTATTCTCTGACTGCTCACAGTTGATTTGTTCACTGACTACTGACAACTGTTCACTGAATACTGTCCTACCGGTCGATCTCCCCCAGAACAATGTCGATCGATCCAATGACGGCCACCACGTCGGCCAGCATCCTTCCGGCGCACATGGTCTCAAGCGCCTGCAAGGTGGCGAAGGTTGGAGCGCGCATGTGGACGCGATACGGCTTGGCCGTGCCGTCGGAGACCACATAGTAGCCCATCTGCCCGCGCGGCGATTCAATGCCCTGATAAACCTCGCCGGCCGTCACCGCGAAGCCCTCGGTGACGATCTTGAAGTGATGGATCAAGGCCTC
>Ga0326727_10016705_pt1 | contig 15417 bp, 15 predicted proteins | sample MB2enrmetagenome_FD_207643 | JGI IMG/M metagenome (GOLD analysis project Ga0326727, IMG submission 207643) | Lab enriched peat soil microbial communities from McLean, Ithaca, NY, United States - MB29MY | ecosystem: Environmental > Terrestrial > Soil > Wetlands > Peat | place: USA: New York... | reverse complement strand
CCGATTCGCGCAATCGCGCGGCCATGGTCGCCAAGGTGCTCGACTGGAAGCAACCGCGCGCTTCCGACGTCGTCCACCCGCGCCAGAAACGCGCGCTGTAGCGGCCGTCTTTCCGGTTACGGCCGCCCCCGCGCGGGTACGACGCGCGGGCACCATGCAAACCGATTTTCGCAACGTCGCCGGTTGGCTACTCTCGCTCTTCCTGTCCTACGAGTTCGTACTCTCGGGACTGGCCAAGCTCATGGCGAAGCCGAAGATGCTCGCGTCGTTCCACACGTTCGGTTATCCGTTGTGGTTCATGTATCTCACCGGCTGCATCGAACTGGTCTGCGCGGTCCTCGTGCTGATCCCGCGCACGGCGGTCGCAGCCGCGGCCGTGTTGGTCTGCGTGATGATCGGGGCGCTCTTCTCCCATCTCAGCCACGGGCAGAGCGACGAAATCGCGCTGCCGCTAGGCTTGCTGCTCGCGGCGGTCGTGCTCGCGCTCGTGCGCGCGGGGCGAGGGCGGACGCAGCCCGCGTAGCGCTCAGGCCGGCCGGTCGAGGCTCGCCGCGTAGTCGACGTAGAACTCGAGCGCGGCGGGATCCATCATCGCATCGCGACTGGCCACCTCTGCGGCCCGGGCGCCCGCCAAGAGCCGGCGGACCGGAATCTCCATCTTCTTGCCGGTCAGCGTGTACGGAATCGCGGCGACGCCGACGATCGTGTCCGGCACGTGCCGCGGGCTGCCTTCCGCGCGCAGTTGCGCGACGATCTCCGCGCGCAGGTCGTCGTCGACCTCGCGCCCGGGAACGGGCTTGACGAAGAGCGGCATGAAGAACTCGCCGCCCTCGCGTTCCAAGCACACGACGAGGCTATCGGCGACGCCCGGAATGCGCTCGAGAATGCGGTAGATCTCGGCCGACCCAATGCGCACGCCGTAGCGGTTGAGCGTGGAGTCGGAGCGGCCGTAGATGAAGCAGCCGCCCCGTTCGTTGATCTTCAAGAAGTCGCCGTGCCGCCACACGCCGGGATACTGCTCGAAATAGGTCTCGCGATAGCGGCGATCGCCCGGATCGTTCCAAAAGCGTAAGGGCATCGACGGTGCGGGGGCGGTCACCACGAGTTCGCCGACCGCGTCTTCGAGATCGCGGCCCGCGGCGTCCCAGGAGTGGACGTCCATGCCCAACGAGCGCGCTTGAATCTCGCCCGCGTACACCGGCAACAACGGCGAACCGCCGACCAAGGCCGTGCAGAGTTCGGTCCCGCCCGACGGCGAGTTGACCCAGAGATCTGCCTTGACGTTGGCATAGAACCAGGCGGTGGTCTCGGGCGAAACGGGCGATCCCGTCAACAGGACGGCGCGAAGTTTGTCCACGGCGAAGTGACGCTTCGGGACTAAACCAACCTTCTGCATGATCTGCACGAAGGTCGGGCTCGCGCCGAAACCGGTCGCGTCGGCCGCGTCGGCGAGTTGCCAGAGCAACTGCGGCCCGGGGTAGGCGGGATGCCCGTCGTAGAGCACCACCGACGCGCCGTGGAGCAGCGAAGCGAGCAGCGCGTTCCACATCATCCAACCGGTCGTCGTGTAGAAAAACACGCGCCGTTCGCCGCCTTCGCTCGCCAGGCCGTTCTTGAGCAGTTCCAGCGTGATGCCGACGTGCCCGTGCACGATCGCCTTGGGTAAGCCCGTCGTTCCCGACGAGAAGAGAATCCACAACGGATGATCTTCGGCGACGCGCTCGTAGACGAACGAAGCGGCGCTCCGCCCGGAGTCTCCGCGCGCGAGCAGCGCATCCCAGCGCAGCGCCTCGGCACGCGGCGGCGCGGCTTGCGGGTCGAGATACGGCAGCCAGACGATGTGCCGCAACGTCGGGAGCGCGTCGAGGATCTCGGCGATCTGTGTGCCGCGATCGAAGTCCGCGCCGCCGAAACGATAGCCGTCGGTGAGGAACAGCACGCTCGGCTCGATCTGCGCGAAGCGGTCGATGACCGTGCGCGCGCCGAACTCGGGCGCCGCCGCGGCCCACACCGCGCCGATGGCCGTCGTCGCGAGCATCGCGATCGCCGTCTCCGGGATGTTGGGCATATAGGCGACGACGCGTTCGCCCGGCGTCACCCCGAGTTCGCGCAACGCCGTCGCGAGCGCGCGCGTGCGTTCGCCGAGTTCGCGCCAACTCGTGTGCTCGAGCGGGCGCAACTCCGACGAATGCACGAGCGCGGTCTTCTCCGGCGTCGTCTCTTCGCGGCGTAGCACGTGCTCGGCGAAGTTGAGCCGCGCGCCGGGAAACCAGCGCGCACCGGGCATCGTGCGGCCTTCGAGCACCCGCGAATACGGCGTGGCCGAACGCACTTCGAAGAAGTCCCAAACCGCCGCCCAAAAGGCTTCGAGATCGCCGACCGACCAGCGCCATAGCGCCGCGTAGTCGGCGAAGGCCAGGCCGCGTTCGTGCGCGAGCCAGCGCATGAAACGCGCGACGGTGGACGCCTCGGCGAAACTCGCCGGCGGCGTCCACAGCAATTCGCCCTCGCGCACGAGCCCTGCCATCAGGGCGCCTTTCGCCGCGGCCGGGCGACTCCGCCTTCAGTGAGGCCGCGTCACTTCACCGAGATGAAGAGCGTCGCGGCTTGGCTGAAGCCGGAGGTGTTAGATGACCGCCGTGGATTCCCACGGGCCTTCTTCTCGTTCGTGCCCTGGTAGTTGATGTTGATTTGTTGATCTGTGCACGTGCTGCCGAGTCCCGACTGGACCTGCTGTCCGTACGCGGAGACGAAGGCCGAAGACTTGGGCGGCCCGCCGCCGCGCGTGTAGCGCAATTGCCGATGACGACCTGCGCCTCGTAGAGATACTCCTGCGAATTGCCGAGCGCGATCGCGGTGTCGTCGGAGTAACCGTTCGCCCAGTTCTGCACCGACGCCGGCGCCGTCCCGGCGCCGCTCTCTTTATCGCGACGGCGTGGCCGGCTCCGACGTTCGGCTCAGCCGAGCGCCCAACCAGATGCCCGCGCTGCCGCACGCGATGAAGATGGCGAGCGCGATTGCCCACGCCGACACGACGACGCGCGGTTCGCTCGGCGCGCTCGGCGGGAGACCCAGCGCCGCCGCCACCAGCCAGCCAAACGTCGCCTCCAGCAGCGCGGCCGCCACGACCGCCAGGAGAGCGGCTCGCGCGCTCCGTGCGACCCTCCTGACGACGAAGCCGATCGCGACGTACAACCCGATCTGCACGACGACGAACGACGAATAGGCGATGCCCGTGGCGCGCGAGGCGAAGGCGCAGGCGGGTTCTACGAAGAGTGCGGCCCCGCAGCAGGCCGCAGTCAACCAGCGCGTGTTGCTCATGCTTGGACGATAGCCCAGCGGCGCGGCCGCGCGTATTCGGGGAAACCCTCGAACGTCACGAGACGCCGTGCGCTAGCGTACTGCGCTCCGATCCGGCTTCAGCCGGGAAGCAGGCGGGGACGGCGCGAAGCGGCCCGCCATGTTCGGCCACTCATGGACTCGCGGCGCGACGGCCGCGTTGTCGTTGATGCTCGCGCTTCCCGCGGCGGCACGAAGCGCGGTGATGACGACGGTCCCGGCGAGCGCAAACACGCCCGCCGTGGCGGTCTACGTGGCCATACCCAACGACGCGAAACAGCACCCCGCCGTCCTCCTGCTGCACGGCTGCGGGGGCTTTAGCGGCTTCGAGGCGGTCGCGGCCGACCGGCTTGCGGCCCGCGGCTACGTCGGCGTCGCGCTAGACGCGCTCGGCCCGAAGCAACCCCACGGGGCCTGCGAGGCCGGCCCGGCCGGTTCGCACGCGGAGGCGGTCGCCGCGCTCGCCACGCTGCGCTGGTTACGCACGCAAGCGTACGTCGATCCGGATCACCTGGCGCTGATCGGCTTCTCGATGGGCGGCAAGGCCGTGCTCGATATCATCGATCCCATCGGCACGACGTTGCCGCCACCCCCCGGCTTGCGCGTCGCGATCGCGTACTATCCGGCCTGCGCCGGCCACGACGGCTCCATCACGATTCCGCTAGCGATCTTCGACGGCGACGCCGACAATGTCACTCCGGCGGCGCCGTGCGCGGCGTTGGTCAAGGCGGCAACGGCCGCGGGCAAGAGCGCCACGATCACGACCTATGCGGGCGCAACGCACGGCTTCGACGTACCCGGCCCCGAGCGCACGTTTTACGGCGAACCGATTCGCTTCGACCCGATCGCGGCGGCCGACTCGGTCCGGCAAGCGGCGGCGCTCCTCGCGCGCTATCTCGGGGAGCAGGCCGCGTCGCCCTCCGGGCGTTAGCCGCGCGCGCCGCTCGCGACGCTCGCCAGCGCGCGATCGATGACCGCGCTCACGCCCTCGACCGTGATCTCGTCGTCGTAGGCAAAGCCGTTGATGAACAGCGACGGAGTGCCCTCAACGTTGCTCTCCTCGCCCGAATCCACGTCGCGCTCGATGCGTTCCGCGAAGCCTCGCTCGCGCACCGCTCGTTCGACCGCACCCGGATCGATGCCGATCTCCTCGGCGTAACGGCGCAGGTCGGCCAGGCCCAGCGCGCGCTGACTGCGGAAGAGCAGATCGTGCATGGCCCAAAACTTACCGGCCTGCGCGGCCGCTTCGGCGGCCTCCGCGGCAGGTTCCGCGTCGGGATGCATCGGCAGCGGAAAATGCCTGAAGACGAGTGCGACCTTCGAACCGTACCGGGCCAGGAGGGATTCGAGCACGCGATTCGCATCGCCGCAATACGGGCATTCGAAATCGGCGTACTCGGTGATCACGACGGGTGCGGCGAGCGAACCGCGAACATGGTCGGTTTCGCTCGGCGCGGGACGGAGATCGTTGCCTTCTTGCATCACGCTCCGATTCGTGCCCAACAACGCGCCGAATCAAAACGAAAGCCCCCGCGCGTCGCGCGGAGGCTTGCTCGTGTTTCGACGGCTCGGCGCCGCTGAGACTATTGTCCGTCGGGCGACCAGGTCGTACCGTCGGCGAAGGTCACTTTGGTGACGTGGCACTGCGCCTTCGAACCCGAGTAGACGAGCTGCTGATAGTGCTTCCACACCGAAACCTGCGCGCTGGGCATGAGCTTGCCCGTCCACGAGTCGGTGACCTGATACTTGTCGTAGCTGCCCGAAACGGTGATGCCGGTGACGGTCTTGCCGCTGTTGTTGGCCAGCGTCACGGTGACGCCGTTGGTGAACTGCAATTGCGACGTCATGATGCCGGTGTCGGTGATGTAGGCGACGTCGCACGACTTGATTTGCACCGGGCCGCCGCCACCTTGGGTGACGACCGACAACAGCGTCGCAACTGCGACGAAAAGCGAAGCGAGAATTCCCATGGAACCTCCAAACGAAAAAGGCGAGCATGTAGTTCGGGAGACGCAATTCCGCACGTCGCAACGCGCGCGGTCTGCGTGGTAGCTCTCATGACGTACTCACCGAATGAAAGGTTGCGTCGCAACCGGCTAGCGCTCGCGTCTTGCTCAATAGAGCAACAAAGCCTTGGCGACCAGCGAGCCCTTGCTTAGTAGCTCTACGGCGGTGGGACGCGCCGACGTCCGAACGAACAGCGACCCGGCGTCGCCGGCCGGTTCGAGCGTACCCAACGCGACGCTGCGGCCGCCCACGGTGGCGCGGAGGTCGAGCCGTTCGCGCGTGCCGTCAACGAGAACGTAGAGCCAGCTTCCGTCGCGGGCGTACAGCACTTTGGCGGCGAGCGCGCCCGCCGCGGGAACCGTCGTCATCGCGACGTGCAAGAAGTGGCTGCGAACGATCGTAGCGATCGCGAGACGCGCGTTCTCCGGCGCTCCGCGTCGCAGCGCATTGGCATACCATGCCGTGCCCAGCGCTACGACCAGCGCCGCCGCGAGCGCCAACGCGCCGAACCATGCCGGGAACTGCCGGCGCGTCGCAGACGAAGCGGCGCCGGCCGCTCGAGCAAAGCGCGCCGTGGATTCCGTCGACAGGGTGACGCGCGGCAGCGTTGCCGCGAGCGCCGTCGCGGTTTCTTCGGCCTGGCCCAGCGAACGCAAGCAGTCCGTACAGCCTGCGACGTGGGCCTCGACCGCGGCGCGCTGCGCCGCATCGAGCAAGCCGAGTGCGTAGAGTTCCGCGTTGTCGCCGACGTGCTCGCGTTCGTTCACGGTGCACCTCCGAGTTCGGCTCTGAGCTTGCGCATGGCCAGCGCGATGCGACCTTTCACCGTGCCGAGCGGAACGCCGAGCCGCGCGGCGATTTCCGTTTGGGTGAGATTTTCGTAATAGGCGAACTCGATCGCCCGGCGTTGTTCTTCGGGCAAGCGCGCCAGCGCGTTGCGCACGCGCGCGGCGTCGATCGGATCGGCGAAGTCCTCGTCCCCTACTGGTGCCGCGTCGAGCCGCATCGCACGCAATTCCCGCTCGCCGCGGCGCTTGCCGCCGCGCAGCGCGCTCAACGCCTCGTTGCGTACGCAGGCTACCAAGAACGCGTGTAAGGCGCCGCGTTCGGCTCGATACGAATCCGGCGCGTTCCAGACGCGTAGCAGCGCGTCGTGCACGCAATCCTCCGCAGCTCCGGCCTCGACCAGCACGTGGCGCGCCGTCGCCGCCAAAATGGCGGCGTACCGGGCGTAGGCGCGTGCAAGCGCGTCCGGCCGGCGAGCCGCGAAGTCCGCTGCCAGCGACGCGTCCTCAGCCGTTGCGGCGCGTTCGAGAGCCACCGGCCGCAGCCTTAGCCCAGCGCACGATCCTCGACCTGCACCGCGACGCCCGCGAGTTCGACGCTGCGGTATCCGATCGCGCCGAGGAGGTGATCACGGGGGACGACGAGCGGCCCGGGCTTGTCGGCCTTGCCAGGCTCGGGCTGCGGATACGCCGTCGAACGGGCCGTGGCAAAGCGTATCGCGCCGTCGCTGTGCGTGACGATCTGGTGAACGTGTCCGTTGAGTACGGTCACGTTGGCAAAAGGCCGCAAGAGCGCGAGCGCCTGCGCGCCGTCGGCGGTCGTCCAGCCCCAGTCGGGATAGAGCGCGTACAGCGGAACGTGTCCGAACACGACCAGCGGCGCGTCTTTACGGAGCGACGCGAGATCCTTGCGCAGCCAGTCCAGTTGCGCGGTTCCGAGCAAGCCCATCGTTTCGAAGTCGAAGACGTTGACCAGCGCGACGAAGTGCGTGCCGTTGAGGTCGAACGAATACCAGCCGTCTCCGGGTCCGCGCTTGGCGAACGCGGCGTAATAGGCTTTGCCCGCGTCGCCGATCACGTCGTGTTCGCCCGGGATCGTGAAGAGCGGCGCCTTCAGCCCGCTCAGGATGCTCTTCGCGTCTTCGAATTGCGCGGGCTTGGAAAGGTGGGTCACGTCGCCCGTGTGCACGACGAATGCGGGACGGACCGGTAGCGCGTTGATCGCGTCGACCGTGGCTTGCAACGTCGCGGCTACGTGGTCGTTGGCGGCGAGCCTGAAGCCGATGTGACTGTCGCTGATCTGCACGAACGAGAAGCTCGCGTCGGACGCCGCCGCGCTCGCCGCAGCGCTCACCGCGCCGAGGTTGGAGACGGTGAAAGTAATGCCGGCGCCCGTCCAGCCGAGGTGCTCGAGAAACCTCCCCCGCTTCACGGCCTACTCTCCGCGGGCACCACGACGACGATCGCCTTCATGTACGGATGCAGCGCGCAAAAATACGCGTACTTGCCGGGCTTGGTGAAGACGCGGGTCCAGCTTTCGCCCGCGTCGAGGCCGCCCGAGTCGAAGCTCTTGTCGGAGGCGGTGACCGTGTGCGCGTCGCCGTCGTCGTTGACGAAGCGAACCGCGTCGCCCACGTGGACGGTCGCCGCGTTCGCGTGATAGGCAAAGTCCTTGATGTGCACGGTGGCGACTGGCGGGGGAGCCGTCGCCGGTATCGCGGCGACCGGGGCTGCGCAGGCAAACGCCGCCGCGAGCGCGAGGAGAACGGTGTGCTTCATGTCCTTTCTACGCCGCCGCCGCCCCCGGCGGATCACACCGGCGGGGGCGACGTTGCGAGTAGGCCGAGTCTCAGCAGAACCTACAACGGTAGGGAGAACACCGTCCCCGCGGGCTGGCTGCCGCCGTCCTTGGTGGTGCCGTAGAGCGTGCCTTTGACGTTGACCAGACCCGCCGACGGGATCTCTCCCCCCGGCGAACAGAGCACCGATTCGGCGCCCGAGGGAGTGATGCTGAAGACGCTTCCGAGGCCGGCCGCTCCACCTTCCGCGGTAGTGCCGTAGAGCGTCCCGCCGACGTCGATCAAAGCGGCGTTCGGATCCGCGCCGTCGCCCACCGAGCCAAAGCTGTGCAGCACGGTTTCCTTACCCTCCGCGGTGATGCTGAAGACCGTTCCCGTCGCGCTCGGGCCGTACGCTCCGCCGTTCGAGGTGGTGCCGTACAGGGTTGCCCCGACCGCAACGAGGCCGGCGAGCGGCGTCGCGCCGTCGGAACCTCCGGCGAAGCTGTGCAATACGGTCTCGGTGCCCGTCGACGTGACCTTGAAAACGGTTCCGTCGCTATTCGCGCCGCCGTTTTGGGTCGTTCCAAAAAACGCACCCTTGAAGTGAACCAAACCCGCTTGCGGCGTCGCGCCGTCGGATCCGTTGGCGAAGCTGTACAAGACGTTTTCCGTGCCCGACGTCGTGACCGAGAATACCGTGCCGTTCCCCGTCGTGCCGCCGCCGATGGTCGTGCCATAGAGCACGCCGCCGACGTCGATCAATCCGGCAGCCGGCGCCGCGCCGTCCGGACCGCCCTTGAAGTCGTACACGATGGCGAGCGTACCGGTCTTGCTTATCGAAAAGACGGTTCCCGCATTGTGCGTGCCGCCTTGCGAGGTCGTGCCGTAGAGCAATCCCTTGACGTCGATCAGGTTGGCGTACGGAATCGAGCCGTCGGGCGATCCGGTGAAGCTGTGCACCACCTTCTCCGTGCCGGTGGGCGTGACCGAATAGACCGTTCCGAGATTGCTCGTCCCGCCGGCGGGAGTCGTTCCGTAGAGCGCCCCCTTGAAGTCGACGAGGCTCGACTCGGGCATCGAGCCGTCGGGGTCGCCCGTAAAATTGTAGAGCGTCTCGCAGGATTGCGAGCCGGGCCGGCTCCAGGAGCGCGACGCGGCGGAACGGGGCGCCCCGTTCGACTGCAAGGCGCCGTTCGTTCCCGGAGACGCGGGGATGGCGCCTCCATCGGATCGCGCGCAACCGGCGAAGGCGACGGAGCAGGCCAGCAGCGACAGCCCGGCCTTCGTAGCATGGGCGCGCGGAAACAGAGCGGACATAGTAAACTCCTCTCGAGAAAAGCCGGCACTCCGCGGCGGTGGCGGGCGCCCTGCGCCCGAGGTTGGCCGCGCTGTGGCCTCTGGCTAAGAATGCGCTGCTTCCGACGCCCCGTATATGCGGGGAAATACTACCTCACGGGTCTCCGGCCGGGCTCGGGACCGTTGGCCCGGCTCATCCGCCGGACATCGCGCCGACCACCACGAACGGCTCTGCCCCGCTGGCAACAGCGGCCGGCAGCGGGGCATCGGGCGGCTCGTGCGAGAGGTCGCGCGTGCACGCGAAGAAGCGAAGATAGGGTCGGCGGCGCTGCGTCGTGCGATCGCGCAGCGTACCGCAGAGCACGGGATGGCGCGCTTCGAGCGCGTCGAGCAACGTTCGCTGCGTCGGTTCGCCGGGAACGTCGATTTCGATCTCGCGCGGAAGCGCGCCGACCGCGCGTAGCGGCGCCGGAAGAATCACGCGGATCACGGCAGCGTCTGCACCTCGACCGACAACACCGCGGGCAAATCGCGCACGATCGCGTTCCAGGTATCGCCGGCGTCGGCGGAGGCGTAGACTTGGCCGCCCGTCGTTCCGAAATAGATGCCGCACTGGTCGAGCGAATCGACCGTCATCGCGTCGCGCAGCACGTTGACGTAGCAGTTGCGTTGCGGAAGGCCGGCCGTCAGCGCCTCCCACTCCTCACCGCCGCTGCGGCTGCGGTACACGCGCAAGCTGCCGTCGAGTGGAAAATGCTCGGCGTCGCTCTTGATGGGCACGACGTAAATCGTCTCGGGCTCGTGGGCGTGCACGTCGATCACGAAACCGAAATCCGTGGGCAGGTTACCGCTCACCTCGCGCCAGGAGTCACCGGCATCGTCGCTGCGCATCACGTCCCAATGCTTCTGCATGAAGAGGCGTTGCGGATGCGAGGGATGCAGCGCGAGGTGGTGCACGCAATGTCCCACCTCCGCGTCCGGGTCGGGTATGCCGGCCGAGTGTAGGCCGCGGTTGATCGGCCTCCAGGTCGCGCCGGCGTCGTCGCTGCGAAACGCGCCCGCGGCCGAGATCGCGACGAAGATGCGCCGCGGGTCGCTCGGGTCGAGCAGGATCGTGTGCAGGCACATTCCGCCCGCTCCCGGCTGCCACGCCGAGCCCGTGTGATGCTCGCGCAATCCGGCCAGTTCGTCCCAGGTCGCGCCTCCGTCGCCGGAGCGGAACAGGGCCGCATCCTCGACGCCGGCGTACACCGTATCGGGATCGGCGAGCGAGGGCTCCAGGTGCCAGACGCGGGCGAACTCCCACGGATGCGGCGTCCCGTCGTACCACTGATGCGTCCCGGGCACGCCGGCATAGGTGAAGTCGTTTCCGACCGGCGCCCAGGTGGCGCCGCCGTCGTCCGAGCGCTGGATCAACTGGCCGAACCACTTCGTGCTCTGCGACGCATACAGCCGGTTGGGGTCGGCGGGCGAGCCCTTCAGGTGGTAGATCTCCCAACCGGGAAAATGAGGCCCGCTGACGCGCCAATCGCGCCTCGCCCCGTCCGATTCCAGGACGAAGGCGCCCTTCCGCGTTCCGACGAGAACCCGCACCCTGCTCATGGCGCACCTCCGACAACCGTGCTGGTGTTCGTACGACCAAGGCGCACCAAACGTCCTCCGTCGCGCAACAAAAAAAGAGAGGGCTTTCGCCCTCTCTTCTCCATCGACGGGTTATCCGTTAGGGCGAGACTTCCCAGACGACGCCGTAGCCGTTGCCGCCGATCTGGGTGGTGCCGAAGATGTCGCCGTGCGCGTCGAAGACCGGGTTGGCGAAGACGTACGCGCCGTCGGAGCCGCCGGTGAAGTCGTGCAGCGACGTATAGTTCCAGGTTCCGTTGGAGTAGGTCAGCTCGTACACCGAACCCGCGCTGTACTCGCCGTCGCAGTGCGTCGTCCCGTAGACGTTGCCGTCGGCATCGACGTAGGGCGTGCGGAACGGACCCGAAACGCCGTAGCCGGGCGTGCTGTAGAGCGCGTTGAAGGTCCAGCCGCCGCTGCCCGGCGAGAGTTCGAAGACCACGCCGCCGCTGTTGACGCCGCCGTCGGTGGCGCCGCCGTACAGGTTGCCGTACTTATCGAAGGTCAGGCCGGAGAACGGCGTCTCGCCGTCGGTCGAGGCTTGGAAATTGTAGATGACGCTCTCTGCGTAGTTTTGCGACTTGACCAATTCGTAGACCGTGCCCGAACCGGTGTTGCCGCCCGCGGAGGTCGTGCCGTAGACGTTGCCCGACGCGTCGAGCGTGATGCCGCCGACCGGCACCGAGCCATCCTGGCCCGACCCAAAGCTGTGCAGGATCGTCTCGGTGTAACCGCCGGCCTTGGGGCTCAATTCGAAGACGGTACCCAGATTGTTGGCGCCGCCGTAACTCGTCGTACCGTAGATGTTGCCCTTTGCATCGAAGGCAAGGTCGCCGTCGGAGGCCTGGTAGCCGTCGTTGCCGCCGGCGAAGCTGTGGAGTACGGCCTCTTTGCGGATCCCGCCGCCGCCCTTCTCGATCGAGCCGAGATCGAACACCGTGCCTCCGCCGTTTCCGCCCTGCGCGGTGGTGCCGTAGAGGTGCCCGTCGGGCCCTTTCAGCACGCGCGCGCCGGGGGCCGCACCGTCTTTACCGGACGCAAAGTTGTAGAGCACGTCGAACGTATAGCCGCTCTTGGTGTGCTTGAGCTCGAACGCGGTCCCGTAGCCGTTGGCGCCGCCTCCCGCAGCCGAGCCGTAGAGATTGCCGGACTTGTCGATCGACACGCCGTCGATCGGATTGCCGCCGTCGCTGCCGCCGGTGAACGTGTGCAGGACGGTGAACGTCGCGGCGTTTGCCGCAAGGGCCGACGCCAGCACGCTTGCGAGCGAGATTGCCGCGCTCGCGGCGACGGTCTTGGAACTTTTTCTCATAGTTTGCTCCTCCGGCCGGGGGTGCACTATTGCGCCGCATGTACTAGGTGACGCGCCGCGCCGTTCGCGACCTTTACGACACGCTCGGACCGCCGACCTTGGCCGCCCGGCGCGCGCGAGAGAGCGTGGCGTCAGTCACAACGCAACGAGCCTCAGTAATTCGCGGCGGCGCGCACTTGCGCGGCGGACTTGCCGAGATCGGCCAGCAACTCCGAAGCGACGACGGCGAACGGCGTGGTGCCGTACGAGAGCAACCGGTCGTGGAAGTCGTGCAGAGAACCGCGGGAGCCCATGCGCAGCATGTATTCGCCCTCGAGGTTTTCGAGTTGCACGCGCCCGACCGTGTACGAGATCACGTAGCCCGGACCCGTCGCGATTCCGGCGACCGCAGCATCTGCGGCGTCTTTCGTGAAACTGGTTTCGCGTGCGAAGAAATCGGCGGCCCGCCGATACGTCCACTCGCCCGAGGCGAGTTTCGCGTCGACGATGGCCCGCGCGCCGCGAACGCGCTCCCACCGCGCGGTGTAGAGGCGGCCGTCCAAGTCGTCGCCGTAGAGCCCGAGGCGTACGAACATCTCCTCGCCGTAGAAGGCCCAGCCCTCGGCGAAGACGCCGCTGCCTTGAATTTTGCGCACGAAGTCGGGATGGCGGCGGGCGATCGAGAGTTGCAAGAAGTGTCCGGGCATCGCCTCGTGGGCCGCCGTCGACCAAATCCGGTCGCGGTCGAAATCTTGATTCATGTCGAGGCGCGCCGCCGCGTCGGCCAGCGACGTCGGCGGCGTGATGAAATAGAAGCCCGTCGTCGAGCGCGCGAAGAGCCTGGGCGAGTTCATCGACGCGCCCGGCGAGACCGGCTGCAAGAACGACGGCGTTTCGACGACGTCGATGCGGCCCAGCCAGTCGGGCACGGTCACCACGTCGTGCGCGACGACGAAGGCGCGGAGTTCGGCGATGCGCTCGCGATAATAATCGATCAGCGCCGGACCCGAAGGCGCCATGCCGCCTCCGCTCTGCGCGCCGAAGGGCACGCCCAGCCGCTGCGAGAGCGAGGTCAGCCACGCTTCTTCCGCCCAACCGTGCGCGAGTTCGGCGTTGCCCAAGGCTTCGACGTCGGCCGCATCGTAGGGCAACAATTGCTCGTCGCGCAGCATGCGATCGTAGGCGGCGCGACCCATCGCGAAATTCTCCGGCCAGTTCGCGACGCGCGCGTCGATATAGCGTTTGGTTCGGGCGATCTCGGCGACGGTCGCGTCGCGCGCCGCGACGAAACGCGCGAAGGCCGCCGAATCGGCGCCCAGTTGCGTCTTGGCCGCGACGGTCAGGGCGCCGTCGAAGAAGTCCGGAGCGCCGCCCAGTTCCTCGCTGCCGACGACGCCGTAGAGATGCCCCGGATGCGTCGCCAAGCGCTGCGACGCGACGATGTAGGCCGGCGCGCGGCTCAAGCGCGCGATGATGTCGCCCCAGGCACGGCTCACGTCGCCGGGAACGGCGCCCTCCTGCCCGGCAATGGGCAGATGCTGGAACTGCGTGAAGATCGTGTCGACCAGATCGGTCGCCGCCTGCGCGTAATTCTTGCGGTCGGTCTGATACACGAGAACGCCGTCGAGGGACGCATCGAGCTGGGCCTGCAACAGCCTCGCGTCGTCGCGATCGACCAGCGACAGCTTTCGCTCCGGTGGGGCGATGCTCCGCAGACGGGCTTCCCAGGCGCGCAGGCGTGCGACGTAGGCCGCGCGACCGGCCTCGCTGGGGATTTCCAACTCGCCGTCGTGGCCCGCGATGCCCAGCCCCGTGGCCTGCATGGGAAAGAGGGCGGCGGTCGCGTACGTGATCTCCTCGGCCAAGGCGGTAAGGCTATCGTGGGCCGACGGAGCCGCAACAGCCGGCGCCGTCCCCAACATCACCGCAGCCGCAAGCGGGAGCACAAATCGCTTCATGCCCGAAGCATTCACCCCCGCGGAACGGCCGGCCCCTCGACGCTTGCATCGGGGGGAACGGCGCCGCCACGGTAAAACAGCGGTAGAATGCGAACCCTCCGTGCGCTCGGAGCGGCCGCTCTTGCCGGTTGCGGCGCGCTCCTTTCCTGCGCGGGGAACGACACCCCGGGGCCGGGCGCGCCCTCGGCCGCCGATCGGCCGGCCGCCGCAAACCTCTACCGCGCGCCGGTTTCGCGTCTGGAGGCCCCGGTCGTCGGTCGCACCAGGCGACGCGCCTCGCACCGACCGGCGAACTCGCCGATCGAACACGTCGTGATCATCGTCCAAGAGAATCGCTCGTTCGATAATCTGTTCCACAAATATCCCGGTGCGGACACGGTCTCGAGCGGCTTGAATTCGGCCGGACAAAGCATCAAGCTCAAGCCGATCTCGCTCGCCGCGAATTACGACCTCGACCATTCGTCGACGGCTTTCTTTGCAGCCTGCGACGGTAGCCCGCCGGGCGAAAACTGCAAGATGGACGGGTTCGACCGGATCGCAGCGCAAGGCCGGAAGATTCCGCCGAACCCGCAGTACGGTTACGTGCCGCCGGGCCAATCGAAGCTCTACTTCCAAATGGCGCAGCAATACGTGCTGGCGGACCGCATGTTCACCTCGAATTTGGACGAAAGCTTCGTCTCGCACCAGTACATCATCGCCGGTCAGGCGAACTCGGCGGTCGACGTCCCGCCGATTCTGCCCTGGGGTTGCGGGGGCGGTCAGGACGACGTCGTGTCGACCTTGACCCAGCAACGCGGTTACGGCCCCAGCGAGTCGGCCTGCTTCAATTCGCAAACGCTCGCCGACGAACTCGACGACGCCGGGCTGTCCTGGCGCTATTACGCCGCCGGTTCGAGCGACTACAGTTCCTACATCTGGTCGGCCTTCCAGGCGATCAGCCACATTTACAACAGCCCCGAATGGACCAGCAACGTGATCAGTCCGCCCCAACAGTTTCTCACCGACGTCGGAAACGGAACGCTGGCCACGGTCACCTGGATCACGCCGACCTGCGCCAACTCCGACCATCTCGGCTGCCTGAGCAAGACCGGACCGGAGTGGGTCGCGAGCCTGGTCAACGCCGTCGGGCAGAGTCAGTTTTGGAACACGACGACGATCTTCGTCATGTGGGACGAGTTCGGCGGCTGGTACGATCACGTGCCGCCGCCCTACGAAGACTACGACGGATTGGGGATGCGCGTTCCGCTGCTGATGATCTCGCCCTACGCCAACAAAGGCTACGTCTCGCACGTCCAGTACGAGCACGGCAGCATCCTGCGGTACGTCGAGGACAACTTCGG
>Ga0326727_10016704_pt1 | contig 15417 bp, 12 predicted proteins | sample MB2enrmetagenome_FD_207643 | JGI IMG/M metagenome (GOLD analysis project Ga0326727, IMG submission 207643) | Lab enriched peat soil microbial communities from McLean, Ithaca, NY, United States - MB29MY | ecosystem: Environmental > Terrestrial > Soil > Wetlands > Peat | place: USA: New York... | reverse complement strand
GCTGCTGCCAACTCAGTGGACGCTTTCAGGATTTCTGGGAACGTCGATCTACACCAAGGGCCGCCTGATGCTTTCCATCACTTTCCTGACGTGCACCCGCGCCGAGGCGGCTGGGCTGGGCGCCCGCTGATCCTTGTGGGTCTGCGATTTCCCGAAGGCCTAAGGGACTTAACTGATCGACGGGGCTCAGGCCCGCCGCGAAATTCAGGCGATGAAGGACGACTGGCGTTTGTCCAAGCGATGAGCGTCAACTACACCGTTGTCTACCGGCCAGAGACCGCTCCCCTTCAAGTTGTCGCCGTTCTCCACGGGAAAAGAAACGTACAACGCATCCTGAAACAGCGCTCGTAGCGGCGTAGCGCTAACACCAAGCCAGCATCGTGCGGGCCTTTGCTATGAAAATGGATGTTCTCAAGGCGCCTTGGACTGCGGCGGCTCGACGCCGCTTTGGCTTGCCGCGACCGGTCGCGGCGCGTCCCCGACCGCTGACGAGTCAGCGGTCGGGAAAGCGGGAGCAAGCTCCCGCACTCCGAAAGCTGACCTCCGAAATTTGGGTCGGCGCGACGGTAACGAATTGCCCAGATGACCGTCAGAATGATGAATCAATCGCACCACACGAGGAGTAAAAGCGGCTTGTGCGGCGCCGGATCGCCTCGGGCGCGGTCAACGCGTAATTGGGAGAATTCCCCGAGCCCGTAGTCGGGGCGGGTCATGGGGTGTACCGTCGGACGGCGGCCGGCGTTTGTAGGGCCGAACAGCGTTCGGCTGAATGTAGGCCGAGCAGCGCTCGGCCTGGGCCCAACTCTGTTGGGCCCGATAATGGGCCGAATACTATTCGGCCCTGCGTTCGCGCCGGGCCCAACGCCGTTGGGCCCCACAACCGGCCGAACAACGTTCGGCCTCTCGAGTTTCTACATTTCCTGCTCAGCACCACCCCGCGCTCAGCACCACCCCGTCGCCCAGGGCGCCACCCCTCCTCATCTGAGGAGGGGAGCTATTAAGAACTCCCCTCCTGAATTAGGAGGGGAGGCGCGGTCGCGCCGGGGTGGTTTCCAGCGCGCGGGTCACGCCGCATGCAAATGTAGAAACTCCATGGGCCGAACCGCGTTCGGTCCAATGTGGGGCCAAGCAGCGCTCGGCCCGGGCCGAATACTATTCGGCCCTAGGTTCGCGCTGGGCCCAACGCCGTTGGACCCCACAACCGGCCCAACCGTCTTGGGCCGTACAAGGGGCCGAAGGCTCTTCGGCCCTACGCACGGCCGAACACTGTTCGGCTTTACGACGAAGCGAACACCGTTCGCCCCGAGAATAAACAGGCCGAGCGCAGTTCGGTCCGCCGCGCGGAGTGTGCGCACCCCGGCTTGGATTTTCAAGCGTGGACTTGAAGATATCATCGGTGGCGGTTGGGTGAATGGGGGAATAGGGACAAGGGGTTAGAGATTCGGGGAAAGGTGGTTGACCACTAACCACTAGCCACTGACAACTGCTCTCCTAAGGGGACATTAAGAACACGGGTTGGGGGGTTGCGGCTAGGGACATGGGGACGGCCGCTGGCCACTGACCACTGACAACGAACGCCTGACTTCCCGGCGAAGAGGAAACCGGACCTGGATTGGGTGATCGACTTATCGGGTCATCGATCAATTTGAAAAAAAGCGCGGGCCCCCATCCCTCAACTTTAGAACTCACAGAGTTCTCGGGCTTAATGTCCACTAACGGAACGTGCCGGCAGAGAGGATGTCAAAAGAGCAGGCCTTCCTTGTAACTCACTGAAAATAAATCAGAAGAAATATTTTGCACCTGAATCTTCTCCTAAATTAATAAAAATAATCAAGATACAATGGGTTGTCAACCATAATGCTTTGGACAGGACCTGGCAGTGGTGGGCAGTATCGGACTATCCACAATGGGGGTTGGACGGTCGGGCGACGATCGAAAGAAAGAAGGCAAAGTGTGAAAAGGCAAAAACGGCGAGAGTTGAGGGCCTGACCCCCGCGTGAACACTCCAAAAGCAGTGATGAGTGATGAGTGACGAGAGAAGGCAAAAGAGCGGTGACGAGTGATGAGTGACGAGAAGAGGCAAAACCTGGGGCGGAAAGACGGGCAGGGCCGACGACCAACTCCCCGCGTGACACACTATTCCGCTTCGGTAATCGGCTGTTCCATATGAGTAGATGAAGCCATTTACAAAGGCAGTGACGAGTGGCGAGTGGCGAGCAAACGACAGGGTCTAAACGCACAACGGCGTACAGAGCTGACTATCTATCTCCCCGCGTGACACACTGCCCCGCTTCGGCTATCGGCTGTTCCAGATGAGAAGATGAGCCAATTTGCTGATTCCGAAAATCATAAATCAAAGAACCAGCGACACGTGACCAGTGAGAGGACCCTGGCTAAGTCCCATCGCCAAATCAGAAGGTTTTCAATGGCTCGATGGCCCGATGAGCCGATGGCGCAATCACGCCTCAGACCTTTTCGAGCGCCAATTCCAGGTCGCGGATGATGTCGTGCCAATCTTCCAGACCGGTGGACAGGCGGATGCCTTCCGGGTGCATTCCGAAGGCGCGCTTTTGCTCGTCGGGCAGCGCCGAGTGGGTCATGGAGAACGGGTGCTCGATGAGTGTCTTGATTTGCCCCAGGCTTACTGCGAGGGTGACGGAATAAGCGTGCTCGGCGAGGTAATCCACCATTTTTTCGGCGCGCGTTTGCTTGCCATCGGTTCCTTTGAGCACAAAGTACATCATGCTGCCGGGGGCGAATTTACCGTCGGGATTGAGCATCTGCCGCTTGGCCAGCGCCTTCTGCGCAAAGCCCTCGGCGCCCGGGTAACTGACGCTCGCCACTTTGGGGTGCTTCGCAAGGAACTCGGCCACGCGCTGCGCGGTCTTCTGCATATTGTTCATGCGCGTCGCCAGCGTCGGCAGGCCGTAAACCAGCACTCCCCAGGCACTGCGCGGCGAGAGCACACCCCCGAAATCCTTGCGAAACAGCATGATCAGGTTGTACCACTCTTTGGCCGCGATTACCGCGCCGCCCATGTCAGTGCCGAATCCTCCCAGGCCTTTGGTAAGACTCTCCACCACGATGTCCGCTCCCAGCCGCAACGGGCGCTGGCAGAAAGGCGTGGCAAAAGTGTTGTCAACAATTACCAGCACGCGGTCCTTTTCCTCGCGCCCGGCGTTGGCCTGGTCCGCTACCCGGCGGATGGCGGCGATGTCAATCAGTTCCAGGGTGGGATTGATGGGCGTCTCAAAATAAAGAACGCGCGTGGCGGGCGTGATCTGGGCGGCGAGCGACTCCGGCGTGAGGAAATCCGCAAAACGCACGTTCATGCCATAGCGCGGCAGCCAGTTGGTCATCAGGCTGTATGTGCAGCCGTAGACAATTCGATGCGACACCACTTCCTGCCCCTGCCGTAGCGCCGCTCCCAGAGCCGCGCTGATGCCCGCCATCCCCGTGGCGAAGGTCACGCAGATCTCTCCGCCGTGCGCGTAGGCCAGGTTTTCTTCCAGCATCGAGCGCGTGGGCTCGTCAAGCCGGTCGTAAATGTAAATCGGGATGTGCCCGCTCAAGTGCTCGTCCGCCGAGGCGAATTGCACAAAGCCCTTCGCGCCGCGCTCCAATGAACTCAGCCGGTAAGCCGTGGTGTGCGAAACCGGGGGCACCACGTGATGGTTGTAGTCCCACTTCTTGCTGTCATAATTCCCGTGAATCATGTGCGTGCGGAGTTTGTAATCTTCCTTCTTGCGATGCGGTTTGCGGGTTTCCACGGAGACACCCCCTGCGCGACTTTTCACATCATGAAAAGGGATAGCACACTCCGGGCCACGGCGAAAGGGCTTTTCGCCTCACAGACTTTATGTCTGTTTTCCCTCCTGGCCCTATCTGGAGGGCGATGTCACCTTCCCCTGAGATGAAAAGGCCCTTATCGTCCCATCCCTTAGGGTTTCAGATCTCGGTCACGTACCCACCGGAAAGGCCTGGCCTAATGCTGCAGTCGCACGGGCTAAAATCCTACGGCGTGCCCACACCATGATTTTGAGCTCATGTAAACCTCATGAAGTTCTTAGGTTCTGCCGATAGATTAGTTCGTAGGTGCGAACTCGTCATGTCACCCCGGGAGAAGAGCCCATGCGGGGGCGGACGCGCACCGTGCCTGCAGGCAAGTAGCAGCGCGTTGTTGCCTGAGCGCATGAGCATTCCGGCAAACGTTGCAAGCTGGCGCTTGCGTTACCCATTGACCCGGGGGGAATGTCCCAGGAGGTGAATCCGCCATGAGACGAGTACTTTTTGTTGATGACGAGCCACGTTTCTTGGAGGGGTTGCAGCGCATGCTGCGCGTCCAAAAACAAGAGTGGGAGATGGCTTTCGCGCCGAGCGGCCATACCGCTTTAGCGCTTATGGAGGCTTCCCCATTTGATGTCATCGTCTCCGACATGCGCATGCCGGGGATAGATGGTGCTGCCCTGCTGGCCCACGTGCGCGAGAGATATCCGCAGGTGGTTCGAATTATTCTCTCCGACAGCGCCGAGATTTCCACCGCTTTGCGTGTGGTACCCGTCGCGCACCAATTCTTGGCGAAGCCCTGCGATGCGGAAATGCTGCGCGTTGCCATCGAGCGCGCCTGCCACCTTAAGGCTCTGCTCCATGATGACTCCATCCGCCGCACGGTGGGGGGGCTGAGCGAGCTTCCTTCCCTCCCCCGCACTTATCATGCCTTGACGCTGGCTCTTGCAGACCCTGACGCGTCCATTCAGAAAATCGCCGAAATCATCGAGCACGATGTCGCGATTTCCGCGAAGATTCTCCAGTTGGTGAATTCCGCCTTCTTTGGCGTAGCCCGCTCCATCACCAACATTCAGAATGCCGTCGGCTACCTTGGCATCATTACGCTAAAGAGCTTGGTCCTCTCCGTGGAAGTGTTCCGCGTTTTCGCTCCCAAGGGGCCCATTGAGGGATTTTCCCTGGAAAAACTCCAACGCCATGCTCGCCTCACAGCCTATATCGCTGCTCGCCTCCCCGTGCCCGCTCACCTCGTCGATTTCGCGATGGTTGCCGGCATGCTCCACGACGTGGGAAAGCTCATCCTGGCCTGGAAACTTCCCGAGCGTTTTAGAAAGCTCATGGCGGAAGCGCGGGAGGAGCAATGCCCCCTTTATAAAGTGGAAGAGAGAGAATACGGGTTCAGCCACGCCGAGATTGGGGCCTATCTATTGGGACTTTGGGGATTACCATACGCGCTCGTTGAGGCCGCCGCTCTTCACCATGCCCCGAATCGCGTGCCCCACCAGAACTTTGACGCGGCTACAGCCGTCTACATTGCCAACCTTCTTACCCAGGAACTGGATTCATCACCGCTATCGCCTCAGGAGGACGGATTCCAAAACAACCAGGAGTACTTGGTTTCTCTGGGAGTCCAAGAGGAGCTCCCACATTGGCGTGCTATGGCCGCAGAGCTACCGCCGCTGCTTGCGGAGGCATAAAGTGCCAGAAAACATTCGCCCCCGGATATTGCTGGTAGATGATGACGTTGAGGTGCTTGACGCCCTGCAACGCCAATTGCGGAGCCGGTTTGACGTGACGGCAACGTGCGACGCCAAAGAAGCAATCCGGCAGGTGGTCTCAGGCGGCCCGTTCGCTGTGGTCGTGTCCGACTTGCGGATGCCCGGAATGGACGGCGTGTCCCTTTTATACCTGATCCGGCAGATTGCGCCGGAAACAGTGCGGGTTTTGTTAACGGGTAATGCCGACATGGGAGCGGCCATCTCAGCAATAAACCAGGGAAACATTTTTCGCTTCCTCACCAAACCTTGTCTGCCGGCCGCTCTCGTTAGGGCACTGGAAGCGTCCGTGGAGCAGTATCGGTGGTGCACAGCCGGGCGCGAGCTTAGAGAGGAAACGCCGCGTGCCCGGCGGTAATTTCTTCCGGGAATAATCCCTTCCCGTGGCGTGCGGCGGGGAGGGTTTGGTGATGAACACCGCCGCGCCAACAGGACCTTCACATTTTTCTAGCCTCGCTTGACAACAGGCACCCTTTTTCCTTACACTCCTGAACCAGTAGGGTTTAGCTCGTGGTTGGCGGCTTCACTGGGGGGTGATCCGCCTGCGCCAGTTGTCGGTGTATAAGGAGGAAACCTGTGCGTAGAATAGCGTTTACGTTAGCTGTAGTGTTTCTCGCCGTGTCGGCGGTAATCGCCCAAGCCCAAGAAAGTGGACCCGTCTCAGCATCCATTCCCGTAGCTGTCCGCTCACAAGCGGATTGCACAGGCTTTATTGCTGATGCTCCCGTGCCCCGTGACCTGTTTGTCGTAGGAGGAGGGGATGACGACTTCCATTCCGTAGTCCGGCAGTTTGTGGAGGGCGAATCGATTTTCATCTCCCAGTCCAATGGTAAAGATATTGTAGTGGGCGCTGAGTTCAGCGTGGTCCGCCCCGCCCACGAACTTTTCCTCACCATGCATTACCAAGGTCAGCGAGGGGAGATCCGCAGGTTGGGCAAACCTTATGAGGATGTTGGGAAGGTCAGGGTGACCCGCGTAAATCCGGAGGGAGCGGTGGCAAGAGTCACCTTTTCTTGCGCGTCCATTGTCCCTGGCGACACCTTGGTACCCTTCCAACCACGAGCCATTCCGGAATATACGGTCTCCAAACCGCTTGATCACTTCATGCCTTTGGATAATAACAAACAGCACGGAAGGATAACCGCAAGCCACAACAACTTGGGCTATTTTGGCAACGAGGCGGTGGTCTATTTGAACATCGGCGATAAAGAGGGAGCCAAGCCTGGTGAGCGGTTCCGTATATATAAGGTTCTTCCTCCGTACAGGACGGGATTTCTGGCCACCCAAGCGACAACACCGGAGACCATCGGAGAGGCTGTCATCCTTTCCGTGCAGGGGAAATCCTCTGTGGCGATGGTCATTTCAGGTTACCGCGAGATCGCTGCCGGTGACTACGTCGAGGCGGAATAGTCAAGCCCAGGATGTTTTTAAGGATGAAGAACACCATCCGCCAAGCCAAAGACTCGGGTGGGTCGAGAGCTTTCGTGTGTGCGTTGAACTTGGGTAGCGCCGGGCGCGCCTGATTTCATGAATCGGGAGTTCGGCGTTACCGGCGCTCTGCTCGGAAATCAGATCCGAGTTAGTTCGGAATGTTGCTTACGCGGCGGGATGGGAAGAAGAGGCCGGGTGAGGTTCTTCGAATACTTGCGCGGTGAAAGCCTGGATTCTGGCCCCTTCCCGCCACGCATCGGGTGGTAGTCCTGCCTTGCGGCAGGTTTCTTCCAGGAATTGTTGGCGATCCCACTTCCATTGTACTGCCACTTGCGGCAGCAGGAGGCCGCGCAAGGCTCCGCGCGAGATGAGGAGCCCGTGCCGCCCCACCTCGATGTTCTCGGGGGCAATGTCCGAAAGGGGGGAAAGGACGGAGATTTCCAGATTCAGTCCGCTCACTTCCCCTTTCATAACCGGAGGAAAACGTGGGTCGTGCAGCGCCGCCCATACCGCGCATTCGCGAACCGTGATGTAAAGTGGCTTGTTCGCCTCCGTGATGCCAATGCATCCCCGCAGATTTTTTCCTCTGCGCAGGGTTACGAAGGCGCCGCAGTGCTGGCGCAAAGCTTCCGCAGGTTCCGGGACTTTGGGGAGCTCACCCAAGTTCAGATAGCCCACCAGAGCTTCCCGCGCCATGCGCAGCAGGGTCTGTTGGTCGGTCTCAGTGAGCGGCAACATCTTTCTCTTCCGGCTCTTTCTCGTCGGCCTCAATGACCCTCACGCGGCGGGAGGCGCGACGCTTGACTCGCTCATCCAAACGCTTCCAGAAACTCCAGAAGTATTGCACGGCGGAAGCCACCGCAAACACCACCACCATCCATAACAGAACTTCGCCGAAGGGGTACAAAACCGGAAACCGGCGGGGGCTCGCCATAATGATGACCGTGATGGCCACCACCTGGAGCACCATTTTCGTTTTGCCCAACTCCGAAGGTTCCAGCACATACCCTTCTGCGGAAGCAATGGAGCGCAGGCCGGAGACGGCGAATTCCCTTCCCACGATGATCACCACCATCCACGCCGGCACAAGGTGGAGTTCCACTAGAGAGATAAAGGCAGCCGAAGTGAGGAGTTTGTCGGCAATAGGGTCGAGAAGGATTCCCAGGGTGGTAATTTGGCCGCGTTTGCGAGCCAAGTATCCATCCAGCAGGTCGGTGACGGCGGCGAGCATGAAGACTGCCACCGCCCACAAATCCATGTTCCCCCCCTTGGTAAGGAGCAACACCACCACAATGGGCACAAAGAATATTCGGAGAAGGGTTAGCGAGATGGGGAGATTCATGAGCCTTCGAACCTACCCTTCACCAGGGAGGAATTGCACGGGCCAAGCAACAGCAACGCCGGGAGCCAGAGGAAGGGGTGCTCCAGCGCCCGAGTGTCACTATAACGGACGGCTCAGAGGGTGTCAACGATAGTCCCAAGCGCTCCCCCAAGCGCCTTCCCGCCGCCGGGATGGACAAGGGAAGCCATGGTGGTAAAAGTCCGGGCGGAGGCACTGCGTCGCGCCTCTAACTTTCGGAGCCACCACCGAGAAGGTCCTTAGTGGACTTGTCGAGGACCAACGTGCGCGTGGGGAAGGGCATGTCGATTCCTGCCTCCTGAAACTTCTTGACGATGCGCTTTCTCAACTCACTTTGCACCGGGTATTGATCCGTGAACTGACGGACTTGCAGGCTAAGCGAGAAGTTCAGGGAAGACTCCCCAAAGCCGGGAATAAACGCCACGGAGGGCTGGGGGTTCGCGAGCAATCCTTCCAGACCATCCCGGAGGGCCTCGTGGGCGGCTTCCAACAGGGCCTTCTCGACCCGCTGGGGATCCGTTCCGTACGCAACGCTCACGGGGAGGGAATAAGACATTTGCGTTTCGGGCACGGAATAGTTGGTGATGATAGCTTTGGCAAGGGTGGAGTTTGGAATCACCACGTAGTTGTTGCCAAGCGTCCGCAGGATTGTGGAGCGCCAACCGATCCGCAAGACGTAACCTTCCTGGTTGGAATCAAGCTTGATGTAATCGTTCGGATTTACCGGCCTGTCGGCCAAGAGATAAAGTCCGGAAAAGAAATTACTCAAAGTTTCCTGCAAAGCCAGGGCGACCGCCACACTGCCCACGCCCAACGTCGTCCAGACCCCGGTTAGACTGATGCCCATATTTTCGAGGAAGATGACGGTTCCCAGCAAGGCGAAGAGCGTACGGACCACAAACGCAGCGGGCTGGGTTACCCGCAACATGCTGGGCTCCTTCTGGCCCCAACGGCGTAAGGCAAGGACGATAACCTTGGCGGGAAAATACATTATGACCAGAATCACCAGCGCCAAGATTAGCTTGGACCCGAAATGTTCGAACCGCGGGGGAAGGGGAAGGGATTCCAAACCGAGATAAAGACTCGCAATCAATAGCAAAGGCATCGGCAGAGATTCGAGGAGCGAAAAGAAAAGCTGGCCCCATCCGTTGCGGAGTTTTTTCGCCCAATAGTGGAGGACGCGGTTGAGGGCAAACCCCACCAGCAAGGAACTGATGATCAATGTTCCGAACAAGAGGGTGTAAAAAGTCACATTACTCACGTGGAGTGCGCGCGCTAAATGCTCAATCATGCTGTTTTCTCCTTGGGGGAGGGCAACGATTCAAGATACTCTGCCCAAGCCCTGTGGGGCAACCGCCTTTCGCGGGTGTCGCCGCAGGCCAGGCGCGCATCTAATAATTCAGCCGTGGGTTTGGCGCCGCGCACGAGGACGTTTTGGAGCCTGCGCCGTGCCCGGTCGATTGCAAAAACAAAGGTGAGGTCAATCAACCTGTTGCAATGACGAGATAAAGCGCCTAATCTAAGCCGTCCGTCCGCGCGGCTGCAAATAAAGGAATGAGGTTCCCAGGCAATGCCTTCAAAGCAAAAAGCTCCCATAGATTACAACACGCTACCGATTCTTCCCGTCCGCGATACCGTCCTGTTTCCCAATGCCATCCTGCCGCTGACGGTGGGACGGGATAGCTCCCTTAAGCTGATCAGCGACCTGAAAGAAGACGAGAAATATGTCGGCGTCATCTCGCAACGCGATCCCCGGGTCGATAACCCCCAACCCGTTGATCTCTTTCAAATCGGCACGGTGGCCTTCGTCCATAAGATCATCAAACTGCCCAGCCAAAGTCTGTTCATATTTGTTGAAGGCCTGCAGCGGATCGCCATCGAGGAAGTCACGCAGACGGAGCCTTTTCTGCGCGCCCGCGTAAAACCCTTGGCGGATATTACCCCGGGCGGGAAGGAATCGGACTTCGACGCCCTGGTGCGCAGCGTGACGACGATGTTCCAACAAGTCGTGCAACTCTCACCTACGCTGTCGGATGATCTGCAAACGGTGGTCATGAATATTGACGACCCCAGCCGGCTGACGGATTTCATCGCGGCCAATCTCCCCTCGCTTTCCAGCACCGAAAAGCAGGAACTCCTGGAAAGCCTCGAACTGAAGGTTCGTCTCGAGCGCTTGAACCGGCAACTGGCGCGGGAAGTGGAGGTGCTGCAACTCCGTTCCAAGATTCAATCCGACGTCCAGGACCAGGTCACCCAGAGCCAGCGTGAGTACTACCTGCGCGAACAAATGAAAGCCATTCAAAAGGAACTGGGTGAGGCCGACGAGCAGCAGGAAATCGAAGAGCTCCGCAAGAAGATCGAAGCTGCGGGAATGACGGAAGAAGGCAGGAAGGAGGCGATGCGGGAGTTGGGGCGGTTGGCGAAGATGTCGCCGGCGGCGGCCGATTACCATGTGACACGCACCTACCTGGAATGGCTGGTGGCGCTGCCCTGGAACAAAGTCAGTGATACTCGTGTCAATATCGGCAAAGCGAAGCAGGTTCTCGATGAGGACCACTGGGATCTGGAAAAAGTCAAAGAGCGCATCCTCGACTATCTCGCGGTTTTGCAGTTGAAGCCACAGCTCAAAGGTCCCATCTTGTGCTTTGTCGGGCCCCCGGGCGTGGGGAAAACTTCTTTGGGAAAGTCCATTGCCCGCTCCCTCGATCGCAAATTCGTGCGCATGTCGCTGGGCGGAATTCACGACGAAGCGGAAATTCGCGGTCATCGCCGGACTTATATCGGCGCGCTGCCCGGCCAGGTCATTCAGGGGATCCGGCGGGCCGAAACCCGAGACCCCGTCTTCATGCTCGATGAGGTGGATAAAATCGGGCGCGATTTCCGCGGCGATCCCTCCTCCGCCTTGCTGGAGGTTCTTGATCCCGAGCAAAACTCGCATTTCCGTGACAACTACTTGGACGTACAATTCGACCTTTCCAAAGTGCTGTTCATTTGTACGTCGAACGTACTGGATACCATCCCCCCGGCACTCCTCGACCGTATGGAGGTACTGGAACTTCAGGGATACAGCGAGGAGGAAAAAATCCAAATTGCCATCCGACACCTGATCCCCAAGCAGACCGACGAGCACGGAATCAAAACTCCCGAGCAGATCGAATTTTCCACGGCTGCCCTGGCCAGCATGATCCGGCACTACACGCGCGAGGCCGGGGTTCGGAATCTGGAGCGGGAGATCGCCACGGCCTGCCGCAAGCAGGCGCGCCGGATTGCCGAGGGCAAACCGGAAAAGCTTTTGCTGACGCCCGACAACCTGCGGGACTTTCTGGGAATTCCACGCTACCGCCTGGAAACCGAAATCGTGGAGCGCACGCGCCAACCCGGGGTGATGGTGGGACTGGCCTGGACGCCCACCGGCGGCGACGTTCTTTACGTCGAGGCCAATGCCATGAAGGGCGGCAAGGGCTTCACGATGACCGGACACGTGGGCCAAGTCATGCAGGAATCCATGCAGGCGGCGCTTGCTTGGGTCCGTTCCCACGCGGCGGATTTCGAAGTGGATCCGGAATTCTTCCAGTCGAAGGATATTCACATCCACGTTCCGTCCGGGGCCATTCCGAAAGACGGGCCGTCGGCGGGGGTTACAATGGTCTCCGCCCTTGTCTCCGCCCTCACGCGGCGGCCTTCGCGCCAGCGGCTCGCCATGACCGGAGAAATTACTCTCAGCGGACAAGTGCTGCCCGTGGGTGGGATCAAGGAGAAAGTGTTGGCGGCCAAGCGGGCAGGCGTGGTCGAAGTGGTTCTCCCCGCCGACAATGAGCCGAATGTCCACGAGGATCTGAACCCCGAAATGCTCGAGGGTTTGGCGCTCCACTATGTGAAGACGATTCGGGAAGTCGTGGAATTAGGTCTCGAAAAAGATCCCGTGCCCGTTGAGACGGGCCAACCGGCCCGCGAAGTGGCCCTGACTCCCGCGGCCGCTGGGACGCCGAACTGAACCCGTTTGTTATCAATATAATCTCAGGGTAGTGGAATTTCCAATCAAGCAACTTATGTATTTTCTGTAAGATAGCAGCTTATGCGGAAATCGTGGGGTTTTGCGCGTTTTCGATGGGCGAATTTTTATGTATCTAACCTATTTTCAATAACATCACAGCTTTTGTCGTAACAGTTTTATTTTCTGTAACTTCTCAGGGTGTATGACATTTTGTCGAATTGCCATCCTTTTTTTTCAATAACATCCCAGGAGCAATCTTCATTTTTCATGCTCTCGTCCTTCTGACCTTCTTTCCTGCCGTTTGTGAGGTTAGTTTGGACGATCGTGGGCAAAGATGCAAACTGGCTGAGCACTATACTCCATAATTACCTAAATGTCAAGTAAATATTTTTACTCCGACGATAACCCCGGCACCCGCTGCATCTCCCACCCTTTCGTGAGCGTTTGATTGGCGCATCCGTGTTAGAATCTGCTGCTGACACGGAAGAAATCCACCTCAGGAGATGGCCGATGAAAATTCGCTTCGTTCTCGGGGCATTTGTGCTCTTGTCGTCAATTCCCGCGTTCGCTCAACAGCCCAAACCCACCGTCGTGGCCGAAGGCGGCACACCCGATGACCGTGCCTCCGCCCGCGTCCTCTATTGGAACACAGCGAAACATGGGGCGGCTGGACAGTTCGCCATCGATTACGGACGCCCCGTGTGGAAGAGCATTTATGAAGACCCGGCAAAATTTGACCAAATGACGAAGGGAAAGGTCTGGCGGATGGGGAGTAATTTCTGGACCACCCTTGATACTTGCTTGCCCTTGAAGATCTCGGGCATGAAAGTTTCAGCCGGCTACTATTATCTCGGGCTCCATCGTTCGGATGACGGGTCGAAGTGGAGCCTGGCATTCATTGATCCGGCGAAGGTCCGCGCCGCTCATATCGATGCCTTTAATATTGATAAAGCTCCGGTGGCATTCGAGGTTCCCCTTTCGATCGCCCAAGCCACAACCAAACCTGAAAAACTCACCATGGAGTTGTCATATCCCAAGGACAACATTCACAAGGTCACTCTCCGCGTAGCGTGGGGAACCTTGGCGCTGTCCGCGCCGATCGATGTCACGGTCGCGGAGTGATGGCAGCGTTAAGCCATTTACATTTGCCATAGAAGACATTATAAGTACCCGAGAAGTTCCCATAAATCCGTTCACGAGGGTTCATCATGTATTGCCGGAATTGTGCACGACAGCTTGCTGACACTGCCGAGTTCTGCGTCGCCTGTGGCCAGCGCCCGCTTGAAGGCACCCGCTTCTGCTCCAATTGCGGGCAGGAAATGGCTCCCGGCGCGCAAACCTGCACCCAATGCGGCGGCGTCTCAGTTGCCGGGAGCGACAAAGATCTGGGCACCGCCGCGGTGCTTTCGATGTTTCTGGGAGTCTTCGGGGTGGATCGTTTCTACCTTGGCTATACGGGACTTGGGATCTTGAAGTTATGCACGCTGGGCGGTTGCGGAATCTGGGCCCTTGTCGATAAGTTCCTTATCATTTTCAAGAAAGTGCCGGACGCGCAGGGCCGCCCCTTGCGGTACGTCGTTCCCAGCCAGCCCAGCGAAAAGGAATGGGTGGTGGCTGTGCTGCTTTCCTTTTATCTGGGTTGGTTGGGCGTCGATCGTTTCTATCTGGGCCAAATCGGATTGGGAGTGCTGAAGCTCATCACCCTCGGGGGTTGCGGGATCTGGGCCATGGTGGACTTGATTCTGATTGGGTTGAATAAGCTGCCGGACTCGAACGGCAAACTTCTCCGCATGTAGGGATCCATGGCGGTCTTTTCCAAGGGAATAGCTCGATGGATGGTGCTGTCACTTGCCCTGGTGGTTCTTGTGGCCGTCCCACCCGAGGTGTTGACGCAGGGGCCGGACATCTGCTTGTGGAAGCACTTATTCCACCTTACCGCCTGCCCTGCCTGTGGCAGCACTCGGGCGCTGGCCGCGTTCTTTCATGGAAACCTCGCGCAGGCACTTGCTTACAACCGCAATGTGGTGGTGACGGGGCCACTTTTGATTGGCATGCTTTTTCACGATGTCATTTCGGGCCTTAAGGAGCGAGGTTTTCGGAAATCAGGAAGTGCTAAGTGTGAAGGATAAAGGGTACAACATGGAGATATTTACCCTTTATCCTTCACACTTTACACTTCCTGTTCCCAGCCCCTGCAAGCTGGTACCGCGTCCTGGTCTTGAATTCCTTCCGCGTTTCCAATAAAGTCTCAAGGTCTCTGTGATTAGCGTCGAGAATTTCCTGGAACGGACGTGCGGTGAACTGCCAAGGCCCCTCTTGTTAAGATGGGCTGCCGTCCTCTTTACTCTCTTTGTCCTGACGCTTCAGATCTCAATTGCCGCCTCTCAGGCATTCCTGGCGGGCGCCGGACTCCTGTATGTGATCCACATCGTGCGAGCGCGTCCGCGCGTCCTTTTCTTGCCCGTCAAGCTTTCCCTCGCACTCTTTTGCGCATTATCAGTGGTTTCGCTTTTCTGGGCGGCCAACCCCCAAGTGGGAGGGTTTGCGGTAAGAAAGCTTGTGTTGTTTCTCATTTGGCTGTTGGCAATAAACCTGGTGGTCAGCGCGGAGCACTTGCGCCGCCTCTTGCAGGGCTTGTTCCTAGTATCCCTCCTGACAAGCCTCGTGGGCATCGCGCAATTCGTCATCCAATACCGCGATGTGCGGGCGCATCATCCCGGCGAACTTTACCCTTACCTGACGTCAACGCGCATCCATGGGTTCATGGGACACTGGATGCACTTTGGTGGACAGCAGATGTTGATTTTCGCCTTTCTGCTGGCATTCCTGCTGCTCCCCCAACGTCGAAAATCGAAACTGGAAACTGGAAATTCGGAAATTGATCACCAAACTTCCAGTTTCAAGTTTCCAATTTCGGCTCTTTGGTGGGTGGTCCTAGCCTTCGTCACGATTTCCATCATTCTAAACTTCACTCGCGGAGTGTGGTTGGGCTGCTTCCTGGCGGGAATTTACCTTCTGGCTTGCTGGAGACCGAAGTGGCTCTGGGCTTTGCCGCTCCTATTGACCTTGGC
>Ga0326727_10016703_pt1 | contig 15418 bp, 13 predicted proteins | sample MB2enrmetagenome_FD_207643 | JGI IMG/M metagenome (GOLD analysis project Ga0326727, IMG submission 207643) | Lab enriched peat soil microbial communities from McLean, Ithaca, NY, United States - MB29MY | ecosystem: Environmental > Terrestrial > Soil > Wetlands > Peat | place: USA: New York... | reverse complement strand
CCTTGGCGACGCCTTCGGCTTCGGGGCCGCTCAACACGGTCTCCGGTGCGGTGCCGTCGGGGCAGCCCGCGCTGCCCGCGTCGCCCGGCTTGGCCATGCGCACGACCGACGTCTGCGACGGATCGGCGTCGGGCACGAAGCTGATGCGGTAGCACCCGGGCAGATCGCCGACGTGGACGGTGATGCCGTTGAGCACGCCGCCGGGCAACGCCGAACGCCCCGCCGCAAACGAGTAGGCCATCGCGATCGCGCGCGCCTCGACGGCCGGCATCGTGTGCACGATCGGCGCCGTCATGCGGCGATCACGTCGATCATCTCGCCGCGCAACTCGACGCGGGCGCTGCCGCCGTCCTTGATGTCGCCGCGCAGGATGGCGCTCGAGAGCGGGTTGGTCACGAAGCGCGCGATCGTGCGCGCCACGTAGCGCGCGCCGCTGCCCGCGGCCACGCTTTCCTTGGCCAGAAACTCGCGGGCCGGCTCGCTCAGCGTGATCGCGATGTGCAGCGCGCCCAAGCGTTTGGCCACCTCGCGCATCTGCAGTTCGACGATCGACTCGATGTCGCCGAGGTCGAGGTCGGAGAAGCGCACGATGTCGTCGATGCGGTTGAGCAACTCGGGCCGGATGTACAGTTCGAGTTCCGACGGGTCGGCGTTGCTCGTCAGGATGACGATCGCGTGACGGAAGTCGACCGTGCGGCCCTTGGAGTCGGTGACCCGTCCGTCGTCGAGGATCTGCAGCAGGATGGCCGCGACGTCGGCGTGCGCCTTCTCGAACTCGTCGAAGAGCACCACGCAATACGGGCGGCGGCGCACCGGTTCGGTCAATTGGCCGGGTTCGTCGTGGCCTGCGTATCCGGGCGGCGCGCCGAGCAGCCGCGACACCGTGTGCGACTCGGTGTACTCGCTGAGATCGACGCGCACGATCGCATCTTCGGTGCCGAAGAGTTCGGCGGCCAGCGCCTTGGCCAGCTCGGTCTTGCCCACGCCGCTCGCGCCGAGGAAGAGAAAGCCGCCCAACGGCTTGCGCGGGTCCTTGAGGCCGGCGCGGCCGCGACGGATCGCTTGGGCGACGCACCGGATCGCTTCGCCCTGGCCGATCACGCGCGCCCCGAGCGAACTTTCGAGCGCGAGCAGGCTGCGCGTTTGGGCTTCGTCGAGCGAGCCTTGCGGGATGCCCGTCCACTTGGAGACGATGGCCGCGATGTCTTCGACCGTGACGGTGACGCCGCCGCGCAAGGCCACCGACGCCGAGGCTTCGTCGACGAGATCGATGGCCTTGTCGGGCAGGAAGCGGTCGGCGATGTAGCGCGCCGCGAGCGAGGCGGCGGCTTCGAGGGCGTGGTCGTCGATGCTCACGCCGTGGTGCGTCGCGTACTTCGAGCTGAGCCCGCGCAGGATCGCCGCGGTCTGCTCGATGGTGGGCTCGGCGACGGTCACCGGCTGGAAGCGCCGCTCCAAGGCCGAGTCGGCCTCGATGTGCTTGCGGAATTCGTCGAAGGTGGTGGCGCCGATGCACTGCAGTTCGCCGCGCGCCAGTTCGGGCTTGATCATCGAGGAGAGGTCGAGCGAACCTTCGGCCGCGCCCGCGCCGACGAGCGTGTGCAGCTCGTCGATGAACAGCACGATCTCGCGCGCCGAACGGCGGACTTCGTCGAGAATGCGCTTGACTCGCGCTTCGAACTCGCCGCGATACTTGGTGCCGGCCACGAGCGGTCCGAGCGCCAGCGCGAGCACGCGCTTGTCGCGCAGCACGGCGGGCACGTCGCCGCGGGCGATGCGCTGGGCCAGGCCTTCGACGACCGCGGTCTTGCCCACGCCCGGCTCGCCGACGAGGACCGGATTGTTCTTGCTGCGGCGCGCCAGGATGGCGATGACCCGTTCGATCTCGCTATCGCGTCCGATGACCGGGTCGAGTTCGCCGGCCTTCGCCGCGGCGGTGAGGTCGCGCGAGTAGGCTGCCAGCGTGGGCGTGCCGCCGCGCAGCCGTTTGGTCCACTCCCTCGGGTCGGAAGAGGGCTGCTGCTCGCGCTCCGGGTTGCGGGTCAGCCGGTCGATCGCAAAGGTGGTCCCTACCGCTAGCGCGACCGCCGCGAGGGCGGAGCCCACCACCGGCAGGGCCGACGTGCGGCGGCGCCGCGCGCAGCTCTCGCACACCTCGGCTTCGACCCACGCGCCCGAGCGCAGGGTGAAGTCGCGGACGGTCGCGGGGCGCTGCCCGCAGGTCTCGCAGATCGTGGTCATCGGAACTCGGTCACCATGAGGGTCTGTTCGCGAACGTTGGGCCGACGGCATGCTATCCCAGTCTTCGGCCAAAGTCGCAGGCCCGAGTAGCCGACGCGAAAAGGACCGGATGGCGGGATTCCCCAATAGCGCCAAGCCATGGCCTACGTGATCACCGAACCCTGTATAGGGACGAAGGACAAGTCGTGCGTCGACGTCTGTCCCGTCGACTGCATCCACGGAAAAGATGACGACAAGATGTTGTTCATCGATCCCGAGGTGTGCATCGACTGCGGCGCGTGCGTCTCGGCGTGTCCCGTCGAAGCGATCTACGCCGATGCGGATCTTCCCGACAAGTGGAAGAACTACATCGAGATCAACGCCGAGTACTTCAAGAAAGCATAGCGCGCCCGTCTCCCTCTGGTGCGCGGGCCGCTGATGGAACGCATCGCGGCGGCCGAACTGATGGACGATCCGGCCGTCGATCCGGCCGAACTAGCGCGGAACTTCGACGACATCGAACGCGCCAATCGCTGGTTCGGCGGCACGGCGCCGGTGGTGCGCGAAGTGTTCGCGCGCCCGGCGGAATGGGTGCTCGACATCGGCTGCGGCAGCGCGGACATTCCGCGCGCGCTGCTCGCCGAAGCGCGGCGTCGCGGGCGCAGGCTCGAGATCGTCTGCCTCGATCGCAGCGAAGCCGTGCTGGCCATCGCGCGGCATCGCGCCAACGGCGACGCGGCGTTGCGCTTCACGCGCGGCGACGGCGCGGCCTTGCCTTTCCCCGACGCGAGCTTCGACATCGTGACCTGCACGCTCGCGCTGCATCACTTCGAACCGGCCGAGGCGGTCGCGGTGCTGCGCGAGATGCGCCGCGTCGCGCGCGTCGCGCCGCTGGTCTTCGATTTGCGCCGTTCGAAGCTGGCCCACACGGCCGCGCGACTCTACGCTTCGTTGCTGGCCACCAGCCCGTTGACCCGGCACGACGGGCCCCTCTCGGTGCAGCGTGCGTACACGCCGGGCGAGGCCGAAGACCTCGCGCGCAACGCCGGATGGAGTGCGCCCAGCGCCGTCGCGTTGCCGTTCTTTCGATTGCTGTTGCGTGACGGCTTCTGACGTCGTCGTCGTCGGCGGCGGCCCCGCCGGCGCGATCTGCGCGTTTGCCTTGGCGCGGCGCGGATTGGCGGTGACCGTCGTCGAACGCGCGCGCTTTCCGCGCACCAAGGTCTGCGGCGAGTATCTCAACGCGGGCGCGCTCCGTCTGCTCGACGACGTTGGCCTCGGCGCGGGCGTCCGGGAGCGCAGCGCGCCGCTCGCCGGCATCCGGCTCGTGCCGCCGGGCCTCGACCCGCTCGAACTCGACTTCTCGTCGCCGGCGCGTTCGCTGGCCCGCGCCGACCTCGATGCGTACCTGTTGGACCGAGCCCGCGCGGCGGGCGCGCACGTCGTGCAGGCGCGCGCGGAGGATCTGGCCTTTGCGCGCGGCCGCGTTGCGGGGATCGTCGCGCGCGATCCGCAGGGCGACGTGCACACGCTCGGCGCGCGTTTCGTCGTGGGCGCCGACGGCAGCGGCTCCGTCGTCGCCCGCAAGCTGGGCTTGGTGCGGTCGACGCGCGGTCCGCGACGCTTCGCGCTCGGCGGCCACTATCGGGGCTTCGGCGATCTCGGCGGCCGGGTCGAAATGTATGTGGGCGGCGGCGCGTACTTCGCGCTCAATCCGCTCGGCCCCGACCTGGCCAACGTGATGGTCGTGGTGCGCGAAGCGCAGTTGACGGCGTGGTCGGCGGCGGTCGACGAGGGCATGCGCGGCAAGGCCGCCGAGTTGGCCCGCGGCGTGCGCGACGTTGAAGCGGCCGCGCGCGTGGGACCGCGCGTTTCGATCGGGCCGCTGGCCTTCGACGTCGCGGCGGCGGCCGCGCCGGGCGTCTTGCTGGCGGGCGATGCGAGCGGCTTTCTCAACCCGTTCACGGGCCAAGGCGTCTTCATGGCCCTGCGCGCCGGGCTCGACGCCGCTGCGACGTTGGCCGCGGCCCTGGCCGACCCGGCACGCGAAGCGCGATACTGCGCGGCCTACGCGGCCCGGCGCGCGCGCCTGCTGGCCGGACGGCGGCGCCTGGGTCGCGCGGTCGACCTGATGCTCGACGTGCCCTTCGTGGCGGGCCGCGTTTCGGCGCGACTGCGCCGCGGACCGGCCCTCGGCCGCGCTCTGCTCGACGCGATCGGCGGCCTCGCGCCGCCCGAGCCCGCGCTGACGCCGTTTGCCCTGGGGCGGCTGCTGCTCTGAGCGCGCCGGGGCTGCCGCCCGGGTCCCGGCCCGCGGCGCCCCGAACCCGACGCGTTGCGTGACTCGTACGACCACTTCGATCGACATCGCGGCTCGTCCCGAAACCATCTACCGCTTCGCCTCGGCGACCGAACGTTGGCCGGAGTATTTGCCGCACTACCGCTACGTCCGCAAGCTCGAGGAGCGCGGCGCAACGATCGTCGTGGCGATGTCGGCGTGGCGCGATTTCATTCCGGTTTCGTGGGTCGCGGAACAGACGAGCGACCCGGAGACTCCAACCATCCGGTTCCGGCACGTTCGCGGCTGGACGCGGGGCATGGAGGTCGAGTGGCGTTTCGAGCCCATCGAGACGGGAACGCGGGTGACGATCGAACATCGGCTCGAATTTCAGTTCCCCGTCGCGGCGGACTGGCTGGGCGAGCATCTCATCGGAGGGTTCTTCATCGACGACGTCGCCGGCAAAACGCTCGCGCGCATGAAAACGCTCGCCGAGTCCGCCGAATGATGCACGCCAACGGAACCGTCCCGCGCCATCGCGTGGCGGTGACCGGCATCGGCGTCGTCTCGCCGCTGGGCATCGGCCTCGGACCGTTGTGGGCCGGAGCGCTCGCGGGCCGCAGCGCGGTGCGCGCGATCGACCGTTTCGACGCGAGCCCCTTCGATTCGCGCGTCGCGGCGCAAGTCGACGGCTTCGCGCCCGACGATTTTCTGGCGCCAAAACGCGTGCGCTGGACAGACCGCTTCGCGCAGTTCGCGCTGGCCTCGGCCCACATGGCGCTCGCTGACGCACGGCTCGACGCCGGCGCGCTCGGCGACGACGCGGGCGTGTGGATCGGTTCGGCGCTCGGCGGGTTGGCCTATGCGGAAGAACAGCACGAACGCTTCGTCGCGGGCGGTCTGCGCGCGGTGCGGCCGCTGCTCGCGATCGCGGTCTTCGGCGGCGCGGCGACGACCCAGGTCGCGATCGAGTTCGGCATCCGCGGTCCCAACGTGGCCAACGCCAACTCGTGCGCGGCCGGCGCCGTCGCCATCGGCGAGGCCTTTCGCGCCGTCGCGCGCGGCGAGGTGCGCGTGGCGCTCGCGGGCGGGGCCGAAACGCCGCTGTCGCCGTTAGTCTTCGGTTCGTTCGCGATCATCCGCGCGATGTCGACGCGCAACGACGACCCGGGCCGCGCCAGCCGGCCCTTCGACCGCGACCGCGACGGCTTCGTGATGGCCGAAGGCTCGGCGATCTTCGTCCTCGAGCGTTACGCCGACGCGCTCGCCCGCGGCGCGCACGTCTACGGCGAGATCGCGGGCTTCGGCTTGACCGCCGACGCGCACCACATGACGGCTCCGTTGCCTTCCGGCGATCGCTCGACGGCCGCTATGCGCGCGGCCCTGGCCGAAGCGCGACTCGCACCGGACGAAATCGAGTTGATCGACGCGCACGGTTCGTCGAGTCCGCTCAACGACGTGACCGAAACGCGCGCGCTGCACGCGGCCTTCGGCGACGCCGCGACCCGCATTCCGGTGATGGCCAGCAAGGGCAATCACGGCCACGCCTTGGGCGCGAGCGGCGCGTGGGAAGCGGCGCTCACGCTGCTCGCGATGGAACGGCGCACGCTGCCGCCGCTGGCCAATTTGGAAAACGTCGAACCGCAGTGCGATCTCGATCTGGTGCGCGCGACGCGCGAAGCGGCGCCGCGCACCGCGCTGTCGAACTCGACCGGCTTCGGGGGCATCAACGCCGCGCTGGTGCTGCGCGCGGCCGAGAACGCATGAGCGTCGCGGCGCGGGTGGTCGATGCGGTGAAGACCTACGCGAGCGAGGGCGAGGAACCCGTGCGCGCGCTAGCGGGCGTTTCGTTTGCGATCGAAGCCGGCGAAATGGTGGCGCTGATGGGCCCGAGCGGCTGCGGCAAGAGCACGCTGCTGAACCTCTTGGGTTGCATCGATCTGCCGAGTTCGGGCAGCGTGGAAGTCGACGGGCGCGCCACCTCGCAACTGGGCGACGATGCCTTGACCGCACTGCGCCGCGACCGCGTGGGCACGGTCTTCCAATTCTTCAACCTGTTGCCGTCGCTCAGCGTGGCCGAAAACGTCGCGTTGCCGCTCGTGCTGCAGAAGCGGCCGCGCCGCGAGGTCGACGAGCGCGTGAACGCGGCCTTGCGCGCGGTTGGCATCGCGGAGAAGGCCGAGGCGTTTCCCGCGCAACTCTCCGGCGGCCAGGCGCAGCGCGCGGCGGTCGCGCGCGCGACCGTGCACCGGCCCGCGATCGTGCTCGCCGACGAGCCGACCGGCAACCTCGACTCGGTCAGCGGCGCCGGCGTGCTCGACCTCTTGCGCGAGTTGGCCAAAGGGGGCCAGGCGATCTTGATGGCGACGCACTCGGCCGAAGCGGCGGCCGCGAGCGATCGAACCATCCGCATGCAGGACGGCCGGATCGTCGGTTAGGGTTTTCGTTTGCTCTTCCAAGCCTTGGTTCTCGGGCATCTGCGCCGGAACGGATTGCGCTCGGCCATCACCCTGCTCGCGGTGGCGCTCGGCGTGGCCATCGCGGTCGCGATCGATCTGGCCAACGCGACGGCCGTCGCCTCGTTCGCGTCGAGCGTCAACGTGGTCGCGAGCAAGGTCAACTTGCAGGTACTCGGCGTCGGGCGCGGCTTCGACGAACGCACGCTGCTGCGCGTGCGCGCGCTCGACGGCGTCGACGACGCCGCGCCGGTGCTCGAGGACGCCGTCGCCGTCGGCGCCCAACGCGGCAAGCCGTTCTCGGGCGAGATCTTGCGCGTGCTCGGCGTCGACCTCTTGCATCCGCTGCCGCGCGACGCCGAGACGCGCGACGAATTGCCCGGCGCCTTCTCGCCGCAGGGCACGGGGCCCAATCCCGAAGAGTTGATCGCGGGTCGCGGTGCGATCGTTTCGTCGCGCGTCGCTACGGCCTATCGTTTGAAAGTGGGCTCGACCTTGAGCGCGCTGGCCGGCGACCGCACCGTGCGCTTCAAGGTTGCGGCGATTTTGCCGCCGGCGCTGGCTGGCATCGATTCGAGCGTCGTCTTCGTCGACGTCGTCACGGCCCAAGAACTCTTCGGCAAGGTCGGCGAGCTCGACCGCATCGATTTGCAGGTCGATCCGGCCCGGCTGGCCGCGGTGGAGGCACAGGTCGCGCGCGTGCTCCCACACGGCGTGCGCGCGATCGAGCCGAAGGTGCGCACCTCGGAGATCCGGCGCATGCTGCGCAGCTTCCAGTTGAATCTGGCGGCGCTCTCGTACATCGCGTTATTGGTCGGCGCGTACCTGATCTACAACACGGTTGCGATCTCGGTGGTGCAGCGCCGGCCGGAGATCGGCACGCTGCGCGCGCTCGGCGCGACGCGGATGCAGATCTTCCGCACGTTCTTGGCCGAGGGCGCGCTCTTCGGCGCGGGCGGATCGCTGCTGGGCTTGCTGCTCGGCGCGTTTCTGGCGCAGTTCTCGGTCGGCGCCGTCGCGCGGACGGTCGATACGCTCTACGTCGGGACGCACGCCGACCGGGTGGTCTACGATCCGCTCGTGCTGCTCCAGGGCTTCGCAATCGGCGTCGTGCTGGCCACGCTCTCGGCGCTCGCGCCCGCCTTCGATGCGGCGGGAACCCCGCCCGCGATCGCGATGCGCGCGCACGGCTTCGAGCAGCGCGTGGCCCGCGGCGGCGCGTGGATCGCGCTCGTCGGCGCGGGCGTCATCGTGCTGGGATACGTGGCCAGCCGCTTTCCGGCGATCGACGGCATTCCGTTCTTCGGCTACGCCGCGGGCTTTGCGTTCATCGTCGGCGCGTCGCTGTGCGTGCCGCTGGCCGTGGCGGGCGTCGCGCGGTTGGCCGCCGCGCTCGCGGGCAGCGTCGCACCCGCCGCCAAGCTCGCCGCGGCCAACCTCGGCGGCTCGCCGCGGCGCACGAGCGTCGCCGTCGCCTCGCTGATGGTGGCCATCGGCATGATGGTCGCGGTGGCCGTGCTGATCGGCTCGTTCCGCACGACGGTCGTCGCCTGGGCCGACGAGACGCTCAAAGCCGACCTCTTCGTGCGGCCGCTCGGCCTGAGCGACGCGTCGTACGACGCGCGCTTTTCGCCGCACGTCGTCGCGACGATCGCGAAGGTTCCGGGCGTGGCCGCCGTCGACACGTTTCGCGCGCTCTCGCTGCCCTTCCGCGGGTCGCTGACGACGCTGGGCGCGGCCGACTTCCGGACCTTCGCGCAGCGCAACAAGCTGCGGCTCTTGGCCGGCGCCGACGCGGCAACGATCGCGCGCACCGTGCCCGGAACCCTCGGCGCGGTGGTCAGCGAACCGTTCGCCACGCGCTTCGGCATCCGCGTCGGCGACCGCATTCCGCTGGACACGCCGAGTGGGAACGTCGACCTGCGCGTCGTTTCGATCTACAACGACTACTCGAGCGACGCGGGCGTCATCATCCTCGACACGCATACCTTCGCGCGGCTCTACCACGACGACTCGGTCAATTCGATCGCCATCTACGCGCGTCCGGGCACCGACCTCGTCGCACTGCGCACGGCCGTGTTGCGCGCGGTGGCGCCGCTGCAGATCGACGTGCAGACGACGCGCGAGCTGCGCGCGCTGGTCATCTCGATCTTCAACCGGACCTTCGCGATCACGTACGCGCTCTACCTGATCTCGATCGCGATCGCGGTGCTCGGCGTGGTGACCACGCTCTTCGCGCTCGTGCTCGAACGCCGCCGGGAGATCGGCCTGCTGCGCTATTTGGGCTTGCGCACCGTCGACGTGCGCCGCATGGTGTTGTGGGAAGCCGCCTTCATCGGCGGTTTGGGCGGCGCGTTCGGCATCGCGCTCGGCATGGTGCTCGCCCTGCTGCTGATCTTCGTGATCAACCGGCAGGCCTTCGGCTGGCTGATCGAACTGCACGTGCCCTACGACTTCTTGCTCGAGTCGCTGGTGCTGGTGATCGTCGCGGCCTTGCTTGCCGGACTCTATCCGGCGCGCGTGGCCGCGCGCATCCGCACGGCGGACGCGGTGCGCACCGAATGAACCTGCGCCGCTTCGTCGCCGCGCTGCTCGGCGTGCTGCTGCTCGCGGCCGCGCAGCAGCCGTTCCGCAGCGCGACCGCCCCGTATACGTTCGAATTTCCGCGCGATCACGCCGCGCATCCCGGCTATCAGAGCGAGTGGTGGTATTACACCGGCCACCTCCGCGCCGCCGACGGACGCCGCTTCGGCTACGAGTTGACCTTCTTCCGATTCGGCCTGCGCCCGGGCGACCCGCGAACCCCGAGCGGGTTGAGCCGTTGGCGCGGCCACGAACTCTATCCGGCGCACTTCGCCATCACCGACGAACGAGGCCAGAAATTCTTCTACGTCGAGCGCTTCGCGCGCGAGGCGCTGGGCATGGGCGGCGCGGCTGCGAACCGGCTCGAGGTTCATGCCGACGACTGGTCGCTCGACGGTGCGCCGCTGGCCGACCGCCGCTTCGAACGGATGCACCTCCGCGCCCGCGACGGCGCGAACGCGCTCGACCTCGTGCAGACGCCCCAAAAACCTCCGGCGATCCACGGTGCGGGCGGCGTCTCGCGCAAGGCGGCCTGCGCCTCGTGCGCCTCACACTATTACTCCTACACGCGGCTGGCGACGCGCGGCACGCTCACTTATGCCGGCACCGCCTTCGCGGTAGAGGGCGTGTCTTGGATGGACCACGAGTACGGCACCGACGAACTCCAGCCCGATCAAGCCGGCTGGGACTGGTTCTCGATCCAGCTCGACGACGGTAGGGAGGTGATGCTCTACCTGCTGCGGCGCAAGGACGGCAGCGTGACGCCCGAGTCGAGCGGGAGTCTGATCGAGCGCGACGGCAGCGTGCGTCATCTGGAACTCAAGGACTTTACCGTCGCCGTGCCGTTCGGGGCGGCTTGGCGGAGTCCGCACACCGGTGCCAAATACCCCGACCGGTGGCGTGTCGGCGTGCCCGTAGCGGGCCTCGACCTCCGCCTCGCGCCCACGGTGGCCGATCAGGAACTGGCCTCGACCACGGGCGGCGTCTCTTATTGGGAAGGTGCGGTAGACGTGAAGGATGGCAACGGCGTATCGGCCGGAACGGGCTATGTGGAATTGACCGGCTACGCGGGAGCGGTCGCGCTATGAATTTCGCCGGCGTGGAGCGGCCGAGCGAGACTGCTCTGGCGGAACGGTACGCGGAAATCGACGCCCGGCTCGAACGGGCCGAGTCGGCGAAAGCGCGGCGTGCGGCCTTCGGCGACTGGGACGCGCTCCGTCGCGAGTGGCGTAGTTGGGCCAACCTCACCCGCCTTCGCTTCTCGCAAGATACGCGCGAACGCGAGTGTCGCTCCGCACAGTTGGAACTCGAGCGGCGTGCGCCGGTGGTGATCTCGTTCGATGCGAAGGTCAAGCGGCATCTGCTCGCGCCCGAAGCGCGTCGACCGCTCGAAGGCGAACTGGGCGGTCAGGCCTTTGCGCTCTGGTCGGCCGATCTCGGCGCGTACGACGATGCGATCGCTGCCGACCTCGTGCGCGAGTCGGCGCTGAGCCGCGAATACACCGAACTGCTCTCCGAGGCGACGGTCGAGTTCGCCGGCGCGCCGCGAACGTTGCCGGAACTGGGACCATACCGTCAATCCTCAGATCGCGAGGTGCGCTACGGCGCCGAACGCGCGCGTTGGCAGATCTTTAGCGAACGCCGCGAACGGCTCGATGCGATCTTCGACGAGTTGGTACGTTTGCGCGACGGCATGGCGCGCCGCCTCGGCGACGAGAGTTTCACGGCGCTCGGCTACAAACGCATGCACCGCGTCGACTACGGTCCCGCCGACGTCGCGCGCTATCGCGACGAAGTGGCGCGGGTGGTCGTGCCGTTGGCCGCGGACCTCGTGCGCCGCTTGGGCCGCGAAGCGGGTCTCGACCGCGTGCGCTTTTGGGACGAGGGCATGTTGGCCACACAACACGCGCTGACGCCGCGCGGCGATCGGCCTTGGGTCGTTGCACGTGCGGTCGAAGCGCTCGCGGCGCTCGATCCCGCGCTCGGGACGTTCGGCAACGAACTCGTCGAACGCGATCTCCTCGACTTGGAAAGCCGGCCGGGCAAGGCCGTCGGAGCGTACTGCACGACGGTGCCCAGTCAGCGCGCGCCGTTCGTCTTCGCCAATTTCGAAGGCACGCGCGCGGACATCCGCACGCTGATGCACGAGTTGGGTCACGCCTTCCAGGCGTGGAACAGTCTCGACAAGCCGGTAGTCGACTATCTCGTGCCGACGTACGAGTCGGCCGAGATCCACTCGATGTCGCTCGAGTATCTGTCGTGGCCCGAGATGGACCGCTTCTTCGGCGAAGACGCCGCGGCGTACAAGCGGGAGCACCTGATCGACGCGATCCTGTTCTTACCGTACGGCGTCGCGGTCGACCACTTCCAGCACCTCGTCTACGCGCATCCCGGCGCGACGCCGAGTGAGCGTAATGCGATGTGGCAAGAGGTCGAACGGCGCTATCTGCCCTGGCGCGACTACGGCGACCTCGCGCATCCCTCGCTCGGCGGCTTGTGGCAGGAGAAGCGCCACATCTACCTGTCGCCGTTCTACTACATCGATTACACGCTGGCACTCTGCTGCGCGCTGCAGTTCTGGGTGCGCGCCGATCGCGACCGTGCCGAGGCGATGTCGGCCTACGTGGCGTTGTGCAAGCGCGGCGGCGAGGCGCCGTTCGGCGAACTCGTCAGCGGCGCCGGGCTGCGCTCGCCGTTCGAAGCGGGCGCGTTGGAAGAGGTCGTCACAGCGGCGGGCCTGGCGCTGGCCTAGGCCGCTACGGGCGCGGCGTCGGTCCAGTGCCGATCATCGCGGAGCAGCGCGTCGACCGCGCAGTCGACGCAGCGCGCCAGTAGGGTGAAGGCCGCTTCGAACGGCTCGTCGTGGATGCGGTCGCAGTCGGGGCAGTGATACAGGGTCATCGTTGGCACCTCCACCCCGAGTATCCGCCACCGGTGTGCCACCTGGGTGGCACAGTCGAATCGGCCGCTCGAAAATTTCCGGCGCGGTCGCTCGAAGCCCGACAGGCCGGCCCCGCCCTCGCACTGCGGGATTCGTTACCGTGGAGCGAAAGCGAGCCGGGTGCGAACCCGTCTGCCCGGACTGCTCGCCCTCGCTCTGCTCGCCGGCTGCGGAGGAGGCGGCAGTAGCCCGGCTGCCGTGAACCGGATTCCCTCCACGCCACCTCCGTCGGCGACCCCTGCCCCGCAGGTGAGCGCGGGCGCCAACCTCTCCGTCGGAGCTGCGAAGATCGCGCACGTCGTCTTCGTCGTCCAGGAAAATCGCTCGTTCGACTACATCTTCGGCGGCGTCGACGCATCGGGCAATCCGTTCCCTGGAGCCGACACGGTGAGCAATCCCGTTCCGGGCGAGCCTACGCCGCACGACCACAACGGCAACCCCGTCACGATGCAGGTCGGGCGGCTCGAAGACTGCTATTCGCCCGCGCACGGTCATCCGCAAGCCGAGACCGAGATAAACGGCGGCGCAATGAACGGCTTCGACCTCGACGTCGTGGGCCGCGACGCGTGCGCGGCGCCGGGCACGCCGCCGCCCGACTTCGTCTATCGCTACGCGCTCGAAAGCGAAGTCGATCCGTACTGGCAGATGGCCGAGCACTACGTGCTGGCGGATCGGATGTTCCAACCCTGGACGGCGGGTAGCTTCACCGGCCACCTCTTCTCGATCGCCGGTCAGACCGAGGGCACGATCGACAACCCGAGTCAATCGCCCTGGGGCTGCGACTCGGTGGCCGACAACGAGGTGCTCCAAGTGTTGGCCAACGGCGGAGAGGGCGGTGGGGTCTATCCCTGCTTCGACATGGCGACGCTGGCCAGCGTGCTCGACGCGCGTCACGTGTCGTGGCGCTATTATGCGGCCCCGAACACCGATTACGGCTACCTCTGGTCGACGTTCGACGCCATTCGCGCCGTGCGCGAAGGTCCGGAATGGACCACGAACGTGATCTCCCCGCCGGCGCAATTCGTCAGCGACGTGCAGAACGGTACCCTGGCCGGCATGACCTGGATAACGCCGACCCTCGACGACTCGGACCATCCGGTCTCGGCCAACAAGCTCGGGCCGAGTTGGGTGGCGACCGTGGTCAACGCGGTCGGCACCAGCAAATTCTGGAACTCGACGGCCATCTTCATCATGTGGGACGACTGGGGCGGCTGGTACGATCACTATCCGCCGCCCGTGCAGGCGCCCGCCGGCCTCGGCATTCGGGTGGGCTTGATCGTGGTTTCGCCCTACGCGCGAACCGGCTACGTGTCGCACCTCAACCACACGTCGGGCAGCGTGCTGCACTTCGCCGAAGAAGCACTCGGCCTCCCGAGCCTCGGCCAGCAAGACGCGATCAGCGACGACCTCGGCGACGCCTTCAACTTCGCGCAGGCTCCCACGGCGTTCACGCCCTTCAGCGTGCCCTACCAGCCTCAGGCGCTGCGCGCCGCGGCACGCTCGCGCCGCCCGAGCGGGGTCGCGCCCGACGACTGAACAGCCCATCGGTCTCCGGAGTGAAACTACGAGCGGAGTTTCTCACTCTTGCGAGGGTGGGCCGAAGCCCGCCGACGTCGGGGAAGGTGTGGCATGCCTAGTAAGCAGATTTGGTTCGTTACCGGCGCGGGCCGCGGGCTGGGCGTCGAAATAGTGAAGGCGGCCCTGTCGGCCGGCCATGCCGTGGTCGCTACGGGACGCAATACCGAGCGGGTCCGTTCGGCGATCGGAGAGCACGACGATCTGTTGGCCGTCACGCTCGACGTCACGAGTCTCGATGGCGCGCGCGATGCGGCACGCGCCGCCCTGGACCGCTTCGGCCGAATCGACGTGCTGGTAAACAATGCGGGCAATTTTTATGCGGGCTTCTTCGAAGAAATAACGCCCGCAGACTTTCGAGCGCAAATCGAGACGACGATGTTCGGACCGATGAACGTTACCCGCGCGATCCTTCCCGTCATGCGCGCTCAGCGCGACGGCCTCATCATAACGATTTCCTCGACGGCGGGGATCGCCGGTCAGGAGTTCTGCAGTGCCTACGCTGCCGCGAAGTTCGCGCTCGAAGGCTGGAGCGAATCGCTTTCCCCCGAGATCGCGCCCTTCGGCATCCGCACGATGCTGGTCGAGCCCGGGTTCTTTCGGACCGAACTGCTCACGCCCGAGTCGACTCGTTTCGCCCAAGTCTCCATCGCCGACTACGCCTCCCGCAACGCGCAGACCGTCGCAGCCTGGAACGGAATGAACGGCAAGCAGGGGGGCGATCCGGAGAAGCTCGCAAAGGCGCTCGTCCTCCTCGCCGGTCGAGATCAGCCCCCGCAGCGCTTCGTAGCCGGCGCCGACGCCCTGGTGACCGTCGAGAAGAAAGCCGACGATCTCCGCGCCCAGGCAGACGCCGACCGCGCGTTGTCGAGCGCCCTCGGTCTGGACGCTTCGCAGGTGTAGGCCGGCTTACGGTGCATCACAGGGTTTTGTGATAGCGTTACGCGTGATGATGAACGCACGCTTTGCCGCCGCACTCGTCGCGCTGCTCGCCGCCGCACCGCTCGCGGCCTCGGCCCAGGGTGGCGTTGCCCAGCCGCACCTCGAGAAGGCCGTCTTGTCGGGCGGCTGTTTCTGGGGCATGGAAGCCGTCTTCGAGCACCTGCGCGGCGTGCGCTCGGCGGTCGTCGGTTATGCGGGCGGCTCGAAGCTGACCGCCCACTACGAGATCGTCAGTACCGGCGCCACCGGGCACGCGGAGTCGGTCGAATTGACCTTCGACCCCGCGCAGATCTCATACGCGAAGATCCTCCAGGTCTATTTTACCGTGGCCCACGACCCGACCGAACTCGACCGGCAAGGCCCCGACGAAGGCCATCAGTACCGGTCGGAGATTTGGTACGAGAACGAGCATCAGAAGAACGT
>Ga0326727_10016702_pt1 | contig 15418 bp, 18 predicted proteins | sample MB2enrmetagenome_FD_207643 | JGI IMG/M metagenome (GOLD analysis project Ga0326727, IMG submission 207643) | Lab enriched peat soil microbial communities from McLean, Ithaca, NY, United States - MB29MY | ecosystem: Environmental > Terrestrial > Soil > Wetlands > Peat | place: USA: New York... | reverse complement strand
TACGTGGTGGACCCCAGCTACCAGGCCGGGGAGGTCACCAGGGCCGAGGGCCTGCGCCGGGCCGCGAACAAAATGGCCCAGCGGGTCCTGAATAAGGTGTTGCTGGTGCTTTAGGAGTGAGCCGTGAGCCGCTGTCTGGGGCGGGCGCCAGCCGCCAGGACTTAATAATGGTTCTTGTTAATGGTGGGCATCGCCCACCCTACCCGTAACCCCATGTCACATCCATCATTGGAACGCCACCTGAAGCGCCAGGCCATTAAACCCCTCTACCTGTTCTATGGGAATGAGGAGTTCCTCATGCGCCGGGCCGTGGCACGGTTAGAGGAGGGCCTCAAGGACCGGTGGGGGGAGGCTCCGGTCCGGGTGCTGCGGGAGGTCCAGGAGGTCCAGGAGGTGGAGCTGCCTGAATTGGGCGAATCCCGGGCTGCCTTTCCCGATACCCCCAAGAAATTTGAGAGGAAATACGGGCTGCCTGAGTTTCTGGCCGAATCCCGGGAAGCCTCCCTGTGGGGTCCGGGACAACTCCTGGTGCTGCGCCGGCTGAAGCTCAACGCCGCGGCCTTCGAGGCCGTCAACGCTTACCTGGACCACCCGTCGCCCCGGGCCTGGGTGGTGCTCCTGGCCGAGGGAGTTAAGGCCAGGGATTGGGGGAGAAATCCTGTCTGGGAACGCTTGCAGCGGCAGGAGGCGGCCCTGGAGTTTTTCCGTCCGAAGGAGGCGGAGCTTTACCAATGGCTGACCCGGGAGGCCGGGAGTTTGGGGAAGACCTTGACCCTGGCCGCGGCCCAGCGCCTGGTGGAGATCGTGGGGGACAACAACCTGGCGGACCTGATCCAGGAGCTGGAGAAGCTGGCTCTATACGCCGGCGCCGAAAAGTCCCTGACCCCCAACCTGGTAAACCAGCTGGCCACCCACAGCCGCACCGCCAACATCTTTGCCCTGGTGGAGGCCCTGGGAGAGCCCGGGGCCCACAAGCGCCTGAACGCCCTGGGCCAGCTTCTGGACCTGGGAGAGCCGCCGCCCAGGATCCTGGTGATGCTGGCCCGGCAATTACGCCTGCTGCTCTCCTTCAAAGAAGGCGGCCCCGTGGCCGCCGCCTACCAGAGACGCCACAACCTGCAGCCGAAGACCCTGAAAAACCTGGCGCAGCAAGCCCCCCGCTTTTCGGAGGCAGCCTTGCGCTCCCACCTTTCTCTGTTGCACCAGGTCGACTGGCAACTGAAGACCAGCGGCGGCTCGCCGCGGCTGTGGCTGGAGTGGGCCCTGTTGAAGATGGGGCCGGGGTGAGAACAGGTCGGAGGAGGTCCGGGGGCCGCAGGCGAGACGCCTGGCCTACCCTTGGGACGCCCGGAACCTTATCCGAGGTTTCCTGGCAAACCTCCAAAAAATCGGGGAATAATTCGTGAACCGCAAGAAACTGTTACAGCGTCTGGCCCAGGGGAGCTTGCAGAACGTCATTTTCGCCGACTTCGTCAACCTGGTGGAAGGCTTTGGGTTTAAACTCCTGCGCACCAGCGGCAGCCACCACATCTTTGGTCACCCTGGCATCCTGCAACTGGTCAACCTCCAGGATGTCGGGGGTCGGGCCAAACCTTATCAAATCCGCCAGTTTCTTCGGCTGGTGGAAAGGTATAATATTAATTTGGAGGACGGATGATGGGCGACTACCACATCAACATCTTTTACAGCGACGAAGACCGCGGCTACATCGCCGACATCCCCGATCTGGATTCCTGTTCGGCCTTTGGGCAAACCCCGGAACAGGCCCTGGCGGAAGTGGAGCAGGCGAAAAAGGCGTGGTTGGCCGCGGCGGATCAGGCAGGCAAACCCATTCCGCCCCCCCGCTATCGCCCCGTGATTTACCAGGTTTCTCGCTAACCTAAAAACACAGGCATATCGACTGGGGGGCTGAACCGGCGTCGGTGTGCACCTGGGTGTGGGCCGTTCACCATCAACCTTTGCCATCACCGCCCTGGAAAACCTCTGCCAACCCGGTTATAGGGCGGGCTGTGCCCGCCATTTTAACTAACCTTGCAGGGCCTGGACTAACCTGGTAAGGCGGGAGATCTTGCGAGCGGCGCTGCGCCAATGGAGGGCGCCCTTGCCGGCCACCCTGGCGATGGTGGGCACGGCTTTTTTCAGGGCGGTCTCCGCGGCTTCCAGATTTTTTTGAGCCGCCGCGGCGCGCACCTCCCGCACCGCGTGTTTCACCCGAGTCTTGCGGCTCTGGTTGCGCAGCCGCCGTTTTTCGTTCTGTCGGGCCCGTTTCAGGGCGGAAAGATGTCTGGCCAAAGTCGTCCTCCGTTAATTTGCTCGGTAAAATATCCAATCAAGAGCTGTCGTTGTCAAGATGGCGGCCTTCCAGTTGTTGCCGGAAGAAGCTCAGGAAATAGCCAACTCCGGAAACCAGGGTGATGATCAGGGCCATCCAGAGCAGGACCAGGCCCAGCCATTGAAAGTTGATGGACAGGAAGGGATAGTGGAAAATCAAGGCGGTTAAGGCTGCCATTTGCAGGGCGGTCTTGGTCTTGCCCCAGCGGTCCGCGGCCAGGATGATGCCCTCGGCGGCGGCCAGACCCCTTAACCCCGTGACCGTCAACTCCCGGCCCACGATGAGAAAGGCTATCCAGGCCGGCACCCGGCCCAGAGGAATGAGCATGATGAGGGCCGCGGAGACCAGCAGCTTGTCCGCCAGCGGGTCCAGGAATTTGCCGAAACGGCTCACCTGGGAATGGCGCCGGGCCAGGTAGCCATCTAGAAAATCGGTGGCTCCCGCCAGCAGAAAGCAGGAGCCCCCCAGGAAGCTGGCCAGCCGTCCGGGGAACAGCAAGAGAACCACCACCAACGGGATCATGGCAATGCGCGTGCCGGTGAGCAGGTTGGGGGTGCTACAGATGTTGGTCTCTGACTGATTCATCTCAAACAAGCGTGATGGGGCGCACCTCCGGGTGCGCCCGCATATCAGGCCGGTCACCAAGGTGCGGCCCTACAACCAGGTTGTCTCCGATTAGCAAAGGGGCCTCAGGACTTGCGAGCCTTTTCCCAATCCTCCAGGAACTTTTTCAACCCCGCATCCGTCAAGGGGTGTTTCATCAGCTGCAGCAGCACCCCGTAAGGGATGGTGGCGATATCGGCGCCTGCCAGGGCGCCTTCCAGGACGTGCAGGGGATGGCGCACCGAGGCCACGATGATCTCGGTGTCGAAGCCGTAATTTTCGAAGATGGTGACGGTCTGCTCCACGATTTCCATGCCCCGGTGGCCGATGTCATCCAGGCGGCCAATGAAGGGACTGACATAGGCGGCGCCCGCCTTGGCGGCCAGCATGGCCTGGAGGGACTGGAAGATCAGGGTGACGTTGACCCTGATGCCCTCCGCCGCCAGGAGGCGGGTGGCCTTGAGGCCGTCGGGGGTCATGGGGATCTTCACCGCCACCCATTGGTGAATCTTGGCCAGGTGACGGGCTTGCTGGAGCATGCCCGCCTCATCGGTGGCCGTCACTTCGGCGCTTACCGGCCCCTGGACCAATTCGCAAATTTGGCTGATAAGTTTTTCAAACTGTTTATCGGTTTTGATCCCGGCCTTGGCGCATAGGCTGGGGTTGGTGGTCACCCCGTCCACCAGCCCCAGGGCGTGGGCCTCACGAATCTCTTCCAAGTTGGCGGTGTCGATGAAGAATTTCATAATGCCCCTTACCATATCATAAAAGTTAATTGCTGCCACTACGTTGGAAACGCTTTAAACAGCCTTCGGAACAGAAAAAATAGACTTTTCCGTCCTTTTCCACCTTCAAAGCCTCTTTGCGGGGGATGAAGGTATGGCACACCGGGTCCTGGACCAGCACGTCCGGTTCCCCTCCCTTGACCGCCGGCCGGGGCGCCTGGGGCCATAGGCCCAGGGATTGGGCCAGCTTGCGGATCCCCCAGTAAATCAGATACCCCAGGATTAAACCACCTAATAGACGGGACATGGCCTTCTTTCCTCAAACGATAGGGGTTTTACCGCCTGCCGCGCCTCAGGCGAAAGCTCCGCCAGGAGCCGGGCGGCGCTCTTCTTGAGCCCCGGGTGCCAGGCGTCCGGGGCGATCTCGGCGAGGGGCACCAAAACAAAGGCCCGCCGGTGCATCTCCGGATGGGGCAGGACCAGCTCCGGGGTGCAGGCGATCTCGCCGTCGTATAGCAGCAGGTCCAGGTCGATCAGCCGCGGCGCCCAGCGCTCTTTGCGGACCCGGCCCAGGGCGGCTTCCAGCCGGGCCAGGACCCGCAGGAGCTCCTCTGCGGTCAGGCGGGTGCGCACCTGGGCCACGGCGTTTACGTACCAGGGCTGATTCGCCGGCCCCAGGGGCGGGTTTAGATAAAAGCCGGAGACCCGGACCAACTCCACCTCGTCCAGGGCGGCCAGCCCCGTCAGAGCCCGGCGCACCTGGGCCGCGGGATCTCCCAGATTGGACCCCAGGCCGATAAAGGCGATGACCGGCTTGATCTCGGTGATGGCGGCAAATCCCAGGGACATGATGATTAGACCATGCTAAAGTTCTGCAGGGCAGGCGCCCTGCGATTAACGGCCTTCTGGCCGTTTCTGAAGAGCGGCCAGCAGCGGCGAAAGGCCGGCGGCGATCTTTTGGGCCACCAGCCGGGAACCCGCCGGGGTGAAATGGACCACGTCCGACATGTATTCTTTTTCCTGGGGGATTTCCTGGGCCAGATCTATCAGGAGCACCCGGTTTTGGGCCGCCACCTCCCGGATGGCCTGGTTGAAACGGTCGAAGGCCCCCTTAAAATCCCGGTAAGTTATGCCGTTCTGCTTCTCCAGGCGCTGCATCAGCCTGGGGATCAATGGGTCGGGATCGTCCTTCAGGCGGCTGGGCATGGTCAGGAGAACCGGGGTTATCCCCCGGGCCTGGCAGATATTGATGAAGGTCTGGAGGTTGAGGGTGAATTCCCGCACCAGGTAGTCTTGATTCACCTCGATTTTTTGGCCCCTGACCTGCTGAAATTCATCGGCCTGGGATTTGCCCTCGGCGTGCAGCAAGCGATGGAGGGCGGCATAAAGATTGGGGACCACCAGGTCCCGGGCCAACTGGAAGGTCTCCTGCAGATTCTTGCCCACCGTCCGCCAATCGGGCTTTTTCTCGATAAGGGGCGATCTGGACGGGTTCCTGTTCCAGTAGCTCTTTTCAAAGAGCAGGATGCTCAGGTCATTGATATTGTGCATCATCGCCACCAGATCGGGTTTGAGAGGCACCACCTTGTTCAGCAGGACGTCGAGGGAGTGCAGGGAATCGTTGCCGCTCTTGGCGGCATTGTAGGAATTCACCCGGAGCCCGGTGCTCTCTTCCAGCAAGTGGCCGACCAGATAAGGAAAACGGTTATTCTCATCGTCATAGATGTCTTCGGTGGTGGAGCCCCCCAAAAAAACCAGGGTCAGGTCCGGGTGCTCATGAACCTTGGCAGGCATGATGAAGCCGTTTTCATCCACCCGGATGATATAAGGCCGCCGCACCAGGGTGTCGGATTGGGCCATGGCCTGGAGGCTGGGGAGGAGCACCTCGGCGTAACCCGGCTCAAATTCCCGCAACTTGATAAATCGTTTCACCCCCAGGGGATGCGAGAGCGCGCCGGCTTTGAAGGCCAGGATCTTTTCGGTCAGCAGCCCCAGGCCGCAGACGACCAGGAAGACCAGGAGAAAGATCACCTTTTTGGCATGGCGCTCAGGCCAGGTCTTCCTGAATAGGTCTCGGCTCATGGGATCTGGATAATATCTCGTAAGATACTAAGGGCGCGTCTCAGGCGCCTTTATTGGTGCGAAACCACGCACCTGCAAGACGGCGGCCAGGGCGCCGGTTCCATGGTTTCGCAGCTTTCTCCCCTTAACCGATCTTCTTAAGTCGCGCCAGCGCTTCTTCGAGGCGCTCCTTGGGCACGGTCAGGGCCAGGCGCACGTAACCCTCGCCGGGGGCGCCCAGGCCGTGGCCCGGGATGGTGACGATGCCGGCCTGCTCTAGCAGGTGGGTGGTGAAGCCCAGTGAGGTCAGGCCCGGTGGCGTCGGCAACCAGACGTAGAAGGTGGCCTTGGGGGGCTCCAGATCGTAGCCCAGCTTTTTCAGGCCTCCCACCAGGAGGTCCCGACGCTCCTGGAGGATGGCGCAGTTCTCCCGGACGCAGCTCTGGTCCGAATCGAGGGCGGCGATGCCCGCCAACTGAATGGCGTCGAAGGCCCCGGAGTCGATGTTGCTCTTGATCTTGCCCAGGGCCGCCAGCACCGCGGCCGAGCCCACCGCCATGCCCAGGCGCCAGCCGGTCATGTTGTAGGTCTTGGAGAGGGAATGGAACTCGATGCCCACCTCCTTGGCCCCGGGCGCCTCCAAAAAACTGGGGGGCTTAAAACCGTCGAAGGCGAGCTCGGTGTAGGCCGCATCATGCACCGCAATGATCTGATGCTCCCGGCAGAAGGCCGCCACCCTGGCAAAGAAATCCCGGTCCGCGACCGCGGCCGTGGGGTTGTTGGGGTAGTTGAAGAACAACGCCTTGGCGTCCCGGGCCACCAGGGGCGGGATGGCTTCCAGGTCCGGCAGGAAGCCGGTTTCCCGGGTCAGGGGCAGGAACTGGCAAACCCCCCCGGCGAACAGCGTGCCCATCTGGTACACCGGATAGCCCGGGGTGGTCATCAGGTTGAGGTCTCCGGGATCGTTGATCCCCATGGGTAAATGGGCAATCCCTTCTTTGGAGCCGATGAGGGTAAGGACTTCGCTCTCCGGGTCCAGGTCCACCCCGAACCGTTTGCCGTACCAGTGGGCCACCGCCTCCCGGAAGAGATTCATGCCGGAATAGGCCGGGTAGCGGTGGGTGGCGGGGTCCTGCGCCGCCTCCTTCAGCCTTTCCACGATGAAGCCCGGGGTGGGGAGGTCCGGATCGCCCACCCCCAGGTCGATGATATCCACGCCCCGGGCCTTGATCTCGGCCTTCTTGTCGTCAATCGCCTTGAAGAGATAAGGTGGGATAAGGTTCAGGCGGGCCGCCGGTTTGAAAAAAGCGGTCATCTACTCCACCTTTACAAAAGATCCTGCCACCAGGCGGTTGCGCAAGGCGCCGATACCTTCCAGTTTCACTTCCACCACGTCGCCGGGTTGCATGGGGCCGATGCCCGCAGGGGTGCCGGTGGCGATGACGTCGCCCGGCAGCAGGGTCATGATCCGGGAGATGAAGGAGACCAGGGCGGCCACCCCGAAGACCATGTTGCCGGTGTTCCCGTGCTGGCGGCGCTCCCCGTTCAGAAAGGCTTCCACCGTCAGGTTATCCGGGTCGGCGATCTCCGTTTCGATCCAGGGTCCCAGGGGAGAGAAGGTATCGAAGCTCTTGGAGCGGGTGAACTGGCCGTCTTTCTTTTGCAAATCCCGGGCGGTGACGTCGTTGATGCAGGTATAACCCAGCACGTAATCCCGGAAGTCCTCCTCCCGGACGTGGCGGGCGGTCTTACCGATGACTACCGCCAGCTCTGCCTCGTAATCCACCCGGCGGCTCATCTCGGGATAGACGATGTCCTCGTCCGGCCCGATCACGGAAGTGCTGGGCTTCATAAACAGCAGAGGTTCGGCGGGAAGGGGGTGGCCGAACTCCGCGGCGTGATCCCGATAATTCAAGCCGATGGCCATGATTTTGCTGGGTTCGCAGGGCGCCAGCAGGGTAACCGCCGACAGGGAGAGCAGCTCCCCGGTGGTATTGGCCCAACCGTCCCCATAAGGGGCGCCCCACAAGACCGAAATCTTTTCGCCTTCAATGATGCCGTAACCCGTCCGGCCCCTCAACTCAAAGCGTACGATGCGCATGTTATATATACCCCGGAAACATTATTTATTAATGGAATGGGTAGCGGTTCACTTCAACCCCAGGACGTCTTGCATGTCGTAACAGGCCGGCGGCTGGGCCACCACCCATTGGGCGGCCCTGAGCGCCCCCCGGGCGAAGTTGTCCCGGCTGTGGGCCCGGTGGACGATCTCCAACCTCTCGCCGATGCCCCCGAAGAGCACGGTGTGCTCCCCGACGATATCCCCGGCCCGCACCGTCTGGATGCCGATTTCCTCCTGGCGGCGTTCGCCGATGATGCCCCGGCGGGCATAGACCCCGACCTTCTCCAGGTCCCGCTCCAGGGCGTGGGCGACGACCTGGGCCAGCTTCAGCGCGGTGCCGCTGGGCGCGTCCTTTTTCAGGCGGTGGTGGGCCTCGACGATCTCGACGTCGTAGCCCACCGAGAGCACCCGGGCCACGTCGGCCACCACCTTGAACATCAGGTTCACCCCGACGCTCATGTTGGGGGCGAACACCAGGCGGGTCCGGGCCCCCAGGGCGTGGATCTCGGCGACCTGGGCCGGGGAAAACCCGGTGGTTCCCAGGACCATGGCCTTGCCGGCGGCCGCCACCTCCCGCAGATGGTGGAGCGACGGCTCGGGGTGGGTGAACTCGATGACCACCTCCCCCTGCCCCAGGACTTCGGCCAGGGAGCCGGCCACCTGGAGACCCTTGGGCGGCAGGCCCACCAGCTCGCCGACGTCTTTCCCCACCGCGGCATGATCCGGCTGCTCGCAGGCGCCGGCCAGGGTGATCCCCGCCGCCTCCTCCATCAGGTGAATGATCCGGCCGCCCATGCGCCCCGCCGCGCCGGAAACGATGGCCTTGATCATGGGAACCTCCAAGGAGTTGATAGTGAGCAGTAAGCAGTAAGCAGTAAGCAGTTATCTTTTTCTGCTCACTGCTCACTGCTCGCTTTCATTTAATCAACCCATACTCCTGCATCACCTGGCGCAGCCTGGTTTCGTTGGCCTGGGAGAGCGGGCACAGGGGCTGCCGCACCTCGCCGGTGATCTGGCCCATCATTTTCAGGGCGGTTTTCACCGGCGCGGGGCTGGTCTCGTAAAACATGGCTTCCATCAGCGGCCACATCTTAAAGTGGAGTTTGCGGGCGGCCGAAAGGGAGCCTTGGAAGAAGGCGTTGCACATGCCGGCCATATCCGCGGGGACCACGTTGGAAACCACCGAGATCACCCCCTGGCCGCCGATGGCCAGCAGGGGCAATACAGTGAAGTCGTCTCCGGAGAGCACCGTGATTTTATCGCCGCACAGCTCCAGGGTCTTGGCGCCCTGTTTCAGGTCCCCGGTGGCGTCTTTGAGGCCGACGATATTCGGGAGCTCAGAGAGCCGGGCCATGGTCTCCGGCAGCAGGTTGAGGCTGGTGCGGCCCGGCACGTTGTAGACCACGATGGGAATCCTGGTCTGGGAGGCGATGGTTTTATAATGCTGGTACAGGCCCTCCTGAGTCGGTTTGTTGTAGTACGGGGTGATTATCAGGGCATAATCGGCGCCGGCGTCCTGGACGTGTTTGGTCAGTTCCAGGGACTCGGCGGTGCTGTTGGAGCCGGCGCCGGCGACCACCGGGACCCGTTTCTTCACCTGGTCGATTAAGATCTCCACCACCCGCTTGTGTTCGTCATGGGACAGGGTGGGAGATTCGCCGGTGGTGCCGCAGGGAACGAGTCCATGGATCCCTTCGTGGATCTGGCGCTCGATCAGGGCCCGGTAAGCCTCTTCATCGATCCGGCCATTCTTGAAGGGGGTGACGAGGGCGGTGATGGCTCCTTTGAGCATGACCCAATCTCCTTACTTGAGTTCCTCTAACCAGAGTTCGCCCTGATAAACCACCAGGGCGTCGCCTTCCAGGTAGACCTCGCGGCAAGCCCCGGATTGGGGGAGGAAGAACACGGTGAGAATTTCCCCGCCCCGGGTCAGGACTTCCACCGGCGAAGACAGCCGCCCCAGGCAGGCTCCCACCAGGGCGGCGGCCACCGAGCCGGTGCCGCAGGCCAGGGTTTCGTCTTCCACCCCGCGCTCGTAGGTGCGGATGGAGAGATTCTCAGGCCCGGTGAAGCGGACGAAATTGACGTTGACGCCCGCGGGCTGAAACATCTGGTGGAAGCGGAGCAGCCGGCCCCACTCGGTCACCGCGGCTGCCTCCAGGTCGTCCACCGGCACCACCAGGTGGGGCACCCCCACCCGCACAAAATGGCCGGTGACGTTGGCCTCCTCCAGGGGGATGGTTTGATTAAGTTGGAAGTCCCCCACCCCGGTCAGGGCCAGCTTGACCCGGCGGCCCCGGACCTCGGCGTGGATGACTCCGGACAAGGTCTCAAAGGACAGAGTTTCCGGGGCGATGCCGGAGAGCACCGCAAAGCGCGCCGCGCAGCGCCCGCCATTGCCGCACATCTCCGGCTCGGAGCCGTCGGCGTTGTAAAAACGCCAGCGGAAGTGAGCTGCGGCTGAGGCCTCAATGAGGATGAGGCCATCGGCCCCCACCCCCACCTGGCGGTGGCAGAGCCGGCGGGCCAGGGCGGGCTGTTCCGCCTCGGGAATAAACCGGGCCCGGTGGTCGATGAGGACGAAGTCGTTGCCCCCGCCGTGCATTTTGTAAAAGGGGAGGCGTTGACGGTTATCCGAGTTCATAGTCTTACATCAAAACTCTTGTTGTCATATACCCGTTCCCAACTGCTGTTTGGGAACCAGGGAAACCATCATTTTGTCATGCTGAGCGCAGCGAAGCATCTAGTATAAATTCGAGATTCTTCGGTCGCTACGCTCCCTCAGAATGACAGGATGAATGGCTTTTTCTCACTATTTCAAAAATTCCGGGATGGACTCGCCCCAGGTAAGCTGCCGATAAGTCTCCCGTTTCCTGATAACATAAAATTCGTCATCCTGCACCAAGATTTCCGGAACCCGGGGCCGGGCGTTGTAATTGGAACTCATGGAAAAGCCATAGGCGCCGGCGCTCATCACCGCCACCAGCTCCCCCGGCCGGAAGGCCGGCAGCTTCCGGTCCTTGGCCAGGAAATCCCCGGACTCGCAGATGGGCCCCACCAGGGAGGCGGTCGCCATGGCCCTTGGAGAAGACCCTTGCACCACCGGGCAGACCGCATGAAAAGAACCGTAGAGGCTGGGGCGGGCCAGGTCGTTCATGCCCGCGTCCACGATGATGAAATGCCTGGCTTCGCTCTCCTTGGTATAGAGCACCTTGGTCACCAGGATACCGGCGTTGCCCACCAGCACCCGGCCGGGCTCCAGGATCAGGGTGACCTCCAGCCCCTTTAGCCTTTCCACCAGTTTGCCGCCATACTCGTAAGGGTGCGGGGGCTCTTCCTGGTCGTAGCGGATCCCCAGGCCGCCGCCCAGGTCCAGATAACGGATGCCGATGCCCTGGGCCCTGAGGCGTCCCACCAGGTCCTTGAGGCGCTCCAGGGCCTCCACGAAGGGGGCCACCTGGGTGATCTGGGAGCCGATGTGGCAGGCTACCCCCAGTACCTCCAGATGGGGCAGCTCCTTGGCTCGATGGTAATCCTCCAGGGCCCGCTGGATATCGATGCCGAACTTATTCTTCTTGAGCCCGGTGGAGATATAGGGATGGGTGCGGGGGTCGATGTCCGGGTTGATACGCAGGGCCACCGGGGCCTTCTTCTTAAGGCGGCCGGCGATGCGGTTGATCTCCTCCAGCTCCTGGGAGGATTCCATATTGAACAGCAGGATACCGGCCTTCAGGGCTGCCCGGATCTCCTCGGGGCGTTTGCCCACCCCGGAATAGACGATGCGGTCCGGGTCCACCCCGGCCGCCAGGGCCCGGTGGAGTTCCCCCCCGGAGACGATGTCCGCCCCGCATCCCTGGCGGGCCAGCAGTCTCAAGATGGCCAGGTTGGCGTTGGCCTTCACCGCGAAGCAGACGATATGGGGGAAGCCCTGGAAGGCGGCTGCGAACACCTGGAAGTGGTGTCCCAGGGTGGCGGCGCTGTAAAGATAAAAGGGCGTGCCTACCCGGGCGGCGATGCGGCGCACCGGGACGTTTTCACAATAAAGTTCGCCGGCCTGGTAGTTGAAATGGTGCATCGGTCAGGACCTGTTAGCGGTGGCGGTCAGCAATCAGCAGCCAGCTAAAGCAAAAATTTTACCTCTGGGTTGATGATGGAAAATGAATTATACGCAACGTCTTTTATTTTTTCGTTAATCTATCAAAATTTTAGACTGAGTATTTGGCAAACTCCCCCTCCCTGAGAGGGGAGGGGGCTGGGGGGAGGGTGGCTCACTGGTCACCGCTAAGACTCCAAAGACGATACCATCCCCACCCGGCGTCGCCCCCTCAAGGGGGAGGGGATTTTGCTATTTTGCAAGGTACGGGGGATGCGCAATTATTTACTTCGTTATGTATAGTTAAGACTCTTACCAAAAACAGAAAACAGAAAACAGCTAATAAGTGATCGCCGCCTCTTCGGAAGGCAGGCTTTCATTGGCCCGGGGGCTGTTGTCCACCGCAGTCACGTAATAGTAGTAAGCCTGCCCCGGCTTCACCTGGGAATCGACAAAATACGGCTTGGTCAAAAGCTCCGGGGTCAGGCGGCTCGGCTGGCCCTCCCCCGGGGAGCGGCGGTAGACCCGGTAACCCGCCAGGTCGGGGGCGGGGCTGGGCTGCCAGCGCAGCTCCACCCCCTGGGAGGTGGGCACCGCCAGCAGGTCCAACAGGGGGGGCGGCGGCGTCAGCTTCTCCGGCCTGGCGGTGCGCAGGGGGGAGTCGCCGCTGGCCAGCAACTCGCCTCCCAGGCGCCGCACCGCCTGCACCTTGTAAGTATATTCCACCTGGTTCAGCACCGCCACATCCTGGTAAGCGGTTTGGGGGAGGGGCTCAGGCGAGAGCTTGCTCCAGGCGCCGGAGCCTTCACGGCGATAGATGAGATAACCTGCCAGGTCCCTGGCCGGCGAGCCGTTGGTGAGTTGGCTCACCGGGCTCCAGCGCAGCGCCACCAGCCGATCTCCCGGGGCTGCCTGCAGGTCCAGGGGGGGCCGGGGCTGCCAGCCCCAGACGTGGCTCAAGGTGCGGGACCAGCTCCCCAGGTAGCCATCCTGGTCATAGGCCGCCACCCGGTAGAAATAACGATGGTCCGGGGCCAACTCCCGGTCCGGAAAGATGAAGGCATCCCTCCGCACCTCGCCCTGCTGGGGATAGGCCAGGTCGATGTCGGCACGGAGGACGAAATTGGCGGGGCAGGGGGCCTCCGGCGACACCCCTCTGACCTCGCAGCGATAGACCCGGCAGCCCTGCACCTGGGTCAACGGCTGCCCCAACAGGTTGACCCGGGGCAGCAGCCAGCTCAGGACCAGGGCGTCCCCTTCCTGGGAGAGCCGAAACTCCCGCACCTCCCCGGGCAAGAGCCGGTCCGGCGGTAAGGGCGCCAACTTCTTGCCGCAACCTCCGCAGAGAATGGCCAGGGCAATGAGCCAAGATAACAGCAAATATCTGGCCGCCGCTGCGGTTTTCGGCTGGCGCTTGGCGCTTTTCGCCCTGGGCCTGGTAAAAAGTGGAGATTCCATCTCCGGGCGCCTGTCAGATCTCTTGCTCATACGGATTGAGTCCCAATTCCGCTTCGGCCCGGGCCAGGGCCTCGGCGACCCGTTCCGGGGCGGTGCCCCCGGGGGAGCGCCGCCGGGACACGGCGTGCTCGATGGTCAGCCACCCGGACAGCTCCTCCTGGGCCAGGGGGGCGAATTCCTGAATCTCCGCCAGGCTCAGCTCCCACAATTCCCGGCCCCGGCTCTCGGCGTAGCGCACCGTCCGGCCCACCTGTGCGTGGGCGGTGCGGAAGGGCACCCCCCTGGTGACCAGGTAATCCGCCATGTCGGTGGCGGTGAGGAAACCGCCCTTAAGGGCGGCGGCCATCCGCTCCGGCCGCACCTGCAATTCCGTGAGCAGGCCGGTCATGAGGGTCACCGCGGCCTTCACCGTGTCCACCGTGTCGAACAAGGGCTCCTTGTCCTCCTGGAGGTCCCGGTTGTAGGCCAGGGGCAGGCCCTTGACCGCCATCAGCAGGCCCATCAGGTGGCCGGCCACCCGGCCGCTCTTACCCCGGATGAGCTCAGGCACGTCGGGGTTTTTCTTCTGGGGCATGATGGAGGAGCCGGTGGCGTAAGCGTCCGGCAGCGCCACGAAGCCGAACTCCGAGGAGGCCCAGAGGATGAGTTCCTCGGAGAGGCGGCTCAGGTGGATCATGATTATAGAGGCATGAGATAAAAATTCCAGGATAAAATCCCGGTCGCTCACCGCGTCCAGGCTGTTGCGGAAGATCTCCGGGAACCCCAGTTGGTCCGCAGTGAACTGGGGGTCAATGGGGAAGCTGGTGCCGGCCAGGGCTGCCGCCCCCAAGGGCGAAACCTGGATGCGGGCCTCCGCCTCGGTCAGCCGCCTCAGGTCCCGGCGCCACATCTCGTCGTAGGCCAGCAGATGATGGGCCAAGAGGATGGGCTGGGCCCGCTGCAGGTGGGTGTAGCCCGGCAGGATCAAGTTCAGGTGGCGGCGGGCCAGCCGCACCCCGGCCCGGCGTAGCTCAGTGAGGGCGGCGATCAGGGTCTCCACCTCTGCCGCCAGATAGAGGCGCAGGTCCAGGGCTACCTGGTCGTTGCGGCTCCTGGCGGTGTGGAGCTTGCCCCCCACCTCGCCTACCTTGGCGATCAGCCGGGACTCGACGGCCATGTGGATGTCTTCCTGGCCCGGGTCGAAAGGGAACTCCCCCGCCGCGATCTCGGCCGCGATCTCTTTCAGGCCCCGGACAATCTCCTCGGCCTCCGCCGGGGCGATGATTCCCTGGCGGCCCAGCATCCGGGCATGGGCCACCGAGCCGGCGATATCCTGGCGATAAAGGCGCTTATCGAAGCTGAGAGAGGTGGTGAAGTCCTCCACGCTCTTTTTGGTCTCCCCGGCGAACCGCCCGCCCCAGGGTTTTTGCGCCATGGCCCCCACTCCTTTTACAAAAAATTACCAAAAATTACCCAAAAATCTGGGGTGGCCGACCTCCCTAAAATCAGGTGGCGCCGCCCTTGGAAATGGCTTCGATAATCTTTTCGCAGGCGGTCGCCACCGCCCCCTGCAGGGTCTGAGACAGGCCCGGCGCCACCTCCTGGGGGATGATTTCGGTCTGGGCCACGATGATCTTTACCTGGATGCCGCTTTGTTCCTGGAGTTCCTGCAGCAGGTTCACCGTGGGAAACTGGTGCAGGGAGAAATCGGAAACCTTTTGCTCCGGAATGCCAGACACCGGGATCTCGAAGACCTCCCCGGGCCGACGCTGGGGATAGTCCACCGCATCGACGATAATCAGCCTTTCCGGCTTCTTCTCGCTCAAGATGAGGTCAAACAGGATATCCTGGATGCTGGTGCCCACGTCCAGGGCCAGGACCTCGTCCGGCAGGGGGTAGTTTTCCTTGAGGTGCTGGATCACCGCCGGGCCGAAGCCGTCATCGCCCCAGAGGATGTTGCCGCAGCCGAAGATGAGGACGGATTTATCGGAAATTATCATGGTCATCTCTCTTAGCTTTCAACGGGCAGCTGGCGCGCCGCTGCC
>Ga0326727_10016701_pt1 | contig 15418 bp, 10 predicted proteins | sample MB2enrmetagenome_FD_207643 | JGI IMG/M metagenome (GOLD analysis project Ga0326727, IMG submission 207643) | Lab enriched peat soil microbial communities from McLean, Ithaca, NY, United States - MB29MY | ecosystem: Environmental > Terrestrial > Soil > Wetlands > Peat | place: USA: New York... | reverse complement strand
GGTCAACTGCTGGAGATAGGCCGGAAACCGCTTCAGGTATTGCTCGTAGGGCAAGACCGCCACCGTTTGCGCACCAAAGAAATCGTTATACCAAATGGACAGCAATCCCATGAGCACCGGCAGATTCCGCTCGAATGGAGCCGTGCGGAAGTGTTCGTCCATTTCATGGAAGCCCGCGAGCATGGCACGGAAATTGGCCGGGCCGATGGCGATCATGGTCGAAAGGCCGATGGCGGAGTCCACCGCGTAGCGGCCTCCCACCCAATCCCAGAACCCGAACATGTTGGCGGTGTTGATGCCGAATTCCTCGACCTTTTTTGCGTTAGTCGAGACGGCAACAAAATGGCTGGCGACAGCCCTGGCGTCCTCGCACAGCCCTTGCAGCAGCCAGTCACGCGCGCTTTGGGCATTGGTCATGGTCTCCAGCGTCGTGAAGGTCTTCGAGGAGACGATGAAGAGCGTTTCGGCTGGGTCGAGGTCGCGGGTGGCTTCGACGAAATCAATGCCATCCACGTTGGAAACGAACCGAAAGACCATGTTGCGCTTGGTGTAATGCCGAAGCGCTTCGTAAGCCGTGACCGGACCGAGGTCGGAGCCGCCGATGCCGATGTTGACGACATTGCGAATCCGTTTCCCCGTGCAGCCCTTCCAGGAGCCGCTGCGGACCCGTTCCGCAAAGTCCGCCATGCGCTCCAACACTTCATGGACCTCGGGCATCACGTTCTTGCCATCCAGCAGGATGCTGGCGTCTTTGGGCGTCCGCAAGGCGACATGCAGCACCGCTCGGTTTTCGGTGATGTTGATTTTGTCGCCCTGAAACATGGCGTCGATCCGATCCCTCAGTCCCGATTCGGTTGCCAGTTGGAAGAGCAACTTCAGCGTTTCGTCGGTGATGCGGTTCTTCGAATAATCGAGGTAAAGGCCCGCGGCTTCAAAGGTCATCCGTTGGCCGCGTTTTGGGTCTTGCGCGAATAAATCACGCAGGTGCAAACAGCGCGCTTGGTCGAAGTGTGCCGCCAGAGCGTTCCAGGCCTTGCGCTTGGTCAGAGGTTGGACCTTAAGGGGCAGAGTTGGCATGAGGTTCTCCTTTCTTGAGCGCGTCGCTCTTGGAGGCAATGACCGCGAGCAGTTCGTTCCAGGATTTCACAAAGGCTTTGGCTCCTTCGACCTGGAGTTGAGCGGCCAGCGATTCCAGCTTGACGCCGGCCTCGCTGAACCGCGTCAGCACCGTTTCGCAATCGCCTCCATCGGCGGACATGATCGAGCCGAGTTGGCCGTGATCGGCCAGGGCCAGCAACGTGGCTTCCGGCATGGTGTTGACAGTGAACGGGGCCGCCAGGGCTTTGATATAGAGCACATCCGAGGCTTGAGGGTCCTTGGTGCCGGTGCTGGCCCAAAGCAGTCGTTGCGGTCGGGCACCCGCGTTAAATGCGCGCTGCCAGCGCGGCGAGCCCAACAGCTCCCGGTAAGCTTTGTAAGTGCGGTTAGCCATTGCGATCCCGAGCTGGTTGTTTAATGCCGTAGGGACTTTGCCGGCCACCGCGCCATCCCAACGGCTGACGAATACCGATGCGACCGAACCGACGTCCGGCTTGAGTCCCGCTGCGATACGCCGCTCGACGCCACGCATGAACGCATCGGCCGCCGCGAGATAGTGCTCGCGCGAAAAAAGGAGCGTTACGTTTATGGATACGCCGGCGAAGATCGCTTCCTCAATCGCGGGCAAGCTTTCTTTTGTCCCAGGAATCTTGATGAAAACGTTGGGCCGTGCCGCGCGGGCGCACAATTCCTTGGCGGCGACCAGCGTGCTGGCGGCGTCGTAGGCCAGGACCGGTGACACTTCCAGGGAAACCCATCCATCCATTCCGTTGGTCTGGTCGAACGTTGGGCGGAAAAGATCCGCCGCCCGGCTGATGTCCTCGAGCGCTAGCTCGAAAAACAGCGTTTCACCGGATTTCCCTTGGGCGAGCCGGTCCCGAATCGCCGGATCATAAACCCTGCTGTTCTTGATGGCGTGGTCGAAAATCGTCGGGTTGGAGGTCAAACCGGTGACGGAGAGCTCCTCAATGTAGCGCTTGAGCGTGCCGGCGTGGAGCAAGTCGCGGGTGATGTTGTCGAGCCAGAGGCTCTGGCCAAGATTGTGGAGTAGTTTGGTCGCTTTCATGTTCATTCGTTTTTCATCGTACGGCTTCCTGGATCCCGGCCTTTACTACGGCCATCCGTCCCGCGGAAGTTGTCAGCTCACGAAGCCGTTCGAAAATTGAGGGCTTGAGCATTTCCTCCGTGGAGCGCCAGCGCCAATTGCCACCGGCGATGCCAGGCACGTTCATTCGGCCCTCCACACCCAGATTCAACAAGTCTTGCAGTGGAGCGATGGCGAGGCCCGACTTCGAGGACCACACCGACCGGATAAAGTCCCAGGAGACCTCGCCACCCCCGCCGCCGGCCTTGACCGCATAACTTCTGGCGGCCTGGCGAACATTTTCCGGTAGAGATTCAAACCAGGCCCGAGTGGTGGTATTGTCGTGCGTCCCCGTGTAGGCGACGGTGTTCGGGACGTAATTGTGGGGGAGATGCGGATTATGCGGACTGCCATCGAAGCCGAACTGGAACACTCGGATTCCGGGCAGCTCGAACGTATCGCGAAGGGCAACCACATCGGCAGTGATGATGCCGAGATCCTCAGCAATGAAAGGCAGATACCCCAACTCCGCCCGGACAGCCTCAAAAAAGGCCGCGCCGGGGCCGGGGACCCAATGCCCGGGCTCGGCGGTTTGGGCCATGGGGGGAACGTGCCAGGCGGCGCAAAATGCTCGGAAATGGTCGAGCCGAACCAGGTCCACGTGGGCCAACAACGACTTCAGGCGGTCAATGCACCAGCGATAACCCGAGCGGCGAAGGACTTCCCAGTCATATACCGGGTTGCCCCAGAGCTGCCCTTTGGCACTGAAATAATCCGGGGGCACCCCGGCCACGAATTGCGGCCGCAGATTGGCATCGAGCTGGAACCACTGGGGATTGGCCCAAACGTCGCTCGAATCGAGCGACACGAAGAAAGGCAGATCCCCGATAAGGAGCACGCCGCGTTTGTGGGCATATTCTCTCAAGCAGTTTCCTTGGCGGGACAGCAAGAACTGCCCAAACCGGCTTTCGTTGATCCGGTCGGCCAAGTCGCGGCGGGCGCGCCCTATGGCTGAAGGACTGCGGCTGACCAATTCTTCCGGCCAATCGAGGAGATTCGCGCCTCCCAAGCGCGCCTTCAACGCGCGGAACAGGGCATAGTCGTCCAGCCAATGAGCCTCTTCCGAACAGAATCGCTCAAAGTCCGCCCGTAGCTCCGGGCGCGCAGAGGAGTCGAAATTGCGCCAAGCCTGGTCGAGCAACCGGTGCTTGAAGGCGATTACCGCCTCAAAATCAACCACGCTCTTTGGGAGGCGCCGGCCTGATTCGCAATCGGTTGGGCTGATCAATCCGTCCTCGATCAACAGGTCCGGGCTGACCAGCAGTGCATTGCCCGCAAAAGAGGACAGGCCTGAGTAAGGCGAGTTGCCACGTCCGGTGGGACCTAACGGCAAGGCCTGCCACCACTCCTGGCCGGCATCGTGCAGCCGGTCCACCCACGCAAAGGCAGTCGGCCCCACGTCCCCAATGCCGTAAGGCGACGGCAGCGAGGTCACATGCATCAACACCCCGGAGCTACGGCACCCGGGCCTGAATGGCGGAAGCGCGGCTTGATGCTCGGAGGAGGTCATTGGTCTCCTTTCGCGGCCCCGGCTCCGGCAGCGGAGGCGGCCAAGGCGTTGTCCACGATCCTGCGCGCCTCAGCCACGATGGTGTCCAGAAGTTGCTGGCTGATTAAGCTCTCGGCGTAGATTTTCAGGATATTCTCAGTTCCCGAAGGCCGCGCTGCAAACCACCCGTTGGTCGCTACCACCTTAAGCCCTCCAATCGGGGCGTTGTTTCCCGGAGCACGAGTCAACCTCGCGGCAATGGGCTCGCCAGCGAGTTGTGACTCTTCCACAGCGTTCGGGGAAAGGCTGGCCAGCGCTGCCTTCTGCTTGGGAGAGGCAGGAACATCCAACCGCGTGTAATACGGTTGCCCAAAGCGCTCCGAGATTTCGCGGAAATGTTCGCCCGGTTCCTTGCCGGTCACCGCTGTCAATTCAGCAGCCAGCAGGTCCATTATCGGGCCGTCCTTGTCGGTCGTCCAAACGGTCCCGTCCCGGCGAAGAAAACTCGCGCCGGCGCTTTCCTCGCCCCCAAAGCAGAGCGAACCGTCGAACAGTCCGGGGGCGAACCATTTGAACCCAACCGGCACCTCACAAAGCCGGCGGCCGCAGTCGCTCACGACCCGGTCAATGATGCTGCTGCTGACCAGCGTTTTGCCAATGGCGGATTGCGCCGACCAATCCGGGCGATGAGCGAGCAGGTAACGAATGGCAACGGCCAGGAAGTGATTCGGGTTCATCAGGCCGGCCGAAGGCGTGACGATGCCGTGGCGGTCAGAGTCTGGGTCGTTACCGAAAGCGACGCGGTACTGATCCTTCAGACTGATCAACCGAGCCATGGCGTAAGGGCTCGAACAATCCATCCTGATCTTGCCGTCATGATCTACCGTCATGAACGAGAAGGTCGGGTCGAGCTTGGAATTGACAACCGTAATGTCCAGGCCGTAGCGAGTGTTAATCGGCTCCCAATAGGGCGACGCGGCGCCGCCCAGCGGGTCCACGGCTAACTTAAGGCCCGCGGCGCGTATGGCCGCCATGTCCACCACATGTTCCAAGTCTTCGACATATGGCCAGATCAGGTCTTCCTGGTGCGACGTCGGGGCCTGAAGGGCTTTAGCAAACGGGAGCCGCCTGACATCGCTGTTCTTTGTTTTCAGCAGTTCGTTGGCTCGATTCTCGATCCAATGCGTGATGTCAGTGTCGGCCGGCCCCCCGTTGGTCGGATTGTATTTGAGACCTCCGTCCTCCGGTGGGTTATGGGAGGGCGTGATGATGATTCCATCCGCCAGTCGTTGCTTACGGCCGCGGTTATGGACGAGAATTGCTCGTGAAATGACCGGGGTCGGCGTCACGCCATCGTCGCGCTGGAGGATCGTCCAGATTTTGTTGGCGGCCAGGACCTCCAGTGCGGTCCGTTGGGCCGGGCCGGACAACGCGTGGGTATCCTTGCCCAGGTAGAGCGGGCCGTCCGTCCCCTTCACGCGTCGGAATTCACAGATCGCCTGCGTAATCGCCAGAATGTGCGCTTCGGTAAAGGTGCCTCGCAAGGAAGAGCCCCGGTGACCGCTGGTCCCAAAACTGACCCGCTGATTCGGGTCGGCAATATCGGGTTGGCGTTCATAATACTCCCGTTCCAGCCGGCCCACGTCCAACAACATGGACTTCGGGGCCGGCTTGCCGGCGAGTGGTGAGACAGAGCTGTTCATGACACCGGGCACGGTTGCACCTTCCAGATTTCGGTTGCGTACTGGGCGATGGTGCGGTCGCTGGAAAACTTCCCTGAACCGGCCACGTTCAAGATCGCCTTGCCGGCCCACGCGTTGGGTTCGCCGTACAAATCCACCAGACGCTGATCGGCCTCGAGGTATGATTTCAAGTCCGCCAGGTGCATGTAGTAGTCACCGTGGGCCAGAAGCGCATCCAGGATGGGGGAGAAAATGCCCTGCTCTCGCGAGCTGAAATGATTCGACGAGATCAAATCCAAGGCCAACCGTGTTTCCGGTTCGTTCTCATAGTGCCAGCGCGGATTGTACCAGCCGCGCGTCTCGGCCACTTGCTCCGCCGTCAGGCCAAACAGGAAAAAATTTTCCTCGCCGGCCTCCTGAACCATTTCGATGGTTGCCCCATCGCGTGTCCCAATTGTCAGGGCGCCATTCATCATGAATTTCATGTTGCTCGTGCCGCTGGCCTCGTAACCGGCAGTCGAAATTTGATTGGACACGTCGCTGGCGGGGATAAGCCGTTCAGCGAGGCTTACACAATACTCCGGCAGGAACAGTACTTTGATCCGTCCACGCATGGCCGGGTCGGCATCAATGACGGCGCCAAGATTGTTGATGAATTTGATAATGACCTTGGCGAAGTGGTAAGCGGGCGCCGCTTTTCCCGCAAAAAGGAAAGTCCGTGGCGGCAAATTCAGCTTGGGGTCTGCGCGCAGCCGATTGTAGAGCACAACCACGCGCAGCGCGTTGAGCAGTTGCCGCTTATATTCGTGGATGCGCTTGACCTGGCAGTCAAATATGGTGTCGGGATCGACCACTTGCCCGCTGACCTGCTTGAGCCAGTCGGCGAACTTCACCTTGGCTTCGCGCTCGGCGTGGAGGAACGACTCCTGAAAGCTCGAATCGGCGGCCAAGGGTTTAAGCCGGCGCAACTCGCTCAGATCGACTATCCAACGGTCGCCGATGGCCTCAGTGATGGCGTGGGCGAGCGGGCGATTGGCCAACAACAACCAACGCCGGGGTGTGACGCCATTGGTCTTGTTGTTGAAACGTTCTGGGAAGAGTTCGGCCAGGTCCTTTACTGTGACCGTTTGCAGCAAGGCCGAATGAATGGCCGCCACGCCGTTAGTGCTGTGGGAGCCGACAATGGCAAGATTGGCCATCCGGATTTTCCGAACAGGCCCTTCTTCGATGAGGCTGATGTTTGCCACCCGCGCTTCGTCCCCGGGGTAGCGCGACCGAACGTCATCCAGAAGCCGGCGGTTGATCTCAAAGATAATCTCCAGATGGCGTGGCAGCATGTCCTGAAACCATTGGACCGGCCATTTCTCAAGCGCCTCCGGAAGCAGAGTATGGTTGGTATAAGCCAATACTCTCCTGGTCAAGTCCCATGCCTGGTCCCAGCCCAGATGCGCTTGGTCCAGCAAGATCCGCATCAGTTCTGGAACTGCCATCGAGGGATGAGTGTCGTTGAGTTGGATGGCCACCTTCTCCGGCAGTTGGTTCCAGTCCTCGTTGGTCTGCCGGAAACGCCGCACCAGGTCGCCCAGCGAACAGGCGACCAGGAAGTATTCCTGGATGAAGCGCAGGCCCTGGCCGAAGCTGGTGGAATCGTCCGGATACAGCACCCGCGTGAGCGATTCCGCGGTCAAAGTTTCTGCGACGGCGCTGACGAAGTCACCGTGGCTGAATGCTTTGAAGTCGAACGAGTCGGGGGTGGTTGCGGCCCAGAGGCGAAGGGTGTTGATCGTTTTGCCGCCAAAGCCCACGACCGGACGGTCGTAGGGCACACCGATTAACTTTGAAGGCCGGCCAGGAATGGGTTGCAAGCTCCCGCCGCGCACCTCAAACGAGCAGTTCAACGGCACTTCGATTCTCTCCCGAGGCCGAGCCAACTCCCAGGGGTCCGGGTGGCGCAACCAATTGTCAGGCTGTTCCTGTTGCCAGCCGCCATTGATGGTCTGTTTAAAAATACCATACTCATAGCGCAGGCCGTAGCCCATCGCGGGGAGGGCCATGGTGGCCATGGAATCCAGAAAGCACGCCGCCAAACGCCCCAACCCGCCGTTGCCCAAGCCAGCGTCCGGTTCCTGTTCGAGAAGTTCGATTGGATCGACATCCTCCTCCTTCGCCGCTTCTTTGACGATCGGATCGAGCAAGAGGTTTGTGATGTTATTAGCCAGCGAGCGTCCAACCAGGTACTCCATCGAGAGATAGTAAACGCGCTTCGGGTTCTTCCGAACGTACTGGTCTTCGGTGCGAACCCAACGCTGCGACAGGAGGTCGCGCATGGAGCGAGCCAAGGCCTCGAAACGTTCCCGGGAACCGGCGGCGTCAAGCGCAATGACATTGTCAAATATCAGATGCCGCTCATAAGAAGCGTTGCCCGAGCCGGCAAACTGGACAGGGCCACAGCCGTACTGCTCCAGCAGCTTGGCTATCCCTTCGGGCTGTATCCCAGCAGGACTGTCCCCGGCTGACGGAGGCTGCGCTGTTGGCCGGGGCGCTGAAGTTCGAGTCGGAGGGGAAGCAAGTTTTAGTTTCGAGCTATTCATATTCTCTTTTTCAGTTTTTCTTCGATGTGATGGGAATCTTAAGTGGTTGCCGAGCCTCCGTTACCCGGCCAGGTCCAACCATCCATTTCCGGTTTGTCTATGCCGTTCGCATAGGCGTACGCCTGACATTCGAGTTGCAGGACGCGCAGCTTCTCCTTGGCGTGAGCGCCGGAGGCGCGCAGAGCCGGCACCCGATCGATCACGTCCATCGCTATGGTGAAACGATCAATCTGGTTCCGAATAGCCAGATCAAGCGGAGTGTTGATGTTGCCTTTCTCCTTGTAGCCGCGGACGTGCAGGTTCTTGTGATTCGTACGCCGGTAGGTGAGCCGGTGAATTAACCAGGGATAACCGTGAAAGTTGAAGATGATGGGTTTGTCCTCGGTGAACAGGGTATCGAAGTCCCGGTCAGACAGACCGTGCGGATGCTCGCTGGATGGGGTAAGCCGGAACAGATCAACTACATTAATGAATCGGATCTTGAGGTTGGGGAAGTGCTCGCGCAATAGCATGACGGCCGCGAGCGATTCCTTGGTGGGGATGTCTCCGGCGGAGGCGATGACGACATCCGGTTCCGTTCCCTCGTCGTTGCTCGCCTGTGGCCAAATGCCGAGCCCTTTGGTGCAGTGGGCAATGGCCTGGTCCATGGTCATGTATTGGAGATGCTTCTGTTTGTCCGAAACGATCACGTTGATATAATTCGTGCTCTTGAGGCAGTGATCCGCGACGCAGAGGAGCGAGTTGGCGTCGGGCGGCAGGTAGATGCGGCAGACGTCTGGACTCTTGTTCACCACCAGGTCCAGGAAACCCGGGTCCTGATGCGTGAAGCCGTTGTGGTCCTGGCGCCACACTGTCGAGGTGATCAGCAGGTTGAGCGAGGAGATCGGCGCCCGCCAGGACAACCCGCGGCAGCTCTCCAGCCATTTGGCGTGCTGATTGAACATCGAGTCAATCACATGGACGAACGACTCATAAGTTGAGAAAAACCCGTGACGTCCCGTGAGCAGATAACCTTCGAGCCAGCCTTCAAGGGTGTGCTCCGACAGCAGTTCCATGACCCGGCCGTCGGGCGCCAGTTCGCCGCCATCGGCATCTTCGGGCAGGTAATCGGCCAGCCACGCTTTCCTGCTGGCCTCATAAACGGCATCCAACTTGTTGGAAGCGGTTTCGTCGGGACCGAAGACGCGGAAACTTTGCATGTTGTTGCGCATGATATCCCGCAAGAAGCGCCCCAAGGGCCGCGTGTTCTCCGCTGTAGTCCGACCTGGCGCATCCACCTTGACCGCATAGTCACGGAAATCCGGGAGGCGCAGTGGCTTCCGCAGCAAGCCGCCGTTGGCCTGGGGATTGGCGCTCATGCGCCGGGCACCTTTGGGCGCAAGGGACTTCAGTTCCGGGACTAACCGGCCGGATTTATCGAACAGCTCCTCGGGCCGGTAACCGCGCAGCCAATCCTCCAACTGCTTCAAGTGAGCCGGGTTTTCCCGCACGCCTGCCAGCGGAACTTGGTGGGCCCGCCAAAAGCCTTCGACCTTATGGCCGTCCACTTCTTTGGGGCCTGTCCAGCCCTTGGGGCTGCGCAGAACGATCATGGGCCACCGGGCGCGGGTTGCGTTGCCGCTCGCGCGGGCTTCTTGCTGGATGCGCCGAATTTCAAGCACGCAGTTCTCGAGGGTCGCGGCCATTTTTTGATGCATATCTGCCGGGTCGCTCCCCTCCACGAAGTAAGGCGTCCACCCATATCCCACAAACAGGCTTTCCAATTCGTCATGCGAGATGCGGGAGAGCACGGTGGGATTGTTGATCTTATAGCCGTTAAGCTGCAGGATCGGCAGCACCGCGCCGTCCCGGATCGGGTTCAGGAACTTGTCCGAATGCCAGGCGGCGGCCAGAGGACCGGTTTCGGATTCCCCATCGCCAACCACTACGGCGACCAGCAGGTCGGGGTTATCGTAGGCCGCGCCAAAGGCATGTGAAACGCTGTAGCCCAATTCGCCGCCCTCATGGATGGACCCGGGTGTTTCCGGAGTGCAGTGACTGCCAATACCGCCGGGGAAGGAAAACTCCTTGAAGAACTCGCGCATTCCTACCTCATCCTCGCCCTTGTTGGGGTAAACCTCAGAATAAGTGCCTTCAAGGTAGGCAGGCGCGAGCACGCCCGGAGCACCGTGCCCTGGCCCAGCCATGAAGATGGTGTTCAGATCGTACTTTTTAATCAGTCGGTTGAGGTGGACATAAATAAAACTCAAACCTGGACTTGTACCCCAATGGCCGAGCAGCCGTTGCTTGATATGCTCCACTTTTAGCGGTTCGCGTAGCAGTGGATTCTCCCGTAGATAGATCATTCCGGCGGCCAGGTAATTGCACGCCCGCCAATAGGCGTTGATCTTGTTAAGTTCGTCATTGGACAATGCTGGTGGCGGCGCCACGCTGGCTACGTCGCGCCGAGTTCTTTTTTGATCATCGATCACGGTTGCGGTTTCTCTCATATTCATGCTTTCTTCATCGCCGTCCGGATCACGGACCCGGAGTAGCGTGATGGTGTTAAACGGTTTCAGTTATTGGTTCCAATTCTCTGGGTGGAGACTTCCATTGTGCGTCCGATTGAACCACCCGCCGCGTCTCTCGCAAGATGGTCAAATCCTCTCTGCTTGAAATAACCAGGATCCGCGCCGGAGAATCACCCTGGGCGACATCAGCGTCCGGCTTGCAGTGGGAGTTGGCGGCGCAATCGAGTCTCAGTCCAAGATGCCCAAGGTTCTCGCACACCAACTCCCGCACTTGGGCCGAATTCTCGCCCACACCCGCGGTGAAGGCCAAAGCGTCAACACCGCCAAGAACCGCCGCCATGCCTCCTACGGTTTGCACCAGCCGATGGACATAGACTTCCAACGCCAGACGAGCCGCATGATGGTCAGGAGACTTCTTCAAGATTTCGCGCATGTCCGAGGAAATCCCCGAAAGGCCGAGGAGGCCGGATTCACAGTTTAAAACATGCAGGAGCCGTTCAACTGTCAGCCCTTTGCGTTGCATGAGATAGAGGAGTGCGCCTGGATCGACACTTCCGCTACGAGTGCCCATGACGACCCCTTCAAGCGGAGTGAAGCCCATGGACGTATCGACGCAAACGCCGTCCCGAACCGCTGAGACGGACGCGCCATTGCCCAGATGAGCAATCACAATCCGAGCGCTGCTGCGACCCAGCATCGCGGCTGCGCGCCTGGAGCAATAAGCGTGGCTCAAACCGTGAAAGCCGTAACGATAGATTCCCCACTCAGTTGTCCAAGCCCGGGGTATGGCGTAGGTCCGCGCCGCGGTCGGCAAAGCGGCGTGAAAGGCCGTGTCGAACACCGCTATCTGCGGGACCAAGGGCAAGACTCCTCCAATAGCGCGTATCCCCTCAAGCCCGGCCAGGTTATGCAGCGGCGCCAGTTCACAGAGTTCATGAATTGCGTCTTGAACCTCCGCGGTGATCCGCACGGCGGCTGTGAATCTCGTTCCCCCATGCACGATCCTGTGCCCAACCGCCGCAGGTCCGTCCTTGTGCAGCAAGGGCGCGAGGGGGCCAGTGCGAAGGTCTGAAAGGATTCGGGAAAAGGCCTCGCCATGCTCCCGCAGATGCAATTCCTCCCGTATTTCAGCTTGGCCGGGATAGTGGAGCCTGAGCTGCGTTGGCTGCGTCGTCCAATCGATGCTGCCGTCGGCCAGAAGCAGCTCCTGATCCGCCTCGAACAGGCTGAACTTGAGACTGCTGGAGCCGGAGTTGCAAACGCCAATTTTCATAGATCATTTTCAAAAAGCGTTGTCATCCCGCTTGTCAGTGAAGATGAAGACGAACCGGCCAAAAACCAAAATAGTATGAACATCTGTTTCTCCGGGGTCATGAGATGCCTCTCTTGAAGGACACGAGCCTCTCTAAAGGAAAGAACCACGAACGCTTGCGATTGTCGGCCTTCAGGTTTCCGCGCGCCACAGGAGCCGCCAGGCGGATGTCGTGGACGATGAAGTCGCAGTGCTCATCAACGGCACCGGCAAGGCGGATCAACTTTTGCGCGTCGCGCCGCCGAATCTCCACGCAGAGTATCGTCCGATCGCCCTCGCGGATACGTCCCTTGACTTCTGCCACGTGGTAGTTCCCGGCGCGCAAGACTTCGGCCAATTCTGGCCCTTTGGGTGTAAGGAGAAACACCAGTTGCTTGCCAAAGGCCAGGCGTCGCTCGATGACCATTCCCAGGTAAGTCCCCGCCGCGAACCCTAGCCCGTAGGCGACAGCATACACGGGCTGATTCATGTTCAGCAGGACCTTGGCGACGGCGCAAATATAAACCAACGCCTCGAAGAACCCGAGAACTGCGGCAAACACCCGCCGGCCTTGAATGACCGAGACCATGCGGATAGTGTCCAGGGAAACGTCCGTGATCCGGGCCAGGACGATAAGGCAGAACGTGATGAGGACGGTAATGTTCATTTAGCAATTTGAATTTGTTCCCGTCATGGCATCGGCTGTGCGCCTGAACGCTTGGCGCGGAAAAGATGGTGGGCAGACCAGGCGTTAATGGGCGTGACATCCGGGCCAGGGTTGAATGTGAATCGGACGAGGTTTTTGAGGTTCAGGATCGAGATGCCTCCCTGCAACAACTGGAAGTGGATCGCGGGCGCGGAGAACAGCATGTGCAGCCGAGGAAGCCGTTCCGCTTCCAATGCCACTTGGATCTCCGCCGCCAGAAATACTCGACTCCCGCCGGTCATCTCAATTTCCACGAAGACTACCGCGAACTCGCCTGTCCGTTTCGGGCTTCGGCGTCGTTCCAGCCGCGCCGGGTCGTTCAGATGACTTCGCTCTCGGAATTCGTCCTCGGACAGCTCGACCACATCCAAGATGTCGGTGGGATGTCTCCAAACAGGAAGATCTTCGCTGATCAGGTCAACGCGGTTGACCCGCGAAGCGACGAAGGATGTCAGGGAATAATCGCCGGCAATTGTGATGATGTTGCCGGCGAACACTTTTGCGGGCTGGATTCCCTTCAATATCCGAGCTGCCAGGGCCGGATTGTCCTGGAAAAAAGTCTCGACCGAACCTGACTGAGTATGAATTCGAATTTCCATGTTGTGAATTTTCTATGGTCGTTTAGTTGAATAAGCCTGTGTCCATTCCCCCCTGTAATGCGACAGATGGCTCTCGACGTTCGCCAAAATTCTTGCCCACATTCGCGACCGCCGCTTTGGCGCTTGAGACTCGGATCTTGTTCATATTGTTGAATGCAATTCGCATTCAAACCGAGTTACGCAGCTAGTATGCCAACTATCTCCGAAATGCAGAAAGTCCTGACCTTCAATGATAACCGCTTAAAACCGGCTCGTGGGCTGAAGCTCGAAACTTCGAAGGTTCGAAATACAGCATCGATCACGCAGGACGTGGCGAAGTGGCCTGCGCAAGCCGGAGTTGAGCCCGCGTCATCTCACAACTCTCCAACGCGGAGGCGGCTGTTAAGAGCAACAAATGAATTGGCGTTCAGCCGTCATCGCCCAAGGCACAAATGAATCCAATACCTGACAAGATGAGCGCAGCGAGCGTTTCACTCGCGTCCGGAAATTGGCGCCTACCTGCGTTACACGAGGAATCGGACGAACGATTGTCTGTTTTTCGAGTCTTCGAAATTCCGAGCCTCAATCCGCGAGTCGCTTCTAAGCCGTTACCACTTGAAGTCCAGCACCTTATGCATTGCGAAGGTGGTTGGCACGGCCCCTGCGCAAGTCGGCTTTGTATGCGAATCACGCAGAGTAAAAAAGCAGATTGGCCGACCAGCCCGACGGGGTGTTCGTTGGCCGCCCGCGACCGCATCCTCAAGGTCGCCTGTGAAATGTTCGCCGAAGCTGGTTTTCACGGAACGCATCTTCGCGGGATCTGCAAGCGCGCCGACACTAATGTGGCCGGGATCTGCTACCATTTCCACAACAAGGAGGGACTTTATCAGGCGGTGATCATGGAGGCTGGCCGGAGGCTTTCCGACCAAGACGAGGGCTTCGTCGTGTCCCGGCATTTGCCGCCTGAACAGAAGCTGCTAAAGCTCGTCGAGTCCCTGTTACAGAGAATCAATGCCGAGGACGCCTGGATTGCCAAGCTTCTGGCCAGGGAATTGATGGACCCAGCCTGCGGAGCGCACACGTATGCGGCATCCGGGCTGGAGCGGGATTTTGTCCTGCTCCAGGCGGTGATGAGAGATTTGCTCGGTGCTAAAGCCAATAGCGAAGCTATCGGGCTTCATGCGTTGAGCGTGATTGGTGAATGCGTTTTTTACTCTCTGGCGGGAGAGAACCTGCATCACCCCTTGACCCAACTGGCTGTGTGTTTGGCAAATCGGGCGCGTTTGGCCCACTTTCTCACGCGATGTTCGTTGGGGGCTCTCGAACGGGAGGGGAAGGAGCCGAAGGTTTTCAAGCCATGAACAGGTTTTAACACCGCTATGAACACCCTGTCACAATTTTCCCTTGGCCGAATCGCCTTGCATTTACTGTGCGCGTTTAGGACCCGCCATTGGGCCTGGCATGGCAAGGGCATTGTCCGCGAATTCATAAGCTGGAGGATTGCACGAGTATTCGACACGGAGTTCACGGCCATGAGGACGTTAGTTAGGCTATTCAAGCTGGAGAGAATTGACTATGAGAAATCGCAGAGTTGTTACTCTTGACATAATGAAACCGTGGCACCGGTTCGCGGGCGGCCGATGCGACCCGCTGGCTTTGCTATGCATGGCCTTAGCGCTCGCTGGCTGCGGAAGACCGGCGGCCAGACCGCCCGAGAAATCGTTGGTGCGCACTGCGGTGGTTGAAGCGATGGACCATGTCCGGTCCGACGATGAGGCTTCTTACCTGGCACTGGTGAAGTTCGACCATGAAACGGACTTGAGCTTCAAAGTAGGAGGGATTTTGGTCGGCATCGGGCCGGCGACCGGCACAGACTGGGACGAGGGGACGCCGGTGAAAGCCGGGATGGTCCTGGCCGAGTTGAAGCAGGCTGACTTCACTAATGCGTTGAACTCGGCTCGCGCCCACGCGGAACTGGCGGGCAAGACTCTCGAGCGTTTTCGCAAGCTGCGCGGGACGGATGCCATTTCCCAGCAGCAACTCGATGTGACTGAAGCGGACTGGCAAACGGCCCAGGCCCAACTGGACCAGGCGGAGCAGAATCTTCGGGATTCGCGGCTGGTGGCGTCCAAGCACGGAGTAGTGCTGGCTCGCTATGTCAATTCGGGCGTCACGGTGGCTCCTGGCCAGCGGGTGCTACGTTTTGCCGACACCGGCCTGATGTCCGTCGAGTTGGGATTGCCGGATCGGTTGGTGGGGCTGCTCGCCCCAGGCAAGGAGGTGGACGTGGAGGTGTCGGGGTTAGAGGGCCTGCCGCCGTTTCGTGGTC
>Ga0326727_10016700_pt1 | contig 15419 bp, 18 predicted proteins | sample MB2enrmetagenome_FD_207643 | JGI IMG/M metagenome (GOLD analysis project Ga0326727, IMG submission 207643) | Lab enriched peat soil microbial communities from McLean, Ithaca, NY, United States - MB29MY | ecosystem: Environmental > Terrestrial > Soil > Wetlands > Peat | place: USA: New York... | reverse complement strand
TGCCACCCACCCGGACCTGCTGCTTCTTGACGAAGTAATGGCCGGGCTCACTCCCACGGAGGTGGCCCATTCCATGGAGCTGGTGAAAAAAATCCGGGAGAGAGGAGTGACCGTTTTCATGATCGAGCACGTGATGAAGGCGATAATGACTATTTGCGACAGGATAATCGTGCTCCATCACGGAGAAAAGATTGCCGAAGGCACGCCTCAGGAGATCGTACAGAACAGGACCGTAGTCGAAGTGTACTTGGGAGAATAGCCGTATGCTGGCACTCAAGAATCTGAGCACATTCTACGGAAAGATTCAGGCTCTCTGGGACGTGAGCTTAGATGTCCATGAGGGGGAAATCGTCGCCCTGGTAGGGGCTAACGGGGCAGGGAAGACAACCATCCTCAATTCCATATCGGGCATAGTGCGCCCTTCGTCGGGCACCATCGAGTTTTCCGGCAGATCCATAGAAACCGAGCAGGCGCCGGTAATCGTCGAAATGGGCATCTCCCAAGTACCCCAGGGAGGGAGGCTTTTCCCCGACATGACGGTGCGGGAAAATCTCGACATGGGCGCATATCAGTCGAGGGTCTGGGGGCTTAGGGACGAGACGCTGAAAGAAGTGTACGCGATATTCCCCGTGCTCGAACAGAGAAAAGGGCAGATCGTGCGCACCTTGAGCGGCGGAGAGAAGCAGATGGTGGCTATAGGCCGCGGCCTAATGTCGAGACCGAAGCTCTGCATGTTCGACGAGCCTTCCTATGGACTGGCGCCAAAGGCTGTCTCTGAGATATTCAAGGTGATCAAGTTGCTCCCGGGGCGAGGCATCACCGTCTTGCTCGTCGAGCAGAACGTCAGACAGGCACTGGAAATGGCCGATCGCGCTTGCGTGCTTGAAAACGGGCGGCTAACCCTCGAAGGTCCCTGCTGCAATCTGATACAAAACGACCACGTACGGAAAGCCTACCTGGGGCTTTGACGTAAACGGATAACAGCGTATAGATTAGGAGGCAATAAAGATGAAACTTCAAGGGAAAGGGGCACTCATTACGGGTGGGGGAACAGGCATAGGCACGGCTATCGCTAAGCGCTTCGTTGCTGAGGGCGCCCGGGTTTGCATTAGCGGGCGACGCAAGGAAGTGCTCGACAAGGTGGTGAAGTCGCTGCCTTCCGGCATGGCGGTGGCCTGTGTGGGTGATGTCACGAAGCTTGCGGACGTGCAGCGGATGGTGGAGACTGCTATCGCCTTGACAGGGAGGCTCGATATCGTGGTGAACAATGCCGGTATCGATCCGGGAGGCACGGTAGTGGACCTCGATCCGGAGGTGTGGCGACAGGTTATGGAGATCAATGTAACCGGTCCCTTCCTTGTAATGAAAGCGTCGATACCGCACATGATCAAGGCCGGAGGCGGCTCTATCATCAACATTTCCTCCCTGGGCGGCGTGCGCTGCCTGCCCGGCATGCCTGCCTATTGTACGTCTAAAGGCGCGCTCAACATGCTTTCACAGCAGGTTGCCCTTGATTACGGGCCTTCTAAGATTAGATGCAATGTGGTCGCTCCCGGAGCGACGAGGACCGAGATGCTTGAGAACGCTCTCAGCCCTTTGGGTGCAGCACTTAAGACGGATGTGGACGGAGTCTTCAAGCGCATATCCTCCAACGTTCCACTCCGCAGGGTGGCAGCGCCCGACGAGATTGCGGGTGTCTGCGTCTACCTGGCAAGCGATGATTCAGCCTTTATGACCGGCTCATTCCTTTTAATCGACGGCGGTTCGGCAATCGTTGACGTATCCGGAGCTTCGCTCAACGACGCGGGCGTCAACTGGGGCGCATAATATAATAGAGGAGAGAGTACCTGCAAGAAAGACCGGGGCTCGCAAAGGCGCACAGCGGTGCAGTCTGTCTGGAATCGCCCGGGCTGCTAAATGACCGTTCCCACTTCGTAGCCTAGCTCGGCCTCCTTACTTCTGAGCAGGCGGATCGCCCGGCGGAAACGGACATACCTTCTGCCCGCCTCTACAATAAGCAGGCCGCCCAGGATCATGAGGCAGGTGCCGGTGATGACCGAAAGGATACCGCCCAGCAGCTTAACGATCACAAGCCCAACGGACGTGAAGGCAAGGCCCGTCTGCATGTAAGAATGCATCGTCCTCTCCCTCGACAGCAGCGTCTGTTCCTCAGTCAGAATGATCTTTATATCTCTCTCTCTTGCCATGATAGAGTATAGCTTTTTCGGACACGACCGACAAGCGGATATCCCTCCGATGTTTCCCCATTTTCTGTTATGCTTATAATATGAGCAAGAGTCCTCAACGGGGGTGATGGTATGGCGGGCGTGATCAGGCTTCCGAGAGTGAGGGAAAAAGGACCATCCTCATTGGAAGAGACACTCAACGAAAGACGGTCCGTCAGGGAGTATATAAGAGGCCCGTTAGGGCTGGACGAGGTCTCCCAGCTCTTGTGGGCGGCCTCCGGCGCCAACCTGTACCGGAGGACCGCGCCGTCGGCAGGGGCGACCTATCCCCTTGAGACCTACCTCGTGGCGGGAGAGGTAGAAGGCTTAGCGCCTGCTCTCTACCATTACGTGCCTTCGGGACACGCCCTGGAGACGGCTGCTGACGGGGACCTGCGCAGGAAACTGTCCGGCGCGGCCCTGGGACAGGGAATGGTCGCAAGCGCACCCGTCGATATCGTCATTGCAGCCGACTACGCGAGGACGGCCGGGAGGTACGGCCGGCGGGCCGACCGCTACGTCCACATGGAGGCAGGCCATGCGGGGCAGAACGTTTCCCTCCAGGCAATAGCCCTTGGATTGGGCTCCGTCATGGTCGGCGCCTTTGACGACGCCGGCGTCAGGGAGGTCTTGGGCATAGGCGAAGAGCCGCTCTATATCATCCCGGTGGGCAGGCTGGGAGGCAGCGCATAGCTTCGCGGCGGAGCCTTAGAGATATTCCTTGACTTTTCTCGTCATTGCATCTATTTTTCTTTCGGCCCCCGAAGGAAAAATAGATGCATAGACGAGTCATGGGGGGCCGAAAGGTCATAATGGCTACAAGCAAAAAAACCACCTCCAGGCGCCCCGGCAGGTCCCAGCGGCAGGCTCTCAGCGGCCTCGTAAGCCTTTTCGAGTCCCGTGGCTGGCTCAACCGCAGGCTCAAGGTCAGCCGTAGCGGCATCTCCTACAGGGTCTTCTGCAGCGTCACCCAATTCGAGGTATACCGCATCAACGAGAACGCCCACGTCAAGCCCGGCGTTCCCGGCTGGCCCGTATGCACAGTCGGATCGGCGGGGCGCGTCTTCCACGACTCGGCGCTCTCCCCCTTCCCGTCTGCCGAGCCTGGGCCGGAGGAGTGGCTCCGCTGCTTGTCTGCCGGCGACTTCAAGATATTGGCGGAGCCCGCGTGAGAAAGCAGATCATCGTTTCCGGCTCGCTGGCCTACGATAGGATCATGGACTTTCCGGGGCACTTCTCCCACCACATCCTTCCGGAGAAGATACACGTCCTGAACGTCTGCTTCCAGGTGGACGGCGTGAAAGAGAAGTTCGGCGGAACGGCGGGCAACATCGCCTACGCCCTCACGCTCATGGGCGAGACGCCCTTGATCTCCGCAGCCGTCGGCGGCCTGGACTACCACCGCTATTTCCGGTGGCTCGAAAAAAACGGCATATCGACAGAGCACATAAGGATTATCGATGAGGAGTTCACGGCGGGCGCCTACATCACTACCGACCTGGCAGACAACCAGATCACCGGCTTCCACCCCGGCGCGATGCGATACACTTCCGACCTCAATTTCGACAAGCTGGCCCCTGTGCGGACGATAGTCATCATCTCCCCGGGCAACCTCGAAGACATGATACGCTACCCGAAGCTGTGCAGGGAGAGGGGTATCGACTACATCTTCGACCCCGGCCAGTCGCTGCCGATGCTCGCCGGAGCCGACCTCATCGACGCGATCACCGGCTGCCGCGTCCTCATATCTAACGATTACGAGCTCGACCTGATAATGAAGCGGACCGGCCTCGGCAGGGGCGACCTCATCGGGCGGACCGGCGCCGTAGTCGTCACGATGGGCGACCTCGGCTCTAAAGTCCTTTTGCAGGGGGGCGAAATTCCCATCCCGCCGGTCAGGGCACGACAGGTGCTCGATCCCACGGGGGCGGGCGATTCTTACCGGGGCGGGCTGATCTCAGGTCTCATCAAGGGGATGGAGATAGAGGCGTGCGCTCGCATGGGCAGCGTCTGCGCCTCCTTCGCCGTGGAGTGCTACGGCACGCAGGAATACAAATTTACCGCTGACGAGTTCAACGCGCGGCTCACGGCCTGCGGCTGCTGATCCGCCGGCCGGATCACCACCCGCACAGCCTCCAACGACCGCGCGGCCGCTATTCGGCCTGATTCGGCCCCTGCCCCTTCCCTCATACCCGGCGCTTGTCGGCCCTGAAGCAACTCCCCTCCGTCTGCTTCGCGTAGAGCTTCATCTCGGAGACGGCCTCGGTGATCTCGCCGTAATGGGAAAACTGGCGGTTGATGTTGGTGGTGATTCCAATGGAAAGGGTCATCACCGGGAACGACCTGCTGTTGCCCTGCCTGTCGAGGGCAACGATGCCGCCCGCCTTCTCCGACTCGTCGTAGAACGTGCCGATGATGCGATCGAAGGTAACGATGGCTTCCGCCGCGGTCGCCTCGATGACGTCCGCATCCATGATGAATATGAAGTCGTCCCCGCCGATGTGCCCCACGAAGCTCCCATGCTTCTGCCTGTTCTTTACGATGTTCAGGATGAGCCTCCCGGTCATCTTGATCACCTCGTCGCCTCGCGCGAAGCCGTAATGGTCGTTGAAGGGCTTGAAGTTGTCGAGGTCCGCATACCCCACGCCGAAGGAGGTGTTCCTGTCGATGAGCTTCTGAATCGCCCTGTTTATCGAGATATTGCCGGGCAGGCGCGTGAGGGGGTTGACCTCGACCACCCGCTCCGACCGCACCACGCAAAGCTCGGCGCGCGCCCTCAAGTCCCTCTCGACCTGCGACTTCCAGACGTAGTCCTCTATGAGGACGTCGCCCCAGCGGGGCAGCGGGACGGAATCGTCAATCAGCGCAAGCGCAGGCAGGTGCGTGAAGATGGGGTCTTCCTTAATCGTGTTGAGCGCATCGACCATAGCAGGGTCGTTGGCGGAAAGGTCAATGATGATGAGGTCGGGTATGAGGGAATAAATGTAGTCGAGACCCGCCTGTATGTTGCCCAGGGAGATCGTCCGGCAGAACCCTTCCAGGAGCCGCTCCACTATGGCGATCAGCGCCGCGTCGCGGGAGATATGGACTGCACTCTTCATTATCCTCGTCCGTCATCTTTCTTTATGGAGACGCGCGAACGCGCTTGCTGGGCGAAAGGGCTAGAACGAAAGGTCCGCGGCTTCCTCCAGGAGGTCCTCAGCCTCCTTCAGCACTTCTTTGATATCGTTTTCCGTCAGGCCGAGGGTATCCCACGCGTGGGGGGAAAGGGGCGGCACGCACGTATCCCCCGCAAAGCCGAACCCCCGCGCCCGCAGAATGATATCCGCAATATGGACTATAGCCGTTTCTATGGGAGCCACCTTAGCGAGCTGGGGCCTGTGATGGAACCCTATGACGTCGATGAGGGGCTTCGGGAAGCTCCACTGCTCCGTCACCCAGGCGCCCACCGTAGCGTGGGTCGTGCTGAAGTAGTCTGGTTCCACGTCGTACACTGTGACGCCTTTCGTCTGGGCACCGTCCATCACCTTTGCGTACTCCTTGGGAAAGTTGAGCACGAGGACCATCTTACCGATGTCGTGAAGCAGGCCGAATATAAAAAGCTCCTCCGGGTCTTTCAAGCCTTTTCTCATGGCTATGATGCGCGAGAAGATCGCGCAGCCCAGGGAATGGTCCCGCAGGCCGATCATCGCCTTCTGCATCAAGTCGAAGACGGTGACGCCCACAAGGAGGCCGCGCAGCACGTTCAGACCGAGAAGCAGCACCGCCTGATTGACGGACGCGATCCTCCCCGGAAAGCCGTAGACGGGCGAGTTCACCATCTTGAGCACCTTCGCGGCCAGCGCGGGGTCGTGCGACACAAAATCGCTGATTTCGCCCAGCGAAACGGCCGGCTTCCCGACGATCTCCAGGAGGCGCTTTGCCACCGACGGGATCGTCGCGAGGTTTTGTATCGTCTCTATCTTATTCCTCAGCCCTCTCAGATCCATCATTCCCGCAAAGGCCCTCCAGGTGCTCCCTGACCAACTGCTTGAGGACATCCATATGAGGCGCCGTCTCCACGTTCTTGAAGCGGGCGTCGAGCCGGGCGAGCGCCTCCGCCCAACCGCGGAACGCCGGTGCCGTCCCTTGCACATCCGCCGCTTCGATGCCCATTTTCTGTATCCTCTTGATCAGCGCTTCGGTAAGCTCCGCCCCATCGTTGAGCACCTTCACGCCGTTCTTGTTCAGAAGGGAACGACTAAGCCTCATTCCCGGTGTAAGACTGCTGGTCGGGACTCGTGCCATCTATGCCTTCTTTTTCGCCGTGTGCGTCGATTATACCATAAGCTGCAATGATACTTGAAGAAATACCCCAGGCCACACCTTCACGGCCGGGCTTGCGGCCGCCCGGGCGCGCATTGTTCGCCCTTTTTGTCGTCCGGCCCCTGCCGGATCGCCCCGTCGCCGGGCGTCTCCCTCTTCTCGCCGGCGGCGCCAATTTGCACCGCCTCGGAAATGGCGGGGCGCACCTCCGACAGCACAAGAAGCGCGTTCCTGACTGTAAGGGCCGTTTGCGCGAAAGAGGCCGAGGCCGAAAGGAGACAAACAAAGAAGAATGCTGCCATGGCTCTTTTGAATATCACGGATACCCTCCGCGGTCGCTGGACATAAAATTGCCCGCCCATTATAAAATTCCCCACCGGAATAATCAATGATATTTTTTATTTTGTTTTACACGGCCGTAGGCTGGTCCGTCGTCTCCGATGTAAAGATCTCGCAGATGTACCTGTATGCGGAATAGAGGCTGAAACAAAGCGATATATAAATGATGACAAGGCCTGCCGTGTGGAACGACCGGCTGGCCCCGAGGGGGAAGAAGATGTAGACAAGGTCCGGGCTTGCGGCAAGGGGTATCATCTGGAGCGGCCCGCCGAAGAGGACGCACGCTATGCCGACGATCTGGAGCGTAGTCTTGAGCTTGCCCGTGAAGGACGGGTAGATCGTGGTGCCCTCCATCGCATAGAAGGACCGCAGACCGTTTATCAGGAACTCGCGGCCCACCATCACGACGGTCACCCAAAGGGGCACGAGCCTGTAATAGGAAAGCGTAATCAGGACGGTCGATATGAGGAGCTTGTCCGCTATGGGGTCCAGGTAGACCCCGAGGCGCGTCCTCATGCTCATGCGCCTCGCGATTAGCCCGTCCAGGCCGTCGGTGATGCCCGCGACGACGAAGAGGACGCACGACAGGAACCGCAACCGCTCGTTCTGCATCGATATAAGGCAGATGATGACCGGTATGAGGAGTATTCTTACCAGACTCAGCCTGTTCGGAAGCGTCCAGACGGATGTCTTCTCGTCCCTGCTTTTCATGGTGATTCTTTTAATCCGGCGTAGTAGAGCTTGACCCTCTTGATGTAGCTGATCGTCTCGTTGATGGGCGGGACGGCCATGCGCTCCATGACCTTCTGCGGCCCGGCATTGTACGCGGCGAGCACAAGCTCCAGGTCGCCCTTGAAAAGCTCGTAGAGGAGCTTCAGATACCTCGTGCCGGCACGGATGTTCTCCTCGGGATCGAAGGGGTTGCGCAGGGCCAGCTCTTCTCCGGTTTCGGGCATGATCTGCATGAGTCCTCGCGCGCCTTTATGGGAGACGGCAGTCGGGTTTCCCTTCGACTCGGCGAGCATGACGGCCTTCACCAGGCGGTAGTCCAGACCGTTCGCCTCGGAGTGCTGCCTTATCAGGCGGTCATAAGTGGTATTGCGGAGCAGCGCCGTAGAGGGGGTGGCCGGCTCGTCGCTTTCCCGGTCTCTTATCAAAATGTGGTAGGTCTTGCCCGCCGGCGGCCGGGTATTGGCAAAGTGGTAGATGCCCTGCTCGTCCACGTAGCTGTAAACGGCCCCCATCGCGGACAGGGGTATAGCGATCATGGCGGCGAGAAAAACAACAGGCCTGAGCATATCCTTATTCTCTTAAAATAATGGCGGATTGTCAAGCTCGCAATTATAGATCGTGCCCGGTCATTACGGTCAGAACATACCTTGCCCTGCGGTTGATTCGTCCTTTTCGCACTTTCCCCTCGACCCTTCGGCGCATCTCTGACCCTCCGTCCACCGCGCATTCGAGAGGTTGGCGCCTCTCAAGTCCGCCCGGGTGAGATCGGCTCCGGTGAAGTCAGCCCGGGTCAGATCCGCCCCGGATAGGTCGGCTTCAACGAGGTCCGCCTTGGTGAGGTCCGCACCGAGCAGTTTGGCATTGGAGAAGTTGGCGCGCGCTGCCTGGGCCGCGCGAAGGTTGGACCTCGATAGGTCCGCGCCCGACAGATTGGCCGAGGAGAGCCGTGTTTGGAAGAACGCGGTATTCCGCAGGCTCGCGCCCGACAGATTGGCCCGCGAGAGGTTGGCCTCGGAGAAAACCGTGCCCGAGAGTCTCAGGCCGGAGAGGTTTACCTCAGGCAACTCCGCTTTGCGTAGGTCGCAGAAGATGCACTCTTTCGTGCGGGTGAGCTTATCCATATCTTCCTGCTTGAAGGCGAAAGCCGTGGACCACGTAAGGCTTGACAGCGCGAGGGCTGCACAGAGGACGGAAAGAAAAATACCTGTTTTCATCGTATAACCACCCTGCCGCTTTGTTACGCACGCCTCGCCGAGATACACGAATACGATATCATTCCAGGGAAGAATAGTCCAACCACTTCCCCTTATCCCGACCACGGCCCGCATCCCGCCCGCGAAGCCGGACATCCGGTTTTGGCCTGATTCAATTCATTAGCGACCAGTTACCACCCACCGGGCGCAGCAAATCCGCCACATCTTTGTGATCGTTGTGTATGGCCCAATCCAACGCCGTATGGCCCTCGTTGTCCCTGGCATTTGCCCTGGCCTTGCTGGCCACCAGCAATTCCGCTACGTCCTTGTAACCCTCCTGAGCGGCCATCATCAGAGGCGTAGCGCCCTCGTTGGTCCTGGCATCGACATCTGCCTTGCTGGCCAGTAGTAATTTCACGATGTCCGCGTAGCCCTTTGACGCGGCCCAGTGCAAAGCCGTCGCGTCGCGTTTGTTCGTGGCATTGACGTTCGCTTTATTGGCTATCAGCAGCTCGACAATAGCCGTGCGGCCCCCGCCCGCCGCAGCCTGCAAGGGCGTAGTGCCCTCGTTGGTCTTTGCCTCGATATCGGCCTTGTTGGCCAGGAGCAATTCCGCCGCCTCCTTCCTGCCGTAAACCGCCGCATAATGCAAAGGCGTCGCACCATCTTTGTCCGTAGCAAAAACCAGGGCGGGGTGGCTCTTGAGCAGTGCCCTGACCTTTTCCAAATCGCCGTCCCTGACCGCGTCATGGATCTCGCCGCAGAAGGCGGTGCTGCTCCAGGCCAGCGCGGCCAGAACGAGGGGGATGAGCCGGAGAGCTGCGGAATAGCGGTGCCGGCTGATGAAATTGCACATGTTGATCATGGTTCCTCCGGTGGCTTTCGCTCCCGCACGGCGGGCGGTCCCGACCTCTACATCTGGTTGGCCGTGAAATAGGGATAATCGCAGCAGGCTAGGCAATGGGTTGAATCGGTAACGAGGGCAAATCGTCTTTCTTGTCCCTCTCTCGGGTCAAACCGGGCATTCACATACGTGCCGGGACAGCGCGCGGGCGGACAGCGCGCCCTGTGCTTTCCCTCCTCCCCTTTGCAGGGGAGGAGGGAAAGCCAAATTACGTGTTAAGCTCTTCTACCACGCGTATATCCACTTCAGCCAGAACTTGTCTGCCTGGGGTCTGTTAGCCACCGATACGTCGTGCTGAAACTTGAAGGTAAGGCAGCCGTGGGGTATCTCGTAGGTCATAGCCGGGCCGACGGAAAACTCCCTTCCCAGCACGCCTGTCTGAAGACCCGTCAAAGGATCGAAGGCCGTCTGGCCGAACTGCTTGTCCTTGGTTGTCTGATAGAGGATAAAGCCGTTCGCGCCGAAGGCGAGTTCTTTGTTGATGTGGTAGCCAACGAGATAGTCAGCGGAGAACTCCTGGCCGGAGATATAGCTCGTAGCCGTGTTGACCGTATTGATCCAGTACATCATCTTGGCAGAAAACTCAAAGCCGGGAAGGGGCGAATTCTTGTCGCCCAAGTAAGTGAAGGCATATAAGGGATCGATCGACCAGTAGTTCCTGCCGAGGTCCGCAGGGTTGACGACAAAAGCGCGGCTGCCGGTCCCGCTGACTGGGGAAGCCTGATACCCTCCCGTAGGCGCTACGACATCAACGGCGAAGACGGAATGGAGGGTCGGCGAATGGTGCCAGGCTATGCCGGCACCCCACTCGATGTCGCCGAGGCTAAAGGCGGACGCCGGGAAGCCGGGCGCGTACGCCGTCCCTAAATTGGCCGGTAGAACAACCGCATTGCTCGCATGCACCTCGCCGAAGGGAACGATGACGTGCAACACGAGGTCGCCGCCCAACACCTTAATCTTAGTCACCCTGACGAAACGCGCGGCGTTGACGAGGACCTGGATGCCTGTGTTCAGCGAAAGGCCATTGGGCCTTACCCCATACGTTGCAGTACCTCCCACGTTGTTCTTGAGCGAGCCGATGTCTTCATAAACCAGATAGTTGATGTATATGTTCGTCCCCGCTGGGGGCAGGGCGCCCGCCATGAAGTCCTCGTTGCCGCCGGCATAATGGCTGCCGTAGCTTTCACCTGCGTACACGGGCAAGGCCTGGAAGGCCAAGCCGATAGACAAGACAAATGCTGCAAGCAACAATAAGCTGTGTTTAGCTTTACCCATATTAAACCCCTCCTTCAAAATCGCAGAATGAATATAGTTCCCAAAATAACCCGATCGTGCCCCGGTGTGTCCAGGCATCCGATGCGACGTGCATCTGTTGTGACGGTGTTTCCCTTTTCCACATTGTGCATTTGCTACCTGCAAATATTTAACCACCCCCCCTTCTTCATAATTGAACTCATTAAAATTTCTTAATCTTATCTATCAATGGGGGCGCGTGTCAAGAACAAAATTAACAAAAACGAAAATAATCTATTTTAATGATCTATTTATGCTTTGACAGTCTATTGTAGTTGAGCTATGATCGTTAAATAAAGGTTTTATCCGGGCAAATATTGAGTAAGGAGGTGAGGACGTTATAAATAGGCCGAGTTTTGCCGGTCCGTCTGGACCGGTCTGAGCGCAACTTTTCTTTTTCTAGGCCCGCGGGGGCGCGGGAACTTGGAAACCAAAGGAGGGGCAAGGCTATGGTCTCGTTAAACGTGAATGGAAAGCAATACAATATCGACGTGCAGGAGGACGTGCCTTTGCTGTGGGTTTTGCGCGACCATCTCAAGCTTACGGGTACTAAGTACGGGTGCGGGGTGGGCGAATGTGGGAACTGCACTGTACACATTGACGGACGTGCGCAGAGGTCTTGTGTCGTTCCCGTTGGTGACGTAAAGGGAAAGAAGATAACGACGATAGAAGGGCTAGCGAAAGACCATCCGGTAAAAAGGGCGTGGATAAAGGAGCAGGTTCCCCAGTGCGGATACTGCCAGCCGGGCATCATCATGCAGGTTTCGGCCCTTATTAAGGAGAGCAAGAACCCGGATCCGGACAAGATCGTCGCGGCCATGGACGACGTGCTCTGCCGCTGCGGCTCGTACCCTCGCGTCAAGCGCGGTATAAAGACGGCCGTTGAAATCGTCAGAAAGGAGGGCAAGAGGTCATGAAACTAACCATATCCCGCAGGGATTTCCTGAAAGGATCGGTGCTGGCCATCGGAGCGTGCCTCACGCCCTTCGGAACGCGGCTTTTGAGCGGCGCAGAGATGAAAAACGGGTTCAAGCCCACCGTATGGTACGAGATCACCCCGAACAATATCGTGACGGTCTGGATACCGAGCTCCGAGATGGGCCAGGGCACGTGGACGACCCTTGCGATGATCGTTGCGGAAGAGCTCGAAGCAGATTGGAAGCAAATCCGTATCAAGCAAGCGCCCGCGGGGGAAGCCTTCAAGAACCCGATAACGCGAGACCAGCTTACGGTAGCGAGCGCAAGCGTCAGGGGTTACTACGATATCCTGAGAAAGGCCGGCGCAGCCGGGCGTATGATGCTCGTCAAGATTGCGGCGGCCCAATGGGGGGTGCCCGAAAGCGAGTGCCGCGCCCAGAAGGGCTTCGTTGTGCATAAGAAAAGCGGCCGGAAGTTGAGCTACGGCAAGCTCGCCGAAAAAGGGCCGGCCGTTGCGGTTCCCCAGGAGCCGACCTTAAAGAAAGAGAGCGAGTTCATTTACATCGGAAAGATCATGCCCAGGCTCGATATACCGGATAAAGTCTCCGGCACAGCGGTTTACGGCATAGACGTCTCGGTCCCCGGTATGCTCTACGCCTCTATCGCCCGCCCGCCTGCCTACGGCGCAAAGCCTGTGAGCTTCGACGAGAAGGCTGCAGGCGCGGTCAAAGGCGTACATAAAGTGGCCCCTCTACCCATGGGTGTAGCGGTGTGCGCCGATTCGCTTGAGGCAGCATGGAAGGGCCGGGATGCTCTCAAAGTCCAATGGGATAAGGGCGCCCTTCCCGACATGAACAATAGTTCCATAGAAAAGCATTTCATGGAGGAACTGGACAAACCGGGCGCCCCGGTGAAGAAAGCGCCGGGTGCGAACCAGGCCCTCGCCTCTGCCGCAAAGAAAGTCGAAGCCGTATACTTCGTGCCCGCCGTCGCCCACGTGACCATGGAGCCGATGAACTGCACGGTCCACGTACAGAAGGACATCTGCGATGTGTGGGCCCCTACACAGGGCCCGCTGGTGGCCAAGATGGTCGCTGCACAGGTGGCGGGGATGCCTCCCGACAAAGTATTTGTCCACACGTCGCTGCTCGGGTGCGGCCTCGGCAGGCGCGCGGCGCCCGATTTTGTCGTCGAGGGTGTGATACTCTCCAAGATCACGGGAAAACCGGTGAAAGTCGTCTGGACCAGGGAAGAGGATATCCAGCACGACATTTTCCGTGCCCCTACCTGCCAGAGGGTCAAGGCCGGCCTCGATGCCGAGGGACGGCTCACCGCGTGGTTTCACAAGGTAGTTACGGCCTCCCTCCTGAAAGACATCTACCCTGCCGGGGTGGTCAACGGGGTCGACTTCATGAGCCTCTGGGGGCTTGCCGATTTTCCGGGCTCACCGGATAACAATAACATCGCATACGATATACCCAACTTCGACCTGGAGTATCTGATCGACGATCTCCCCATCCCCGTCGCTCCGTGGCGTTCGGTTCAGAACGCGCCGAACGCGTTCGTCACCGAATCGTTTATCGACGAGCTGGCTCACGCCGCCGGCAAGGACCCTGTTGCCTTCCGCCTCAATCTCTTGAAGAACAATATGCGCGCCAGGCGCTCGGTAGAGGTGGTCGCGGAAAAGGCGGGCTGGGGTAAAGCCGTACCTGCCGGACACGCAAAGGGCATTGCCCAGCACTCCTGTTTCGGCAGCTATGTCGCACAGGTTGCGGACATTTCCGTAAACGAGAAAAACGGGATGGTCAAGGTCCACAAGGTGGTCGCGGCCGTCGATTGCGGCCTTGCCGTGAATCCTGACGCCTTACGGGCGCAGATCGAGGGAGGCATTATCATGGGCTTGAGCACCACCCTCAAGGAGCAGGTCAGGTTCGCCAACGGCGGTGCGAAATCAGCCAATTTCAACGACTATAAGATAATGAAGATGTCGGAAGTTCCGGAAATCGAGATCCATGTGATCAAGAGCGCGGAGAAGATCGGGGGGATGGGGGAGCCGCCCGTCCCGCCGGTCGCCCCTGCAGTCGCGAATGCCTTTTTCAAGGCCACGGGGGTGCGTATAAGGCGTATTCCTCTCGATCCTGCAACCGTAATGGAGGCGATCAAAAAAAAGGCATAAGATAACTAACAAGGGGGACGGAAGTCAGCGATTTCTCGGGGCTGCCGATCCCCCGTCTTATTTCTTCTTTTTCCGATGAACGAGGTGAAAATGCCGACGGCGCCGAGGACTGCCGCGATGGTGAGCACATCCCGAAAGGCGCTCACTGTGGCTATTTTTTTCATCACAGGAGCGATACACCCCTCGCCCCTGCAATCTGCGTAAGAGGCGAACCGGCTTGCGAAGAGGCCGCTCACGAGGGCGATGCCGGACGACGAGCCGACCTGTCTCGTTGCAGCTATTATGCCCGATGCCGTCCCGAGCCTGCATGATGGAACCGCATTCATGATGGTCTTGTTGTTCGGCGGTATGAAAAAGCCATAGCTTATCCCCACAGCGCAGACGCAGAGCGCGATTTCAAGGTGGGTCGGTTGCCCACCGAGTCTTCCGAGAAAAAATAGGGACCCGCAGGCAATTGCCATACCGAGCGCCGACAGGGGCTCGGGGCCGATCATGTCGGACACCCTTCCGCTTAAGGGAGAGAGCAAAATAAACGGAATGGGGAGCACGGCAAAGAAGACGCCCACCGAAGACGCGCTATATCCGAGTCCGTCGGCCAGATAGAAGGGCAGAAGAAAGGCCGAGCCGGCCAGGACGGTCGCGTGAAGGGCGCCCGTGAAAGCAGCGCCCGACAGCGAGGGGTTCCTGAAGAGGGAGAGGTCGACGACCGGCTGATCGACTTTTCTCTCGATGTGGAAAAATACGGTAATCATCGCCAGTATAGAGACCAAAAGAACCAGGTTAATGGGCGAAAGGGAATTCCATGTCCGTGTGAGGTTGAGAAAGAGCGAGACCGCGGCAAGACAGCAAAAAAGGCTTATTGTCCCGCCTATATCGAGGCGAAAGGCGCCGGTACGGTCCTTCTGCTCTTTTACGAGGAACCCCGTCATAAGCATAGCCGCAAGTGCGATGGGCACCCTGGACAGGAAAATGGCCCTGAAGCCCAGCACGTCGAACACTGCGCCGCCCATGATAGGTCCGAGTATGAGGCCTGCGGCGCTCGCGCTCGCAAGCACCCCTATCGCTCTGCCCCGCTGGTCCGCGGGGTATATAGCCGCGACCATTGCGGTCCCCAGCGTTATCGTGCACGCGGCCCCGGCCCCCTGCAAAGCCCGGAATATTATCAGTTGAAGCACGCTCGTGGAAAAAGAGCAGAGGACGAGGCCCAGTGTATAGACCGCAAGGCCCAGCATGTACACCATTTTTCGACCCAGAGCGTCGCCTATTCTCGCAAAGCTCAGCATCAAGCTCTGGCTTGTTATTAGGTAGATGACGTTAACCCAGCCGATAGAAGC
>Ga0326727_10016698_pt1 | contig 15421 bp, 12 predicted proteins | sample MB2enrmetagenome_FD_207643 | JGI IMG/M metagenome (GOLD analysis project Ga0326727, IMG submission 207643) | Lab enriched peat soil microbial communities from McLean, Ithaca, NY, United States - MB29MY | ecosystem: Environmental > Terrestrial > Soil > Wetlands > Peat | place: USA: New York... | reverse complement strand
GCCGCCTACCACCGGCTCGGCATTCAAACGCTGGCGGACCAGGTGCGGCGCAGCGTCCGTTCCGTGCGCGGCAATCAATGGATGTTCCGCATGGGCCATCCGGCCGATCAACCTTTGCGCATCCGGGGGGAATTGCGGCAACGGGGGCCGGACGGGACTTACCCGGTGTTGCGCGAGCAGACTCCGGTGCGCATGGACCTGACCCACAGCGCCTGGAGCGACATTTTTTTTCTGGGCATGGATTACCCCGAGGGGGCGAAGGTGTTGAACGTTTCCATTGACCTCGGTGTGCGGGGACGCGATGCCGCGCCGCGGCCGCCCATCGAAGTCTATTTGCGGGTGATCGACGAACCGGTCTTGCGATTGACCAGCGTGGATCTGGGCGCCGCCGCCGACATCACGCATCTGGCGGAAGTGTTTGATTTTGCCAGGGATTACTTGGGGCTGCTCAAAGCGGCGGTCATCGCGGCGGGCATCGTTCCTCCCGGCATTGAAGGTTCGGGCCAGAGCCTGGCCGATTTGCTGGCGCGCCTGCTCGGCCCCGGGCGCGGTTTGGAAATCGTCAGCAACGTTCACAACATCCCCAAAGGCTCGCGCCTGGCGGTCTCGACGAATCTGCTGGCCGCGCTGATTTCCGTTTGCATGCGCGCGACGGGACAGGCGCAATCCCTCAGCGGCGCATTGCGGGAAGAGGAGCGCCGGCTGGTCCTGGCCCGCGCCATTTTGGGGGAATGGCTGGGCGGCTCCGGCGGGGGATGGCAGGATTCGGGCGGAGTCTGGCCGGGCATGAAACTCATCCAGGGCGCGCCGGCGCGGGAAGGCGATCCCGAATTCGGCTTGAGCCGGGGACGATTGATGCCCGTGCATCATGTGTTCGACGAGCATGACGCGCCGGCGGAGGTGCGCCGGAAACTACAGGAAAGCCTGGTCCTGGTCCACGGCGGCATGGCCCAGAACGTCGGCCCGATCCTGGAAATGGTGACCGAAAAATACCTGCTGAGGAGCGAGGCGGAATGGAAGGCCCGGCAGGAGGCGCTGGGAATTTTGGACCAAATCCTGGCCGCGTTGCGCGAGGGGGACGTGCAAAAAATCGGCGCGGCCACTTCCCGGAATTTTCACGGCCCGATCCAAACCATTATCCCGTGGGCGGACAATTTTTACACGGAAACCCTGATCGACCGCGTGCGGTCGGAATTCGGCGGGGATTTTTGGGGCTTTTGGATGCTGGGCGGAATGTCCGGCGGCGGCATGGGGTTCATTTTTGCGCCCGCGCGCCGGACCGAGGCGCAGGAACGCTTGCAAAGCATCATGACCCGGACGAAAGGCGAATTGGAAAGAGCGCTGCCCTTTGCCATGGAGCCGGTGGTCTATGATTTCACCATCAACGAAAAAGGGACGTGGGCCGATTTGCTCACGGGCGCGGATTCGCTTTTGCCGCCGCACTATTACGCGCTGGTGGCGCCGCAATTGCTCAAGCTCGATTTGCAAACCCTCCCGCCGCTGCGCCGGGCGGAGCTGGACAAATTTGCCGCGGCCAGCCGGAATAAACCCGAGCTGGGCGGCGTGGTGCAGGATATCTTCGACCGCCTGCTGCCGCAATTGAAACAGGACGCCTCCGGCGGACGGAGCCTGGCGTCGTTGCTGGAGGAAAATGGTTTTGACAGCGCCGGGCACGAGCAAATCCGGGCCGATCTCAAGGACGGGAGGATTGGACTGGCGCAAAACCGCCTGCCGGCCAGCGCCGTGATCGAGGACGTTCAGGCGGGGGACGTCGTCGATGCCACCGGCCCTTTGCCTGAAGAGTATTTGACGCTGGGGCGGCAGGCGCTGGCGGACGGGGAAGCCGCCGTGGTCACGCTGGCGGCGGGCATCGGCAGCCGGTGGACCCAGGGCGCCGGCGTGGTCAAAGCGCTCCATCCCTTCTGCAAATTGGGGGGCAAACATCGCCCCTTCCTGGAAGTCCACCTCGCCAAAAGCCGGCGCATCGGCTCGCAATGCGGCGTGGCCCTGCCTCATGTTATCACCACCAGCTATCTGACCCACGGGCCGATTGAAACCTGGCTGGCCCGGCAAAACAACTACGGGTATGCCGGCCCCCTGCTGCTTTCAGCCGGGCGGGCCATCGGATTGCGCCTGGTGCCAATGGAGCGGGATCTGCGTTTTTTGTGGGAGGAAATGCCGCAGCAAATCCTCGACGAGCAGGCGCAAAAGGTGCGTGACAGCCTGCGGGCCGCGCTCATCGCCTGGGCCAGACACGCGGGGGAAGGAAGCGATTACACGGACAATGTGCCCGCGCAATGCCTTCATCCGGTGGGCCATTGGTACGAGATTTCCAACCTGCTGCGCAACGGCGTCCTGGCGCGCCTGCTCCGGGAGCGCCCCCGCTTGAAATACTTGCTGGCGCACAACATTGATTCCCTCGGAGCCGATTTGAATCCGGCGCTGCTGGGCCTGCACATCCGCCAGGGGGCGGCGCTGTCCTTCGAGGTGATTACGCGCCGCCTGGAAGACCGCGGAGGCGGCCTGGCGCGCGTCAATGGCCGTGTGCGCATTGTGGAGGGCCTGGCCATGCCCCGCGAAGAAGACGAGTTTGGGCTGTCCTACTATAACTCGCTCACCACCTGGATTGATCTGCGCAAGCTGCTCGGCCTCTTCGAATTGACGGCGGCCGATCTGGCCGATGCCGGCAAGGTTTCGGCGGCCATCCGCGGACTGGCCGCGCGGATGCCCACTTACATCACTCTCAAAGATGTCAAGAAGCGGTGGGGCCACGGCCAGGAGGATGTCTTTCCCGTCGCCCAATTTGAAAAATTGTGGGGCGACATGAGCGCGTTGCCGGACGTGGATTGCCGCTACTTTGTCGTGCCGCGGGCGCGGGGCCAGCAACTCAAGGACCAGGAGCAATTGGACGGCTGGCTGCGCGACGGCTCCGCCGACAGCGTTGAGGCGCTGTGTGAGTTTGCGCCCGCGGCATAAGCCCCCTTGCCAAGTGTTCCGCGAAAGGATATTATTATTTTAGTTAATGAACTTGCCCGTCAGCCATGAGATTGACAACCAGTGAAGCGGATGCCATTCGCGAGGAGGTCAGCCGTTTGGACCCGGAGGCCGAACTTTACCTTTACGGCTCGCGCACAGATGACGCCGCGCGCGGCGGGGACATCGACCTGTTGGTGGTGTCCGACAAACTGGCCCTCCGCGATGTGTTGCGCTTGCGCATCCAGATTTTGGATCGCATCGGCTGGCAGCAACTCGACCTTGTGGCCCGACGCCGGGATCAATTGGATGACGCCATCGCCACCCTGGCCAAGGAAACAGGGCAAAAGTTATGAAACCGGATTACGCCCGAAAATTGCTGCGGGAAGCATTGGCCGAACTGGCCAAGGCGCGGTGCCACTTAAATTATTCGTTCCAGCAGGTCGCCGGACTGCCTGCGACGCTGGCCGGAGCTACTGAAGGGCAGTTAGAGAGCGCCGAAGCCTTCACCGGCCGTTTCGCCCGCTCTGTGGATTTGTTGGTCAACAAGGTCCTCCGCGGCCTGGACCGGGTGGAAATGCAGCCCGAAGGAACGTTGCTCGACGTGGTCAACCGCGCTGAAAAGCGCGGCTTCGTGACCCACGCCCGGGAACTGCGTGAAATGAAAGATGTGCGCAACATCATCGCGCACGACTACGCCGGGGCAAAGGCCGCGGAAATATTCAACTACTGCCGGGAACAAAAGCTGGTTCTCGACGCCATTTGCGATACCGTTGCCGCCTACGCCGCAAAAACGCTAAAAAAGTAACTCCGCCAATTTTCATAATTGACGGAGTTTTTCCCCGGTTTTCAAAGCGCGCAATAATTGTCGCGCGGTTTTTGTTTGCCCGGGCAAAACAAAATCCGGCGCAATCTCGCTCAGCGGCTGCAAAACAAACCGCCGCAAATGCGCCCGGGGATGCGGCAGTATCAGGTCCGCAGAGTTCACCGTCCGCGAGCCGAACGCGATTAAATCCAGGTCAAGCAGACGCGGCTCGTTGAGGATCTTTTTCGGCTGCCGCCCGAATTTCTCTTCCAGCCCGCGCAGTTGGCGCAGCAATGTTGCGGGGGTTTCTCCCGCGCGCGGCTCAAGTCCCGCCACGGCATTGATGAAGGGCGGCGAGCCGGGCGGACAATCCACCGGGGTGCTCTGCCAGAGGGATGATTTGAGCAGGGGTTTGCCGGACAATGATTGCAGTTGCTCGAAGGCCCTGGAAACGATGTCAATCGAGTTGCCCAGGTTCGAGCCGAGCGCGACAAACGCGATTTCCGGTGCTCTCACCTGAGGCCGAGGACGTCCTGCATGTCGTAAAGGCCCGGCGGTTTGCCGATGACCCATTGCGCGGCCTGCAATGCGCCGCCGGCAAAGGTGTCGCGGCTGGACGCCTTGTGGGTCAATTCCAGCCGTTCACCGGTCGTGGCGAAAATGACCGTGTGATCGCCCACCACATCGCCCCCGCGCACGGAGTGGATGCCGATTTCTGACGCGGTGCGTTCGCCCGTCACGCCCTGGCGGCCATGGCGCGCCACTTCATCCAATTGTTGTTGGCGCGCCCGGGCGAGAATTTGCGCCAGGGTTTGGGCCGTGCCGCTGGGCGCGTCCTGTTTCAGCCGATGATGCATCTCGACAATTTCCAAGTCGTAATCCGGCCCGAGAATTTCCGCGGCCTTGCCTGTCAGCCAAAACAAGGCGTTGACGCCCGTGGAGAAATTCGGGCTCCACACCATGGGAATTTGGGTGGAAATGTTCAGCAACTCCGTTCGCTCCGCCCCGGTATGTCCAGTGGTGCCGATGACCATGGCCTTTTTATGCCGGGCGCAAAGACGGGCAAACGGGACAGTGACTTCATGAGCCGTAAAATCAACGACCACATCAGCATCCTCGATGACCCCGGCCAACTCTTCTCCCAGATCAATCCGGGCAGCCACGGCCAGCCCGGGAAATTTTTCCGCGACCCGCAAAAGAGCCTGTCCCATTCTGCCCTTTGCGCCGGCGATGATAATCCTGGTCATGGTTTGAGAATGCCGCATTGCACGAGGGTTGCTTTCAGACTGGCGCGGTTCTTCGCGCTCAACGGCGCCAGCGGCAGGCGGTATTCCTCCTCGATTTGACCGAGCATGGCGGCGGCCGCCTTGACCGGCACGGGGTTTGGCTCGATGAACAAATCCCTGAAAACGGGATGATAGCGGTCATGCAATCGGAGCGCGGCGGCAAAATCCCCGCGGGCGCAAGCCCGCACCATTTGCGCCACTTGTTTTGGAATAATGTTTGACGCCACGCTGATCACCCCGTGCGCGCCCAACGCCATGAAAGCAACGGTCATGGAGTCGTCCCCGGAGAAAATGGAGAACCGGCTGCCAAGGGCCGCGCGCAATTGGCTCACCCGATCCGGATTGCCGCCCGCCTCCTTGATCCCCACCACGCGGGGCGCGGCTGCCGCCAGCCGGCGCACCGTCTCGACCGCAATCTCGACCCCGCAACGCGAAGGCACGTTGTAAAGTATCACCGGCAATTTGGTGGCCCGGCTGATTTCCAGGAAATGCTGGTAAAGCCCCTCCTGCGTTGGCCGGTTGTAATACGGAGCCACTTGCAAGGTTGAATCCGCGCCCGCTTTTTCGGCCTCAGCCGTCAAATAGACCGCTTCGCTGGTCGAATTGCCGCCGCTGCCGGCCATGACATGGATTTTGCCCGCGGCAAATTCGACCGCGCGCGCAATGACCTCGATATGTTCCTGGTAATTGAGCGTGGGCGATTCGCCGGTGGTCCCGACCGGCACGATGCCATCGATCCCCGCCTGGATTTGCCGCCCGATCAGGCGGCGCAAGGCGGCGGCATCAAACTTCCCGTTGCGGAATGGGGTGACAATGGCGGTGTAGGTTCCAGTCAACATGCGCATATCAAATCCGCACACGGGCGCGATTTCAAGAATGTTTTCAGTCAGCGGTTCCGGTTTAATTTTTCGGCCACGCGGGCGGACCACATCGTGGGGGCGCGCCTGGAGACTGCAACCATTAACTTGTTTTTCCATCCCGCGACCACGACGGGCCTGCCTTTCAACATGCCCTCATAGCCGATTTCCGCCACGCTCCGGGCGGTCATGGGAGGCAAAGCCGGGGACGGGTCCATGCCGGCCCGCCGCTGGAATTCAGTCCGGGTGCCGCCCGGACACAGGGCCGTGACCGTTACGCCGGCGCCCTTCAACTCCACAGCGAGGGCGCAGGAGAAGGAAAGGACAAAAGCCTTGCTGGCCGAGTAGAGCGAAAGGCGGGGGCCGGGTTGAAACGAAGCCGTTGATGCGATGTTCAGAATCCTGCCCTCACGACGGTCAAGCATCGGTTTCAAAAACAGTTTGGTCAACTGCACGAGCGAAGCCATGTTGACCTGCAACATCTCCAATTCCCGCGCCAGGTCTGTCTCGGCAAAGAGGCCGTAAACCCCGAACCCGGCGTTGTTGATCAGGACGGAAACCGGAAAATTTTCGCGTTGCAAGTCCCGGAAAATGTCCGGCGCCGAGGCCCGATCGGAGAGGTCTTTGGCCAGCGTTATGACCCGGGTGCTGTGCCGGGCTTCCAGAGACCCGGCCCGTTCGGCGAGCCGGGCCGCATCGCGCGCCACCAAGGCCAGGGCATAACCTTTGGAAGCCAGCAACTCCGCGAATTCATAACCGATTCCCGCGGTCGCGCCGGTGATGAGGGCATTTTTTTCCATGCTGCGTTCAATGAAGTCCGCCCCCGGACACTGCCATCCCGGCCCGACTTTGCCAAGAAACTTGACGGCGGGGCGGATTCGCCGGATAGTGGGGTTGTAAATGAGGGGGGCGCACTGGTTTCGACCTGCGAGATGCGCCAGAGGCGGCATGCCGAGGATGGTTCGTTGGCCTCGTAAAAAATCGGACCAAAAAATAACTGCTAACGAACAATTAGCTCTCGCGGCCTAAAGAGCCGCGACGTTCGCTCCCGGACACCTGCTACGGGGGACGAACGCCACAGCAGGTTAGGCAAAGGCCGGAGTCCGCGCGGCATTTGCCGAAGGTTTTTCATGCGGGCTGGACCGGTGAATTCGCGTCAGAACGTTATTCAGCGGTTAAGACTCTCTTCTGACTAAGCATGTAGTCGCGGCTGGTTTGTTTGGCAGGGACGCGGGTTCAACTCCCGCCGCCTCCACCATATTTTACAGGTGTTTTGTGAAAACGCTTGACTTAACGGGAAAACAACGGGAATATTCGCGCATGAAAACGAATGCGAAAAAGTCCGCTGAATTTCCGAAACACCTCAAGGAAGGCAACGCCGAAGTCACCATTTACCGGCAAAGCAACCCCTCACGCCGCTTCAATACTGCCACCGGCAAATGGGAAGCCACTGGCAAAATCTTCCATGGATACGTGCTCGCCTACTACCAAGGTGTACGCCAGGTCGCGGATAATACAAACAGGTCGTGTGTGGTTGCTGCGATCCGCTGACGGCGTACTGCAAGGCGTTCCACCCCAAAAGCACTATGTCAATTCCCGCTGAACCGACATTACAGATGACCCCCAATCCATTAGATCAACAGTTCAAGGATTTTCTAAACTCTCTTGTAGTCCTTATAAACGAACTTCTGGATGTTTCTGCGCACACCGTAGCAATCTACGACACCGATTTACATACCTTTACATTAAGATGGCATCTGCTGACCGGGTTTACCTCAAAAAAGGGACGATTGCTTAAGCCCGCTCGTCAGAGCTTCCTCCGTAACATACTGCTCTCTGAAAGCGCATCACCTACTGGAAGCGGGCATTATCGCTGTGTGAAATCCTTAGGCCGGGCGCTCGTTCTTCCACTCATCTGTTCAACACGACCGCGAGGCCTACTCTTCGTCTGGCCCGAACCAGCCCACGGCAACACCGAATTCTCGGAATATGACGTCTTTTTAGCACGCTGTGTGATCACCATACTCCAAGACCACTTTTGGCCCAAGGGCCACACTGACTACTGGACTCCGCTGTTTTATAGCATCCTCCACGCACGCCAGTTTCTTGTTCGCGCGACCAAGTTCGACCAGGTTATACATGAGTACCTCGCGCGCCTTATTGACCATCACCCATTTCAACCTTTTCCAAAGGACTGCCCACTTTGGGCCGAAGTGAGGCTATGTGACACTACTGGATGCGAAAAAGGCACGGTAAGATTAGTTCCGGTTGCCGCAAAACGTAAGAACAAAAAGCTATGCCTACAGACACAATCACAACAGGATGTTATCCTCTCCACCACCCAGGCTCAAGGCTGGCTTAAGCAATGGACCCATTTTACAACCCAACTTCCTGAAGATCCTGATTCAACCTACGCGTGCAAGTATCCCGATACCAAGTCGTTGTTTTCAATTCCCTTGCACCACCACGGAGAGTTAACAGGTGTCCTTAGTATACATTGCCTCGATCCCATTGCTATCGAGCCGAATCTCGTGCGCTTACTATGTATAATAGGAGCGTATGCCGCCCCGAATATTGCGAACGCAAATGCTAGAAAGCAACTACAGGAGGGCCGTGATTACCTACAAAGCGTCCTTGATTCCATCCCTGATGAAATCGCAACTATTGATCAAACCTGCCGCATTCTGCAAATGAACGCTGCAAAGCGCAATAGTTACCCTAAAGCCTTTGTCGGGGGCCTTTGTTACAAGCAATTTGAGATGGGACAGGACAAGCCCTGCGAAGGTTGCTACGCACTCCAAGCATTAGCTGACGACAGGCCAATCAGCAGAGCTTTATGGCGCTACACGAACCCCAACAGCCGCAAGACTAGCTTCGTGGAGATTTCCGCAGGAAGGATCAAGTCGGTCTTACTGGGAGCTCCACGGTCCGTTGAAGTCGTGCGTGACGTCGGAGCGAGGGAAGCGTTACTAGAATGGCTTCAACATGTACTGCGCGATCTGCCCGTACCAGAGTCACGCTCTCGACAATGGCTTTGGAGGCGACTCGCCGAAGGCGCAAATAGAATAGGGTTTCCTAGAGTACGAGTGTATGAGTATTGCGACGGTTCGTTTCAAGGTCGGTTGTGCCGGCCGCGTAACACATTTCGCCATGAAAATATAGATACTTTTGACAATTACACTATTCCCACTGAAGAGGACATCCCGTCATGGATTGTGTTGCATATGTCCGATATGCGACCTGTCAGATTTATGATTAAACCTACTATCGGCAAGCGGTGGGAGCTGGGCCGAGCTAGCCGAGAATGGAACTACATAGATTGCAACATTCGAGATATCCCACCGCTGTCAGCACATTGTTTGAATAAGAACGACATTGGTTGCTGGGCAGAAATCCCATTGGCGATCGGAGGAAGGGTTCTTGGCAAGGTATCGGTGGATAAAGGAACTCGTTTACGCGGAGCTGTAGATTTTATAACGGATTATGAAATGGCCCTCCTTAGCCTTTTCGGCAAATTTGCATCAATCGTACTGCAAGTCATCCAACAGGCCGAGCTATTGCTTGTGTCGGCTGGAAAGAGGGCCTTGGAAAACCTCGTCACAGGCGCTGTTCATGAAATGCGTGGACCGGTTAAGGCGCTGGATTATGGAGTAATTGGGATACAGAAGGACCTGCTCCCCTTGATACGGCTGTCGCTAAGTACGGGAATCGGTCTGCCAAATAGTCAGGCGCTTGATGTCATACGCCGAATTGATAGATACCTTTCCGCCAGGAGGCGTCAATGCGATGTATGCGATGCTCAACGTGTTACTCGAAACAAACATAAGTTGGACAAGATTCTGGCTTCATGCGGGATATCCTCTAGACCACTGGATAGGAACTTGCTCGCGGAGTTAGATTTGGTTGAAGGCTTCAAATACTCGGTTGCTTCTTCTGTTCGGAGCAACTCAAAACACATTTACGAATATTGGCTTGCCCTTGGCAGACTTGTGCTTGGATCTGCTGTCATCCAACAAAGCATTGCACGTACCAATGACTTGGTCACGGCGTTAGACAATAACTCATTCTTGGCCGGTGGGCGTAAACGCTGGCTGGACCCGCATGCGACAATTGATTCCGCCTTAATGTGCCTCCGGGGAGAGTTCATGGCCGAGAATATCACCGTGGAGAAAACGTTTCAGGCGGGTCCCGTCCGCATTTGGGGTGTTGTGAATCAAATAGCACAGATTTGGTCTAATCTTCTAATCAACAGCGTTGATAGTCTCCACCGATGTCCACGGCGGCGCAAGATATGGGTTGCAACAAGGACCACTGCCAAAGGATTCCAGGCCACCATCCGTGACAATGGAATCGGATTTCGCGCCAATGCTAATCTGGAGACGCTTGGCTTGCACTTGCCAAGCGTGGACCACGGCTCAAGACGCGGCTACGGTTTTTGGGTTGCCCGTCAAGCTATCGACAACCACAAAGGTACCTTCTGCGCAAGTGCCGCAAGGCAAGGCGAAGGTGCGCACATTTCCGTCACTCTGCCGTGTTACCCCCAAGGGAAAAGTGCCCACAAGTGAAAACACAGTATACACATATACACTATGACACCAAATCAGATCTTACTCGTTGATGATGACAAAGATTATCTGCTGACATTCGCTCAAGACTTGGACAAGAGGCTTGAGAAAGTGGGTTTCGAGGCGGTTACTTTTGAGACCGGAGCGTCGGCGCTAACGTATCTCCACAGGAACCACTCCCGGGTTGCACTAATCATTGTGGATATTATTCTCCGAATACCCGCGCGCTCCGAAAAGTTGCTGCAACAAGTCAAGAAGGAATTCGCCGGCGTCAAGAGGATAGCGCTGACTGGTAAAGCTCATCGCACGATAGTCGGTCGCTATGGGACGCGGGGACTAATTCATGGGTATATCGACAAAGAACAATCGCCGACAGACATGGTCGAGGAAATACGGAGAGTGTTAAAGCTATCATGCAGTGAGGAAGCGCATAAGGGAATACTCGCTGCGTTGCATACTTGGGTTGCTGAGGATCCGCGGGCAAAAAACCACACAATACAATTTATGGACGGTTCTGAGATGACCCTGGCTCAAATCGCTTCCGAGATTGAACGTGGAACTCCGTTTGGTAAATCGCAGGAGAGTGTGATTTACAGGATGGCATGTGACATGTTTTCAACACGATCGGCGCGATCCAGAACACAATCTTAACAAGGCCACAATACCTAACTACCTGGACCCTAAAAATAGGCAACTTCATGAAAATACCCATTATTGTTGTTAGCTGTGAGTGGCCCTCAACACGGGATAGAGGTGCCAGCCAGATTACGCAGGCGATTGCCCGGACGTTTGTAGATAATGTAGCGATATGGAATGCTAACACGGGATCTGTGTTCGAGATTATTCGCTTCTTTGGCCACTCTGTTCGGAGAGAGTCTGTTGAAGCTTTTCTTAATTCACTCCGGAAGCGAAAGGCGCTTTTTGTGTTTTATGGTCATGGGTGTTCGTGCGGCAGCAGTTTGCTAGAGAGCCTTGATGTCAGCGACGCCATACCCAATCCTCTGTTGGATTGTGATAACTCCGAAACGCTACAGAACAAGGTTGTTTATGTGGTCGCCTGCCATTCAGCCAGGACATTCGGGCCTAATGCCATAAGAGATGGGGCGATCAGTTACATAGGGTACACGGGGAGAGTCGTCGTTTCGATAAATGGTCAAAGACTGAAGGGTATCGAGAAGTGCTTAAATGCTGGCTTGGCAGTGTTAGTGGAACGGGGAGGTTGTTCCGCCGCCGCACGTGACGCCATATACCGACAGTATACCTACTACATTGAGAAGCATTGGTCAGAAAACGCAGGGGCGAGTCCATATATTATTGCTATGAGCATGAATCGGCGGTGCCTTGTTCCACAGGCGATTGGTTCTCAAATTGCACGTATCAGATAATGCATTTGGCGATGGACCCTTCCACATAGAAGTCCTCAGCCCGCGACGGTGCGGAGATTTCGGAAAATCGATAAAAATGGGGCCTTTGTGAAGAAGGCCCTTTTTCGCTCTTAAGATCAATGCCCTGTTCGTTCGCATATGAATGGTTTGGAAAGCCGTTAATAACCCACTTCTGTGGATTGTCGCGGAACTGATTGTGTGTTAGAGACGTTAGTACTTGGGAATCTTCATAGAGATCATTGCACTCGTTGGAATAAGGATGTTGTGTCCATACTTTTTCGCCAGTTCATTATCGGCGTGATTGACAAACTCCTTGAGGCGGTTTGACGATTGGCTTGGCTGGTGGATTAGTCAAAGGATATCCACTTCTAACGGGAAGCAACGGGAAAAAGAAAGTTCGTTTTAATGCGTTATCGTGCAAAACAGCTCAAAAAATCAGAAAATTGAAATATGCAAAATCATCAATAAGGACGCAGGTTTTATACTCATCACGCAACATCGCGAAAAGTCTTGACTCGATTCAACTCCCGCCGCCTCCATTTTTCGCTCTGCGAAAAATGCCGCGCCGCAGCCCGTTCCCGGCGAAAGCGGGCTTTGATCAGGCTGGATTGGGCAAGTCATTTTTTCATTGTCCCATTCACCAGCCGCCAGATGCCCGACGGATTCTCATCCTTGAGCGCATCCGGCAATTGCGACGCGGGAAAATCCTGATAACAAATCGGACGAACAAATCTGAGCAAGGCCGCCGTCCCCACGGAAGTGAAACGCACATCAGTCGTCGCGGGATAAGGGCCGCCATGGTTCATCGAAGGACAAACCTCCACACCGGTTGGAAAACCGTTGATGACAAGCCGGCCGGCCTTGCGTTCCAACAGCCGCAGCAGTGGCGCCGCCTGCGCAAGATCTTCCGGCGTGCCGTGTACCGTTGCGGTGAGTTGACCTTCCAGATTCCGCGCCATTTCCTCAAGTTCCATCATGCTTTGCGCGGAGATCAGCAATACAAACGGTCCAAAGATTTCTTCCGCCAATTCGGGATGCTTCTTGAAATTGGCGGCATCGGTTCGCGCCACCACAACCTCTCCCTGTGTCCTGGCGGAATCCGGCGAATTCTTCGAGCGCGCGAACAGTTTTACGCCACTCACCCTCGAAATGTGAGTCAGACCTTTGTGGTAAGAATCGCAAATCCCTGCATGCAACATCGTGGCCGGCGCAACGGCTTCCAACAAACCTGCCAGGATTTGTTGGAATTGCTCGAATCCGGCGGTTTGCAAACCGAACACCAAGCCGGGCTTCGTGCAAAATTGCCCGACGCCGAGCGTCACAGAGTTTTTTAAACCCTCCGCGATGTTGGCGCCGCGTTCGCGCAACGCCGCGGGCAAAATAAAGACGGGATTCAAGCTGCTCATCTCGGCGAAAACCGGAATCGGTTCGGGACGCGCGGCGGCGGCATCGAACAGCGCGCGCCCGGCCACTCGTGAACCGGTGAAGCCGACGGCGCGCGCCAACGGATGTTTTACCAGCGCCATGCCGGTGGTCCTTCCAAAACCATGCAGCATCGAAAAAACTCCGGCGGGCAGTCCGCAAACTTCAACGGCGCGGCGAATCGCAGTCGCGGCCAATTCCGAAGTGCCGGGATGCCGTTCGTGCGCCTTGACGACGACCGGATTTCCGGCGGCCAATGCTGATGCGGTGTCGCCACCGGCCACGGAAAAGGCGAATGGGAAATTACTCGCGCCAAAAACGACTACCGGGCCAATGGGAACGAGCATCCTTCGCAAATCGGGTTTTGGCAATGGCTGGCGGCCGGGAATCGCGGTGTCAATCCGCGCATCCACCCACGAGCCTTCCCGCGCGATTTGCGCGAACATTTTAAGCTGGTTGATCGTGCGCGCCCGCTCGCCGGTGAGTCGCGCTTCGGGAAGTCCGGTTTCTTGATTTGCCCGGGCGATGAGTTCATCACCCAGCGCCATGATCTCGTCGGCGATGCGTTCAAGCAAAACAGCGCGCTGTTCGCCGGTGGTTTCGCGGAAAATCGGGAAGGCCGCCTCGGCCAATTCCATTGCGGCCTTCACATCCTTTTCGCTCGCGGCGTGAAATTCAGATGGCAGGGTTGAACCGTCGGCTGGATTGACAGCCCGAAAGGTTTCCCCCGAGCCGGAGCTTAATTGGGCGCCCGTAAAGTTTTTGCCATGCAAATTCATGGATTTTCTTTGGACCAGAAATCAGACTACAACCACCGGATTTTGGAGCAAACCGATTCCGCTGATTTCAATCTCGATCATGTCCCGTTCCCGGAGCGTGAAGGTGTCCAGCGGCACGATGCCCGTGCCGGTCAGCAGAACCGCGCCGTGCGGGAAAATCTGGCTGCGAAAGAGAAAACCGGCCAGCTCCTCGAAACCGCGTTTGATCTGGCCGACGGAAGTTTCACCCGCGAATACCGATTGTCCGTTCCGCCGGATTTCAATTTTGATGTTCCACAGGCGCGCGGCGGCTTCAGGCGCGCCCAGCGCAATCCACGGGCCGAGCGCGCAGGAACGGTGGTAGGTCTTGGCTTGCGGGAGATACAAAAGATTTTCACCTTCAATGTCGCGCGAACTCATGTCGTTGCCGATGGTGTGGCCGACGATTTTGCCCCGCGAGTTCATCACCAGCGCCAGTTCCGGCTCCGGCACGTTCCAGCGCGCGTCCTTGCGGATGCCCACGGGTTCGCCCGGCCCGACAATTTTTTCCGCGAGCGACTTGAAAAAAATTTCCGGCCGTTCCGCCGCATAAACCTTATCGTAGGCGGTCGCGCTGAAATCGGACTCCTCCATGCGCGCGGTTTTGCTGCGCAGGTAAGTCACGCCCGCCGCCCAGGCTTCTTGTCGTTCGACCGGCGCCAGCAATTTGACTCCGGCCAGCGCGACCCGCGGCAGATTTTTTTTGGCGATTTGACCGAGTTGCGCGACGGGATTTTCACTTTCGAGCAGCGGGAATAATTCCGTGATTCCGGCTGGCGCCAAATCGAGAAGCGTGGAATCGTCCGCGACCAGTCCGACGTGAACTTCATCTGTGTTGCTTTTGAACCGGCAGATTTTCATGCTCATTTTAATCTTGTGGCACGAAGGCCTTCCCGAAACCAGTTTTTTTAACGGCGACTGAAGTTCCAACCTCGATGGCCAGCCGCGGTTTTGCTTTTTCTCCCGACAGTTTGCTGCTTGAATGTCTCCATGAGTTCCAGCAATGATGTGTTCGATTCCGCCGCCCCCGACATTTACGAAATCAAAACCCGCGCGAGCGGCCCGGCCGGGAGCCTCCCCATCACGGAAGACATGCTCCTGAACAGTCCCAGCGGCGACTTGTTCGGCATGACCCAAAATGCCGGCATGGGTTGGAATCCAGGCGAGGCCGGGCGAAAGCAATTTTTGATTTTAAGCACGCAAGGCGGATTGCGCGCGTCGGATGGCAAGCCCATCGCTCTGGGTTATCACACTGGACATTGGGAAATCGGGTTGCTCGTTCAAGCGGCGGCGGAGGAATTTCGCCGGCTGCAAACAATCCCCTTCGCCGG
>Ga0326727_10016697_pt1 | contig 15422 bp, 11 predicted proteins | sample MB2enrmetagenome_FD_207643 | JGI IMG/M metagenome (GOLD analysis project Ga0326727, IMG submission 207643) | Lab enriched peat soil microbial communities from McLean, Ithaca, NY, United States - MB29MY | ecosystem: Environmental > Terrestrial > Soil > Wetlands > Peat | place: USA: New York... | reverse complement strand
TCTCCCTGCCGGGGCTCAGCGCGGGAGGGGTGTTGGTCTTCATCGCTTCGATCGGGGCCTTCATCACTCCGGACCTCCTGGGCGGCGCGCGCACCATCATGGTGGGCAACCTCATCCAGAACCAGTTTGCCACGGTGCGCGACCAGCCTTTTGGCTCGGCCGTAGCCTTTCTGCTGACCTTTGTGGTCCTGGTGCTGCTCTGGACGGGCTCACGCCGCGCGGAGCGCGTTACGCGGGGGATACTGTGATGCCGCGTCGAAAGCGCCAGGGTTGGGGGCTGGCTTCTGCAACCACACTGGTTTATCTCTTTCTCTATGCCCCGGTCATCGTCCTGATCTTCTTTTCCTTCAACCGCTCGCGCCTTTCCGCCCATTGGATCGGCTTCACCGGTGAGTGGTACGCGCTGCTCTGGCGCGACGAGCAAATCATCCAATCCTTGCTCAACAGCCTTCTGGTGGCCGCCGCGGCCACGCTGGCGTGCGTGGTGTTCGGGACCATGGGCGCGCTGATCTTCCCGCGGCTTCGCCGGCGCGCCAAGACGATCCTGGATGGAATCGTCTATCTTCCACTGGTCATTCCCGAAATCGTCATGGCAGTGGCCATCGTCATCTTCCTCAGCCTGCTGGGTATGCAGTTGAGCCTCACCACCGTCATCATTGCCCACATCACCTTTTGCATCTCCTACGTGATCATTGTGGTCGGGGCGCGTCTGGCGGGCATGGACCGCTCGATTGAGGAGGCCGCGCTCGATCTGGGCGCGAACGAATGGACTACGTTTTTCCGCATCACCTTGCCCATTGCCGCACCCGCTATCCTCTCCGCCGCCCTGCTGGTGTTTACCACCTCGTTTGACGACTACCTGATCACTTCTTTCGTGGCGGGCGTTCGCTCCACCACGCTGCCTCTCGAGATCTACTCCCGCCTCAAGCGGGGGGTCACGCCGGAGATCAACGCCATCTCCACGGTTATCCTTGCGGCCACCATTCCGCTGGTCTACATCGCGCAACGGCTCGAGCGCGGGGCCATGAAAGTCCGGGCTGCAGTACTGAGCGCCATGGCAGTCTTCCTCTTCATGCTCGCTCCGGTCGTCGCCCGCACCTGGACCGGCGGCGAAAACCTAAGCCAACTTAACATCTACATCTGGTCCTCCTACGTTTCACCGCGGCTGGTGCAAGGCTTTGAACGCCAATTCCACTGCAAGGTCAACTACGACCTCTACGACTCGAACGAAGCCCTGCTGGCCAAGCTTCAGGGAGGCAACGTCAGCTATGATCTGGTGGTCCCCAGCGATTACATGGTGGAGATTCTCATCCGGCAGGGCCTGCTTGCTCCACTCGACAAATTCAAGCTGCCTGCCGCCTGGGCCAACATCGACCACCGCTTTCTGGGCCTGCCGTTCGACCCCCACAACGACTATGCCGTGCCCTACGCCTGGGGAACCACGGGCTTGGCTTATCGCGCCGACTTGGTCAAGGAGAATCTCGATAGTTGGTCAGCCTTGTTCGATCCCCGCTACGCCGGACATATCCTTTTACTCGACGACACGCGCGAGGTCTTTGGCATGGCCCTCAAGAAGCTTGGCTATTCGCTCAATTCCATCAACCCCGACGAAATCCGCCAGGCGCGCGATCTGCTGCTTCGAGAGAAGCCTTTAGTGAAAGGTTACAACAGCTCCAATTTCCAGGAGGACCTTGCCGCCGGCGACGCCTGGATCGCGCAGGCTTACAACGGCAACATGACCTTCGTGATGCGTGATGAGCCGAGCATCCGGTACGTTATCCCCAAAGAAGGCTGCACGATTTCCGTCGATTGCGCTTGCATCCCCCGCGCCGCTCCCCATAAGGAACTGGCGGAGGCCTTCATCGACTATTGCCACCGTCCAGAGGTGGCCGCGCTCTTCATCAACGACTCCGGTTTCAACACACCCAGTCGCTACGATCACAAAGATATCGAACCCTGGCTCCTCCGCAACGCCGCCGTGTTTCCCGACCCGGCATCCCTGGTCCATTGCGAGTTCATGCGCGATGTCGCCTCCGCCGCGCAGCTCTACGATCAGTACTGGACGGAGATTAAAGCAAGATAGAAGCTATCAGCTATCAGCCGTCAGCTATCGGCGGACCTCCCCTGTCATCCTGCGCGCGTATAGCCGAACTGAGCTCTGTGGTCTCCGTGCTCTCTGTGGTGGACCCTGGTTCTTGCTGAGAGCTGACGGCTGAAAGCTGACAGCTTACGTTATCCCAGCACTCGCTCCGCATTCTGGTAGTAGACTTTGCGTAGGATGCCTTCCGGCAAACCGAGCCCGTAAATTTGCCATCGCCCCTGGGGCGGTTTGGGCGCCGGCGCGTAGTCGAAATATTCATCCTCCGTTTCGAGAAAGCGATAATAGATCTCATAGAGTTTAGGGGAGAGAATCTGCTGGGGAGTCATCGTGCCGTTGGGCACCGCGTCCGTCCCAAACATGATGCGGTCCTGGTATTTGTCAAAGAACTTGCGAGCCGTGCAGGGTTGACGGCCGAGTTCACCGATGCGCGCGGCGATGTCGACATACATGTTCGGGAAACGGTCCAGGCATTCACCCACAGAAGCCAAGTCCTCTGCGTTGTTTCCCATGTGGAGGGTAATAAACGCAGTCTTGGGATGACGTGCGAACATGCGATTTCGCGCCTCCAGCAGTTCCTTGTTGCTGGGAAAGTCCCGGTCATAAAACGACCAGTCCGGGTGATTGTTAAGTTCCTCGAACCGCTCATTGAACCTGTCGATGGCCAGGAAGAACGCTTCGGGATCGGAAATGTGAATGGCCACCGGCATCTTGAAAGCGGCGCAGGCTTCCCACATCAGGTCGAAACGGGGATCGTCAATTTTCACCAGTGGGCCCGACGTAACCCTTTCCCGTAGATAGAGACCAAGAGTTTTCACCACTTTCAATCCTTTGGCGCCCGCCTGATGCGCGCGTGCGATCTCGTCTGCCTGCCAGCGCGAGTAATCCGGACCGTTGAAGTGGTCCCATCCCGGCTCGGTCAACACCATGAACCTGTCTGGGTGCGCCTGCTGAAATCGTTGAATAGCTTCCTCGAGGCCCTTCCCGTAGTTCCCGGTCAGGTCTACCATCATGCGGATGTTCTTCTGATCCATCACCGGTAAAACCTCGTCTGGAGAGGCGAGGACCTTTATCTCCTCCCCGAGGGTTACGCCATTCTTGTGCCGCGCTCCCATGGTGAGATGGGTGTGAACGTCAATGACGGGAAAGCGCGAACGCGTAACATTCGTCTCCGTCACGTGAAGCATGCTCTTGGGTTGGTAGTCCTCTAAAGCAATGCGGCCGAGCTTGACGTCCTGCGCCACCTTGCCCGGTTCCTGGTGCTTGGCCGATGAGCCAGTGACCGCCACGCTGGCGGCGCCCGCGGCGCCTACACTCTTTAACCACTGCCTGCGATTAACTCTGCTCATGCATCCTCCGCTTGTAGGGGCGACCCTTCTGGTCGCCCGAGGGCTGCCCCTGCGCTTGACTGCCCGCGGGTCGCCACAAGGCCCGTCCCTACAACACTAACCTATCTCGTTTTTTCGTGGCCAGTTTTGTTTTTCGGGTCGTCCTGCTATATTGCATTGTCCCGCCCGGATTCCAGCCCTCTCGAGAGAGTGGACCGCATCCCGACGCACTTCATCGGGAGGCGGGCCGGGTGAGGGGGTCTCCAGCTTGAAGAAAACCCATGGGGACCTGGGGAGAGCTATAATGCGACGTTTGATTTGGTATCATTTGCTCATTGCGCCCTTGCTGGCGCTTGCATTTGCCTATCTGTTGACGGGAAAAGGGGGTGCGCAGCCCGTGCCTGAGAATAACCAGTACATTCGGAACCTCGTGATGACCTCGAAGTTCTTGGCGGCCGATTTCGCTCCCGATGGAGACCTCTCGAAGAAGGTCTGGAAGGATGCCGTCCACATAACTATGCGTGACCGCTTCGGCCACACAACGTTCCCTAATTCTGAAACGCAAGTGGCGAGTCTCTGGACAGCTCGCTACGTGTACTTCGCCTACTGGTGCCGGTACCGTTCCCTGAACATTTACGCGGGCGAAGATCCTGCCAAAGAGCGTTGGGAACTTTGGAATCGCGACGTAGTGGAAGCGTTTATCAATCCGCACCCGGAGAGCTTCCTCCACTACTACGAATTCGAAGTGGCGCCGAACAATCAGTGGATTGACCTGGAGATCGATCTCAGCAAGACGCCCATGAACGATGCCGGCTGGGACTCTCACTTCGAGCATGCTACGAAAGTCGACGCGGAGCATAAAGTTTGGACTGTCGAGATGCGGATCCCGGCCAGTTCCATGAAGGCCAACGCCATCCGGCCGGGAGACGAATGGCGCATAAATCTCTACCGCTGCGACGGCCCCGGAGACGACACTCAGAGGCGTTTCTTGTCTTGGAGCCCTCTGCCGGCCGGCGATAACGGCTCCTTCCACCAACCTGCGTCATTTGGGACTCTCAGGTTTGTCAAGTAGGCATTCGAGCGAGGCTCTCTCTATACCGACGCCGGAACGAACACGTGCAGCAAGGCCATGCCGGGCACCAAGGGCCATGAGTTCGAAGACATGAAGGCATTCGCAGACTGGCGAGCGGATTACGTGAAGATCGACTGGTGCAACACAACAGGGCAGGACCCCGCTCAAGCCTATTCCAGTCCCCTGCCGCCTATTATCGTGGCGGATTCGTACCGGGCGGTTTTTCGCGCTTCCGCTCATGCACCCCAGGAACTCGCACAGAAGATTACGGTCAGGAATAACGGCAGCAGCATACTGCCTTTGTGGAAAGTGCGCCCGGGGCTTCCCTCGTGGCTATCCGTCACGTTGAGCCAAAACGGCAACGCCCAGAAGTTCTCCAACAAGCTCTCCACAGCGGGGCTTACAAAGGGCCACTACCATGCCGTCGTGAGGGCCGACAACCGCGAAGCACTCTCCTCCGGGCTGCCCATGTCCGCACTCTATCACGACGTCGACTTGGAATTAGACTAGTCAGGGACCATAAGTTGCATGAACCGCCGTTGGATTGTCCTCTCGCTCATCTTTCTCGGCATCGTGATCAATTACGTTGATCGCGGCAACCTCAGCATTGCGGCGCCGTGGATGATGCGCGATTTCCGCATCGCACCCGCCACCATGGGCGTGCTCCTTTCTGCCTTCTTCTGGACCTATGGTGTGTTTCAAATCCCGGCCGGAGCACTCGTGGATCGGTTTGGCATTCGCCGGACCTACGCGTGTGGTTTTCTGGTCTGGTCGTTAGCCTCGGCTTCCATCGCCCTCAGCCGCGGCGCCGCCGACGTCGTTGGCTTGCGCTTGCTGCTGGGTCTCGCCGAAGCCATCGCCCCGCTGGCCAGCATCGCTTTCATTCGGAATAACTTCGCCGGGAAGGATCAGGGGTTGCCGACCTCGATCTACATTGCGGGCCAGAATATCGGGCCCGCGCTCGGAGCGCTCGCGGGCGCCCTGCTCATGGACCGTTTTGGATGGCGCATGATGTTCGCCATCACCGGCTTAGGCGCGCTCGTTTGGTTGCCTGGCTGGTTGACCGCCGCTCCCGCCGATGGGACTCCCGCCATACCTCAAGTGGAGGACGCATCGCAGTTATCACCGCAAAGCTTGCCTTCCGCGAAGACGGGGGACTCGTCCTCCTCGAAGGCGGGGGAGCGGGAATCAAGCGCGTACGGCGCACCCGCGGAAGAACTTGTCCCTCCCCGGCAATGGACTGGGCGCATGCTCCTGGGCAACCGGACCTTTTGGGCAATGTCGTTGTGCATTTTGTTGTCCTCTTATTACTGGTATTTCGTATTAACGTGGGTGCCGAGTTATTTGATCCTCTCGCGAGGGTTCTCAACTCTCGAAATGGGACGGGTGGTGTCCATCGCGCTTCTTTCGATGGCCATTGTGAACGTCGCGGCCGGCTGGGTGGTGGATCAATGGGCTGCCCGCATCGGAGTATTCCCGGCGCGCCTCTGTTTTGCGGTCGCGGGATATGTCGGGACTGGGGCCATTCTGCTGCTGTTGGTGACACCGGACCGATTTTGGGCGCTGCCCATCCTCACGCTTGCGATGTGCGCCACCGGGATCGGGAATTCGAATTTCTGGACGATCTCGCAACACGTTCCGCCCAAAAGCATGGTCGGGCGCACGATCGGATACTTGAACACGGTCTCCGTGGCGGCCGGCGCAGCCGCGCCAGTTGTTACCGGATTCATACTGGGGCCACAAAAACATTTCGGACCGGCGATTCTCGTTGCAGGCACGTGTCCTGTTCTGGCTGCTTTCTGCTTGCTGGCTGCCGGCTCCCAAGGCCTTGAACGGATGAAAGCGCTTCTCGCCGGGAAGTTCTCACAGTGAATAATTCCTAATTGATTCTTCGTTCCAAGGCGATTACGGCATCTTTTATGCGAGCAGTTTCTTGAAGCAGTTGTGTGACGTTGTGTTTCGCATCTCGGCCCTTTACTTTCATCTAGCCAGCTCGAGACTTGGTGAGTGTTGCTGCCAATTCAGCCAAGGGCCCCACGCAAAGCATTAAACCCCAAAGGGCTGTCAGTGTGGCAAATCTGCGAATTCCTGTGAATTCCCATGAAATGGCGAAGTCGGGGGCGATCAATTCCCGAAAAAACTTCGTGTTGATCCAAGCAAGAGGCTTCAGGCCCTTGATTATCACGACCTGAGTCGCAAATAGCATAATAAGCCACACTGAATAAAGGTAAACCCAAAAAGTGGGAGTGTAGTTCAAGGCGCGGGCGATCACCCAAACCACGGTGGCAACAGTCACCATCAAACTAAGCCGGATCGCTGCCTGACCACTTTGGAAGTAAAGCGCCCGTTTATGTTTATTACTAAGGCTGCTGGGATATCGCCCACGGACAATCCCCGTAAGTCCGTAGAGCCACCAGAAGTGGGCTGCCCCTGCGACGATCAGAGACGCCTTGGCAAGCGTGGGATAAAAGTAAATAAGCTGAGGGTATGGATAGCAGGAGTCCCAATAACCGCGAAGATGACCGAGCCACGCCGGCTGGACGCGGTAATAAACGTATTGACCACCGTAGTAAGCCATCAGCACAAGAGCCGTTCCGAGCCAAGGCCGTAATATCAGTCGTGGTCTCGCGCGTCGCAGAACCCAACCCCAGGAGGCCGGGGCCAGGAACGTGCGCAGCCAAACCAGGCGAGCCTTCCCGTCGCTGATTCGCGCCGCAGCCAAGAATGCCACGGAACGGGACTCGCGTAGGTGGTAGAGCATGAAGGTCGTGAACATAAACTCCGCAACTTGTTCCGCCCCAAAGGAGACATAGCCTCCACGTGGATATAGCTTTGACACGTCAATCAGCCAGATGAAGGCGACGATGGTTGCCAAATAGAGAGCGAGATGGACGGCCCACCATGGTAACCGCAACAGCCGGCCGGCCCCGTCAAGAAAGCGCTCCAGGAAATGCCGGTAGGAACCAGATTTCGCCAATGCGAAGACGACGGCGGCTTCCTTGTTGAGTTCAGAGGGAACGGCATTTACCATGTCCGGCGAGGGGTCTGGCGACTCCACATCATTCACTCCTTTGTCTCACGAGGGCGGCTCGTTGTTCGTCATGATTACATTCAAAGAAAATGTTCCCTACCCAAGAGGCCAGAAACCGCCCTTCTTGCAGGGTCCTTTCCAGACTTCAAGAACGTGCTCCCTGGCCCGTTCAGCAGTGCCGTGAGAGACTCCAGTCGCATCCTCGATTTGTCGCACCGTGGGCAGTTCATGGCACCTGACGAAGTGTTCCAGCATGAAAGCTCCAATTTCATGATGGCGCGCATCGAGGGAGGTGAGCTTTTGACCCAATACCTCCAGCAAATTCGCGAAGTCGTACGTCTCCCCTGATTCCTCTATGACCTCTCGAGTGCTCTGCGTACCAAGATTCTTGTCACGAATTCCTTCCGCCCTTATCCAAGTCCGAGCAATGTTTCTTATTATCCCATACATCCAACTTCGATAGTTATTCGGCTCGAAGTTATCGAACTTACTGAAACCCGTTAGGTACGCCTCCTGAACCAGGTCATCCGCCCCCTTGTCCCCGTGTCCTCGATAGATCTTTTGGGCAAAGTTAATGAACTCAGATCGATGGCGCGCGAAAAGCAAGTCGCCAGCTTCTTTGCAACCCTGTTGAAAGCTCCTCGCCAGGTCTTCATCTGAAGGTTCAGGTGAGTTTGGCGTTGAGTTGGTGGGTGGCAACGGTCCCTCTCCTGAGATTCTCACAATTCTGCGGCTGCCTTGGGGTATCGCATCAGTTTATAGCACCATATTTCGTTTTTTAGCAACAGCGTGGATACCCACGAAACGGTTGCTGTTGGGTTTGTCGGTTCGTTGCTGATTGCTGCTGGAGGAAGGAACTCCGGCCCCTTGGGCGGGCGAAGAATTACGGAACCGAAGCAATCAAATTTGGTACGGCGCGCAGGTGGAAACAAATATAAAGGGTGAACATGGAATTCTCGAACATTGTGCGTTCCTGGTAGTGAAGTCGTGAGGTTAAGCGCCTTGCGACGACTTGAGATTTCGGAGAATTCCAAAGACAGGGGAACGCGCACGCGTTACCCCTAGAGGAGGATGTATGAAGAGCACGGGTTTGGAGGTCGTTTTAGCAAGACAAGCGTGGAAGAGTTGTGTGGGCGGCGTCGCACAACGCGCCGGAGGCTTTTCAGCACTGGTGCAGCGTTGCATTCGTAGCGGCATTGCAGCCCTATCGTTGACGCTCACTCTGTGCGCAACATCCGTGTTGGCACAAACGCCGCAGATCAATTCTGTCCAATTCACTGGTTCAGCAGGGAACTACAGCTTTACACTTCAGGGCCGTGGGTTTGGCAGCCCCACTGTTGCCGTGCCATTTAGGGGCGATGTGGCGAACTTCCGCATCGCAGACAGCGCCCAAGTTGGGCATGCCGAGTGGGGATACACAGGGGACGCCAACGTCCTGACGTACGAATCCTGGTCAGACAGCGCGATTGCCGTCTCAGGGTTCGGCGGGCAACCATGCGACTCCGTGACGATCGCTGTGTGGAATGCAGCGTCGCACAACGCAGGGACTTGGGGCGGGAACGTCCCCTGCAGCGTATCACCACCGCAGATTACTTCCGTTCAACTTTCCGGAACCGGGGCCGGCCTGCAAATTATCGTGCATGGAACCGGCTTCGGGTCAGCGCCCGCGAACATGCCGGCAGCAGGGACTGCGGGAGACTTGAACTATTTCTGGTTCTTGGACTTTCGATCTCACTGCGGCGCCAGTTCTTCGCTTTTCGAGGCTGGCTTCGAGAGATGGGGAGGGTCACCAGACCCTGTGACGCTTCACTATGAGTCTTGGTCCAATGATCAGATCGTAGTTTCGGGCTTTGGCGGGACGTATGGAACGGGCTGTGCCGTTTACCAAACGGGAGATCCGATCGCGATAGTTGTTTACAACAGCCAGGACACGGCCGACAGCGAAGCGCAGACTGCCTGGGGCGGCCCCGCAGGCGCAGGCATCGCCATATCGGTTATGGACCTGACGACTGCGAAGAGTATTCTGTCGGGAACGACCATTCCGGCGGGAGACCAGTTTCAGGTGACTGTAACCGGCGCGCCCCAGTTCAACTGCGCCGGCCAGTTTGTGGTGACGGCGCTTGGCGCGGCCGGCGCTCCGCCCTCAGCACTTGTTCAAGTCGTGCCGTTCATTATCGGTCCGGCTGTGGGCGCTGCCTCGGCATCGGGCGGAGTGCTTACCTCCAGCGGCGCTCCAGGTGATGAAAACGATTGGAAGATCAGCGCATCCTGCAATGGCTCGAACACCAACTCTTTTGCCTTTACCCAGTTCGAGTTCCTCTCAGCAGTGCAATGAGTCTCTGGGGACGGGGAAACCGTGCAAGCCTCGTCCCCCGTTCGATCGACGTCGCAGCGGCGAGTTTACCTCGCCGCTCGGCGGCACGAAGCCGTCTCTACATCAATCTGAACAACCACCGATGGGACTGTGGTCGCGTCAAGCCATCTAAGAATGTAACTCCCGGCTGGGTGCTGTCCTAATTTCGGGCGTAGCGCCGGCTTCCAGCCGGCAAAGAGCCGCCAAGATGGCGGCGCTACATTCAAACTAGGACAGCACCCCCGGCTGGATTGCTTTAGGGATCGTTCGGGTGTATGTTACGATGCCACCGGGAAATGAGAACTCCCAATTTTCGTTAACCGGTAGATCGAACCTGAAATCACGATTGCCAGCTTAACTCAGCTCAAGAAAGGGGGGGATGTCAACGAAGGACCCGCCAAGGATTAAAGCTCACCTCCTGGGAGAGGTCGAGTCTCTCAGAGGGCAAAAGATTCTCCTCGACAAGCCGCGTTTTGTGGTCGGCCGGGACGAGCAATCCTGTGACTTCGTGCTGACTCAGAGCTTTGTCTCAAGGCGCCACGCCGCCTTCGAAACTGACGAGTCAGGCCGCACCACATTAAAGGACCTCGGCTCGAAATTCGGTACTTTCGTCAATGGAACGGCTGTCTCTGAGCACGTGCTGGTCGATGGTGACCGAATCGGGCTGGGCCCCGGCGGCACAATTTCCTTCAAGTTCTCGCAGACCGATCAGGAAACCTCTACTGAAGCCGCCGAAACCATATGGCCCCGGTCGCAAGCGTCTGTTTCCCCGGAGGTTTCTGCTGAAGGAGGACCTGCGGTCGCAGCCTATTCGGAAACCTCCGCGACCAAGAGGTTCACGGTTGGCGGCAAGTCGGTACTTCGTCTCGGCCGGGCTCCTGACAACGACATTATCCTTAATGCTCCCGGCGTTTCTCGCCATCACGCCATGCTGACCTATCGAGAGGGCACCCAACCGACCCTTGAAGATCTGGGCAGTACAAATGGCACATACGTCAACGGAGACCTCCTGAGAAGCCCGCGTCTTCTGGGTCCTAACGATATTGTATTCCTGGGAGGACTTCTTGTCCGCGTTGACGGCCGCAACATCCGACAGGACGATCTCAGTTCCAGCCGCATTCGCGCCGAGAGAATCACCCAGACGATAGGCGGCAAGACGTTGATCCATAATATCACGCTGGCTCTCTTGCCCGGGGAGTTTGTCGGTCTTATGGGTCCTTCGGGCTGTGGGAAGTCCGTTCTGATGAATGCGTTGAACGGCTTGCGCCCTGCCAGCGACGGCTGCGTGTTTCTCAACGACCTCAATCTACGTCAACATTTCAAGGCGATTCAGCGCTCGATCGGGTACGTCCCGCAGCGAGACGTTTTGCACGAAGTCCTGTCAGTCGAACAGACTCTATTCTACGCGGCGAAACTCCGCTTGCCGGAGGGGACGCCGCGCTCGGAGGTGCGGCGGGTCGTGGAAGAGGTTATGGAAACTGTGGGCTTGAAGGAGCAGCGTGCCAACCAGTTTCGGCAACTCTCCGGCGGGCAGCAGAAGCGATTGAGTCTTGGGATCGAACTGATCACCAAACCCAGCTTTCTTTTCCTCGACGAGCCCACTTCCCCACTGGACCCCGCAACCACGGAAGAGATGATGGTGCTGTTCCGACAACTCGCAGATGAGGGGCGCATCGTGGTCATGGTCACGCATAAGTCGGAGCGGTTCTTTACGATGCATCAAGTTGTAGTCCTGGCCTGCGAGGGACGTTTGGCTTTCTTTGGTCCGCCGAAAGCGGCGCTCGAGTACTTCGGATGCACCGAGCCAGCCGAGATATATCACCAACTCGGGAAGGCGACTTCAAAGGAACTGAGCCGACGTTTCGAATCCTCGCCACAGTGCGAGATGTACGTCAAACGGCGCCTCGAGCAAACGCGCGCACTTTCAGACGGAACCGGGAACAGCGCTGCCCCCGCGATGGGGGGCGCTTCGGCCTCGTCGAGGCGTGCCAGCCTAGTGCATCTGTGGACGTTGACGCGCCGCTGTCTGAAAGTCAAGTTGCGGGACCGACGGAACACCTTTCTACTCCTAGCGCAGGCTCCCGTCGTCGCACTGATCCTTGTCCTCATCACCGGCCACAAGCTGAACGATGCCAAGGCACTATTCATTTCAGCCATTATCGCCACATGGTTCGGAACTAATAACGCGGCACGTGAAATTGTAGCGGAGTCTCCGATTTACCAGCGCGAAAGAAGATACGGCCTGAAAATCCCTCCCTACGTCTTTTCCAAGTTCGCCGTCCTTAGCGGCATTGGGCTGATCCAGTCTGTTCTCTTTCTGGGTGTCTTGACAGCCTTCAAACTGCTCAGCAGGGACGATTTCGTCCCCTTGCTTGCCATTCTGTACCTGACTACGCTGGGAGGCGTCAGTACGGGGCTGTTTTTCTCTGCTCTCGTCAACTCCACCGAGAAGGCCATGAGCGTCCTGCCGCTGATCCTGATTCCTCAGCTCCTGCTGAGCGGCTTTTTCAAGCCTGTGAACAACATCTATGTGAACTTACGGACCGGGAGACCCACCACCGCCGGGGAGTACCGAAAATTTGAAGATGCCAAGGCGGGCGCAAACCAGAAGCCCGCCCGCACTGCTTCCGTGCCGGCGAGGGAGATACCACCGGACCCAGTAACGAAATACGAAGGTATGGGTCCGGTTCAGCCTGTAAGCGCCTTGGTGATGGCTCGGTGGTCGATCGACGGGTTGGCGCATGTTGTAAGCTCGCACGACAACCAAACGCGCGAACAACTGGCTTCTCAGCTATATGTTCACAGCTATGCTCTTGTCTTGGAGGGGCAGAGCTTGTCCGCCGTCCAGGATTCCTGCCATCGAAGGGTGTGGATGGATCTGGCGATTCTGGCGGGATTCAATCTGTCCTTTCTCGGACTGACTATGTGGGCGCTCAAGAGGAAGGACATCCTTTGATCTAATTGCCAGCGACTAGCAGCGCCCATGCGAGAACACGACGAATCGGCAATAGAAACGCTTCGTTTTCAATCCACTGAAGGAGTGTCCCATGGCTAACACTGAATCAGTCGAAATCTGGGAAGAGCGGATGAGCCTCCAGGAGACGGGCTCCAATAGCTCAACGTGCATCGAGGGTACGCAATGTACCCTGCGGGCACGCAGCTTCGAGAGGGATTGGCGACTCCGGCTGTTTATCCCTGTGCTTTTTCTGATCCCTCTCTCCGTGTTGGCCCAAGCCTCTTCAGCATCTGAGCCAATTCAGATCGCGGACGATTTCACGAGGGACCCATCCCTGAATCGGACCATATGGGCCACCGATACTCCCCTGCTAGCGGCCCTTGCCCGTAGCAATGGCGTTTTAATCTCCCCGTCGTGGGTCGAACCCGTGCTTGAATTCTCGCGCTCCGGTATGACGATGTCGGGCGTCACCGGGATCTATCAGTTCACCGGAATCCAATCGGCACAGAACTTCACTCCTCCCCTTACTGTGCAGGCCACCGTAATGAGCAGGGTTGCCAACGGGAACCCGTTCGAATTCCACTTGTTGAGCAGCGACCTTCGCTTGCATCTCTCAATCGGCGGGAATATTAATAAGAGGAACTATCCGTATTATGGGGTGGGGCTCAGTTGCAACGGTCCCGTACAGGACCTTTTCACCCGCGTCAAACTTTACTCGCTCCCCGACGTCGGTGTGTGGTACACGATCAGGATCACTGTCGATGGAGCCGGGCGTGCAGCCGCTGTGTTGGCGAACGCTCGTGGAGATGTCCTGGGTTCCCAAAAGGGTATGAATCTGGGGATGGGTCCATTCTACGTGGTGTTGACGCAATACGAAGGCCTTCCCAATTCTGGCGCGGGGCCAAATTCCGCGACCTGGGCCCAAGTGCGGGTTACGGCGGGAGGCTCTGCAGGCGGAGGGAAAGTGCGGGAAATTAAGCTGGGGATGACTTTCGCCGAAGTGGAAGCGGTCTTAGGTTTACCTGTGACAAAGGTTAATTTGGGCGAGAAAGCTCTTTATAAGTACGCGGATATGACCGTTGAATTCCATGGTGGCAAGGTCTCAGACGTTCGATAGAAAAGGTGACGATCGCGGGTTGGCTTCAGCCACGCTGCACTCCAAACAACCGCTATCTTCCAAAGAACTTTTCCAGAATTTCGATCTCTCGCTCCGCCAGATCCATATACTTCTTGGCGGCCTGCGGATTTCGAGAATTCAGCGCGGCGTCAGCTTTCTGCATATACTGTTCCATATTGTTGCATGAGGCTGAAATATCGTGACGAAGTGAATAGCCAGCGATCTTCTGTTGTCGGCGAAGGTGTTCGACGCTATCTTTCACGGCATTGGCGCGCCCTTCGAGAGGGGTCATGCGGTCTTGCACTTCCTCGAGCTCTTTGGCGGATGAAGCATCTTCGCCTGCAGCTTGCGTGGCTTGGCCGGTCTGGCTAGCTTGGCTGGTTGGAGCTACAGCTTCCCCAGTTGCCTGTGCTGCCGATCTGGGCGCTTGATCAATCTGTTCATTAGAAGCAGCCCGTTTGCTTTGTGGAATTTGAGCCTCCCCCCTCATAGAACCACTCGGAGCGAGCTTTTGCGTCATGGAGTGGCTCGGTCCTCCCGTCGGTTGGAGTGTTTCACTTGGCGGGCTGGGTGTTGTCCCACCTGGCGCCGGCATCGTCTGAGACGGCGGCGCTGGAGCAGAGACGGCTGGCGCAGGCGGTGACTGGTTCTCGCCGGCATTCACCGGCTGGGATAGAGGGGAGGACGGATTCGTTGCCGCGGATGCGTTCTGCTGCGTAGCTTGCCCCGCTCCTCCAGCCTTAGTCTTAAACAGCCTCGGCAACTGGAGTGCCCCCAGCACGATCACGACAATCGCCACCAGCGCCCCTAAGGTCATGTAAAGGCCTTGATAGCTCTTCGGGGTTGACTGAGACGGAATTACCTGAGTCGGCGGTAGGTTGGCCGGGAATAGCGCCGTCGGCTGGAGTGGCGGGCCCGAGGGTCGGCCAAAAGGCGCGCCTAAGAGCTCGGTTGCGGAAGGCGCCGCACTCGGCGTGGCAGGCTGTCCACCTGAACCCGGAACAACTGGCTGGGCAGTTGCAGCCGGGGAGCGCGTGAGCCCACTTGGCACAGTCTGCAAAGCGAAGCGGAAGGCCTCCGCCGATTGAAAACGCTTCTGCGGGTCCTTCTCGAGCGCCGTCATGATGATGTCATTCAGTGCTTTGGGCAATTCGGGTTGGATATCGATGGGGGGCAAAGGAGCTTTCTGCAACTGAGCCACCATCAGGTCGTAATCACTTTGGCCTCTGAAGGGACGAGAGCCAGTCACCATCTCATAGAGGGAGACGCCAAATGAATAGAGATCGGATCGTGCGTCGAGCGCCAAGCCTTGAACCTGCTCGGGGGGCATGTAGTACAGAGAACCCATGGTGGTGCCGGTCATGGTCAGCTTGCGATCCGTCTTGGATTTCGCGATCCCGAAGTCCATCAGCTTGACGATATTTCCCGGAGTCAGCATCATGTTCGCCGGCTTGATGTCGCGATGAA
>Ga0326727_10016695_pt1 | contig 15423 bp, 10 predicted proteins | sample MB2enrmetagenome_FD_207643 | JGI IMG/M metagenome (GOLD analysis project Ga0326727, IMG submission 207643) | Lab enriched peat soil microbial communities from McLean, Ithaca, NY, United States - MB29MY | ecosystem: Environmental > Terrestrial > Soil > Wetlands > Peat | place: USA: New York... | reverse complement strand
CCACGCTTTCGCGTCTCAGCGTCAGTTGCCGTCCAGAAGGGCGCCTTCGCCACTGGTATTCCTCCCGATCTCTACGAATTTCACCTCTACACCGGGAATTCCCCCTTCCTCTCCAGAACTCAAGACGAACAGTTTCCAATGCACTTCCCAGGTTGAGCCCGGGGCTTTCACATCAGACTTGTCCGCCCGCCTGCACGCGCTTTACGCCCAGTAATTCCGAATAACGCTTGCACCCTCCGTATTACCGCGGCTGCTGGCACGGAGTTAGCCGGTGCTTCCTCTGGTGGTACCGTCAATCTGAGAGATTATTAGTCCCCCAGCCATTCTTCCCACCTGACAGGGCTTTACGACCCGAAGGCCTTCTTCACCCACGCGGCGTTGCTGCGTCAGCCTTGCGGCCATTGCGCAAAATTCCTCACTGCTGCCTCCCGTAGGAGTCTGGCCCGTGTTTCAGTGCCAGTGTGGCTGATCATCCTCTCAGACCAGCTACCCGTCGAAGCCTTGGTAGGCCGTTACCCTACCAACTAGCTGATAGGACGCAGGCCCATCCCCGCGCGTCAGCTTCTGTGAGAGGCCGACTTTGACCAAAAAACCACCGTCTCTTGGCCACATCCGGTATTAGCAGCGCTTTCGCACTGTTATCCCGAACACAGGGGCAGGTTACCTACGCGTTACTCACCCGTGCGCCACTTTACTCGCCAAACCGAAGTTCGGCTTTCTCGTTCGACTTGCATGTGTTAGGCACGCCGCCAGCGTTTATTCTGAGCCAGGATCAAACTCTCCAGTTGAATCCTAAAACCTTTTACTTTAGGGCCCAGCACACTTAATTTGTCCGCTATTTAGTTTTCAAAGAGCATGCCCCCGGAATCTGCAGGGACTTTCTAGCTTACAGGAAAACGGCTTTCATGTCAACAATTTTACAAAGAAGCGACTTTTGTGTCGATTGCTTTACAGGGAAGCGGCTTTCATGTGCGCCCGACCTCGGCGCAATCTTTTGAAAATACCACACTCCTCGCCAAAAGCAACCCTTAATTTTAGCTCTTCCCAAACTTTTTGTGCAAACCCGGCTCCGCAGGACGGAACAGCGGGAAAAGACTTCCATCATCCAGCCCTGTACAGCCGACTCTAAATCTTGAGGATTTTAAAAGATCAAAGGCAAATGTGCGAGGAGATCCAAAACGGCCAGATTCCAATATACTCACTTGACCAGAGATTGTCACGGCCCCCCCAAGGGCAGGCGCATATGTAGCCCATCGCACCGGCACAGTCAACGGGAAAAAGAACGAGCACCCATAATTTTTCACGCAGAGACGGGAAGGGCGCGAAAGCTTTGTTGGACACGGATGAAGGAGCGTAGTGGGGAAATGAGATGCTGTTCCGAAAAGACTTGATGGGTTGCGCTTCGCTCCATCCATCCTGACTACGAGCCTTTTCATGGTTCAAGGTGCCACGCGGGCCATGAGATATTGCGGTTAGCGGGTACTACCCCCTGGACAGTTCCTTATATCCTCTCCGGCATTCCTTACGCGTTCCCGTCCCTCGTGAATTACTCGATAAAGTCGCCCGTGAACGAGGTCGTCCATCATCTCCGGGGTTATCAGAGTTTTGGCGGACGGTTTTCCCCTGCCCGCCCTGAGGCGCGATTCTTCAAGGGCTTCCGGAAAAGCCTCCCCAGCCTTCCATGGAAATTTTGGCTTCGAGATCGCTGATTCTTCTTTCAACTGATGGCATTTGCTTTTCCTTCCCTGACTTCAGGGAACTCATCCCCGCGACCACCCGATTTGCAAGATTATGATATCGCAGCCTGGATTTTTTTGCCAAACGGCAATCAGAAACGGCAACCAGAAGCGGCAAAATGCAGCGGAAAAAATAATCTTCAACCACGGATTTCACGAATATCACAGACTGGACTTTTGTGCTCATCAGCGCACCTCACGCTTCCAGCACAGATCCTTGTCCTTGGAATTGAGTAGAAGCGAACAACTCAAGCATTTCTATTTGTGGCCATCCGCCGCGCTGCTCCCTATCCGTGGTTTAAAATTATGGACATGGCTGGTGTTAATTCCAGCAGTTAGGTGACCTATCGGATTGTCGCCAACACACCGAAACGCCAACCAATAAATGGATATATCCATAGAGTATTACCCAATTTCTACCATATAAAATCCACTTGACATTTAACACTTACAGTGATTAAGGGTTTAGCGTGGCTGACCTGTAGCCTTGTGATCTGTCCCCTATCGTAGTCCGGCTCAAAAGGGGTGAGTCACTTCAAACAGTTGCATCAGGAGGGAAATTTAAATGAAAAAATGTACGAGAATAGGAATTTTTCTGCTGATTTCAGGTATTTTGCTATTGCAGGTTTTGGCAACACCTGCTCCGGCGAACGCAGCCTGTGCCGGCGCCACTTTATATGGTATTGCCTTCGATGGGGCAAACATCTGGGTGGCAAATAGCGGCAATAATACTGTCACGAAGATCAGGGCAAGCGACGGGTCTCTGGTCGGGACGTACGCTGTCTCTAAGCCATGGGGTATTGCCTTTGACGGGTCAAATCTCTGGGTAACCAATTATGACAGCAACACTGTCACAAAGCTCGACGCAAGCGACGGGTCCGTGATCGGGACGTATATTACCGGCGCTTCTCCAACTGGTGTTGCCTTTGACGGGGTAAACATCTGGGTGGCAAATGCCAGCGGTACTCTCACAAAGCTCAAGGCATGCGACGGGTCTTTGGTCGGAACGTACCATGTCGATAGTCCATGGGGCATTGCCTTCGACGGAGCATACATCTGGGTAACAAATCATGAAAACAAGTCCGTCACAAAGCTCAGGGCAAGAGACGGGTGTCAGATCGGAACGTATAAAGTCGACACCAATCCAGTGGGTATTGCCTTCGACGGGGCAACCATCTGGGTGGCAAATAATGGCAGCAAAACTGTCACAAGGCTCAGTGCAGGAGACGGGTCTTTGATCCACAAGTATAAAATCGGCTACAGGGGGTCATTCGGCGTTTCATCCGACGGGACGAACGTATGGGTGACAAATTCCAACGGTACTGTGACGAAGTTCAGGGCATGCGACGGGTGCTTGGTCTGGACGTATGCTCTCGGAGGTTATCCAACCGGTGTTGCCTTCGACGGGTCAAACATCTGGGCGGCAAATGCCAGCGACGGCAGTGTCACGCAACTCAGGGCAAGCGACGGATCTTTGCTCGGAACGTATGGCACCGTCAGCTATAGTCCTAACGGCGCGTTAAACGGGCAAACGCCCAAGTGACAAAATTATCGCAGTCGTAGCGTCTCCAGGCGCTGAAGGCACGGAATGCCCGGGCGCGATCCGGCTGCCGGGTTCATTGCAATCCCGATTTCCATAAAGCTTCGGGCGGGAGAGGATCAATCCCCTCCCGCCCGAAAGTCAAAGGGAATAACGATTTTTCTTCGCAAACTTCCTCGTTGCCCCCTTTCTCGCCAGCCTCTCAGGCCGCAGTATTAAGAGCCAAGCTATCTCCCATAAATCTGAGCGCCATCCACAGATTTGCTTGTGCCAACATGTTGATGGGTGGCGATACAATGCGGATTATGTATGCAGTACCATTTGTAGAGACCACAAACTGTTATCATTCCATATAATATCCTACTAGACCATTATAGTGCATAATCTTCCAGTTTATATAACTTATGATCTTGTTTCTTAATGATTTTCTCATACCCACAATTAATAAACGTTAGGTACGATACTTCCTATGCGAGGTCCCTCCGGCCGGATTCACCTTATGGCAACGCGGGTTGGGGCTGTAGTAATCCGGTTTCGAACTGTTCAGTTGCTCAAACGTGTGCAGAGATGATGGCCCATAGAATTACAAAAAAAACAGAAACCTGAGACTTGCAAATAGTGCAGTCCTTCGTTTACCGCACGCTCTTTGCTTTTCCGGATATATCTGTGAACGTTGCATCCCTTTGCAAAAGCCCGCCGTTAAATGCCGCCGATTGGGGAGTCGGTTCCTCCGACAACATGCATTCCGGCGACTCTTTGCAGGTGGAACCCAGAGCCACGGTGCTCGGAGTTTTTTTGCAAGTTTCCATTTCCGAAGCGGAACTGATTACAAAACAGTCTCCCGGTCCCTTGAAGCAGCACTTTTCTGATGCCATGGCAACACTCGGGAAAAGTAACAGCAGAACCAACAGCAACTTCATGGGGATCTCCTTATCTGGGTTTTGATGGGAAGATTGATGGCACGTTGCATTCAGCCGTTTTTTGGACAAAAGGACAGGCAGCCCTGATGAAAATGGGCGCCGGGGCAGTGTTAATCCCCGCCATAAACGAGTTTGGAAAGTCCCTGACATCTCAGAGATAAATATTAGAGGCTGCTGTTTCAATCATGTAAACACCCTATACCGGGCCGGTCCGGGGGTGTATTTGCACATGCGCTGTCGTACTGCAACGCCGGCGGCGTTAGGTGAACCTTGCGGCAAACGGCGCTTTTCCGAGAGAATTGAAGATCTTTGCCGCTTCCAGGGCCAACAAGAAAGCCTACCGGGACCCTCGCCAAGCCTTCTTTAAAGTTATAAGTGAAATCATACCGGGACTAGATAACCATCTTGCCGGTGTTTTCGAGGAAACGGCCGTGCTTGACTCCTACTTTTCCCGCGAACAACCCTTCTGAGCCGGGAGAGACCTTTCGATCGAACCAGGGGTCAATAATCATGCTTCCTGATTTATCGATAGCCCCATTGTCCATCAGTTCTCACCAAGCCCGGCGTTTACCTCCACACTTCTTTCGTCGTGGCTGTTGAAAACTCTTTCCATTTTAAAAATCGCATGGAAACGCTGGACATCTTCTGCATAAAAACTGTAGATTATTACGGGCAGACGCTCCGGCCCATCTCGTACAAATCACATTAGAGGTCCTGATGAGATCAAATCTCGCACCGCCTGTCCGGAAAACACGATTTCTGCTGAGCATCCAAGGCAAACTCATCCAGCTCCTTGCCATCTTGATTATCCCCAATTTATTCATACTAACTTACATGTGCTATGACAGATTCCAGAGTCGCCGAGCTGAGGAACTCCAAGCCAACCTTGAACTGGCCCGTGCGGTCTCCATGAATTTCGAGGCATTCTTCCAGGACATTGTCATCGATGAACTGCTGATCGGAACTGCACTGACTTCATCAGAGCCGCTGTCGAACCCGGACCAGAACCGCATACTTGCTAAAGCCCGGGCAATGCGTCCCACATTCCGGCAATTGTTTTGGGCAAATCCGGCGGGACGCATTCTTGCTGCAACCGACTCGGAGTCTATCGGGACCGATTTAACCGAGCGCTCGTACTTTCGAGAAATTTCAGCCGGACAGGACATTGTGGTCAGCGACCTGATGCTCTCAAAGAAAACAGGGGGCCCAACATTCACGATAAGCAGAGGCATCAGGAATGACGGAGGCGACCTGATCGGCATAGTCATTGCTGAAATCGCACCGGATGAACTGAAAGGGGTGCTGGGAATCCAGAGGTCCTTAGATGCCTCCGTCAGTATCCTCGATAGCAAAGGTATGCTTGTTTATCGTTACCCTGTAACAGACTATACATGGGAACAGCGCAACCGGCTTGCACAGGTTCCCGTGCTCGAAGATGCTCTCAAATCCAAAGAGATAGTTACAAGAGTCACTTCGGTGGAGACAGGAAAACCAAAACTGGCCGCCTTTGCCCCTATACCTTCCATCGGTTGGGTTTCTGAAGCAAGCCGTGCCGAAGATGTTGTTATGGAGGCAGTGACATCCAAACTGCTGCCTCAAGCAGGCATGAGGATCTTTGTCACGTTCATTGCTTTCGGCATCGCGCTGGTATTCTTACGGAAAATATCCACTTCGTTCGGAAAACTTCGGGACCATGTACTGGCACTCGGTAGAGGAGAGAGCCAGACTCCAGTGGCTATGTGCGGCACTGTCGAATTGGATGACCTTGCCAATGCTTTCAATAAAATGAGCGAGGATTTGCAGTCACGCCAATGGGAGCAGGAGCAGACCGAACAAGCGTTGCGCGAGAGCGAAGCAAGACTCCGGCAAATCATTGACCTGGTGCCACTTTCGATCTTCGCGAAGGACTGGGATGGAAAATATCTCCTGGTAAACAAAGCGGCTGCTGAGGCCAACAACACGAGTGTAAGCGTTCTCACCGGAAAATATCATGCCGACTTCCACCCCGACGAAAGCGAACTTCAAAACATGCTGCAGGATGACCGGGAAGTCATAATGAAGGGAGAAACCAAGTTCATTCCAGAGGAACCCTATACCGACGCTCACGGAAACCTGCGTTTTGTTCAGACCACCAAGGTTCCTTTTCACATATTTGGCGATAAGACGCCCGCGGTGCTTGGCGTTGCCATCGATATTACCGATAGCAAGCGGGCTGAGGAAGTACTACGGGAGAGTGAAGAACAGTTTCGGGCACTAGTGGAAAGTGCGCCGGATGCGATCTTTATATTAGTAGAGGGACGCTTTGCCTACGCAAACGATGCAGCTATCCGGCTGTATGGGGCGGCATCGAAGGAAGAATTGCTGGGCCACGATATTGCGGAACGAGTCCATCCAGATTACCGTGCAAGAGTTATGGAGCGCATCCGGTCGGTAAGCGAGGAAGGGAAACCCGCTCCGCTGATGGAACAGAAACATGTGAAACTCGATGGGGCGCCCATTTACGTTGAGGCCCATTCGGCGCCCATAAGATACCAGAAAAGCAAAGGGATTCTGGTTTTCGTCCGTAATATCACCGAGCGCAAACAAACCGAGGAGTCCCTGCTCCTCAGTGAGGACAGGTATAGGAGACTGTTTGAAGACGCCGTGCTGGGCATCTTCCGATCTACCCCCGATGGAAAGATCATCGCTGTGAATCCGGCTTATGCCAGGATGTTTGGTTTTGATTCCCCTGAGGAAGTGAAGAGCCAGGTAAACGATGCGGCCGTTGGCCTCTATGCCGATCCTTTACGCCAAAATGAAATCGCGCGCATGATTTTTGATACCGAGGGACCCGTTCGCGTAGAGAATATTTACAGGCGGAAAGATGGAAACGTCTTCACGGGTAATCTTCATGCGCGGGCGGTGCGGGACAGAGAAAAGAAGCTTTTGTACGTAGAAGGTTTTGTAGAGGATATTACTGAACGGAAGCGTGCGGAGGCAGAAAAGGCGATGCTGGAAACCCAGCTTCTCCAAGCTCAGAAACTGGAAGCCATCGGGACTCTTGCAGGCGGAATAGCCCATGATTTCAATAACATTCTGGTCCCTATAATCGGCTATACGGAGTTGGCTCTCAGTGACATGCCGCACCTCAATCCAATGAGGCATGGACTGGAACGAATACTGAGTGCAGCAACCAGAGCAAGAGATCTCGTCAAACAGATTCTGGCATTCGGCCGAGCAAGTAAAGAGCAGCAGCAAATACCGGTAGAGATTAGTTCGATAGTCAAAGAAGCTTTGAAGTTATTGAGTGCTTCGCTGCCAAGTTCGATCGAAATCAGGCAGGACATTGAAAAAGGTGTGGCGTTGGCCGATCCAACTCATATACACCAAATATTGCTGAACCTTTGCACGAACGCTGCCCATGCAATGGGAGACAAGGGCATTCTGGAAGTCAGCCTGTCCCGTGTCGATTTGAAAAAAAGTGATTTGGCCGAACAGTCAATTGTTGCTCTCAGGCCTGGACAATACCTGAAATTGTCCGTTTCAGATACGGGCTGCGGGATGGATGCCCGCACCCTGGAGCGTATATTCGACCCCTATTTCACCACCAAGGAAGTAGGGAAAGGAAGCGGGCTCGGACTGGCTGTTGTACATGGGATAGTCAAACGCCAAGGGGGGGCTGTCACCGTCCAGAGCGAACCGGGGAAAGGCACTTTATTTTGCATTTTCATTCCGGCAATTGAAGCAATCGTCGATCCAATCGTTGAGACCGGACAGGAGCTGCCGACCGGCACAGAGAGGATTTTGCTCGTCGATGATGAACAGAGCGTTATTGAAATGGAAATCGCAATTTTCGAACGGCTGGGCTATGACGTTACCCCGGAGACAGACAGTCTGCGTGCCCTCGAGATCTTTGGCTCCAGGCCCGGCGAGTTCGACCTGATCATTACAGATTACACGATGCCGAACTTTACCGGGATAGATCTTTCCAAAGAAATTCGCCGGATTCAGCCTGATATACCAATTATCCTCTGTACAGGATTCAGCGAGAAGGTCACGGAGAAAGGCGCCATGGACCTTGGTGTGGAATTGGCGATAAAGCCGTTCGGCATGAAACAAATAGCCGAGTTGGTTCGAAAGGTTCTCCGGGCCGACAATGACAATTTAGCACGTAAAGCTTAAATGAGATCATCGTTTTTTATTCACTTGATAAAATCAAATGGATAGAGCGGAACGGAGTAGAAGCGTTAAGCCGCAATACCACCTTCAAACCACTGAGAAAAACAGGCGTCATTATTCGGATTTATGAAGCGTTTCGATCTGCTCTAAAATCAATAGATTCACCGATTCAGAGTGACGCAGAGATTATTTCTCATTCAAGAAAAGGGGAAATCGATGGCAGGATCGCTTATAGTCAAGAAATCCGATGGAATTGCATCTGTGTTGCTAAACCGCCCAGAGGCATTCAACGCATTCAACATGGAACTGGTGGAATCCCTTGCAGCCAATGCCATTACTCTTGCAGCAGACGAGAGCGTGCGCGGAATCATCATCTCGGGGGAGGGGAAAGCGTTCTGCGCAGGTGGTGACCTCAAATGGGCTCTTGGGTTCCCTCATGGTCCTTCTGCCGCATTTCATGAGTTGGCCGCCAGATTTCATCAGGCCATTCTGGAGATTCGCCGTATGCCTAAGCCTGTCATAGCTGCTGTGAACGGGATAGCGGCGGGAGCAGGTTTCTCCATGGCGTTGGCTTGCGACTTTCGAGTCATGGCCAAGTCTGCCGCATTGCGGCAGGCCTACACTTCCAGCGGACTCTGCATTGATGGTGGGGGGTCCTTCACTCTCCCCAGGTTGGTCGGGTTAGCCAGAGCTATGGAGATCATGGCTTTCGACAGGCCCATCTCTTCAGAGCAGGCTCTTTCCTGGGGATTGGCAACCAAAGTAGTGGAGGATGGGAATGCTCTTGAGGAGGCAACCCGTATGGCTCTTGAGCTTGCAGAATGCTCGTTGAATTCCTTCGGATGGTCAAAAAAGCTGCTCACCGATTCCTTCGACAGCTCTTTCGAGACTCATTTAGAGCGGGAACGCAGAGCCATTGCCAGTTGTGGTGCTCATCCTGAAGGCATTGAAGGAATGAGAGCGTTTTCAGAAAAACGCAAACCTTTATTCAACCCGAGGAAATCCTCGTAGAAGCTATGAAGGAGAAACTCTCGAAAAGCGATTTCTTATCACCTAAAGGAGACTAAGCGTTATGAACGAAACCATTAAAACTCTTATGGAAAGAAGAAGCATTCGTAAATTCAAGCCGGCGCAAATCAAGGAAGAGGAATTGAGCACCATTCTTGATGCCGGAATGTACGCACCCAGCGGTGCAAACCAGCAATCAGCCCTTTTTATTGTTATTCAGGATAAGGAAACGTTAAAAAGGCTATCAGCCATGAATGCAGCCGTGCTGGGAAAGGATATCGATCCTTATTACGGTGCACCGACGCTCATACTTGTTTTTGCTGACAAGAGCAAGGTCACTCCGATCGAGGATGCGAGTCTTGCACTTGGCAATATGTTCAATGCGGCAGCATCTCTGGGCATCGGGTCCTGCTGGGTTCACCGCGCAAGGCAGATGTTTGAAACCCAAGAAGGCAAGGATTTATTGAAGAAATGGGGTGTCACCGGAGATTATATCGGCGTGGGTTCCTGCATTTTAGGATACGCCGACTGCGAGCATCCAAAAGCAGCCCCCAGAAAGGACAATTTCGTGATCCGGGTCTGATTCGCGAGTTTTTAGATTTAACAACTTATGAAAGCTTACTCTTGGCGATATATCAGGTCTAAGATTAGAACTCTTGATTCTGAATCATTTTCGTCTTTCACACTTTGGATGTAACATAAACCATCGGGCTTAATCTCCTATTTGCATCTGATATCAAGATGCGTTCAAAATAATCTTCGTCCTGAGGTATCGAAGGGCCAACTCCCCGTCTATGCTTCGATACCTCAGCACGAACGGGGTGAACTCATTATCTTCTTGAACGCAAGTTGGTATGAAATAGATGCTTAAACGAAGCAAAAGAGTTGTTTCCTTAGAAATGCAAGAGAGGACAATTCTTTCAGGTGGGTTTTGTAACGTTTGCGTCTACTGTGACCTATCAGGTAAATACGCATCCACCTGGAAAAGCCTCAACGAGCCATTCGTAGACTTGGATAATTCATTCTTACCCTTTGGTGCTGATCGATAGAGAACATATGCCTATAACACTGGTTGGATCTCAAAGTATTTACTATGACGATTGCGGTTCAGGTCATCCGGTCCTGCTCATTACCGGGCTGGGCACTTCCCGGCTTATGTGGTGGAAGCAGACTGAAATCATCTCCCGAAAGTATCGCCTGATCAACATGGACAATCGCGACGCGGGCGATAGCGCACCTGGCACAGGGCCATACACCATCGCCGACATGGCTGACGATGCGGCAGGGTTGATCCGAAATCTCGAGTGCGGCCCAGCACACGTGATAGGCTGGTCGATGGGTGGTTTCATCGCCCTGGAGCTAAGCCTGCGACATCCCGGGTTGGTCGACAAATTGATTCTGGTCGCGACGTCGGCCGGCGGGCCGGCATATATACCGCCTGCGCACGAAGTCGGCGTCTTGCTCTTGCCCCATGAGAAGGAAAATCTTGAAACAGTGATACGCCGTGTCTATCCAAGTATTGCGGCGCCGGGCTACATGAATTCCCACCCCGAAGACCTGGATAGGGTGGTGCGACATTTCAAATCCAAACCGATGACGCTTTCTTCCTACCAGCGGCAACTCGGCGCAACAATGACGTGGCCCGGTATGGCCGACCGCATGAGCAGAATCTCCATGCCAACACTCGTCGTTCACGGGGCCGTTGATCCACTCGTCCCCTATGGTAACGGCCTATATCTGAGTACCATAATCAGAGGCGCAAAACTGCTTACCTATACTAACGTCGGGCACCTACCCCCTATCGAAGCATCAGAGCGATTCAATCAGGACGCCATAGAGTTCTTAGGTTAGCTGCCGGGAAGAGTTTACGCTACGTGCAGCTCACGGATGTCTGGGCGCAAAATGCGCTTCAGCAACCGTTGGTGACCAGGTCTAGGAGTTATTAAGGATTAAAGATTCCAGCAATCCCTGCCGAATAGGTATGTGGATAATGAAGTGAAGTTAAATTACCTTTCAATCTGAAATGTGAAACGTTAGGACCTTTACCCGGCTGTTCCCTTGCCCGCTTCACCTCTTCACTCTAATACCCGTCAATCAAAGAACTTGAATAACAGACCTCGTAACTAGATCCCGCATTTAGCAAAGGAGAAATCACCTTCAAAGCCGGTGGTACGTCCTGAAACTGCCGAGACCGGTCCCTTTTCCCTATCACTTGCATGTTCGATAGGGAAATTGTATGGTTTAGCTTCCTGCCTGCCGTACCGGCGACTGATGACGACGCATTGCAGTTGGAGTCATGACAAGGAGGTTATCAGCTATGCTGCCACAATGGATGTTAATCCTTTCTGTCTTTGGTTTTCTTATCCTGGTGATATGGATCGGACGTCTTACAAGCAAGTGGATCGAGTCATCGTCGGACTTTTTTGTTACCGGACGGGAAATCAGTTTGCTCATCAACGCCTGCGCTATAGGAGGTATTGGCCTGTCGGCCTCGGTGGTCGCAGCGATGCCCATGTTCAGCATTACTCTGGGGTTCTGGCCGTCATTTTTGTTTTATGGCTCCATGTGGGCGGTAGCAGTTATAATCTACGGTCTCACCATCGGCGGCTTTATCCGCCGTACAGGGGCCTATACCATATCCGAGTGGCTGGGCATGCGGCTCTCGACAAAAACCCGGGTTATCTGTGCTACGTGTCAACTGCTGGGAACAATCAGCGTTATGGCTGCCAATATCGCCGGAATTTCGGCAGTACTGGTTCCTATCACCGGCTATCCATATGTTCTCAACGTTTTAGCGATCACCGGGACTTTTCTATTGTATACTTTCCTAGGCGGGATGTGGGCGGTAACTATCGTCGACGTTGCTCACATTATCATCGGGATGCCGGCATATTACATTGTAATAAGCCTGCTCCTCGCCAAGACTAATTTGCTGGCAAACTTGCCGGGAGCGGACTGGCGCCTGTATTCGCTGACCGGTCATATGCCGCTGTTTCGCTTGACCTTCCCAAGCATGATCACTATGGGGATCACCTGGCTGGTATTCGTATTTGGCAGTCAGTATTACTGGATACGTCTCACATCGGCTCGCAGCGAGCGTGCGGCCATTGGCGGAGCTGTATGGGGCGGCATTGGCGCCATCATCTTTATCATGGGACCGTTGGCTCTGCTCGGTCTGCTCGCACTTGATCTTGTTCCGGGTCAATGGGCCCCGGCACAAGCCTGGGGCCAGTTGGTAGGCCATTCTTTGTCTTCGGTTATGGGAGTATGGATGATCGTCGCGGTCTTGGGAGCCAGCATGTCTACCGCATCGACTGCCCTCATGGGAACCAGTTCCACCGCGATGCGCGATTTCTACCAGCGGTTTTTTCGGCCAAGGGCTACCCCGCAGGAACTCGTCAATCCCAGCCGCGTGGCAGTGCTGATAGCCGGAGTATTTACCGCCCTGCTGGCGATCTTTTATCCGGGCGGCGCAGCCTGGCTGCTGGCTGTAGCTGCAGCGTGGTTCGGTCCGCCTGCTGTTATCCTGGTTTTGACTATCTACTGGCCGCGCATTACTCCTACGGGAAGTTTCACCGGCATTGTCACCGGTCTGATTGCCACCGTTGCCTGGCAACTGGGTCCCTATTGGCAGACCACCATGCACATGATTTGGGTGGCTATCTGCGTTACGCTGGTAGTTACTGTCATAGTCAGCTTGCTGACTCAATCCGAACGAGGAAAGAAAAGTTTAACCACTGAACTCGACGAGTATCATACGCAATTAATGTCTCTCCTTCGACAGGGCAGGACGACACTGGGGGCGGTCGTCGATGGCATGAAGGTGGACGGCGAACGCATATATCATTATTTGCAGTATCTCATGGATATGGGATATGTCAAAAAAGAAGGAGAGACCAGTCTATCGCAGGTCACTTTTTCCCTGACATCAAAGGGAAATGATATGCTTCCCCCCCTGTCAACTGAAGAGCAGCTCTCCGCCAAGTTCGCGCTTACACCGGCCGATGCCGCAATTCTGAAATATATCGCAACGACCAATAATTTTGATGCGGCGAGTTTGTCTGAGGCTTCGGGAGTTGCCCGGTCAAATATCAACCAGAATATTATCCACCTGGTGACCCATGGGTATTTGTTGGAAAGTGGACTGTGGCGAAGGACAGTCAAAGTGTCACCCCAAGGCCGAGAAATAGTCGACAAACTGTAAATATGAGCCCTGAGCAAGGAGTGAAGCCAATGGAATTCATAGACTTAAGCGTCTCCATTGAACACAATACCCCATCTGATCCTCCTTCGATGCCGACGGAAATTGACTATTGGGATCATGTCAAAGGTGCGCAACACATGAAAGGGTTCTTTCCCGGAATCAGCGATGCTGATCTTCCCAAAGGCCTTGGCTGGTCTTTGGAGTATGTGAAGCTCACGACCCACAGTGGAACTCATTTAGACGCCCCATGGCATTTCCATCCGACGATGAACAACGGGGAACCGGCCCGTACTATCGATCAGGTGCCCTTGGAATGGTGCCTGTCCGATGGAGTCAGCATTCATTTCGACGATAAGCCGAATGGTTATAAAGTAACCGCCAAGGACATGGAGCAGGCTTTTGAAAAAATAGGATATCGGCTGAAGCCTTTGGATATTGTGCTGATTTGCTCGGGAGCCGCCAGCTATTGGGGAACTGCCGAGTACCTTATTCACGGTTGCGGCATTGGCCGGGAGGCTACTCTCTGGTTGCTGGACAGGGGCGTAAAAATTGTGGGAACCGATGCCTGGAGCTGGGACCGGCCACTTTCTCTGATCGCTGAAGAATACTCTAAAACCAAGGATTCATCCCTTATCTGGGAGGGTCATTTTGCCGGTATCGAGAAGGAATATTATCACATGGAAAAAATGACCAACATTGACAAGCTCCCGCCCTATGGATTTAAAGTGGCATGCTTTCCAATTAAGATCAAAGCGGCAAGTGCGGGTTGGGTAAGGCCCATTGCCATGATTCCCTGAAACCGTGTTCAAGTTTGAAAAGTTATGAGCGGGTCAAAACCAATCCGCGCTAAAGTTCAGATTCGATCAGACAGGCTCCAGGCGGGCCTGGAAAAATCGCAGGTATTTGGGTTCAAAAACAAGCTTGAGCCCTTTTGCCCTGTCCCGGTTCCACAAGACTTCCTCGATTGCTTCTGCGGTAACGTCCATGTGGGCCTGCGTATAGACCCGGCGTGGAATGGTGACTCGTACAAGTTCGAGCCTGGGGTAGCGGTGCTTCCCGGTCTCCGGGTCCCGGCCGGCCGAAAGGATGCCTCTTTCCATCGTTCGCACCCCGGCTTCGAGATAGATCTCGGCCGCCAGGGTTTGGGCGGGAAACTGGTCCTGCGGAATATGTGGATAAAAGCGCTTTGCATCCAGGAAAACGGCATGCCCGCCAATCGGGAGCACAATCGGCACATCCCAGTCGAGCAGCTTTTTACCCAGATACTCCACCTGCCCGACACGCGCCCGGATGTGATCGTCATCAACCGATTCTTCGATGCCGCGCGCCATTGCTTCCATATCCCGCCCGGCAAGCCCGCCGTAGGTATGTAGCCCTTCGTAGACCACGACGAGATTTCGAGCGTCCTCGAACTTATCCCAGTCGTTCAGAGCAAGCCAGCCGCCGATGTTCACAAGAGAGTCCTTTTTTGCGCTCATCCACGATCCCTGGGTATATGAGCAGAACTCCAATAGGATCTCGGCGACTTTCCTGTTCCGATACCCTTCCTCTCTTTGCTGGATAAAGTATGCGTTTTCGATTGCCCTGGTCGCATCCAGCAGGACTGGAATGCCGTATCCGTCGCAAAGGGTGCGCAACTCGCGCACGTTTTGCATCGATACGGGCTGCCCCCCGGCCATATTAACGGTTGCGGCGAGACTCACGTAGGGAATTCTGTCGCTGCCGACTTTCTTTATGAGGTCATCGAGTTTGCCCAGATCAACGTTACCCTTAAAAGGGTGCTCGTTTTCAGGATCGTGCGCTTCGTCTACGATCACATCCGCGAAAGTTCCCCCCGCAAGCTCCTGGTGAACCCTC
>Ga0326727_10016693_pt1 | contig 15426 bp, 18 predicted proteins | sample MB2enrmetagenome_FD_207643 | JGI IMG/M metagenome (GOLD analysis project Ga0326727, IMG submission 207643) | Lab enriched peat soil microbial communities from McLean, Ithaca, NY, United States - MB29MY | ecosystem: Environmental > Terrestrial > Soil > Wetlands > Peat | place: USA: New York... | reverse complement strand
TTGCGCTTGAGCCGCCGCGCCCGCGCCGCGAGCTGGGCGATCGACACGCCGCCGGTCTGGTCGATGAAGAACGGGATCGACTGCATCTCGCGCATCGCGTCGACGACGTGCTGGAAGTCGCTCTCGCTGATGTCGCCGCGGCGGATCTTGTGCGAGGCGACGCCCGACTGCTCGGCGATGATGCGGGTCGCCAGTTGCTCGGCCGACATTTCCAGCGAGAAGAAGCCGACGATGCCGCCGTCGACCGTCGCGGTCGCGCCGTCGGCGCGCGTCTCGCCGCGATAGGCCTTGGCGATGTTGAAGGCGATGTTGGTGGCGAGCGCGGTCTTGCCCATGCCCGGCCGGCCGGCGAGGATCACGAGGTCGGAGGGCTGCAGGCCGCCCATCAGTCGGTCGAGGTCGGTGAGGCCGGTGGCGAGGCCGGAGAGGCGGCCGTCGCGGCGATAGGCGTTGGCCGCCATGTCGACGGCGACCTTCAGCGCGTCGGAGAAGCGCTGGAAGCCGCCGTCGTAGCGCCCGCCCTCGGCGATGGCGTAGAGGCGGCGCTCCGCCTCCTCGATCTGCTCGCCCGGGCTCGCGTCGACCGGCGCGTCGTAGGCGACGTTGACCACGTCCTCGCCGATGCGGATCAGCTCGCGCCTGAGCGCGAGATCGTGGATCGCCCGCCCGTAGTCGACGGCGTTGATGATGGTGGTCGCGTCGGCGGCGAGCCGCGCCAGGTATTGCGGCACGCTGACGCCGCCGAGGTCGTGCTCGCCGAGAAAGGTCTTCAAGGTGATCGGCGAGGCGAGCTTGCCGGCGCGGATCAACGATGCCGCGATCTCATAGATGCGGCGATGGATTTCTTCCGCGAAATGCTCGGGCTTGAGGAAGTCCGAGACGCGATCGAACGCGTCGTTGTTGACGAGGATGGCGCCGAGCAGCGCCTGCTCGGCCTCAATATTGACAGGCGGCGTGCGGTAGAGGGGCTCGGAAGCGGCGGCCGCGCCGCCGCGTCGACCGGCAAACGGTTCAATATTCGCCATGGCGGATTCAAATTCTTGTTCTTGTCGGAAAAGCGGGGCTACGAAACGCGACTCGATCGCGCCAGCATAGCTCGGCGCGTCGGCGAAAATGCGGAAGCGTTCTGCCACGCTTCGCCCTGCGAGGCGAGGGACGGCGGCGCGCCGAGGCGGGTTGTCCCCGCAATCCCTCGTCGGACAAATTCACGCGCCTCGCCGCGCGCGCGAAGCTTGACATCGCCGAGCGGCCGGAGCAGCGGGCCCGCTCACATCACGCGCAGCCCGATATGCGCCGCCAGCGCGTCGAAATCGCGGTCGTCGTGCAGCAGGACGTGGCCCCGCTCGACGCAGAACGTCGCGATGATGAGGTCGATCGTCTTGCGCACAGTGAGGCCGCGCGCGCGCAACGCGCGATAACGCGCGGCGGCGCGCACGGCGAGCGCGTCGTCGAGCATGGGCGCGACGACGAACGCCCGCATCGCGCCTTCGATGCGGGCGGCGTGGGCGTCGCTGCGCGCGCCTTGCAGCACTTCGAGCAGGACGAGGTCGCCGACCAGGATCGCGTCGGGATCGTCGATGGCGCGCAGCTTAGCCGTCGCCTCGGTAGCCTCGCCGCGCAGATTGGCGATCCACACCGAGCTGTCGACGACGATCATCGGCGCGCGCGTCTTGGCGCGTCTCGGCGCATCGCGTCGAGGTCGCCTTCCCAGCCGAGGCCGGCCATGTCGACGATGGCGCGCCGGCGCGCCTCCTGGCGCACGAGACGGCGCAGCGCCTCCTCCACCGTCGCCTTCTTGGTCGGGAGGCCCGCGGCGGCCATGGCGCTCGCCATCAGCCGACCGTCGATTTCGATGTTGGTGCGCATCGCGCCGATCCGATGTGTATCTCTGGCGCAATCTATACACATTCGCGGCGCGTCGCGCAATGCGTCAGCGTTCGACGGGCGGCGTCACTTGGGCTCGCGCAACCATTCGCAGACGAAGCCGCCGCCGGCGGCGCGCTTGAGCAATTGCGCAAGCCACGGCATGAGGACGCGCGCCTCGTCGATCAGGCCGAAGGGCGGGTTGACGATGATGAGCCCGGCGCGGCGCAGCGGCGTCGGCGAATGCGCGCCGGGCGGGATCGCGCCGACGTCGAGCTCGAGGCTCAGCATCGCCGGCGCCTCGAGCGCGGCGAGCGCGTTGCGGAAGCGCGCGTCGTCGGCCGCCGACTTGATCGGCCGCCACAGCGCGTAGACGCCGCGCGGCCACTTATGAAGCGCGCGCGTCAGCGCCGCCTCGACGCGCGCGCTTTCGTCCGGCTCTTCGTAGGGCGGGTCGATGAGCACGACGCCGCGCCGCTCCTTGGGCGGCACATAGGCGTTGAGCGCGACATAGCCGTCGGCGCCGACGATCGACAGCCGGCCGTCGCGCCCCAGCGCGGCGATCAGCGCCGCGCGCTCCTCGGGATTGGCTTCGCTGAGCGCGATGCGGTCCTGCGGCCGCATCAGCGCCTGGGCGAGCGCCGGCGAACCAGGGTAGGAGGCGGGCCGTCCCTCCTCGTCGTAGGGGCCGATCGCCTCAAGATAGGGCGCGAGGAGCGCGGCGACCGGCGCCGGCGGGCGCGCCTTGACGAGCCGCGCCACGCCGTCGCGCCATTCCGGCGAGCGCCGCGCCGCCTCGCCGGCCAGATCGTAGCGGCCGGCGCCGGCGTGGGTGTCGATGAAGCGGAACGGCGTCTCCTTGCGCCTAAGATAGACGAGGATGCGCGCGAGGATTGCGTGCTTGAACACGTCGGCGAAATTGCCGGCGTGGAACCCGTGGCGATAGTTCATCGCGCCGCGCCCGCCGCGGCGCGCCTAGCGGAGCGGCGCGACGGCGATCGACGCGGCATGGCAGGTGTGGCCGGCGACCTTCGGGCAACTGACGAAGGCCTGGAGATCCTTGCTGACGCAGAAGCGCGCTTCGATCAGCTCGCCGTCGCGGCAGGCGATCGCCATGTCCTCGGCGCGCAGGTCGGGGTTGGCGGCGAGGAAGGCGCGCTCGATCTCGTCGGGCGCCATCGTCAGCCGTTCGTGCGGCGTCTTCAGCGCCGCGGGGACGACGATCCGATCGCGCGACGTCTTCGCCGCGGCGAAATAGGCGGCCGGGTCGAGGCCGGTGCAGGTTCCGTGTCGGCGGTACTCGAAGCGGGCGAGGCCCTCGTCGGGATAGACGCCGTCGGTCAGGCGCAGCGCTTCGGCGGGAATCGCGACGTCTGCCTGGCAATCCTGGGGGTTGCGGCTACGCGAGCGGTTCGGCCACAGGCCGTGCACGACGAAGCCGTTTCCCGCGCCCGTCGCGCATTGCCGCGGCGATTTGTCGGCGCCGCCGGTGTCGCAGAACCCCGGCGACCACGACAGGGCGAGCACGTAATAGTCGAAATCACCCGGCGCGTCCTGGCCCTGCTCGGCCGCAGAGAGCGGCGGCGCGAAGGTCAGCGCGCTGAGGACGACGGCGGCGGCGAGGAGGCGGACGCGCATGGGCGGCTCCCGCGTGGGAAAGGCGCGCTTTCAGTAGCGCGCCCGCAAGACGTCGAGGACGAGACGGCGCTCGACGAACGGACGCAGCGCGCTGCAGCCCGGCGCGTAAGCGAGATTGCGGTCGAAGCCGACGACGCACCATTCCACGCCGTAGCCCCAGCCGATCGGACCGAGGCTCTCCTCGATCTGGTAGACGACGAGACGGTCGCCGACGCTGTCGATCTCGGCGCGCGCGGCGCAATAGCGGCGGGGGATGTAGCCGAGGCCGTTGGCGCGCAGGCCGAGCTCCTTGAAGCGGTCAAAACCGCTGATGTGCGCCGACGAGTTCCAGAACCAGTATTCCTTCCAGCCGAAGCCGCCGGTGATCTGCCCCAGCACGCCGGCGTCGTCGCACTCCGGCAAGACGCCGGAATAGGCGGAATAGCGCTGCTCGGCGGGCACGATGATTCCGGCGGCGTGGGCGCTGGCGGCGAAAGCGAAGCCGAGCAAGGCCGCCAGACAGACGAGCAGGCGTTTCATGGCCGAATTCCTCGCAAGCGCGCGATAACGCGTTGGCAGCATGAGACGCGCGCCGACAGGGGTCAAGGGCCGCGGCGACAAATCGCCGAGGCGTCGCGCTGCGGCCACGCGTCGCGGCCGCGCCCGCTTTAGTTCAATCGGTCCTTCAGCGCGGCGATCTCGCGCGCGGTGAGCTCGGCGCCGAGCGCGCCCTTCGTCTCGTGGCGCAGCACCAGCTCGGCGGCCTTGGCGGCCTGGTCGGCGGCCGCGGCGCGCACTTCGTCGGCGGCCTGCGACTCGGCGAGGGCGATCCTCGCCTCGGCCTGCTTGGTGCGGCGGGCGACCAGCTCCTCCATGCGTTCGGCGGTGTCCTCGGCCATCTTCTCCGCCTGGGCGCGCGCGTCGGCGAGCAGCTGCTGGGCGGCCGCCTCGGATTCCTTCGCCTTCGCTTCGAAGCTGTCGAGCAGCGCCGTCGCCTCGGCGCGCAGCTTGGCCGCCTGGGCGAGCTCGTCGGCGATCGCTTGGCCGCGGGCGTCGAGCGCGCTCAGCACGTAGCGATGCGCGCCGAGATAGCCGAGCAGGCAGACGAAGGCGATGAAGCCGATGAGGACGAAGAATTCGGCGCCGAATTCCATCACGAGGCTCCCGCTATTCCGCCTTCGTCGAATCGACCGCCGCGGCGATCTGTTCCGCCTTGGCGGGGCGGCCGGTCAGCCGTTCGACGATCGCCGCCGCCGCCTCGCGGGCGATGGCGTCGACGTTCGACATCGCCTGCGCGCGCGTCGCGGCGATCCGCTGCTCCGCCGCGGCGAGCTTCGCCGCCAGCTCGGCCTCGAGCGCCTTGCGCTTGGCCTCCGCCTCGGCCGCCAGCGCCTCGCGCGCCTCTTGGGCGCGGCGCAGCGCCTTCCTGCGTCCGTCGACGAGCGACTTCTCGTGCGCGGCGGCGGCCGCCGCCGCCTTCTGTTGCATCGCCGTGGCGTCGTCGAGGTCCTTGGCGATGCGCGCCTTGCGCTCGGCGATGGCCGCGCCGACCTTCGGCAGCGCCTTCCTCGCCATGAACCAGTAAAGCGCGCCGAAGGCGAGCGCCAACCACAGGAGCTGCGAGGGGAAGGTCGCGCTGTCAAACGGCGGGAAATTCGTCTGTCCGCCGGCCTCGTGGCCGACTTCCGTCTGGGTCGCTGGAAGGGCCGGCGTTTGCGCGGGCTGGGCCATCGCTTTTCCAGTGTCCTATGACGGGAAGGCGCCGGACGGCGCCTTCGCGCGATCCGTTGAGGAGGTCGCGCCTCAGACGGCGAACAGCAACAGGAGCGCGATCAGCAGCGCGAAAATGCCGAGCGCTTCGGTCACCGCGAAGCCGAAGATCAGACGGCCGAACTGGCCGTCGGCCGCCATGGGGTTGCGCAAGGCGCCGTTGAGAAACTGCGCGAACAGCGTGCCCACGCCGATGGCGGCGAAGCCGATTCCCATCGCGGCGAGGCCGGCGCCGATATACTTGGCGGCCTGGGCTAGATTGGCGTCCATTGGCTAAAGTCCTGCTTTTCTCGACTGTTGGCGTTGGGGTGAGAGGGGTCAGTGACCACCGGGATGAAGCGCGTCGTTGAGATACATGCAGGTCAGCATGGCGAAAACATAGGCCTGCAGGGCCGCGACCAGCAATTCGAGCGCGTAGATGCCGATCGTCATCGCGAAGGGCAGGACCGCGAGCGCCTTGAGGCCCACGCCGGCGCCGAGCAGCATGACCACGAAGGCGCCGAACACGTAGAGCGTGATGTGCCCGGCGAACATGTTGGCGAACAGTCGCACGGAGTGGCTCAAGGGGCGCGTCAGGAACGAAATGACCTCGATCGCCACGACCAGCGGCAGCAGGTAGATCGGCACGTCCGAGGGCACGAAAAGCTTGAAGAAATGCAGGCCGTGCTCCTTCACGCCGACGATCACGACGGTGAAGAACACCAGCAGCGCCAGCGCGGCGGTGACGACGATCTGGCTGGTGACGGTGAAGGAATAGGGGATCAGCCCGACTAGGTTGCAGATCAGGATGAACATGAACAGGCTGAACACCAGCGGGAAGAAGCGCATGCCCTCGTCGCCGGCGGCCGAGCGCACCATGCCGCCGACGAACTCGTAGGCCATCTCGGCGAGCGCCTGCAGACGGCCGGGCACCTCGCCGCCGCGCGCCGCCGCCGTCATGAGCGCGCAAACGACGCCCACCGCGATCAGCATGTAGAGGGAGGAATTGGTCAGGGAGAAATCGTGGCCGGCGATGTGAATAGGCACGATCGGCGACAGAGAGAATTGCTCGATCGGATTGATCGTCGCGCCCGCTTCGCTCGCCACGTCTTGACCTCTTCGTCCGCGACCCGCATGGAGAGTCCCCTCGGCCCGCGGGGACCGAGCGCCGCCCGTCTTTATCCGGCGCTTGGCCGCCGCACAAGCGCGATTTGTGGTCAGCCGGTCGGCGGCTTGGGAGTCGTCGCGCGGATGAGGCCGAGGGCCCCCGAAACCGCCCCGAGAAGCAAGAAAACGATGAGGAACAGCGGCCTCGTGGCGAACAGACGATCAAGCCCCCAGCCGATGGCGGCGCCGACCACGATCGCGGCGGCGAACTGGCCCGCCGCGCCGTAGGCCTGCGTCATCGACGAGGGCGGCGCGGTGCGCGCGCCTTCCGCGCTTTCCACACACTCGCGCTGCGCTTCGAGCGCGCCGGCGAGCTTGTCGAGCCGCGCCCGCAGCGCCGCTTGCTCCTTCTCTTCCGCCTCGTCGTTCTCGTCCATGCGCTCGCCCCGCAAGCGGCCTTGGCGCGCCGTCAGTCCTCGGCGAATGCAGTCGCGAAGTCAATTCCGGCGCGAGGCGATCGATCGAGACTCGCGGGAAGGAGTCGGCGTCGAGCCCGTCTCAACGCACCCGATTCCGCGGCGCCGCTTGACCGCCGTCGGCCGCTCGGGCAAGGCAGGCGCCGATTTTCATTGCGACGCTTAGGTCCATGACCGATTCCGCTTCCTCCTCCCGCGTCCGCGCCGCTCTGCCGCGCGGTCTGATCGACCGCGCCGCCGCCGAAATCGCCGCCGCCGAGGCGATGACGGCGAAGATCCGCGCCGTCTACGAGCGCTACGGCTTCGAGGCGGCGGAGACGCCGTTCATCGAGTTCACCGAGGCGCTGGGCAAGTTCCTGCCCGACCAGGACCGCCCCAACGAAGGGGTGTTCTCGTTCCAGGACGACGACGCGCAATGGCTGAGCCTGCGCTACGACCTCACCGCGCCGCTCGCCCGCTACGTCGCCGAGAACTACGAGCGGCTGCCCAAGCCCTACCGCAGCTATCGCGCCGGCTGGGTGTTCCGCAACGAGAAGCCGGGGCCGGGCCGCTACCGCCAGTTCATGCAGATCGACGCCGACACCGTCGGCGCCGCCTCGCCCGCGGCCGACGCGGAGATCTGCATGATGGCCGCCGACTGCCTGGAGGAGCTGGGGATCAAGCGCGGCGACTACGTGATCAAGGTCAACAACCGCAAGGTGCTCGACGGCCTGATGGAGGCGATCGGCCTCGGCGGCGCGGACAACGCCGGGCGGCGGCTGACCGTGCTGCGCGCGATCGACAAGCTCGATCGGCTGGGGCAGGACGGGGTGCGCGCGCTGCTCGGCGCCGGCCGCAAGGACGAGAGCGGCGACGTCACCAAGGGCGCGGGGCTATCCGAAGCTCAAGTGATCGCTTTGCTCTCCATGTTGGAGCGAAAGGGGCCGTTCATTCTCGCTTGCAACTACACCGGTCCTGATATCGGCGAAGAATATCACGTGCCTCACGCTACCTTGGGCGACAGCGTCTATTCAAATTATGAGTTATTGGTCCAGTTAAGGGATATGATCGGAAATAGCCGCGTCGGAGCGGAAGGCTGTGATGAACTTGAAGAGTTAAATCGACTCGCAAGTGCCGCAAAGTACCTCTCGAAGCGAATTAGAATCGACCCTTCGGTCGTTCGCGGCCTCGAATACTACACCGGCCCGGTGTTCGAGGCGGAGCTCACCTTCGAGGTCAAGGGCGACGACGGCCAGCCGATCCGCTTCGGCTCGGTCGGCGGCGGCGGGCGCTACGACGGGCTCATCGCGCGCTTCCGCGGCGAGGCCGTTCCGGCGACCGGCTTTTCGATCGGAATCTCCCGCCTGCTCGCGGCGCTGCGCGCGATCGACAGTCCGATCGTCGCCGAATCGGCCAAGCCCGGCCCGGTGGTGGTCGCCGTGCTCGACCGCGACCACATCGCCGACTACCAGCGTCTGGTCGCGACCCTGCGCGGCGCGGGCATCGCCGCGGAAATGTATCTGGGCGACGACCGCCTCAACGCCCAGCTCAAATACGCCGACCGGCGCGGCAGCCTGTGCGCGGTGATCCAGGGCTCCAACGAACGCGGCGCGGCGGGCGGGCCGCAGGTGACGATTCGCGATCTTCGCCTCGGCGCCGAGCTCGCCAAGGCGAGCAAGGACCGCGCCGACTATCTCGAATTGCGCCAGCGCGCGCAGTTCGCCGCGCCCGAGGCCGAGCTGGTCGACAAGGTGCGCGAGGTGCTGGCGCGGGGGCGCGGCTAAGCGTCGCGGCGGCGCCGTTGAAACACGGCGCCGCGCAAGCGTATGAAGCGCCGTGCAATAATAGAAGCCGGCGCTAATCGCCGGCGGCGCCGACGGCGAGAGGACGATGGACGTGGTCGCGGTTCGCAAACGGACGGACGCGGCGGGCAAGGACGGCGGCGGCATGCCGCGCCATCCCGCGCTGGCCGCGGCGCGCGTGCAGGCGAGGCGCTTCGGCGCGGCGCGGCGGCGGCGCGCCGCCACGATGCTCGAGGACATGACCGAGCTGATCGCCGATCTCATCGACTGCAACGGCGAGGCGCGCGCCACCGACATCGCCGAGCGCCTCGGCGTCTCCAATCCCACCGCGAGCAAGACCATCGCCCGGCTGAAGCGCGAGGGCCTGGCGGTGGCGCGGCCGTATCGCGGCGTGTTCTTGACCGAGGCCGGTCGCGCGATGGCGGAGAACGTGCGCCGTCGCCATCGCTTGGTGGTCGAGCTGTTGCTCGCGGTCGGCGCGCCGCAGGAGGCGGCGGAGGCCGACGCCGAGGGCGTCGAGCACTATGTCTCGCCGGCGACGCTGGAAGCCTTCGAGGCGTTTCTCAAGGCGCGCGGCTAGCGCCGCAAATCTAACGCCTGGCGTCCGCCCAGGGCGGCCCCCGGCGGAGGGATACTGATCGGACGCGTTTGACACCCCGACGCAGGCCGCCAGACGGGCTCTTGCCCGGCGCTTGGAATTGCCGAAAACCCCCGCGCGCGTGTACGATCGCGCCCCAAACGGCAGTCATCCTGCGAATGCCGATCGAATCGAATCTGCCGCAGGGATGTGAGGTGTGTCATGCGCGCCGCATACATGTTTACGCTTATCGGTCTGGCGCTATTCGCCACGGCGGCCGTCTACGCCCAAGCTGCCGGCGACGAAGGGAAACAGTTGCAGCTAACCGTCGTGTTTGGTGGAAACGCAGGGGGCAGCCCAATTCGACATGAATATGACATCACGCTAAGCAATCGCAATCACCTCTCTTATCGCCATGTCTGGGGCGGAGGAATTGCACACGCCGATTATACGCTTGGCGTTCAACGAAAGTATTATGGAGTTGTCCCGGCTCAAGTTGTTTGGCGTTTCTTGCCTGGCAATCGCCTGGTGGGCGCCATCGACTCTCCCCAGAGCAAAGAGATCATTGAAATTTCTATCGCTGGCGCTGAATGCACGGCGACCGTAACCGAACAATTGAAGCCAGGGTTTACTGAATTCGAGACGCCCTGTTGGAAGCAAAACCGAGCCTGTTTTTACCCGCGACGCGAGATAACGTTCGCGTCGTGTTCAATCAAATGAACGCTCGTCCAGGGCATTGATCGCAATTGGCTCATCAGGCTTGAATGCGCTCACCAGCAGCCGTGGGTCGAGTCCAGCCCTCTGATACGCTGTCCCGCCGGGCGCCAAGCGAGAGATTCGAACCACTAGAGCCTTTTGCCGTTTGCTGGAATCGAGAGGCAGGCCCTCATCCGGCGCTTCGCGCCGCCTTCTCCCGCAAGCGGGAGAAGAGGTTCGCGGCGCCGCCCAAGCCCCTCTCCCGCTTGCGGGAGAGGGGCTTGGGCGAGGGCTTCATTCAACCGCAAAGCAACGAACTCCAGGCACGCCCTTGACCGTCTCTCGGCCGCGAAAGTTTTCGCTTCCATGAGGTCGACGGCGCATTCCGCCGACTTTCTTCTCGTCTTGCCGCGGCGGGCGGACCAGGGGGCGCGCCGATTCAACGCGATCGCCGGAAGCGCTGAACGACGTCCGCTCGGCTCAGCTAACGCCGATGAGGATGCCCGCGGCGAGCACCAGGCCGCCGCCGAGCATCACCTTCGCCGCGGCGGAGAGCGGCGGCGTGTCCATGAAGCGCCACTGCACCCACGAAATCGTCGCGAGCTCGATGGCGACGACGACGCAGGCGATCGCCGTCGCGGGAACGAAATAGGGGATCAGGAACGGCAGGGTGTGGCCGATGCCGCCCGCCATGGTCATCAGGCCGCACACCAGGCCGCGCAGCAGCGGCGCGCCGCGGCCCGACAGCTTGCCGTCGTCGGCGAGCGCCTCCGCGAAGCCCATCGAGATGCCGGCGCCGAGCGAGGCGGCCATGCCGACCAGAAACGCGTTCCAGGGGCTCTGGGTGGCGAAGGCGGCGGCGAACACCGGCGCCAGCGTCGACACCGAGCCGTCCATCAGCCCGACCAGGCCAGGCTGGATGATCTGCAGCACGAAGCGGCGGCGCGCGTGCTCTTCCTCTTCGTGGCGCGCTTCCGGAGTGAGATATTGCGTCTCGAGGTCGGCGGCGAGATGCTCGTGCTTGGCCTCGGCCTCGGCGAGGTCGCCGAGCAGCTTGCGGATCGACGCGTCCTGCGCCCGGCCGGCGGCGAGGCGATAGAACCGCTCCGCGTCCTGCTCCATCTCCATCACGCGGCCGCGCACCGCGTCGACGCCCGGGCGGAGCTGCCAGATCGGCTTGCGCTGGATGTAGCCGCGGACGTCCTGCCGGCGGACGAGCGGAATATGCTCGCCGAACTTGGACACGAAGAGGTCGATGAGAAGGCGGCGGTGCGTGTTCTCCTCGGCCGCCATCCCCTCCAACACCTTCGTGGTGGCGGGGTAGTTCTCGCGCAAGCCGTCGGCGAAGTCGGCGTAGATGCGTCCGTCCTCCTCCTCGTTGGCGATCGCCAGCGCGATCATCTCGCGCTCGGACAGCTCGTCGAAACTGCGCATCGGCGAATCTCCGTGACTTTAATGAATGGACGCCGCCCTGCGGCGGGCGCCGAAAAATGCGTCTCGAACCTGTCTAGCCACCCGTCGCCCGCCCCGTCAACGGCGCGCGGCTTGCTTTGGCGCAGCGCGTGCTCTAGGGCGAAGGCGTTTCGATCGTCGGCAATTCGCTTAAAGCCTTCCCGTGTCTCAGCTCCCCAACCTCGGCCAGTTCTCGCGCGTCGTCGTCAAGGTCGGCTCGTCGCTGCTGGTCGACGGCGCCAAGGGCGCGCTCAAGCAGGAGTGGCTCGACGCGCTGGTCGACGACCTCGCCGAGCTTCACCGCCGCGGCGCCGACCTGATCGTCGTCTCGTCGGGGGCGATCGCGCTCGGGCGCGCGGTCGCCGGCCTGCGCAAGGGCGCGCTGAAGCTCGAGGACAGCCAGGCGGCCGCGGCGATCGGCCAGATCGCGCTGGCCGGGGCCTGGTCGGAGACGCTGCGCCGCCACGGCGTCGTCGCCGGGCAGGTGCTGCTGACGCTGCAGGACACCGAGGAGCGGCGCCGCTATCTCAACGCGCGCGCGACGCTGGCGCGGCTGTTGGCGATGCGCGCGGCGCCGGTGATCAACGAGAACGACACCGTGGCGACCAGCGAGATCCGCTACGGCGACAATGACCGGCTCGCCGCGCGGGTGGCGACGATGGCGAGCGCCGACCTCCTGATCCTGCTCTCCGACGTCGCCGGCCTCTACGACGCGCCGCCAGGGGAGAACCCCAAGGCGAAGCTGATCCCGGTGGTCGAACGGGTGACGTCGGAGATCGAGGCGATCGCCGGCGGCGCCGGCTCCGAGCTGTCGCGCGGCGGCATGCGCACCAAGATCGAGGCGGCGCGCATCGCCGCTTCCGGCGGCGCGCATATGGTGATCGCCGACGGGCGCGTCGCCCACCCGATCGCGCGCGTCGGCGCCGGCGGCCGCTGCACCTGGTTCCTCACCCCCTCCAATCCCGTCACGGCGCGCAAGGCGTGGATCGGCGGCACGCTGGAGCTTAAGGGATCGGTGACCATCGACGCCGGCGCGGCGAGAGCGCTGGCGAACGGCAAGAGCCTGCTGCCGGCGGGGGTGAAGCGCATCGAAGGCGCGTTCGCGCGCGGCGACTGCGTCGCCATCCGCGACGAGGACGGGGTCGAGATCGGCCGCGGCCTCATCGCCTACGACGCCGACGGCGCCGAGCGCATCCTCGGCCGCAACTCGCGCGACATCGCCCAGATCCTCGGCTTCGCCGGCCGCGCCGAGATGATCCACCGCGACGACATGGTCCTCGCCGAGCGGTGAGGGGGCGAAGGGCCGACATCCAGGCCGACCCGCCCGGTCTCGCTCAAGCGCTTTCGATCAGCGCCGCGCCTTCGGCGCGCGCCGCCTCGGCCAGCGCGCGATCGAGCGTGGCCAGGGGGATCTCTTTCCGCAACGCTAATTCGAGATAGGCGGCGTCATAGACGGTCAAGCGCCGGCGGCGCGCCAGAGTCATCAGCAGATCGCCGTCCGCCTCGTTGTCGATGACGACGGGCAAACGATCTATGAGATCCAGCGCTTTCGTCGACATGACGACGTCCAGGCGTCCGCGACGCTCGTTGACGATCATCAAGTTGCGCAACTCGAACCACCAGAGGGCCGGCGCCACCACGGAATCGTTCACAACCCGCGCGAAGGCGCGTTCGGCGACGGGGTCCCGCTCGTCCGGCAGGACCCAGCACGCGGCGATGGACGCGTCGATGACGAAGGGCATCAGTACTTATGACCTTCATGACGCGCCGAAAGGATCTCCTCGATCGTGAGGGCCGGCATCGTCTTGCGGAACTCCTCGATCGCCGCCATCGCGCCGAGGGTTCGCGCGCGGCGATTGTCGGCTTCGGGCACGAGGCGCGCCACCGGTTTGCCGTGTCGGGTGATGACAATCGTCTCGCCGCGCTCGACCTCGTCGAGCAGGCTGGACAGGTGGGTCTTCGCATCGGCGGACTGGACGGAGCGCATGCCAGTTCTCAACCAGTCAAATTGACTAGTCGAAAATACTCGTGGAGGGGCGGTTGGTCAATCGCGTCCGCGGCCGCCTCGTCCGCTGTTCCTCCGCTCGTCAGCCGGGCGCAGGTCGCGGCGGCGCCTATCCGGCGCCGTCAGCCGTCGGTCGGCGGCGGACCGTAGAGCGTCTTTTGCGGGAGCGGCGGACCCTGGTCCCGCGGCGGCGGGCCGTAGAGCACCCGCGGCTCGGGGCGCAGATCGTGGTCGCGCGGCGGCGGGCCGTAGACGGGCGCGGGCCGCCTGGGCGAGGGCGCAGGCGAGGGGACCGGGCCGGGAGGAGGCCCGTAGAGGGCGACCGGCGGCTCCTCCTGGCTCATGAGGATCTTGCCGGCGCCGGTCGCCGCGAATGCGCTCAACGCCAGCGTCGCGTAACGCGTCAGGAAGTCGCGTCGGCTTTGCTCGTCCATGACGACTACTCCCAATATTCGCCGATCCGTTTCAAGCCGCAGGTCTCGATCGCCGCGTCGGCGGGGTCGAACAGATGGCATCCGCCGCCCTCGCACAGCTCCCAGTGCCGGCAGCTTGCGCACGAAGCCGCCGCCAGCGCGCGCCGTCCCTCGCGGAAGCGCGAGAAGCGACTCTCCCAGAGGTCGAGGAACGACGAGTCGCTCAGGTTTCCCTCGACGAACCGGCGCGACACGCTCGGGCAGCCGGTCACCGCGCCGTCGTGCAGGATCGAGCCGACGCCGACGCCCGAGCCGCAATAGTGGAAGCCGTCGCGGATGCGGCATTCCCAGTTGGGGCCCCAATAGCCCTCCTCGCTGAGCGTCACGACGATGTCGCGCCGAATCGTCCGCTGGCGGGCGACGAAGGCGAGCAGCCGGCGCAACTGTTCGCCCGACAGCGCCAATCCCGAGCTGGCGTTGGCGCGCCCGCGCGAGAACACCGGCGTGAAACGCGCCTGCGGAACGCCGAGCGCGGCCAGATGATCGACGAAGGGCTCGAGCCGGTCGATGTTCAGCGGGCTGACGCAGCAGATGACGTCGAAGCGCTCGTAGAACGGGTCGTCGATCAGGCGCTTGATCGCCGCGACGACCTTGCGGAACGCGCCCGGACAGCGGCGCAGCGCGTCGTGTTCGGCCTCCGGGCCGTCGAGGCTGACCGATATCGTGCGCAGTCCCGCCGCCTTGAGCGAGGCGAGGCGCGCCGGCTTCAACAGCATGGCGTTGGTGGTGACGCCCCACGCGTAGCCCAGCGCCGCGGCGTGCGCGCCGACCGTCTCGATGTCGCGGCGGATCAGCGGCTCGCCGCCGATGATGGCGAAGGTGATCGTCCTCGGGTCGTAGCGCCGCGCGATCTCGGAAAGCTCCTGGCGAATCCGCTCGGCCGGCAGCTCGCTAGCCGCGCTCGAGGCGTCGCGCCGGCAGTCGCTGCCGCAGTGGCGGCATTCGAGATTGCAGCGCAGCGTGCATTCCCAGAACAAATAGGCGAGGCGATGCGCGGCGCGGGCGTTGTTCTTGGCCGCGATGAACGTTTCGAGCGCGGCGGCGTAGTCGCCGACAGAGGGAGCGGCGGGCGCCGACTCTTCTGCTTGCGCGGCCATCCTCGCCTCGTTTCCGCCGCCAGAGGAACCGTCTCGGCGTTCTTCGCGCCGCCGTCGCGCGACGACGCGCGACAATCAAGGTAGGCCGCCCGGCCGCGTCGCGAAGTGCGGCGTGTCGTCGCTGGCCCGCGGCGGGCCGGCCGGCATATCCGCGGGGCTGAGGAACAGCGGGTGAAGCGCGCGACTCGCCTTGCAAGGAAACCTGACTGGTGAGGTCAGCAAGAACGCACGCGCGGCGTCGAGCGAAGACGATCAAGGGGTTGCGCGCCAAATCGCGACTCGCTCGGCGCTCGGGGCGGCTGACGCCACAGCGGCGGCTCCGATTAGCGCCGCGCAATATGTTGTTCTATTTGGAATTTGCCATTATCGAATAAATCCCATAACGAATTTATTAGCGCTTATAGCGCATTCTATTGGTTTGAGATAGAATGGCGTCGACGATACGGGAGGCGAGTTTGGCGCCGGGGGAATTTGAAATCTGGCTGGCGGGGATTCAGCGCCTGGATCAGGCGCAGGTGGGGCGCGCGGTGTTG
>Ga0326727_10016692_pt1 | contig 15426 bp, 14 predicted proteins | sample MB2enrmetagenome_FD_207643 | JGI IMG/M metagenome (GOLD analysis project Ga0326727, IMG submission 207643) | Lab enriched peat soil microbial communities from McLean, Ithaca, NY, United States - MB29MY | ecosystem: Environmental > Terrestrial > Soil > Wetlands > Peat | place: USA: New York... | reverse complement strand
AACCGGGTCAATTTCCGCGGCGTGAAGCGCAAGATGAGCAACTACAATCTGCGGCCTCGGAAGCGGCAGCGCACGCGCCGCATCGATGTCTCCGCGCGGATAAGGATTGTTAAGTGAACAGTATTGCTGCTAGCTAGCGTTTTTTAAGCCGAATCGCCTCGAGGAGGCAACGTTAATTCTCCGTGGGCGTTTTTTCGGCGTGGTCGATCACAAACTTCTCGACCGGAAGCCTTCGACGTTCCAGTTTGAGGCCCAGCTTTTGCAGAGAGGCTCGAACCGAGTTCCCCGGAGGGTCGGAGGCTGTTGGCAAGGCTTGGTCGGCGTCTCCTTGGTTCGCCGGACCTCTTGCCCCCGGCATATCACCCCTCGAAATGTCGAGCGTGACCGGATAAGAGCCCTTCAACTCCGTCATGTCGACAACGGGTAGATCGAGGAGGCCGATTACGTACTGAGTGTCCGGGTATTGATTTAGGTATTCGGTCAGCGATTTCATGGTCATGCTTGCAAACTCAGTGTGCAGGACGCCGTTCGCGAACCTCGTCTTGGCCATCCCGAATGGCCCCGTGCCTTCGCTGGCGTGGGACACGCTCCCGCTGGGGAGCGTGGTCGTCTCGGTAGGAGCTACGTAGGTGTCGTCCGGCACGGACTCCTTCAGCTTCAGCCCGCCCGCTGCAACCACCAGTGCGTAAGCCGGCGCCACCTGAGTCTCCCGGTGGAATCTCAGCTTGAACCTCTCCTCCAGCAAGGCCTGGAACATCAAAAAGATCTGCCGCTTTGGCGCGTTCGCCGGCACGACCGCGAGAATGTCGAAGGAATCGGTGTCCAGCCACGCCGGGCCGCTAAGCTGGTAGGGCTGAAGGCCGTACGCGCGCAGCAACACGTCAGTGAGGTGAATGTCCTCCAGGTTCACCTTGCCCGTGATATCACCCCAGCCGCGTGCGCGTTCGGCTGTTGTTTGGCCGCCAGTTCCGGTGGAAGGCCTGACGGAAGCCACCTCGAACGTCGGCAAGGGCGCGGGGGGTTGCGTCTGTGCGCCGGCGTCAATAATGCCGAATACGGTCGAAGCGATCACAGCCGAGACCGCCGCGATCGCCACCAGCAATTTCTTGCGGTTAACTACCCCCCCGCTTGACGATTGCGCATAATGCCGCCGCCTGTGAGAGTAGCACGGGGCGCCCGCAAGAACCGCCCCCGCACCCTGAAGCTTTCAATTCTCAGTTGGAACTCTGTCCACGTGGTCGATTACCAGCACATCCAGGCCGGCTTTCCCCTTTTCCAACTTCAGGCCCAGTTGCTTTTCGAGCGCGACGAACAGGGTGGAACCGGGCCACTCGTCGGCGGGGGTTCCTAAAGGCGAGTTTGCGGGGAAGGTCCCGCCTGCAAATTCCAGCGTGAAATCGAATTCTCCTGTCAAGCCGGTCTTATCGATTACGTGGTGCGCGGGCGGGCTGCCGCGCACAATGCCATCGCCGTTCGACATATTTATCCAGGCCCCCAAGTGTTCGGCAAACTGAGCCATTGTCTCTCTGTGCGTCGAGCGCACCGATCCGTAAAGTGGACCGGATCCTGACGCCGTGGCCACTCGGGCGCCTGGCCGCAGCACAGGAAAGCCCTTCCCGTCGAGCCCGGGGCTGGCCGGCGGGGCGGTCTTGGCATCCACGTCCGGGGGCGATGGTTTCATCTTCGGCCCGCCCTTCGCCACCAGCAGCGAGTAAACCGTGAAGTCCTTCGTCACGTGGTGAAGGGTCAGGTGGAAACGTTCCGCCAGCAGATTCTGCAGCATCAAATTGAACTGGTCTTTGGTAGTATTGGGCGGAATCTTGGCGACGATGCTGTACCCCTGGTTCTCAGCCCAATCGGGGAGACCTGAGATCTGATCGAAAGCCACTCCATATGCCACGGTCAACACGCGCCCCAACCACGTGTGGGGATAAGTAATCTGTCCCGGATCGTTCGTTCCAGGACCACCGTGCATCGAATAGTCCGTCCCATCCACAACAGGAGGCGCCGGCTTGACCGAAGCCACCTCAAAGGTCGGGCGCGCGTCAGCGGTCTGGCCCTCCAGGGGCGCGCAGCACATCAAAGCCGCCAGCGCAGTTCCTATCGCCGTTCGGATCATCTCCGGGCGCTCCTTCGCGCCCGTGCGTTGCCTTCAGTATCAGCCCTTCAGTTGGGAAGCAGGCGCAACAGTGTGCATGTGGGGTATCACCGACTGCCGCAATATGGCCATATAGACCAGCAACTTAGATTTTATGGCGCAACGCTGAGCATTTCTGGCGCCGCTCTCGGCGGACCGCGCAATTAGGGGCGAGAATGATATGCGGCGTTTCATGACCTCGAGTGGGGCAGCCAATCCTGGCTGCCGCCGCCTATTCAGGCGGCGTCGCTTTTTGCGGCGCTGCACCATGGAAACTCCTCCGGGTTCGCCGCGAGGCCGGCTCTTACCGGATTCCACTCGATATACCGACGTATGCGCTCGAACTCTCCGTCTCCGACCAGATGGTCATAGCTCTCGTCTTGCCAGAACCTGCTCCCCGCGGTTCCGAGAATGCGGTTTGCTTTGTGGGCCGTGAAGCCCTTGAGCGGGCCCAGCCAGGATGGGGAGGGAACGGAGGGCGTCGCCAGCATGTGGACGTGATTGGGCATCACTACGTAGGCGTCGAGCCGGTAGCGCTGAAACCCGAGAAGCCGGTCCATGGCAGCAAAGGCATCTCCGTTGGAGGTCAGGATATCGGGGCGAAAGCTACGTCCGCGGGGGAGACTGCCATGCAGCCGGAAAGTGACAAACATGGGGACTCCGGTCACTGAGAAGTGAGGCAAGCGGCGTTGGCTGTACGCCATGCGAAGTATGTGCGATAAGGGGCCGGGAGTTCTCAGGGATTTTGAGCGTTTGCGCCGCCTGAAAGGCGGCGCCAGCCAGGATTGGCTGCCCCACTCTGAAGCGTTACCGGAAACTGGCCATTCCCTACCTCACCACCGCGTGAATCGCCTTCAGTTTCTCCCAAAAAGCGGACAACAAACTGAGGCGCAAAGCGTTAGCTCCATCCGACAGGGCCTTTTCGGGGGCGTCATGAACCTCCACGAAGACGCCGTTCACGCCTGCTGCCACGGCCGCACGCGCCAGCGGCTCGATGAACTGCGGCTGCCCGCCCGAAGCGTCGCCGGCGCCGCCCGGCAACTGCACGCTGTGGGTGGCGTCGAAAATCACCGGCCAGCCGGCATCGCGCATGATTTTCAGGCCGCGCATATCCACTACCAGGTTGTTGTAGCCGAACGAGGAGCCCCGCTCGGTGAGCAGCACCTGGCTATTGCCCGTGGAAACCACTTTTTCCGCGGCGTGGTGGATGTCATGGGGCGCCATGAACTGGCCTTTCTTGATATTCACAATCCGCCCGGTCCGCCCGGCGGCCAGCAGCAAATCCGTTTGCCGGCACAGAAACGCCGGAATCTGGAGCACGTCGGCCACTTCGGCGGCGGGCTCGGCCTGCCAGGCCTCATGGATGTCGGTGAGGATGGCGAAGCCCTCGGCCTTCACGCCGGCCAGAATCCGGAGGCCCTCGCGCAAGCCGGGGCCGCGATAGGCGGTTCCGCTGGTGCGGTTGGCTTTGTCGAAGGAGGCCTTGAAGATGAAATCGCCCACGGCTTGGCGGATTCCTGCCGCCATGCGGTGCGCGTGCTCTTCGCTCTCGATGATGCACGGCCCGGCGATCAGCACGAGCGGCCGGCCGGGGGCGAAGGCGCCGTAACTAACCTGCATATCTCACACTCCACCCTCCGATGTGGCGCGGACACTCGTGTCTGCCGTGTCGAGACTCCGAGCTCCTGATATCGTGGAACCGGAGTTGAGCCCCAGTGGGGGCGGGCAAGCTAAAGCATGCCCCACGACGGAGGAAATCAGCCCGCTTGGTGGGGCATGCTTTAGCTTGCCCGCCTCCGCCACGCGCCGATTATGGGTCAACCCATTTTCCTCGACCGCCCAAAGTCGCGGGGTGAGATCAGGAGTTCGGAGACTCGTCTCGACACGTGTTCGCGTTTCCGATAAAGTGTCGTCGCCAAGCGTCGGCATGAGTGCCGACGCGGCAGGCAGGAGTGCCTGCGCCACGTCACAGCCGAGCGCCTCTGAGAAGGTCGGGCTAACGGACACGCGAGTACTCCGCCTCGGCGCCGATGAGCGGCATCAGCCGCTTGCGCCGGAACTCGTAGGCCGCCCCGATAAACGCCTTGAACAGAGGGTGCGGTTCCATGGGCTTGGACTTGAACTCGGGATGGAACTGGCAGCCCAGGAACCAGGGGTGATCGCCCAGCTCGCAGATCTCGACATAGGTCTGGTCCGGAGTTTCCCCGGTGATGCGCAGCCCGGCGGCTTTCAGGCGCTCCTCGTATTCGCGGTTGAACTCATAGCGATGGCGGTGGCGCTCCTCGATCTCGCGCACGCCGTAGGCGCGGTGGGCGAAGCTTCCCTCCGCCAGACGGCATGGCCAGCTTCCCAGGCGCATGGTTCCACCCAGCTCGTCGATGCCCTTCAGCTCGCGCAGCTTAAAGATGACGCGGTGGGGCGTGGCGGGGTTAAACTCGGTGGAATCGGCGCCCTCCAACCCGCACACGTGGCGGGCGAATTCCATCACCATGGTCTGCATTCCGAGGCAGATGCCGAAGTAGGGTGTCTTGCTTTCGCGGGCGTAGCGGATGGCGTTCAGCATGCCGTCGATTCCGCGCTTGCCGAAGCCGCCGGGCACCAGGATTCCGTCGTAGTCTTCCAGTTGCCGCTCGCCGGCTTCGCCCACCACGCCTTCGGCTTCAATCCAGTGGATATCCACCTTGAGGCGGTGGGCCAGGCCGCCATGCAGAAGGGCCTCCTTGAGGCTCTTATACGAATCTTCGTACTCGGTGTACTTGCCCACCAGCCCGATGGTGACTTCGTCCCTGGGGTTCTCAAGGCGCTCGAGCATTTCCGTCCAGCGGTCCATGTTGCGCGGGCCGGCGGCGTCCAGGCGCAGGTGGCGCAGGGCGATCTCGTCCACGCCCTCGGCGGCGAACATCACCGGCGCCTCGTAGATGGATTTCACGTCGCGGGCGGTGATGACGGCCTGCACGTCCACATCGCAGAACAGGGCGATCTTTTCCTTCATCTCCTGGGGGATGAAACGCTCCGAGCGGCACAGCAGAATGTCCGGCTGGATACCGATGGCGCGCAACTCCTTGACGCTGTGCTGGGTGGGCTTGGTTTTCAGCTCCTGGGCGGCGGCGATCCAGGGAACCAGGGTGACGTGCACGAACAGGCAGTTCTCGCGGCCCTGTTCGTGGCGCATCTGGCGGATGGCTTCGAGGAAGGGCAGGGATTCGATGTCGCCCACGGTGCCGCCAATCTCGACAATCACCACGTCCACATCCTGCGCCACGCGTTTCATGGCGGCCTTGATTTCGTTGGTGACGTGGGGAATCACCTGCACGGTCTTGCCCAGATAGTCGCCGCGCCGCTCGCGGGAGATGATCTGTTCGTAGATGCGGCCGGAGGTCACGTTGTTGCTCTGGGAGAGCTTGGCGTGGGTGAATCGCTCGTAGTGGCCCAGGTCGAGGTCGGTTTCCGCGCCGTCGTCGGTGACAAACACCTCGCCGTGCTGGAAGGGGCTCATGGTGCCCGGGTCCACGTTAAGATAGGGGTCGAATTTCTGGCAGGTCACCTTGAGGCCGCGGCTCTCCAGGAGGCAACCCATCGAAGCCGCGGCGATACCCTTTCCCAGCGACGAAACCACCCCACCCGTTACGAAAATGTACTTAGCCATTAAAGAAATCCCCTCGATACGCGCGTCTCAGCATCACGTCCCACCCCTGGCAGAAACGGCAAACAACCTCCTCACCCGATCGAGGTCGTCCGGGGTGTCCACTCCGATCGATTCGTACTCGGTTTCGACGACCCGGATGGAAAAGCCGTTCTCGATAGCTCGCAACTGCTCCAGGCGCTCGGCTTGTTCCAGCGGCCCCACCGGGAGCGCCGCATAATTCAACAGGAAATCCCGCCGGTAGACGTACAGCCCGATGTGCTTGTAGTAGCTGGCGGACGGCTTCCGATCGCGGTGAAAGGGGATGGGGCAGCGCGAAAAGTAGATCGCGTCGCCGGCGCGGTTGGCGACCACCTTGACCACATTCGGATCGTCCACCTCGCGCGGGTCCTCGATCCTCTTCTTCAGGGTTCCCATGACGATGGATGAATCGTGCGCCAGCGGCAGCAGGGCGGCGTCGATGGCCGCGGGGTCGATGAGCGGTTCGTCTCCCTGAATGTTCACCACCAGCTCGGCATTCTCGGCCGAGGCGACTTCGGCCGCGCGGTCGGTTCCCGAAAGGTGGGTGGGGAGGGTCATGCGGACCGGGGCGCCGAAACTTCTTGCGACTTCGCAGACCCGATCGTCATCAGTGGCAATAATCGTGCTTGTGAGATACCGTGTCTGGGACGCCCGCTCATACACATGCTGGAGCATGGTTTTGCCGTCGATTTGGGCCAGAACTTTGCCGGGGAAGCGGGAGGATGCGAAGCGGGCAGGAATCACGCCCAGGATTTTGCGCGGCACAGGCGATGATAACACAAAACCCCTATGCTAGACTTGGGGAAGAAGAAAGGTCGGCCCGCCGTCGATGCTGCCCTGCTACCGTAAGTCGTTTGGGTTCAGCGCGATAACTGCCATTCTGGCGGTGGCCCTGGGGGGGGCCCAGCAGAGGCCGGATTCGAGTGGGGCCCCGGTAGCCATCGTTCCTCGGGCTCAGCCTCCCGAGGAAAGAGGGGTCAAGGCCAACATCCGCGTTTACAGTACGTTGGTCCTCATTCCGGTAACCGTCATGGACCCCATGAACCGGATCGTGACGGGGCTCGAAAAGGAGAATTTCCGGATCTTCGAGGAAAAGACGGAGCAGGAGATCGCGCAGTTTTCGAGTGAGGACGCCCCGCTTTCCGTGGGAGTAATCTTCGATTGCAGCGGCAGCATGGGGGCCAAGCTGGAGAAATCCCGCACGGCTGTGGCGCAGTTTTTCAAGACATCGAATCCCGACGACGAGTTCTTCCTGGTGCAGTTCAACGATGGGGCCCAGCTTGTTCAGCCGTTCACCACGGACCTGGGGGAGATCCAGAACCGGCTGACCTTCACCCAGTCCCGGGGCAGGACCGCGCTTCTCGACGCTATCTATCTGGGTTTGCACGAGATGAAGAAGGCCAGGAACGTCCGCAAGGCGCTCCTGATCATCTCCGACGGCGGCGACAACAACAGCCGCTACACGGAAGGAGAAATCAAGAACCTGGTGAAGGAAGCGGACGTCCAAATCTATGCCATCGGAATTTACGAGCCAGCCGGCGCCCGTTCGCGCACCCCGGAGGAGATGCAGGGTCCCGGGCTTCTGAGCGAGATCGCGGAGCAGACGGGCGGGCGGCAGTACGCCGTGGATACTGTGGGCGAGTTACCGGATGTCGCCGCGAAGATCGGAGCGGAGCTCCGCAACGAATATGTGCTGGGCTATTCGCCGAAGAACCTGGAGCGCGACGGCAAGTTCCGGCGCGTGCAGGTCAAACTTGTGCAACCGCACGGGCTGCCTCCTCTCCGGGCATACTGGAGATTGGGCTATTATGCGCCGTCCCAATAAAGCGATCCTCTTCTCCTGCGCAATGGCCGTTTTGCTCGGGGGCGCCGCTCTGCCGGGCCAACAGGGCGGGCCGGCGAATTCGCCGCCGCCGGAGAGCACCGGCACGGTCATCCGCAGCGATGTTCGCCTGGTGGTGCTCCACACCACGGTGGTCGACAAGACCGACCACCTGATCACCAATCTGCCGCAGAGCGCCTTCACGGTTTACGAGAATGGGGTGCAGCAACAGATCCGCAAGTTCCTGCGCGAAGACGTTCCGGTCTCCATGGGACTGATTATCGACAACAGCGGCAGCATGCGGGACAAGAGGGCCAAGGTGGAAGCCGCCGCCCTGGCGCTGGCCAAGGATTCCAACCGGGAGGACGAGGTCTTCGTGGTGAATTTCAACGACGTGGCCTTCATGGATCTTCCAGGCGATAAAGACTTCACCAACGACCCTAAAGATCTGGAAGAGGCGCTGACGCGCATCGATTCGCGCGGCGGCACGGCCATGTTCGACGCGATTCTCAAATCCATCAATTGGCTGAAAGAGAAGGCCCACAAGGACAAGAAAGTGCTGGTGCTGGTGACCGACGGAAACGACAATGCGAGCGAGGTCACCCTGGAGAGCCTGGTCAAGGCCGCCCAGCAAAGCGGAGTTCTGGTGTACTGCGTAGGTTTGCTGAGCGACGAAGAACGCCGCGAGGCCGCGCGCGCCAAACGCGCCCTGGAACAGCTCGCCACGGCCACCGGCGGGGAGACGTTTTTCCCCAAGGAACTCTCCGAGGTGGACCGCATCGCCCACCAAGTGGCGCACGATATCCGCAACCAGTACACCATACAGTACACGCCTTCGAACACGGCCATGGACGGCGGCTACCGCCAGATCAAGGTAGCGGTGAACGCCGCCGGCCACCCCACCGCCCGCACGCGAAGCGGCTACTACGCCACGCCCGACCAGCAGACGCCCCCGGCGCCGGCCAGCAGCACGGCGTTCAAACAGTGATGCGTGGCATAGCGTTACTCCTTGCGCTGGCCGCCGGCGCCGGCCAGGCGCAAAAACTCGCGACCGAGGACTCCGGCGCCGTGTTTCACTCGGACACGCGGCTGGTGGTGTGCAATACCGCCGTGGTGGACAAGGAAGGCCACCTGGTTACCAACCTGGCGCGGCAAGCCTTCACGGTCTACGAGAACGGCGTCAAGCAGACCATTGCGGGCTTTAAACGCGAGGACGTTCCGGTCTCCATCGGCCTGATTGTCGACAACAGCGGCAGCATGCGGGAAAAAAGGTCCCAGGTGGAAGCCGCCGCCCTGGCCCTGGTGGAGGACTCGAACCCCGAGGACGAAGTCTTCATCGTCAACTTCAACGATCAGGTCTATCTGGATAATCCGCCGGGCAAGGATTTCACCAGCGACATCGGGGAGATGGAAGCGGCCTTGCGGCGCATCGATTCGCGCGGCGGCACGGCCATGCGGGAGGCCATTCGCAGGTCCATCGAGTGGCTGAGGAAGGCGCACCGGGATAAGAAAGTTCTGGTGGTGGTCACCGATGGCAACGACAACTTCGGCGGCATCTCGCTGGCGGACCTGTTGAAACTGGCGCAGCAGAACGAAGTGCTGATTTACTCGGTGGGACTGCTGGCGTCGGAATCGCACGCCGACGCGCGCGCCGCGCGACAGGCGCTCGAAGCCCTGGCCGGCGCCACGGGCGGCGAAGCCTACTTCCCGAAGGAGCTGGCGGAGGTGGACCGCATCGCCCACCTGGTGGCGCACGATATTCGCGGTCAGTACGCCATTCAGTACTCGCCGCTCAATGCGGCCATGGACGGCTCCTATCGGAAAATCAAGATCACCGTCAACGCCCCCGGACGCCCGACGGTCCGCACGCGCAGCGGGTACTACGCCACGCCGGAGCGACAGGCGCCGCCGGGGGGGCCGTCGTTCAAACAGCCATGATGCGCGAGAAGAACGGTTGGCAGGCGAAAGCGCGTGCCCCACAAGTCCCTGGGATTGGCTTACTGCTTCCGGCCATCGTTGTGGCCGCCGCGGCCTTCGGCCAGCAACCGAAAGCCCCGGATATCGGAACCGTATTCCGCGCGGAAACCCGCCTGGTGGTGTGCCAGACCACGGTCACGGACAAAGAAGGCCATCTCATTACCAGCCTGCCGAGGGAAGCCTTCCAGGTTTTCGAGAACGGCGCGCCCCAGGCGATCAAGGTTTTCAAACGCGAGGATATTCCCGTTTCCATGGGGTTGATCATCGACAACAGCGGCAGCATGCGCGACAAGCGGGCGCGGGTGGAGGCGGCCGCGCTGGCCCTGGTGAAAGACTCGAACCCCGAAGACGAGTCCTTCATCGTCAACTTCAACGACGAAGCTTTTCTGGTCACCCCGCCGGGCCAGGATTTCACCAGCGACACCAAGGAGTTGGAGCGGCTTCTGAAGAGCATCGATGCGCGCGGCGGCACGGCCATGCGCGAGGCCGTTCGCCTGGCCATCGATTATGTGAAAACGAAGGGCCGCAAAGACAAACGGGTGCTGGTGGTGGTCACCGACGGGAACGACAACGAAAGCCTCATCACGCCGGAAAACCTGGTGCGGGCCGCCCAGCAGAGCGACGTGATGGTCTATTGCGTGGGCCTGCTGGGCGGGGAAGCGCCGGGCGAAGCGGCCAAGGCCAGGCGCGCGCTCACGGATCTGGCGGTGGCCACGGGGGGCGAGGCTTTCTTCCCCAGCGACGTTTCCGAAGTCGACCGGATCGCCCACCAGGTGGCCCGCGATGTGCGCAGCCAGTACACCATCGAGTACACCCCGTCCAATGGGGCGATGGACGGCTCCTACCGCCAGATCAAGATCGCGGTGGATGCGCCGGGCAATCCGGTGGTGCGGACGCGCAGCGGATACTGGGCCACCTCGGACAGGAGCCGCCGATGAACACCGATGAACGCGGGTGGAAGTCGCGTGGAACGAGAGGCGGGAGTTTGTGCGATACCGGCGGCGGGGCGGCGAGGATGGAATCGGGGGTTTGAATCGCGAGAGTCCGATGTGCCCGGCCCCTCCGGCGCGGCGCGCCTTTGAGGCCGGGCATGGCCCCTCGATTCGGATTACTTCTGGGGCGTGGTGGCCGTGGTCTTGGCCTTGGTGCTCTTCTTCCCCTTCTTGGTGGCCTTGGCCTTTTTCGTCTTGGCTTGGCTGGTTGCGGCCGGCGTCCCGGCGGCGCCGGTGGTCTGCGCGGCGAAAACAAATGGCGTCATGACGGCGGCCAGCGCGATTGCGAGTACAGTCTTTTTCATTTTTTCTATTCTCCCGGCGGGGCCTCTCTGCTGCCTTCCGCCTTACAGTTCCATGATGCGGCCAACGCGCCCGAAACACGATAGCCCGCGCAGGCTACCGGATGGCCCCAATTGGGAGCGGAAGCGGTTAAGAATTCTTAAAGATGGGGGGAAGGGGTTGGCAGGCGGAAGCGCCTGCCCCACAAGCCGCCCGATTCTCTATCTCACTGATAGCGGTACAGCTTGACTCGCAAGATACCGTGCTCGCTGTGAGCGTCCACCCGATGGAAAGCGGCGGGCAATAGCAAGGGAGCGTCGCTGAAACTGGTTTTGTGATCCACAAAACTTCGCCCCCGAACCCACTGCCCATTGATAAAACTGCCCTCCTCGACCATGGATACTCCCACCAGCGGGGGCCCCGGCGTGTTGGGCGTGAACCTGACGGCCACCTCGACCGCATTGCTGGCGACGACGTACATCTCGTCGGGCGCGGTCATGATGAAGAGCGCTCCCGCGCTGCGTGCGTTGGGTGGAGGCGCGGGCGTGGCCCCGCCCGGCCGGCGGTCGTTGCCGAACCCTACGCTCATGGTGTAGTCGCCCAACTGGACTTTCTCAACCTGCGCCGCGTCCGTCAGCAGCACGCTGGTCATGGCGCCTTTGCCCTGGTGTTCCACGATCATGGGCATGATTTGCGAAAGAGTCCCGGCGATGCGGTCGAACTCACGCGTCGGATCCTGCCGCATGGGAGTGAACTCCACGCCATATATCGACAAGCCGACGGCGTTCTGTCCCAGGGCATACAGCAACCTGGTGGCGCCCGCCCCGCCACCGCTCGATTCGGCTATGAACAACGGGTTTCCGGAGCGGCTGTACTTTCCGCACCACGAGGCGAAGTCCTTGGCGCCGTAAGCGTCGGGCGAGAGCATATCGATGGCCGGGGCGCCGGCCCTCCACACGTCCAGCACATCGGCCATGGGGCCGCCGAAGGCGAACCCTCCGCCCGTGGCGGGCTTGGCCGCCACTTCCGCGAGGGTGGCCGACCGGTGCAGCGCCGCGTTGACGTACATGGGCAGCGGATATTCGGCCTTGCCTGCGGCGGCCACCCGCCCGACGTAGCGCGCGTACTGCCAGGCCTCGAAGATTTCATCCGTGGCCGCGTTCCTGCCGAACACCTCTTCCCATGTGCCGGACGTTTTGAAGCCGGCCGCCTCCCAGACCTGGCGAAACTCCGGAATCAGGGCGTCTTTGTGCTTCTGAAGGTAGTCCATCAGATCCTTGGGAACCGGTCCGGCGAAGGCTTTGTCCGCCGCCGGCGAGCGGTCGCGCGAGTCCCCCGAGATGCCCACTTCGTTCTCCACCTGGAGCAGGATTACGGTGTGCTGCCGGCCGTCCACCTCCTTGACGTGGCGCAGCAGGGCGGCGAAGGCGCGCGCATCGGCGTCCCGCGTGGCATCGCCGTAACCCTCGATGGAGGAGAAGATCTCGGTACTCACGCCGCTCCTGGTCTGCACGCGCGGGAAGCGCTTGTAGTCCTTCTGCACCCATTCGGGAGCGTAGATGGATAAACCGTTCTTCCAGCTTGCGAACCACACCAGACCGGCGTGCAGATTGTGGCTCCGGCATTCCTGAATCAGGGCATCCACCAGGGTGAAATCGTACTTGCCCTCCTGGGGCTCGAACAGGCCCCAGTAGACCACCGGAAGCACGGTGTTGAGATTCATCTGATTGAAGATGGACCATAACGGCCGCATATTGTCGAAACTGGTGGAAGTTTCTTCCTCGGTTTCTCCCGTCACGACCACGAACGGCTTGCCGTCGACGATCAACTGGGTGGCGGTTCCCTGTTTCGCGAAATGCGGGATGCCCGGATCCGGCTGAGCTTGGGAGGGAAGCGCAAGCAAACCGAGCGAGCAGACAAGAATAAAGCATGAGGTATTCGGCATCTTCATAATTCTCCTAAGGGCTTGTTAGGAAACAGTCACTCCAACCGCTCCCTGACGGTCGCGGCTCGCCAGACTGATAACGAGCCGGGCCCAGAGGGCGCCCCGTTAGGGAGCGGTTATCGGCGCCGGACTGGTTATTTCCTGTCAGGCCCTAAGAGACCATCATCCCGCAAACCGGCGCCGCGGGCCGGGCGTAATTCGGGCATTGTGGGGCAGGCGCTTCCGCCTGTCGATCCAAGGGAGGCCCGGGCGGATGCGGCTCAAGCCGGTTGGCAGGCGGCAACGCCTGCCCCACAATGCCAGGCAGGCGGCAGCGCCTGCCCCACAGGAAGACGCGTACCCATGGTTTTGCCTCTAAAATAGCCGATTGCGGGGATGGATGCGCCGGGCCGGCGGCGCGATACTGGTAGGGCCATGCCGCCACAGCGCATCACGCGCCAGAAAGTGCTTCGGGTTTTGATCGCCGGATTTGGGCTGGTAATCCTCCTGCTCCTGGCCGCCGCGCTGGTAGGGGTCCGCGGTATCCGGTCCGTGCAGCGGAATGCGGCCAGCCTGATCCGGGAACAATCTCTCACCAACCGCCTCATTGGGGATCTGCGGAAACAGCAAACCAGCCTGAGCGAGGTCTTCTCGATTCTGGCGCGCGACCCGGATTCCCTGGACGACGAGCGAATGTTGAGCCAGCTCGCGGAGGCCGATCGCGATATCGACCGCATCTCGGCCGAAGGCGCGCAAACCCCCGAGCGCCCCCTGTGGGAGCTTCTGCAGCAGTCTTCCCGCGCATTCTCCCAGGAAGCGCGCCGCCTGCTGAGCGTGGAGCAGCCCGAGACCTTCGCCTCGATGGACCTGTTCCGCTACCACGAGGAGTTCACCGCCGTGGTGGCGCGTCTGATCGAACGCGGTTACGGGAAGGGGAGCGCGGCCCAGGCCGAGATCGAGCGGCGCTCCTCGACGCTGCTGAAGGAATCGGCCTGGTTCGCGGGCGGAAGCGTGCTGTTGGCGCTGCTCTTTTCGGTTTTCACCATCGGCGTGGTCAGTCACCTGGCGGGATTCATCGAGATGCAAAGCGCGGAGTTGAGCCGCGTGTCGTGGCGAATGCTGGCGGATCAGGAGGCCACCGCGCGCCGGTTCTCGCACGAGCTGCACGATGAGCTGGGGCAATCGCTCACCGCCGTCAAGACCAACCTGGCCGCGCTCGATGCCGGCGAGGGAAACCGCGCGCGCCTGGAGGATTGCCTGAAGCTGGTGGACGAAGCCATCGACAACGTACGCCAACTGTCGCACCTGCTGCACCCCACCATCCTCGACGACTTTGGACTGGAGGCCGCCCTTCGCTGGCTGGCGGAGGGATTCTCCGCGCGCACCGGCATCGATGCGCGCCTGGAATCGAGCTTTTCCGGACGGCTGGAAGACCAGACGGAAACGCACCTGTTCCGCATTGCCCAGGAGGCGCTCACCAACGTCGCCCGCCACTCGGGCGCCGCTCACGTGGAGATGAAGCTCACCTCCGCGGCCGGGGAAATCGTTCTGTCGATCCACGACGATGGCCACGGCCTGGCCAAGCCCAGAACGGTCCTCGACGCCCCGTTTGGCCGCGGCCTCGGCATGATCGGTATGCGCGCCCGCGCCGGCGCCATGGGCGGCGAAGTGGTGGCGCGCTCGCGCCCCGGCGAGGGTGTTTTAATTGAGGTACGGGTCCCGCTGCGCGATGAAACGCATTCGCATTCTGCTGGCTGACGACCACGGCGTGGTGCGCCAGGGCTTCAAGATGATCCTCAGCGCGCAGGCCGATATGGAAATCGTGGGCGAAGCGGCCAACGGCCGGGAGGCCGTGGAGCTAGCCGAGCGCCTCAAGCCCGATATCGTGGTCATGGATGTCGCCATGCCGGAGCTGAACGGCATCGAGGCCACGCGCCGCCTGGCGGAATCGGCGCCGCACGCCCGCGTGCTGGCGCTGAGCATGCACAAGGACTCGGTCTACGTGCGGGAAACCCTGCGCGCCGGCGCGCGCGGCTACCTGCTCAAGGATTCCGGCGCCAACGACCTGGTGGCCGCCGTCCGCGCCGTGGCCTCCGGAGAAGGCTACCTCAGCCCCGCCGTCTCGAACGCCGTCCTGGACGACTATCGCCGCCACGTCACCAACGCCATGGACCTGCTCACCAGCCGCGAGCGCGAAGTTCTCCAAATGCTGGCCGAAGGCAAGACCAACAAGGAAATCGCCGCCGCCCTCAACCTGAGCGTCTACACCGTGGACGCGCACCGCGGCCACATCATGGAAAAACTGAACCTCCACAGCATCAACGAGCTGGTGCGTTTCGCGGTGCGCAACGGGATGGTGGATTAATCGAAGAGCGCCGCGCCGCGTGGCGCACGCTTTGAGCGAATCGCGGAAATCCAGGCGTAGCCAACACTCAGGACGCTTCTATAGCCCGTCAGGGCGAAAGATAGTAGCCCACGGCGCAAGCCGTGGGGCTAATGAGGGTCCGGACCGGCGACATCATTGACACTTTAGACCGGCGACATGGTTGACACTTTTGGGCTGTTAGGAGGCTGTTCGAAGCTGGGTAGCGGGAGGGACCCGGATGCCCTGGAATGCGAGGACAGCCT
>Ga0326727_10016691_pt1 | contig 15427 bp, 16 predicted proteins | sample MB2enrmetagenome_FD_207643 | JGI IMG/M metagenome (GOLD analysis project Ga0326727, IMG submission 207643) | Lab enriched peat soil microbial communities from McLean, Ithaca, NY, United States - MB29MY | ecosystem: Environmental > Terrestrial > Soil > Wetlands > Peat | place: USA: New York... | reverse complement strand
TCGAGAAGACGGAGAACTGGGGCACGCGCAAGCTGGCCTACAAGGTGATGAAGCATCGCGAAGGAATTTACGTGTACCAGCAGGTACGCACGAATCACGGCGAGCTGGTGCATGAGCTGGAGCGCCGGCTGGGCGTGCAGGACGCGGTCATCAAGTATCAGACCGTGCGGCTCGACGAGGATTTGAAGCGCCAGAAGAAACTCGCGCAGAAGCGCGATCAGCGCGCCGCGCGGCGTCCCCGCCGTTCGACGGCAACAGCGCCGGCCGAGCAGTCCGCCTCCAGCAAATAAGCGCTGGCCGGGGATATTTCTTCCGGTGAGCGCTGCGACGCGTCACCGGCGAAGTTTGAGTTTGGTTTGGAGCTCCCGCTGCCTAGGCCCGGAGCCACTTCGGAAAGGTAGGAAGGTATGTCAGAGGAACAGAAACAGCCGCAAGCCGCGCCACCCGCGCCAGCCGCCGCACCCGCGGTACCTGCTGCGCCCGCTGCCCCGGCTGCGCCGCGCGAAGCCCGCGAAGGCGGTCATGGCGGAGGTGGTGGACGCCGCGAAGGTGGTTCGGGTGGTGGACGCCGCGAAGGTGGCCCGGGAGGTCCGGGCGGGCCAGGCGGAGGACCCGGGGGTCCGCGCCGCGGCAAGCGCCAGTATTTCCGGAAGAAGAAAGTCTGCAAGTTCTGTGTCGAGAAGATGGACTTCATCGACTACAAGCGCGCGGACATACTTTCACAGTTCGTGCAGGAGCGCGGAAAGATTCTGCCGCGGCGTATGACCGGCGTCTGCTCGCGCCACCAGCGGTGGCTGGGCGAGGCCATTAAGCGCGCGCGCAATATCGCGCTGCTGCCGTTTGCCGGGAGCGCGGCAGGCACGCAAGCGCCGCGCGCGGTCGAAGCCCCCAAGGCCTAATCGTCGGAATACGCGCGGGCCATGGTTGGTCGTCACGCCGCACGGAGTCCGCGAAGTGAGGAAGCACTCCTTCGCGTGAAAAGATTGGGAAAGGAATCAGGAGATCGTTATGCAGATCATTCTTCAGGAAGATGTGGATAAGCTCGGCAACCGCGGGGACGTGGTCACCGTGAAGCCGGGTTACGCGCGCAATTTTCTTTTGCCGCACAAGCTGGCCATTGAGGCCACGCCCGGCAACATGAAGGCGCTTGAGCGCATTCGCGGCGCGCTGGCAAAAAAGACCGCGACGGAACTGGACTCCGCGAAGAAGCAGGCGGAGCTGCTCACGGGTGTTTCGGTGAAGTTCGCTCGGAAGACCGGGGAGAACGACCAGATGTTCGGCTCGGTCACGACCGGCGATATAGCCGATGGATTGAAGGCGCAGGGCTTTGGCATTGATAAGCGCCAGGTGCAGCTGAAAGACCCGATCAAGACGCTGGGCGAATTCCCGGTGACCATCAAGGTGTTCCGCGATGTCACCGCGGCGATCAAGGTTTTGGTTGAGAAGGAAGCATAAGATTCTGCTTCAGACGCTGGTAATTCGAAGGAATGTGAAACGTAAGATCAGCGCGAAAGGTGCGGGGTTTCCCGTCAACTAGATAAGGCCGAAAGCGCCATTCTGCCAGAGCGTTGCACGCAACGGAGAACGCCACCCCTGGGGGTGCTTTACCGACTGTGGCCATCCCGACTGCCTTCCCATCCTCATCCACAGTGATACGAACCGAGAAATCCGTCTCTTTAGTACCTTGCTCCACCGGAAATACGGGATTTACACTGCGCACCACCAGTCGTCGAGCCTCAGTTTCCGACAACAAGAGCGGAATCTTGGCTTGGTCCATCGTGGTCTGGAAAGTGAATGTCAAAAAGGATTCCACTTGTACAGGAGCACCATCGGCGTTCGTCGGTCCCAATTTCCAACGCATGACCTGTTCGCGCAGGGAGTCCTCCATATCCGAGTTGTCGCAACCCTCAGGCAACACTTCTCGAACTGTTCCCTTGTTGTCAGAGGACAGGTATACAGCGCAGGTCCCAGTTGTCGGATCTTTACCTGTCGTTGGCCAGGCGATTTTCGCCCCATTCAACAAGGATTTGCGAACTTCATCCTCGGTGACGCGAACACTCTTAAGCTGTTCTCTTGCAGGAGTAGGCTCCGGAACAGCAAAGTCTTGCTCGTCAACAGGTCCCAGTTCAGTCAATCCCGTAACAATAGCCTGGACGTAGGTATCGGGTTCAGGGAAGGAATCAATCACCCGCGCAACATGTTTTTCCCCAAAAGGTTCGTAACCACCGAAAGTCACCGAATAACCGGGTGTCATAGCCCACATCAATAAGCCGCCTTGCGGCTCAAAACAGAAGGTTGAACGGCCAGGTTGATTCTCCAGAGTCGAACAGTTATACACAGGCGCGGTCCCACCCGTCCCCGGGATTGGGGCGGCACTTTTCTTTACAGCGCCCAGCATCGGCAGAGGATCGACGAGGGCCGTGGCAAGTTCGTTGAGCCAGTGCGGGAAGTAGTCCCCGGTGTTCTTTTCTAGCACCTGATCGCCATTGACGATCTTCGTCTGTGCGAAGTTGCGCGTCAGAATCGTGCGACGCCATTTCATTGGAGAGACCCACTGTACCTCGATCTTTCCCTGATACTCGGAATCCGGTTTCGTGGCTTGGACAATCTTCGCCTCATATCCAGGATCGGGGTTTGCAGTTTCGACGATCTTTGCCTCGAGGTGAAAAGGAGGGCTGCCGGGCAAAGTGAGTTCGCTCTGCTGCACGGCGCGGTCGGCAAGCTCAGCGAGCGGCAACTTATTTTCCGCGGGGCGGCAACCTCCTAAAGAGATGAGAAGCGCGAGACCGAATACAAAGCGCCTCATGAGTGCTCTCTTTCCCGGTCTTGCCAGTTTGTATGCCGGACTTCTCAGGCCGTGTGGCATTGGGGACTGCCCCGAAGGTCGTGAGACTCTTAACCGATAGACAAAGTTCGGAGCGAATAACCTGATCTTACAACACTTGCGGGCTGCGTAGCCATGAAATTGCCGCAGCATCGCGCGCATGCGTGCTGGCCGGTTGTGGGGAAAAAGTTTTGCAACGATTTCCGAAGCGATGCACAGGCACGTGGATTGACGCGCGGCGATGATGCGGGCAGAATCCGTTCACGCACTCCATTACCGGGAGCGGCTCGAAGCGAAATGAGGGTTGTACTTGTCATATACCCGGGAAAGTGCTATTTATTACAGAGGAAAGACGAAGTAAAAGCGAATAAGTGCAAAGCTGATTCTGTCTCCTATGCCAGCCGATTCCACTCTCGAACGCCCCATGCCCAACAATCTGGACGCCGAGCGCTCCATCCTCGGCGCCATCCTGCTGGACAATAACGTGCTGAACACCGCCATCGAAGCGCTGAAGCCCGACGATTTCTTCATTCCGCAGCATCGCAGCATCTTCATCGAAATGATCGCGCTGGGAGAGGCGCAGCATGCCATCGATCTGGTGACTCTCACGGAGGAACTACACCGGCGCGGCGAGCTGGAGTCCTCGGGCGGCGCGCCGTATCTGGCCTCGCTGGTGGACGGCGTGCCGCGTGTTTCCAACGTGGAGCACTACGCGCGGATCGTCAAGGAAAAGGCGATGCTCCGCAACCTGATCCACGCCACGCACAATATCCAGCAGCACGCGTTCGATGGCGAGGACGGCGCGGACACGATTCTGGACAACGCGGAATCGAGCATTTTTGCGCTGGCGGAAGACCGCGTCAAAGCCGGGCTGCTGCCCATTAAAGATATCGTCCGCGACAATTTCGAGCGCCTGGAGAAGATTTTTCGGGAAGGCAAAAGCGTTACCGGCGTCTCCACGGGTTACGGCGAGCTGGACAAGCTGCTGTCCGGCTTGCAGCCTTCGGAACTGATCATCCTTGCGGGGCGGCCTTCGCAGGGGAAAACCGCATTGGCGCTGAATATGGCAGAGAACATTGCCATACGGGGAGGGCTGCCCGTGGCCGTGTTCAGCCTGGAAATGTCCAAGGAATCGCTGCTGCAGCGCCTGGTGGCTTCCGTGGCGCAGGTGGACGCGCACAAATTCCGCACCGGGCATCTGAGCCGCGAGGATTGGCGGCGCATGACCGAAGGCCTGGGACAAATCTCCTCCGCGCCGTTGTGGATTGACGATGCGGGTTCCATCAGCGTTCTGGAAATCGGCGCAAAGGCGCGGCGGCTGAAGCGAGACAAGGGCCTCTCACTGCTCATCGTGGACTATCTCCAGCTCATCACCGCGCGCGGGCGCTTCAATTCCCGCCAGGAAGAAGTCGCCAGCATCTCGCGGGGCCTGAAAGCGCTGGCGAAAGAGCTGCGGATCCCGGTCCTGGTCCTCAGCCAGTTGACGCGCGCCCCGGAACGCGAGGAACGCGGCCCGCAGCTTTCCGACCTGCGCGAATCGGGCGCCATCGAACAGGACGCCGATGTGGTGATGTTCATCTACCGCCCGAATTTCTTCAATATGAACGCGACGCCGGAAGAGCGCGAAATGGCCGATATCCTGATCGCCAAGCAGCGCAATGGCCCCACCGACAAGGTCAAGTTTGTGTTCCGCAGCCGGCTGACGCGATTCGAGGAAGCGGCGCCGGACGCCTTCTCGCAGTTTGCGGGCGGCGACGAAATGTAAGGGGAGACACAGCGCGTCCGGTTCCCCACAGTCCCTTGGCGCTTTGCCTGGTCCGCTCATTTTCGGCGGGGCTGCTTCGGTCCCGCAGCGCAACTGGCAACCCGTTTAAATTCACGCACTTCTGAAAGTCTGCGGCACTGGCGCAGCCCTATGGCCGCGGCATGGGCAGCGCTCGCCGCGTGGCCTTGTGCTTGCTCCTCTCTATGTTGTCATTCTCGCGCAGGCTGGCGCAGTGTTTTTGACGCCGCGCGGGAATGCCGTAAACTAGAAGCTCCAGGAAATTCATGCTCCGCGCGAAAAAAAATCCCGCTGATTTTATCGGCCGCCCCGTCTGGGCGGAGGTTTCGCTTTCCGCCCTCGCCAAAAACTTTCAGGCCATTCGCGATTATGTGAACCCCGCCTCGGAGAAGCGCAAGACGCCGCGCAAGGTGTTGAGCATCGTCAAAGGCAATGCCTACGGCCACGGCGGCGCGCCAACCGCCATAGCCCTGGAGCACGACGGCTCCGACTGGTTTGGCGTGGCCTCTTCGGGCGAAGGCGTGGAGATTCGCCAAGCCGGCGTGCGCAAGCCGATTCTGGTGCTCGGCGGTTTCTGGCCGGGCGAAGAGAAAATTCTCCTGGAGCACAAACTGACGCCGGCGATTCATCGTTGCGAACAGTTGCTCAGTTTTGAAACCGCAGCCGCCAAGCTGCGCAAGAGAAACGTCCCCATTCAGTTGAAGATCGATACGGGCATGAATCGCCTGGGCATTTTGCCTGCGGAAATGGATTGCTTCGCGCGTCAGTTGGCAAAGTGCCCGCATCTTTCGCTTGGCGGCGTGTTCACGCATTTCGCTTCCTCCGAGGTCCTGATCGATTTCCACCCCGGCCCGCAGACCCGCCAGCAAATGGAGCGCTTCTATGCGGCCATAGATCGGTTGCGCGCGCTGCGCATCGATCCGGGCATTCTTCATCTGGCGAACAGCGCCGCCATCGCCGCGCTGCCGGAAACCTGGGCGGACATGGTGCGGCCGGGCGCCTTGCTCTACGGGTATCATCCGGGATTCGATCCTCCTGAGCTGCGCACAAAATTCGAAGCGGCCTTGCCGCTGCACCCGGTGATGAGCCTGCGCACGCGAGTGATCAATTTGCGTTCGATTGCCGCGGGAGATGGCGTGGGCTACAACGCCACTTGGGTGGCGCAGCGGCCGTCGCGTATTGCCATGCTGGCGGCGGGATATGGCGACGGGATCCATCGCTCCTTGGGGAATCTTGGGAGCGTGATCATTCGCGGGCAGCGCGCGCCTATGCGCGGCATCATTTCGATGGATGTGACCATGGCGGACGTGACTGACATTCCAGAAGCCACGCTGGGGGACATCGCGACAGTTTACGGAACGGTGGGCCAGGAAGTCTATCCGGCCAACGTGATCGCGCGCAGCATCGGCACGGTCACTTCCGACTTGCTGTCGGGGGTGAGCCAGCGCGTGCCGCGTTTTTACGTGGATTAACCCGCAATTCATAGGAACCGAATTTCCTTCGCTAACCAAGTGCAGCTAGGATTTGTCATCCTGAGGCGATCCGATAAGGATCGCCGAAGGATCTCAAAGCAATTTGTGGAGGGTGTGCGAGTTGAGATCCTTCAGGCCGCAAACTGCGCGGCCCTCAGGATGACCGGTTGCCCTACTGCTTGCATCGCTGGGCTTCGCTTCCTGCACCCGCTTGAGGTACACTCGACTTTCTGCAACCCGCGCTTAGGCCAGGTAGACACCGCTTCAGCCGGACTGCTTTCATCCTATGACTCATATCACTGCGATTCTTCCTGCTGCAGGTCTCGGCACGCGCATGGGCGCGGAGACACCGAAACAATTTCTGGAGCTGGATGGCGTGCCCATCGTCATCCTCAGCCTGCGCCGCATCGCGGCCTGCCCGCTAATCACGGAGATTATCGTGGCCACGCGCGCGGACAACGTGGAGCGGCTGGAGGCGCGCATCCGCGAAGAGAACTTCAAGCAACCGGTCCGCGTAATCAAGGGCGGCGATTTGCGGCAAGATTCGGTCGCGCAAGCTCTCAAGTTGGTCGGGGACGAAACGGAGCTGGTGCTGGTGCATGATGCCGTGCGGCCGTTTGTGACTGTGGAGCAAATCACGCGCGTAATTGAAGAAGCGCGCCACTGCAAGGCTGCGATTCTGGGTGTCCCGGCAATGGACACGGTGAAGGAAGTGAAGCGCGCCAGCCTGCCGGAAGATGTGGCATTGATCACCGCGACGGTTCCGCGGGAACGCATCGTGCTGGCGCAGACGCCGCAGGTCTTCGAGACACGCTTGCTGAAGGAAGCCTTCGCGCAGGCGGAAGGGGATGGCCTGAATGCCTCCGACGAAGCCGGGCTGGTGGAGCGGATGGGCCACGACGTTTATGTGGTGCAAGGTTCCGAGCGCAACATAAAAATCACCAAGCCCGCAGACATGGACCTAGCGCGCTTCTATCTCGAACGCGAACGCGGCAAGGCATAGTCGTGACAAGACCGGACACGGTTCGGACAGTCCTTTATTGGGCAGCAATGATCGTGCTGGCCAGTCTGTGGGCCAAGCTTCATCCGCCTCGCAGCGGAACCTTTGCGAGTGAGCTCATTGCGTATGGCCCCTTCGTCTTGATTGCCCTCTTGGCTGCCTTTGTTTGGTGGTACGACGGGAAACATAAGCAAAGAGCCCAACTTGAAGAAACGCAGCCTTACGCCAAGCGATTGAGCGTTCACTGCGGCATTGGGTATGACCTCCATCGCCTGGCCGAGGGGCGCAAGCTGATCATCGGGGGGATTGAAGTGCCGTTCGAGAAGGGCCCGGTGGGGCATTCGGACGGCGACGTGGTCGCTCACGCGCTTTGCGATGCGCTGCTGGGGGCCGCGGGGCTAGGCGACATGGGGACGCATTTCCCGGACAGCGATCCCCAGTGGAAAGGCGCGAACAGCCTGCTGTTTCTGGAGCACGCCCGGAAACTCCTAGACGAAAAGCATTTTGCCATCGAGTACGTCGATGCCGTGGTGATTCTGGAACGCCCCAAGCTGGGCCCGCATTTTCCGAAGATGCGCGAAGCGCTGGCAAAATCCTTAAGAGTTCCCGTCGAGAAAATCCACCTGAAAGCCAAGACCAACGAGGGCGTTGACGCTGTCGGCCGCGGCGAAGCCATCGCTGCCCACGTCATCGCCACGATTTCGACGCCCTGAACTTGCTCTGCCACGTACAATGAAAGTGGTGTCATTCTGAGCCCGTCCGACGAGGATGGGCGAAGAACCTCATCGTAAACACGGAGCCGATCCGCCGGTTGAGATCCTTCGGACCGCAGACGGCGCGGCCCTCAGGATGACAACGATGGAAGGGTCTCAGGGCGCAAAGACATCATCGTTTGCGGCAATGGAGGCTAGCATTCGTTCAATGTCCACGCCCGATCACGTCCCGCCTCATCCGGTGCGCGAAAATCTTTTTCGCTCCGACGACATTCTCGCCATCCTCCGCGAGCGGCAGTGGCTTTCGGCGGAGCCCTCGCTCGAGCAACTCGCCTTCTGCGAACGCGCCGCCGCGCTGCTGGGCCATTTTGTGGAAGATCGCATCGGGCTCGAAAAGCTGCTACGACTGGTGTTCACCTACGACGCCGCGGAAATCCTGCGCTCCACGGAAGCTCACGCCGTCCTTTCGCGTTATGAGGCCCGCGACGTTGTCCGGCATCTCGCCTTGCTGCTGCTCGAGCCAGAGCCATTCACATCGGACCGCTTCAAGGAGGTTGTGACGCACCTGAAGGAGACGCTCGAAGTGCGCGGCCGCGAGTTGTTTCATCCGATCCGGCTGGCTCTGGCCGGGCGGGCTGGCGAGGGCGAACTCGACCGCGTCATTCTTTTGGTGGACGAAGCCGCCGCGTTGCCGTTTGCCGTGCCCGCGAAAACCGTGCGTGCGCGCATCCTGGAATTCTGCGCCGCGCTGGACTGATTGATCGTCTCCACGGCCTGCGCCTCGGAGAAGAACTATGCCGGAGAGATCCCTCCACTGCGCGGCCCGACGCGCCAGAATTCGGCCCGGAAGAAGAGGTTGGGCCGCTTCGGTCCCTTCGAGGCTCAGGGCAAGCGGGATGACAAGCCTGGGCTTTGCGTCGGAGCGGAGCGGAATAGACAAAGGGAGATTCCTCGCTTCGCAGACTCTGCTCGGAATGACGGCGTAGTTGAGGCGCAAACAGCTCGATGACCTTGCTTTTTTTCTGTGGCAGCACGGCGCGGACTGTGAACTGATCACTGAAAACTGTAAACTTCCAAACCATGGACCGATTCACCGGCATTCACGCGGTACGCGAAGCCCTCGAAGCGGGGAGCGCTTTCGACCGCATCGTCATCGCCAAGGGCCGGCAGGATTCGCGCATCGAAGAAATTGTGCAGCTTGCCCGTGAGCGCGGCGTATCCGTGCGCTTCGAGGATCGCGGGCAACTCGACCGGCTGGCCAACTCGCGCGACCATCAGGGCGTAGTTGCGATTGCAGCCTCGCGCGAGGCGTCCACGCTCGAGGACATTCTGGCACACGCCAATAGCGCCAAGAATCAAGCGGGGCTCATCGTGCTGCTGGATGGCGTGGAGGATCCTCATAATCTTGGCGCGGTGATTCGTACGGCGCTGGCCGCGGGAGCCCACGGCGTGGTCATCCCGGAGCGGCGCGCCGCAGGCCTGACGGACACAGTGGCGCGCGCTTCCGCGGGAGCCATCGCGCATCTGCCCATCGCCAAGGTCACTAACCTGGTGCGGGCGATGGAGGAGTTGAAGGAAGCGGGCTATTGGCTCGTGGGGCTCGATGAAGAAGGGAAGAAGAACTACACGGAAGTGGACTACACGTCACCGACGGGGATTGTAATGGGCAGCGAAGGAAAAGGCTTGCACGAACTGACGCGCAAGCGCTGCGATTTTGTGGTGTCGCTGCCGACCAGCGGTCCGGTGAAGTCGCTGAACGTTTCCGTGGCGACCGGCGTTGTGCTCTTCGAGGCGTTGCGCCAGCGCGGCGCGCACAAGAAGTAAGGCGCAAAGCCCCCCAGCGCGAGATTCCTAACTACTTATCGTATTGAATCAGCGAAAAGACGTCCAGGCCGGGGAGTTTGTCGCGGCCATGCAGAAAATTCAGCTCGACGAGAAACGCGGCGCCATCCACGTTGCCTCCCAGCGAGCGTATGAGCTGAACTGCAGCAGCGGCGGTGCCGCCGGTGGCCAGCAGATCATCGCAGAGCAGCACATTCTGGCCCTTTTGCACGGCGTCTTCGTGGATTTCCAGCGTGTCCGTGCCGTACTCCAGCGCGTAGGAAATTTGCGCGGTCTTGGCGGGCAGCTTTTTCGGCTTGCGCACCGGAACGAATCCTGCGCCGAGGCAGTAGGCCAGGGCGGGCGCAAAGATGAAGCCGCGCGCTTCGATGCCCACAACAAGATCAATCTTGTGGCCTACATAGTGCTCGCAGAATCGGTCGATAACAGTCCGGAAGCCCTTCTTGTCCTTCAACAGCGTGGTTATGTCATAGAAGAGGATTCCCGGCTTCGGGTAATCCGGGATTTCGCGAATCAATTTTTTCAGATCGTCCATTGCTGCAGCTCTCCGTTAGATAGTCATCTCAATCGTGAAAATCCCGACGTACCGGGTATCAACCACGTCCGGCTCCTCGTCCAGGCCGGCTACCTCGGACATCATCGGGCCCCGTTCCAGCGCCACGCGGAGTTGCCCAAGCTTTTCCGGCGTGCCCATGGCGAAAACTTCCACGCGGCCATCGCGGCAGTTGCGTACATACCCGTGCAGGCTGAGTTTCCCGGCAACGTGCTCGACGAAACCGCGGTAGCCCACGCCTTGCACCCGTCCGGATACAAAAAAGCGTCGCGCATGAAGTTCCTGGTTCACGGTTCCTGAAAAATCGGCGCTAAGAATCCCGCGATTCCCTTCACGGCGGCAACCGGCGCTGGAATTTGCGTTACACTGGCGGTATGCCAGGGGCCGCGGGCGGCGCAGTTGCAAGCTCCGCGCATCCAACTAGTCATGAAGAGCCATCGCTTTCGTCCGACAATGAGTTTACCGCGCGCGGCGATTTTTCTTGTACTGTCATTTTTCTTTTTCCTGACGGCGATTGGCCTTCCCGCGCAGGAAAATGCGCCCGGCCCGCTCACGCCGCCGCAGGAACACAGCGTTCGCCGGGTAGTGGGCGTGCCGGAGGCTGAAGCGCCGCCCTCGCTGCCGCCCGCGCAGATCATCAAGGCCTTCGCCCAGAAGGAAGATCTTTACGAGGCCACGCGGCCGCTGTATGCCTACCGGAAAACGATCCGCATCCAGGAATATGGCCCCGACGGCAAGCCCACGGGAGAGTACGACGCCACGTACGATGCGGTGCGTTCCGGCGACGGCAAGCTCTACGAAAAAGCCATCGCCGCCCCGGAATCCACGCTGCAATACCTGCAATTCGAGCCGGAAGATGCGCAATACCTGACGCGCATCCCTCCCTACCCGGTCACGCTGGGGCAAATGGCCAAATACGACCTGCAATACCTGAGCACGGAAAAGGTGGACGAAGTGGATTGCTACATCTTTCAGGTGCGCCCGAAAGTGCTGGACCGGCAGCACCCGCTCTTCGACGGCATCCTCTGGGTGGATCAGAAATATCTGGAAGTCGTGAAGACCTACGGCAAATGGGTCACGGATCTGGGGGCCGTACACCCGCCGACTTTGCCTTTCGGGATGTTTGAGATTTACCGCGAGAATGTGGACGGCAAGTACTGGTTTCCCGACTACGCGCGCGCTGAGGAAGTTTATAAATTGAAGGACCGCGACATCCCGATCCGCGTCACGATCAAGTGGACCAACTTCAAGCCATTCCCGCCGTTGGCCGTACCCACGGCTCAGCCGCCCACTCCGGCAGCGAACGCGCCGCAGACCCCCAAACCCTAAGCGAGCTTTTCCAATCTCATTGTGTCAGGAGCAAGTGCGCGGACGGCGCGCTTCGCCGTACAATTCGCGCAACAATCCCGGCAATTTCCGCAAATCGTCCAGCAAGAATTCGGGGCGCACCGCGCGCAGGCGCTTCTCCGTGGGAAACGGTCCCAGCACCGCAATCGCGCGCACTCCCGCAGCGCGCGCCATCTCCACGTCTTCCGGTGTATCGCCCACGTAAACACATTCAGCCGGCTCGATAGCCATCTGCTGCAGAGCCATCTGCAACGGCGCGGGATGCGGTTTTTTCTCTTCCAGATCGCCGCCGCAAACGCGCGTGCGAAGGACGCGCAGCAATCCAAATTCGCGCAATTGGCCCATCACCCGGTTGCGGTCGCCGCTGGTAACCAGGCCCAGTTTGTGCCGCCGCGCGAGTTGCCCGAGGACGCGCCGCGCACCGCTCATCAACTTGGGCCGGTGCTTCGCATAATAGGCGCGCCAGATGCGGTCGGCTTCCGGCCAACGGGCGTTTGGTATCCCTGCCGCGCGATAGACTACATACCAGTCGGGTGAATAATGATGCTCGAGTTCCCGCAAGCCCCACCGCACACCCATCTCGCGAAAGAGCGCCAGATAGGCCTGGGAATCCGCATCGTAGGAATCGATCAGCGTGCCGTCCCAATCGAAGAGCACAGCGGCAAGGGTACGGGGGGCAGTCATCTCCCCCCAGAATAGCAGAACCCTGCTTGCGGATTTTTACTCAGTGGTTGGTAAAAGGAGAGGAGCGGCGATCAGTCCGCGGCGAAGCGATTGGGAATGTGATCGTCGCGGTCAAACGCAAAATCACTGAAGCTTGCGGCAATGCCGAACCAACCGGGCATATTTGCGGGTTCGATGCGCCGCACGCAGGCCTTGGAGGAGACGACAACATTGCCGTAGCCCAGCGGACGGCTGACTAAAACGATGTCCAGTTCGATTTCCGTGCCGGCTTCGAGAGGTTTGGGGCAGAGGAAATAAACGCCGGACGCGCTAATGTCGCGTGTTACGAGCGAAACCGGGAACTCCTCAAGCGCACCGGCGACGCTTCTCAGCTTCAAGGGTAACTTTAGGGAGGCCCGTGGAGATTCGCGCTGCTCGATGTAAACGCCTACGGCATGGGTAGGCACGCGCACAAATCGGTGAGGTTGCGGGGAACGCAACAGTGGCATGACCCGCAGGGCAGGTCTTCGCGAAGGTTCCAAGGTTTCCGGAAATGCGGCAGGGACGCCCGTACGGGCTACCGTTTCCGGCGACGGAGGCAAACTGTCCCAAGCTAACGCGCGGTTCCTGACACCCATCTCGCCCCTCAGAGAGATGAACAGACAAATATAACTGCGGTAGATCTCTTATCCGGTATGACACTGACCCAAAAAGCTGTTAGGAGGCCAACATCCCACTTTGGAGCACCGAAAGTCAACCTAGGGAAAAAGATGGAAGTGTCCTAAGATCAAACAGATAGTTATAGTACTGCCTCCCGCGACGACCGTTGTGGATGGTTTTTCGCTCAATCCCCGTTCCAATATGGCGCTGGACATTGCATCATGGCCTCGTATCGTCAATTGGCAAGCTTGAAAGGTCGGCAAAAACCCTGGAAGCCACGCCCAAAGCCCCGCCCATGGCAAATGCCGCCCCTGCGCGCGCCTCTTCGCTCTTGCTGGCCTCGTTCGCTGCGGTCTATTTCCTATGGGGCTCCACGTTCCTTGCCATTCGGATAGGGGTTGAGAGCTTCCCGCCCCTGGTGCTGGCTGGATTGCGCCATCTTTCGGTGGGCCTGGTGTTTTACCCCGTATTCCGGCGTGTAAGCGGGGAGAAGCCGACCTTGAGGCAGTGGCGCACGACGATTGTTACGGGCGTCCTGCTGCTTCTATGCGGCAATGGCACGGTAAGCTGGGCGGAGAAGGTCATTCCCTCGGGGATTGCGGCGCTGCTGGTGGCTACGGTAACGCTGTGGATGGTGTTGGTGGATTGGTTCCGGCCTGGTGGCTCGCGCCCGGTACCGCGGGTGCTGGCTGGGTTGGTGCTGGGATTTGCCGGGATGGCACTGTTGGTCGGCCCCAAACACCTCGGCGGCGCCGAGCGAGTGAATCCTCTGGGAGCCTTTGCGTTGGTGCTGGCCTCCCTTGCGTGGGCGATCGGGTCCATCTATTCGAAGCACCACCCTATTCCAAACTCGGCGATGCTGGGCGTGGCCATGCAGACCATCGCCGGCGGCACGGCGCTGCTGGCCGTCGCCGGGATCAGCGGGGAGTATCACGAGCTACATCTTGCGCAGGTGACGCTGCGTTCCTGGCTGGCGCTTGGGTATTTGGCGGTGTTTGGCTCGGCGCTGGGCTTCAGCGCTTATGTTTACATCCTGAAACACGGCACGGCGGCGCGCGTGGCCACCTATGCGTTCGTGAATCCCGTCGTGGCGCTGTTTCTGGGCTGGCTGCTGGGCGGCGAGGCACTTACCTTGCGAACGATTCTGGCCAGCGCGGTGATCTTGACGGCGGTGATCCTGGTGATCATCATGCCGCACAAGGATCCGATGGAAGCGGATGAAGCGATTCCCGCTCCCGGAGAGGCCTAGCGCCTTTCTTTTTGGCCGGCAGCGGCGCAAGATTTGGCGTTAGAAAGCGGATAGAACCGTACAGCGGCCCGCGGTAGTCTTAACCCATGAACACGGCACAACTGGACAAACCGCAGGGGAGTATTTCAGCGCAAACTGCGGCCAAATATTGGCAGGCCACGTTGCACCGCGATGCGCGCGCGGATGGCGCGTTTGTGTTTGCCGTGCGATCCACGCACATTTACTGCAGGCCCTCTTGCCCTGCGCGGAGGCCGCTGCGCCGCAACGCCGTTTTTTTTCACACGGCGCAGGAAGCGGAAAACCAAGGTTATCGTCCTTGCCGGCGTTGCCGCCCGAAAGAACGGCCGGAGCTATCCGCGTTGGTGGCGAGGGCGGCAGAGGCATTGCGGAATTCGGAAGAGGAAAACGTGCGGCTCGATGCGCTGGCGGCTCAGATCGGCGCTTCCCCCGCAAAACTGCGCCGGGCGTTTCGCCGCATGACCGGGTTGACGCCGAAGGCTTTCACCGAAGCATCGCGGATGGCGCGGTTTAAGAAGCTCTTGCGGGAAGGCAGCCAGATCACGGACGCGTTGTACACCTGCGGTTACGGCTCGCCGAGCCGGGTCTACGAAAAAACGAACACACACCTGGGCATGACGCCCGCGGCTTATCGAAAAGGAGCACCCGGCATGCAAATCGGATACACCGTGGCCAATTCCTCGATCGGGAAAGTGCTGGTGGCGGCGACGACGCGCGGCGTGTCCGCCGTGTACCTGGGAGAAAATCAGGAAAAACTGGTGGACGCGCTGCACAAGGAATATCCGCGCGCGGAGATTCGCCGGACGCGCGAAACGAACGAACCATGGCTGCAGGAAATTCTCCATCGCATCGAAGGGGAGGCGCCCAGCCTGGATTTGCCGCTGGACGTGCAAGCTACGGCATTCCAGCGCCGCGTGTGGCAGGAATTGCAGAAGATCCCGCGCGGTGCGACGCGGACGTACACGCAGGTGGCGCGCGCCTTGGGCAAGCCGAGATCGGTCCGCGCGGTGGCGCGCGCGTGTGCCACCAATCCGGTTTCCATCGTTGTGCCGTGCCATCGCGTGATCCGCACGGATGGCACGCTGGCGGGATATCGCTGGGGCTTGCAGCGCAAGGAAAAACTGTTGGAGCGTGAGAAAACGCACGCTTCTACGTAAGCGGCGCGCGGGGCCAACCTAGCCGCGGGGCTTTTCGACCTTGGTGCCCTTGGGCCAATCGGGCTTGAACTTACTGTCGGCAATCTTCAGGTTCTTCAGGACGTTCTTGTAGTGGGACATGAAGTAATCGTCGGTGCCCGCTTCAA
>Ga0326727_10016690_pt1 | contig 15429 bp, 19 predicted proteins | sample MB2enrmetagenome_FD_207643 | JGI IMG/M metagenome (GOLD analysis project Ga0326727, IMG submission 207643) | Lab enriched peat soil microbial communities from McLean, Ithaca, NY, United States - MB29MY | ecosystem: Environmental > Terrestrial > Soil > Wetlands > Peat | place: USA: New York... | reverse complement strand
ATAATACTTTTGTCCGCAGAACAGGGTATTCCCGCAGAAAAGAAAAAGAATTTTCGTCTCCGTTTCTGCGTCATCTGCGTGTTCTGCGGGCCATAAAAATCGCTATATGAATTGTGTAACCGCTCTAGGATTACGATTAGGAACTGATGAACCCCGCACCGGGAGGCAGCGCCTGCCCGGTCATTCCTGCCTGTCTGTTCCGCGGCAAAGGGCAATAATTTCCCGTTCAACCGCCTTCAATCCTTCCAAAACGCTGTTTTTGGGCCTTTTTCACGCTGGCATGGCGACTGCTAAAAGTCGGAATGGTTTTTTGATATGATTGATGCTTTATTTGGCGATTCAAACTATGTGGCTGCAAAAAAGATGCTGGATGTCAATGTCCTGCGCCATGAAGCCATTGCCAGCAATATTGCCAACGTCGAAACACCCAATTACAAGCGCCTGGATGTTTCCCCGTCTTTTGAAAGCCAGTTGAGCCAGGCTGTCGCCAGCCGGGATGCCGCTCAAATCGCCGGCCTGCAACCGGAGTTGGCCGTCGATACTCAAGCCATTTCAGGGCGCAGTGATGGCAACACCGTCCAGTTGGAAACCGAAATGTTGAAACTCAACCAAAACATGGTGGAACACTCCCTCGAAACCCAGTTGGTCAGCGCCACGCTCTTGAAGATGCGCCTGGCCATCACCGGCAAGAGCTGATGAATTTATGATCCAACTCCTTTCAGGCATCGATAGCACTGCGTCGGCCTTGGACGCCGAACGGATTCGCATGGACGTGATCTCCGAAAACATTGCCAACATCAACACCACGAAGGGCGTCGATGGAAAGCCCTATCAGCGCCAGGAAGTCGTGTTTGAATCCGTTCTGAGCGCGCAACAAAACTCCGGCAGCAGCGGCCCGGTGCCCCAGACCACCCAGGTCGTTCGCATTGAGAAGGACAACCGTCCCGCCCGCATGATTTACAATCCCTCGCACCCGGACGCCAACGCCCAGGGCATGGTCGCCATGCCCGACATCAACATCCACGAGGAGATGGTCGATATGATAGCCAGTTCGCGCGCCTACGAAGCCAACATTGCCGTGGTCAGGAATGCCCGCACCATGGCCCTGGAGGATTTATCCATCGGCAAACACTGATAACCGGTTCCCACACACATGGACGCTCTTTCAGCAATAAAAATGATGGCCAGCCCGCAAATCAGCGGCCCGTTGGGCGACGCGGCGCAGAACGGCGTCGTGCCGTCCATTCCGGCGCAAGATTTACAGAAGCTCAATTCCGACGTTGCCCCCCAATCGGCAACCGCTGCCCAATCCGGCGGTTCGTTTCAAAATCTGCTCGGCGAATTCGTGGGCGAAGTCAACGCCAAACAGATCGCCGCCGGCGATGCCATAACCGGTTTGATGAGCGGAAAGAACGTTTCCCTGCACCAGGCCATGATCTCGATGGAGGAGGCCAGCGTTTCCTTTCAAATGATGGTCGAGGTGCGCAACAGACTGTTGGATTCCTACCAGGAACTCATGCGCATGCAGATATGATTCACCACCCAGTTTCCTTGACGACCCAAATCTCATTTGACACCTCCGGCCATTGTGATGCCGGCGCTTTTGTTTCATGAATAAGAACCTCTCTCAAATCGCCCGGCAACTGGCCGCCATCTGGCAGCAACTCGGCCTGAGCCAGCGCATCAGCGTCATCGCAGCCACGGTCATAGTGTTCGCCGGCCTCGCCGTCCTGGCGTTCTGGTCCAGCCGCGTGGATTACGCCCTTCTCTACGGCAAACTGGACGAAGGGGAGGCCGCCAAAGTCATCGCCGCGCTGGATGAAGCCAAGGTCCCCTATCAAATCGGCCACGGCGGCGGGTCCATTCTCGTGCCATCGGACAAAGTGTACCAGGTCCGGATGCAAATGGCCGGCAAGGGAATTCCCCGCGGTGAAGGGGTCGGCTTTGAGATTTTCGACAAGGCCAGTTTCGGTGTGTCCGATTTCGTCCAGCGCGCCAACTATGCCCGCGCCATTCAGGGCGAACTGGCCCGCACCATCAGCCAGCTCGATCAGGTCGAATCCGCCCGCGTCATGATCGTCATGCCTGAGAACCGGCTGCTGTCCGACAGCCTGCGCAAACCCACTGCTTCGGTCTTTGTCCGCGTCAAGGGCAACAGCCAATTGCCTGCGTCGGCCATCAATTCGATTCGCTTTCTGGTCGCCAACAGCGTGGAAGGCTTGCAGGCCAACAATGTTTCCGTGGTGGACAACCAGGGCAACGTCCTCTCGGAGAATCAGGAGAATGATTCCGTCGCCGGCTTGTCCTGCAACCAACTCACCGCCCGCCGCAATTTCGAGCAATATCTGACCAAGAAAGCCGAAGGCATGTTGGAGAAAGTGCTCGGTCCCGGCCAGGCCGTCGTGCGCGTCGCGGTCGATCTGAATTGGGACACCATCACCCGCACTGAAGAGAAATACGACCCGGACGGCCAGACGGCCCGCAGCAGCACCATCAACGACGAAGAAACCGATTCGGACACTGCCGCCGCAACCGGGGGCGCTCCGGGCATGGCCGCCAACAGCGTCGCTGCCGAAGGCGCCAGCAACGCGCCTGCCGCCGTCCTTCCGGTCAACAGCAGCCGCACCAAGAAGAAAGTCACCACCAGCACCTACGAAATCAACAAGATCACCAGCAACCTGCTCCAGGCCGCCGGCGGCGTGAAGCGCATTTCCAGCGCGGTGTTCATCGCGCAACGTTTTGAAGGCAAAGGCGCGGACCGCAAAGCCCTGCCGCGAACGCCCAAGGAACTGGATGACATCAAAAGCATCGTGAAAAGCGCCCTCGGCATCCAGGAAAATGGCGACGCCAGCCGCAAAGACGAGATCACGCTGGAGGAAATGCCATTCAACGACCAGTCGGCGACCGAAATAACCCAGCAATTCGAGCAGCAGAATCAACGGCAGGTTTGGATGGATCTGGCGCCCAAGCTGGTTTATCCCGCGCTGGCCGTCGGAATCCTTTTCATGTTCTGGCGCATGTTGAAGAACACTAAAGTGGATGACATCCCGCTCGGAGTTCCCATCGGACACGGCAACGGCAACGGCAGCGGAAATTACGGCAAGCCCGGCGTTCCCGGCTCCGGCATGGTCACGGTCGATGTATTGAATCAATTAATCCGCGAGAACCCGGCCAGCATGACCCAGGCGGTCCGCTCGTGGATGACCCGCACCAAACCCAATAACTAAGCTTTTCGCGATGAGATCCTGGTCTGAAACCATCACCCTGCCCGCCCCCTTGCGCGATGCCATTCCGGCCGGCCCGCCGCCCGGGATGCCGCCGATGGATGCCTCGCACCGGGAATCCTGGCAGGCTGGCTATGAGCAGGGCCGCATGGAAGGGGAAAAATCCCTGAGCGGGCAATTGCTCAAACAACGCACCGAGTTGGACGAACTGCTGCACGGCACGCTCAACTCCCTTCGCCAGGCCGTCCCGCAGGTCGTCCGCGACACTGAAAACATGATGGTTTCGCTCGCCCTTGAGGTGGCGCGAAAACTGGTGTCAGACATGCCCATTTCGGTGCCGATGGTGGAGGCCGCCGTTCGGGAGGCGCTGACCCATGTGGAAAGCTCGGCCCAGGTCATCGTCCGCCTGCATCCGGCTGACTTGGAATTATTGCAAAAGGCCGGTTCTCCTTTGCTGGGTTCGGCCCAGGCTCCGAATGATTTTCGCTTTCTCAGTTCCGTTGAAGTCAGCCGCGGCGGCTGCCTGGTCGAGACCCGTTTCGGAACGGTGGATGCCCGGCGCGAAACCAAATTTGACCTGCTCAAAAAAGCCCCGCTCTGATGATCACGCGCCGCAAAACATTATGCAGGAACCGGGTTGAAGAACTGCTGCACCGGGTGCAGACAACCCAAGTCGTCCGCAATCACGGGCGGGTGGTTCAACTCATCGGCCTGGTCATCGAATCGGAAGGGCCTTTGGTCGCCGTCGGTGAAATTTGCCGGATAGAATCCGCGCGCCACGACGGCTTCACGCTGGCCGAAGTGGTTGGATTCAGAAATCATCATGTTCTGCTCATGCCGCTGGGGGAACTGCGCGGCATTCATCCCGGCAGCGAAGTGATTGCCCTGGGCGCCCCCTTGCAAGTTCCGGTGGGCGAATCACTGAAAGGGCGCGTGATCGACGGGTTGGGCAATCCATTGGATGACAAGGGGCCAATCGAAGCCGCGGCCGCCATTAATTTAAACCAGCCCCCGCCGCACCCGCTGAAACGGCAGCGTATCCAGCATGCCTTTCGCACCGGCATCAAGGCGATTGACACTTTCACCCCTTGCGGGCGCGGCCAGCGCCTCGGCATCTTTGCCGGGAGCGGTGTCGGCAAATCGACTCTGCTGGGCATGATTGCCAGCCAGGCGGAGGCGGACGTGAATGTGATCGCGCTGATAGGCGAACGCGGACGCGAGGTGCGCGAATTTCTGGAGAAGGATTTGGATGAGGTCGGCCGGCGCAAGTCCGTGGTGGTGGTCGCCACCTCCAACCAACCGGCCATCGCGCGCTTGAAAGGCGCATTTGTGGCCATGGCCATCGCCGAACATTTTCGCGATGCCAGCCAGAATGTTTTGCTGATGATGGATTCGGTCACGCGCTTCGCCATGGCGCAACGGGAGATTGGCCTGGCCGTCGGCGAACCGCCCACGACGCGGGGCTACACGCCTTCGGTTTTTTCGTTGCTGCCGCAATTGTTGGAACGCGCCGGCGCAGGGGAACAAGGTTCCATCACCGGACTCTTCGCCGTGCTCGTGGAAGCCGATGACATGAACGAACCCATCGCCGATGCCGTCCGTTCGATTCTGGACGGCCACATCGTCCTGACGCGCGAACTGGCCACCCAAAACCATTATCCGGCCATTGACGTGCTGGAAAGCGTCAGCCGTTTGACGCGGGATTTGAGCACGCCGGAGCAGCAACAACTGACTTCGCGCGCCCGCCAGGCATTGGCCACGCATCGCAAGAACCAGGATTTGATCAACATCGGCGCTTATCCCCCCGGGACCAATCCGGCCATCGATTTAAGCGTTCATTTGCATGAGCCTCTGAAATCATTTTTGTGCCAGCCGGTGGAGCAGGGCTGCTCCATCCCTCAAAGCTGGTCGCTGTTGGAACAAACCCTGGCCACGCCCATGCCTGAAAAATCAGGCCCCGGCGCTGGAAGGAAAACCGGCTAGGCGCGCATGAAATCGTTTCGCTTCACTTTGGAAGCTCTTGGAACAGTGCGCCAGCGGCAGGAGCAGAGGGCCATGGAGCAGTATGCGCAAAGCTTGGCCGCCCGCCGCCAGGCGGTGGAGGGGCTGGAAGCCGTTGAGCGTCAGTTGAGCGCGTGCTGGCAGGATTGGCGCGGCCGATTGGCTGGCGGATGCGCGGCGGCGGAAGCGGCCCAGGCTCATGCTTACCAGCGGTTGCTGGCCCAACGCCGGGATGAATGCGCTCTGGCGCTGGAGACTGCCGAACAACGCGTCACTGCGGCTTTGCAGGGCATGCTCCTGGCGCGCCAGCAGCGGGAGATCGTGGACAAATGTTGTGACAAACAAAAGGCCCGCCACCGGCGCGAGCAGGCCCGCGGCGAACAAAAATTCCTGGATGACCTGGCTGGTCGCCGGGGCAACTCCATTCTTGCCTGGAAATCGGCGGAAACTCCGTTATGATAAAATTACTCACTTCACCCTGGACGACGGCGCTGGTCGGCGTCGTCCTCTATCTGGGCGCCACCGTGGCGTGTTGGAAAACTCCCGCCCATCCGGCGTCCTCCACCCCGGCCCAATCCGCCGCCGCCCGCGAAAAGCAGACCGGACCTTCCTGGAATTTTACCAGCCCCGAGGCTGACCAGCTCATCGCCGAACTCAAGGTGGAAAAAAAGTCTCTCGGGAAAAAGGAGCAGGAACTCAACGATCTGATGGTGCGTTTGCAGGCGGAACGCTCGGAATTGAATCTGGTCACGCAATCGGTGCGTCAACTGCAATTGGATTTTGATCGAAATGTGATGCGGATCAGCGAGGAAGAAACGGCCAATTTGAAGAAGCTGGCCAAGGTTTATGCGGACATGGAGCCTGCCAACGCCGCCAAGGTCCTGGAGGAAATGGATGACACCTCAATCATCAAGATCATGGTCTTTATGAAAGACGTGGAAACCGCCGCCATTTGGGAGGCGATGGCCAAGAAAGGCCAGGCGGAGGCAAAACGCACGGCCCTTCTTTCCGATCGCCTTCGGCTGGCTTCGTTCCGCAACAACACTGCAAAATGATGACTCAGTCCTCCTTCTTTGCTGTTCTCACGCCGGCTGTGCCAGGGGCCGAGGCCCGGCCTTTAACCCCGGATCAATCCGCCTCGTTGTCGGCGGCCACGGAAAGTTTTCTTAGCGTGATGTCACAAGCGCGTTGTGATGGTTTTCCCAAGCCGTCCGGCTCGGCAAAAACCTCAGACAGCAATGCGTCCATGGCGGAAACGCCAGAAACTTCCGCCAACCCGTCGGGCAAAGCGCCCGAGCTCGATGCTTCCACGTTCAGCGCGCTCATGGCCGTGATGGCCCAACCGCGGATAGCCGCCGGGGATTCTCACAAATCGGCATCCACTCAGGCAGCGAGTTTTAAAAATGCATCGGTTGGCCAGGCAGTCAAGGCAAGACCCTTGACGGACACCTCAAACAATGGTGCGTTCCCGATGGAAACGCCAAAATCCTCCGCCAATCCGCCGGGCAAAGCGCCGCGAATTGCCGCCGTGGAATCTCACAAACCAGCCACTCCTCAAGCGGCGAATTTAAAAATTGCGTCGACTATCCGAGAAGGCCAAGCCAAGCCCTTGACAGAAACCTCCGACAATAATGCCTCCTCGACGGGAACGCCAAAATCCTCCGCCAACCCGCCGACGCCGGGCAAAGCGCCGCGGATTGCCACGGGGGAATCTCAAAAATCAGAATTCACTCAGGCAGCAAGTTTTAAAAATGCATCGGTTGGCCAGGCAGGCAAGGCAAGACCCTTGACGGAAATCTCAGCCAATAATGCGTCCCCGACGGGAACGCCAAAATCCTCCGCCAACCCGCCGGGCAAAGCGCCGCGGATTGCCACGGGGGAATCTCACAAATCAGCATCCACTCAGACAGCGAGTTTTAAAAATGCATCGGTTGGCCAGGCAGGCAAGGCAAGACCCTTGACGGAAACCTCAAACAATGGTGCGTTCCCGACGGAAACGCCAAAATCGCCCGCCAACCCGCCCACGCCGGGCAAAGCGCCGCGGATTGCCGCCGGGGAATCACGCAAGCCAGCCACTACTCAAGCGGTGAATTCAAAAATTACGCCGACTATCCAGGAAGACCACACCAAGCCATTGACAGAAACCTCCGGCAATAATGCCTCCCCGACGGGAACGCCAAAACCCTTCGTTGACCCGCCGGTCAAGACGGCTGTCGTCGATACATCCGTGGCAAACACGCTTATGGTCGTGGCGGCTCAACCGCAGATCGCCATCGGTGAATTCCGCAAACCGGCATCCACTCAAGCGGTGAATTTAAAAAATGCGCCGGCTATCCAAGACGGCCAGGCCAGGCCCTTGAGAGAAACCTCAGACAGCGATGCGTCCCCGATGGAAACACCAGAACCTCTTGCCCGCCCGTCTGACAAGACGGCTGACATGGACGCGTCCGTGTCCAGCAAGCTCACGGCTGCGGCGGATCAAACACAGATTGCCGCCGCTCAATTCCGCAAACCGGCATCCACTCAGGCAGTCAATTTTAAAATTGCTTCGGAACTTGGCGCGGCGCCCGTGGTGTTGCCCTCTTCATCGAACAGCAAACCTGAGAGCACTGGACCAGTCCCGAGAACGATTGATTCACGTCCGGCAGAAACATCAGCTTCGACAACGGAACCAGCAACCCACCCGGCAGAACCTGCCGGGTCTCCCCAACAACCGGTTGGGGCACAGACGGCAATTACCCCACCGGTGGCGTTTGTTTCCGCAGACCCCGTCGATGGCACAGGGGGTGCTTGGAGTAGCCAACGAATGAAGTTTGGAACGGAAAAGAATGAAATTGCCGAGCCTGCTGCGCAAAAAGTGCCGACTGCGTCATTAAAGGATAACCTTTCCAGCAAGCCGGCGGACGACTTGAAGGTTGGATCAGATTCCGATCATTCCGAACACAAGCAAGACTCGATTGACTCCGCCCCGGTCATGGATTGGCCGACCAAAGCAAGCGAAAGAAATGTGGATGCGGGCAAAGGAACGGGGGTCGCTCAATCCGTTGATCACTCCGCAACCCAGGCTGAACGTGTGGGGCATTTGCTGAATCAGCAAGTGGTGATGATACGTCAATCCGGCGCCAACCACCTTGCTGTTACGCTCAAGCTGGACCCGCAGACCGAACTGAGCTTGCAATTAAGCAATCACAACGGCCAGGTCGAAGCGTCCGTTCGATGGGAGCGGGGCGCCGTGGCGGGCTTGGAGAACCATTGGAAGGATTTGCAGGAGTCGCTCGCGCGGCAGAATGTCCTGTTGCTGCCACTGGAAAACAGAGCTTCGCCGCGGACGCCGGCTTCCAATTCCGCTTCCGAAACAGGGTCCTCATCACTTTTCAATGAATCGTCGCAAAACCCGCAGCGACACAGCCGCGACGAGCGGCGGGATTTGCCGCCGGCCGCCACTGTCAAAACCGTCCCTGTAACAAACAAAGCAACAACCAGGACCGCATCCCGGCAAGGCTGGGAATCCTGGGCCTGAAAAAATATGTCAGCCTCCGCCACTACTGCCGCATCGAGCTTAACCGGCTCTGCCAACTCAACTTTGACTCAAGCCGACTTTTTGCAATTGTTGGTCACGCAAATGACTTCACAGGACCCGCTTAACCCGGAGAGCGACACCGACTTCGCGGCGCAACTGGCCCAGTTCAGCTCATTGCAGGAAGCCACGGCCATGGCGGGCAACATGGCGACGATGCAGGCCAGTTCTTTGATTGGCGCCACCGTAAGCGTGGAGTCAGCAACCAACAGCGACCAGGAAACCACGGGCGTGGTAACCGCGGTGGACATGTCCTCCGGCTCGCCGGAAATTCAGGTCAACGGCCAGCTTTATGCGCTGAGCCAGATATTGTCCATTTCGCCGACTCAAACCGCCTCAGCAACCACCACCGGAGCAACTGCTCCCGCCGCAACAAGCAAGCCTTAACTAAAAAAGAAAACTCTAACTCACTAAAATTATGCTAAGTTCCCTCAGCTCAGGAGTCAGCGGACTCGAAAACTTCCAAGAACAGATGGATGTTATCGGCAATAACATCGCCAACATCAACACCACGGCTTTCAAGGCCGGAATAGTGAATTTTGCCGACGCGTTCAGCAACACGCTGCAAGGGGCCGGCCCCAACACGCCCGCGGTCCAGGTCGGCACGGGGGTGGAGATCACCAGCATCAGCAATAATTGGGCCGCGGGGGGGCTTACCAACACCGGGATTCCCAGCAATCTGGCCATCTCGGGCAGTGGCAACGGCTTTTTTGAGGTCTTCGACCCCGTAACCAAGGCCACTTACCTCACGCAGGACGGCACATTCAGCGTGAATGCCAATGGCAACCTGGTCACAGCCAATGGCGACTATGTGCAGGGTTATACCACCGGCGCGTTAACAACGACAGGCGACGTCACCATCAACACCACCGGCTCCACCAGCACCGCCGCCATCTCTTCTTATACCATCGATCCGCAGGGCAACATTACTGTGACACAAGCCGACGGTACCACCTTTGTGTGCGGCCAGGTCTTGTTGACCAATGTGACTGACCCCCAAATGCTGGTCAACGAAGGCGACAACCTGTACTCCAACCAGCAGGCCGCCAACGGGGGCACCCTTCCCACACTCACAGCCCCCGGACTCAACGGTCTGGGCACCCTTCAAGCGGGAGCATTGGAGTCTTCCAACGTGGATCTTTCCAATGAGATGGCCAACTTGATCACCGCCCAGCGGGCTTTCGAGGCGAACTCAAAGATCATCACGACGAGCAATGAAGTGCTGCAGACTTTGGTGCAAATGAAGCAAAGTTAGCCCTTGAGCTTTTATGGCCAGCAACTCCCTGGAATCCTCCCGTGGCGGCCGCGAACCCGCGAAAGCCCTGGAGAAGGAGAACGGCAAACCGGCCGAGGACAAGGAAACTCCACCCCCGGCAAGCGGCGGGGGGTTCAAAGCCTGGCTTCCGCTGGCAGTGGCCGCAGTGGCCATGCCGGCTCTGGCCTATGCCACCACGCATTTTGTTCTGCTGCCAAAACTGGAGCGTGGTCTGGCGCAGGCCAGCCCGGCGGCGGCGCAGGAAACCACGGCGGAGTCCGGCACAGGGGCCAAAAGCGGAGGCAAAGCCGCCTCTGAGAAGCCCAAAGTGACCGTGAGTCTGAATAAAATGCTGGTTAATGTGGCCGGCACCATGGGCACGCGTTACCTGATGACCAGTGTGACTCTGGTCGGCAACACCCCCGATTTCGCCGGCAAAATCAACGACAACATGGACCAGCTTAAAGACCTGGCCACCGGCACGCTCAGCAGCAAAACCATTTCTGATTTGGAAAAGCCAGGGGCGCGCAATGTGATTCGGGCCGAGCTGATGACGGTGTTCAACAATGCCTTGGGGGGGCCGGTGGTGCAGGAAATCTATATCACCGAAATGGCCATTCAATAAGCGACCCTCATGAACCCAGCCAGCCCAATGCCCGAGCTTGAAGAGGCGCCCGCCTCCTCTCTTGGCGCGCCCAAAATGGAGGACGCGCAAATCCATGATTTTCGCAAGCCCATGCTCCTTTCCCACGGGGAATTGCGCAAATTGCGGGCGCATCAGGAGGAGTTTGTCCGGAGCGCGGCCACCAGGCTTTCGATCCATCTGGGTTTGGAATTTTCGCTGAAACTGACTGGCGTCAAGACGATTGCTTATCAGAAGCTGGCGGAAGGTTGGGGCTGCCCCGCGCATCTGACGCTGTTTAAAATGGAACCGTTGCGCGGGGTTTCCATCCTGGAGATTTCGTCCCAACTCGGCTTGGGCATGGTGGACCGTCTGATGGGCGGTCCCGGCCATGTCCCGCCAACCGGCCAGGAAATGAGCGAAATGGAGAAAGTGCTGTTGGAGCAATCCGTGCAACTGCTCCTGGATGAATGGTGCGGCCGTTGGTCCAACGTCAAGGAATTGAAGCCGGTCATTCTCGGCTACGATAGCAATGACGGTTTCATCCAAACCACCCCTCCGGAAACAATCATGCTGGTCGTTTCCATGGAAGCGGGTTTTGGGGGGTGCAGTGGGCAGGTCCAGATGGGTTTTCCTTGGGCCGCTGTGGACCCGTTGATCCGCCGCCTTTGCAAACGCGCCGCGACGATGGCGAATCCCGTCCCGCCGGCGCTGCCTCCGCCCGCGACGGCCTGGAAATGGAACAGTTGTTTTGATGACGTTTGCGTCCCGGTGACGGCGGAATGGGAGGGCCTGGAAATGACGGCCCGCCAGATCCTGGCGCTGAAAGTCGGCGACGTTCTGCCATTGGATTTGCGATGCGCGCAACGAGTCAACGTGCGCGTGGCGGACATGCTCAAATTTCAAGGCCGCCCCGGCACACTGGCCGGCCAATGGGCGGTGGAATTAACCCAGGCAGTCAACCATTAGGCGCCATTTTATGGAATCAACCGAAAAATCCCCTCCCGGCCTCGATCTTCTGCTGGGTGTCAAAGTCAAACTGACGGTCGAACTGGGCTCCTGCCAGTTGCCCATGCGCGACGTGCTCCAATTCAATGTCAATTCGATTGTCAAGCTCGACAAGACCGCGCAGGCGCCGGTGGACCTTTACGCAAACCAAACGCGCATCGCCCGCGGCGAAGTGGTGGTGGTGGATGACGCCTATGGCATCAAAATCACCGAATTATTTGGAGTCAATCCATGATCCTGGAGTGCGCCATGGCCCGGATCAAGGCATTGGCCCTTGCGCCAGGCGGCGCATTGGCAGGGCTGGCCGCAATGTTTTTGGCGGCCCTTGATGTCTCCGCGGAGCCGTTGGACGCGACCCGTTGCTCCGCCCTCCCGAGTGCCTTGCCGAACGCCGGCGCTTCGGTCTTCCGTGTCTGTGGAGCCTTTGTTGTTGTAGTGGCGCTCTTTCTGGGCGGAGTTTGGTTGTTCAGGAATTGGCAGCGCCTGGCCGTGCAAAAGAATGGAGGAGCCAAACTCAATGTCATCGAAGTCAAATCATTGGGGCAGCGCCAGGCCCTTTATGTGGTCGGTTACCAGCGGCAACGGATGTTGCTCGCCTCGTCGCCCGCCGGGGTGACACTTCTGAGTCATCTGCCTTCAGCCGGAGAGGCGGAGAAGGACGCGCCGGCCGCAAACGTGAGTTTTGCCGAGGCCTTGAAACACGTCCTGAGCCAGAGACAATGAATCTGCCGCCCGCCAGCGCTCCCCGCTCAACCCGCGGCCGGCCCATTTGCCGGCGGGCCGGACGCTGGCTGCTGTTGGGGCTGATCTTGTGCCAATTCTTTTGGGCCGGGGGCGCGCCAGCGCAGACCAATGCCAACTCGTTCAATCTAAGCATCGGCCTCAATGGATTGGGCCAGCCGGCTGACGTGGATGGCGCGATCAAGGTCCTGGCGATCATGACCTTGTTGAGCCTGGCCCCGTCGATCATCCTGTTGATGACCTGTTTTACCCGCATCGTCATCGTGCTTTCCTTTGTGCGGTCGGCCCTTTCCCTGCAGGGCACGCCCTCCAACCAGATCCTCATCGGCCTGTCGCTCTTCCTGACTTTTTTCATCATGTCCCCGGTGTGGGAGAGGATTGACCGGGAGGCGCTGACGCCGTACCGCGCCAAACAAATCACCGGCGAGGTGGCCTTGGAACGGGCCGCCGTGCCCATCCGGAGTTTCATGCTCAAGCAGACCCGGCCCAAGGACGTGGAATTATTCGTGGCGCTGGCCAAAACGGGGCCCATCCCGGCGGAGCAACTGCCGCTGAAAATCGTCATCCCCAGTTTCATCATCAGCGAACTGCGCACGGCCTTTCAAATGGGCTTCCTGGTGCTCGTGCCGTTCATTCTTATTGACCTGGTTGTGGCCACGGTGCTGATGAGCATGGGCATGATGATGATGCCGCCCCAGACCATCTCGCTTCCCCTCAAGGTCCTGTTGTTTGTTTTGGTGGACGGCTGGCATTTGGTGGTCAGTTCCATCGTCCAAAGTTTCGGAGCCTGATTATTATGAACACTGAATTTGCCACCGAATTGCTCAAGAGCCTCATGTTCGAGGCCGTGACGCTGGCGGCGCCGATATTGTTGACCGCGCTCATCATCGGGCTGGCCATCAGCATCTTTCAATCCGTCACCTCCATCCAGGAGCAAACGCTCACATTCGTGCCCAAGGCGCTGGGCATTGTGGCGCTGCTGGTCATCCTCATGCCCTGGATGCTGCGGACCCTGGTTGAATTCGCCACGGCGGTCATCCAAAAAATGCCGCAAATGGCGCAGTAAGGCGGACCATGAGCGAGCTGAACAACGGACTGATGGTTTTCCTGCGGGTCAGCGCCATGCTGGCGGTCTTTCCGGTTTTCTCCGCGGCGAATTTCCCGGTGCAGTTGCGGCTGGCCCTGGGCGTGCTGCTGGCGGGGATGATCGGTCCCGCGTTGCCGGGCGGGCTGGCGCAGGCGCAGGACCTGTGGGGATGGGTGGGCTTGATGTCGATGGAAGTGGGGGTCGGATTGCTGTTCGGCTTTGCCAGCCGCATCATTTTCTTCGCGCTCGACATCGCCGGCGCCATCATTGCCTCGGAAATTGGTTTGACGCTGCCTCCCAGCATGAACCCGATGAGCGGGGCGCAGGTGACCGCGCCCGGCTCCATTTTGTATTATCTGGCGGCCATGCTTTGGCTGAGCCTGGATCTGCATCACTGGATGCTGGTTGGTTTCATGAAAACCTACGCCTGGCTGCCGGTGGGCGGGGCGCATTTGTCGGAAATTTGCTTGACGGACATTGTGGCGCGCACCAGCCGGATGTTTGTCATCGCCGTGCAACTGGCCGCGCCCGTCATGGCGGTTTCATTTATTGTGACCCTGGTCTTCTCCGTGCTGGGCCGCGCCGTGCCGCAGATGAACGTCTTTTTCGAGAGTTTCACCGTCCGCACCCTGGCCGGCCTGAGTGTCTTTGGCCTTACGCTGCAACTGATGTCCGAGCACATCAGCAATTATCTGCGGCGCCTGCCTGAAGATGTGCTCAGCGTGGCGCAGATGCTTGGGGCGCGCTAAAGCGGAAGCTCAATCCAGTGAACGAACAAGTTGGCGACAAAACAGAGCAGGCAACTCCCAGGAAGCTCGAAAAGGCCCACAACAAGGGCCAGTTCGCGCACAGCAAGGAGGTGCAAACCGCGTTTGTCTTGATGGCGGCGTTGACGGCGCTGACGTTTTCTGGCGGCGAAATGTGGCGGCTTCTGGCCAACACGCAAGCCGTGATGCTCAGCCATCTCCATGACACCCCGGTGACCGTCAATGCCATGCAGGGCTACGCCGTCCGGGGCGCGCTCGTGCTGGGAGGCTGTGTCTGGCCGGTCCTGGTGGCGACGATCCTGGCGGGCCTGCTGGCGGGCGGCATTCAAACCCGTTTTCGCACCGCTCCCGAAGCTTTGGAACCGAATTGGGAGCGGCTGAATCCGGTGGAAGGTTTCCGCCGTGTTTTTTCCATGCGCTCGGCAGTGCCGACCGGAGTCAATATTTTAAAGATAACGGCGATCATTAGTTTGACATATGGTGTCATCCGCAGCACTCTGGCCGACCCCATATTCCATTCCTCGGTGGACGTGGCAAGAATTGCCGGGTTCATGGCCGATTCTTCCTTCCGCCTCATCACCCGTGTGGCCATGGCGCTGGCCGTTTTGGCGGCGGCGGATTACGGCTATCAATACTGGCGCAACAACGAGGACATGAAGATGACCAAAGAGGAGGTGAAGGAAGAGACAAAAAACACCGAGGGAAATCCTCAAGTCAAAGCCCAGCGGCGCCGCAAACAATTCGCCATTGCCAAGCGCAAGATGCTGGCGGAAGTGCCTAAGGCTGACGTGGTTGTGGTGAATCCGACCCAGATTGCCGTGGCTTTGCGCTACGACCGCAAGACGATGAAAGCCCCCAAAATCGTGGCCAAAGGCAGCCGTCTCAACGCGCTGCGCATTCGTGAAATTGCGACGCAACATCAAGTGCCCATTGTGGAAAATGTGCCGCTGGCCCGGTTGATGTTCAAATATGGCAGGGTGGGTGGCGAGATTCCTGCTGAGCTGTACGCCGCAGTGGCCGAAGTGTTGGCGTGGGTTTACCGCGTCAACGCCTATCGGTATTACCGGGAACGCAGCTTGTAACTGAACAGAGAAGCAAATGGCACAGACAAACTCGAAAAAATCCAATCTGGCTCTGTTGTTCAAGA
>Ga0326727_10016689_pt1 | contig 15430 bp, 12 predicted proteins | sample MB2enrmetagenome_FD_207643 | JGI IMG/M metagenome (GOLD analysis project Ga0326727, IMG submission 207643) | Lab enriched peat soil microbial communities from McLean, Ithaca, NY, United States - MB29MY | ecosystem: Environmental > Terrestrial > Soil > Wetlands > Peat | place: USA: New York... | reverse complement strand
CAACGGGTAGAGTCCCAGCTCCCCGGACAAGAACTTAGCGATTCCTGCGCCATAAAACGCATCGGTGACGGTAGTGTAATGACTTGGCAGATCCCAGCGGAACTCGAGAAAAAAATCGGCTGCGCGCTCAAAGAAATAGAAATACGACTTCTCCTGCTGCTGAATATAGGTTTCTGCGATATCTTTTCCGACGTTAAATATTTCGGCAATCGCGCGCAGAAAGCGACTGGTTTCACTAGCTCCAATCGGGAGCGTTGGCCAATGCAACCAAGGAGTCCCGAATCTCTCTTCGAGATTTCGAGCCGTGCTGACGCCGGTCCAGGCGGAAAGTACCAGATTGAATTGCGCAGCGGGAATTCTGCGCCATGCGTAGATTCCATCAGATTCCGGACCAAAGAGAAGATTCGGACGAAGACCTAGAGCCGTCAGGTGTTGCTTAATTGCAGAGAGATTGCCCGCCCAGAACGGATCATAGTATGGAACCGTCGACCAGATATTCACCAAGCCGGGAATCGTCTCCTGTGGCTCAAGCAACTGATCGACAATTGCATTGACGACAGTCTCATGTCCAGCAAGGTTCGTGCCACGGAAACCACCTGTCGCCGCGTAGGCGATTGGGACTCCCTTGAGTCTGTATTCCGCGACCACATGCTCGATGTCGTCGCCCACCAGTTCTGGCGCGCAGCCGCTCAGAACGACGAAAAGATCGCCATCCATTACCTTTAGTGCACCGTCGATTACAGTGCGCATGCGCTGCTCGCCGCCGAAGATGATTTCTTTTTCTCCGGTATTGGTGCCAACGATGGCTGCACCGCCGCCGTAGCAACCGCCCTGATATCCGTTATAGGACCCCAGCCCGGTGTGCAATTTGAATCCGCAGCCGGGCCCGGCATGAAGGATAGGGATGGCGCGCGGAATCGCAACCACGGATTGCTGTGCGCCCAGTGCGCAAAGATGACGGGGATGTTGAAGAATGCTGCTCACTGCTCACCTCCTAACATGCTGAATGGCGGTTGATTTAGCCACCAATTCGAGTACGGTAGCGCAGAACCGTGCGCCAGCATTCGTTCAAGCGCTGGGTTCTCAAGCCAATTTGCGATCTTTTCGCCGTAACGGATCAGGCCGCGATACCCTAGCGCCAAGTGCTCGTCGTCGATAAAAGCGGCAGGAATGCCTAGCTTAGCGACACTTACAGCAAGGCTGGGATGGCGCACGACAACCAAATCGGGCTTAAGGCGGCGCAGTAGATTCACCAGTTCGAAGGCCTGCTTATTGCATACGCCATAGGGCAAATGCGGAGCGTGTGAAGTTGCGGCTTCAAGCGTGTCGCCGACTGGGTCGCCATGATCAAGCTGCGGATCATGATGAAACATGCAGCTTCCGACTAAGGTTAAGCCGAGATCGCGTAACACCTCCATCGAGCTGTGGCCGTGCGAAGGACCAGCAGCTACGAAGGCTTTTACGCCGGAGAATCGTTTTTGTAATGCGCTAAGCTGCGTGTGTATCGCGACTCGCTCGGAGGCAATAAACGTCTCAACATCTTCGGTTCGATTGGTAATCGAGGCTAGCTCGCGTAGCCAGCGATCCGTGCCTGCCAGTCCATACGGTGGTGGCGATTTCACCTCTCGCACTCCGTGTTCGCGTTCCAGCCCGGCAGCCAGAAAGGTGCCCAGCGTTGAGCACATCTGTGCCGTGGCTCCTGCCTCTGAAAGTTTTGTTAACTGCTCAACGCTTGTAAACGGCACAACCAGATTGGGAACCAGACCCAACGGACGAAGAAGTTCGGAGAAGTAGTCTTCGCCAATAAAGGTGATGATGTTGACTTGTTCCGGTCGTCTGGTTTGTACTGGATGTACGATCTTGCGCAGAATTGCGTTATACGCTGCATCCCAGCCGGTTGCCCAAACCTGCGAGCGGAATCCCTCGCAGTTGACCGAGATGACGGGAATCCCCAATTCACTCTCTGCTTCTTCAATCGTGCTCTCCAGATCTTCGCCAATAATTCCCGAAGTGCAGGATGCGGTAACAAAGATCGCCTTGGGCTGAAAGCTACGGTAGGCTTTGTCTATCGCCTCGCGTAGTTTCTGTGTCGCGCCAAAGATCGTGTCTTGTTCGTTCAGATTGGTCGTCAGCAGGCGCGCGTTTTTTCGGGGGAGCTGCCGTTTTCCCTGACCGTAGCGGTTGTAGAGGTTGAACATCGGAAAGTCTCCGGCGCAACCCGCTGGTGCGTGGTTGATGACCACAGCATCCTGAATCAACGACAACTGTAGGGTTGCGCAAAAAGAACTGCACGTTCCGGCCTGCGTAAAACTGCGCTCGCGCTCAACAAGACTTCCAGATCGTGAGATCTGAACCAGTTCGCGCGCAGTTCCGGTGTAGCCGGTAATCGATCCGAGACGGCGCTCGCGGATGGCGACGGCAGTGCCACGCTGGGGTGGCGTCTCCGGATTGTGTAATTCAACAGCCATAATTTCTGCTCCATGGTTCGTGCGATTGATTGTTCTTCATCTTGCACATTGTTAATACGTTGCTAATACGGCACCATAGATGTCTTCGATCAACCTCAGTCCGCCCTCGTAACCGACGTAAGCTCTATCCAGTACCAGCCGGTCGCTCACAGGGAGTGCAATGCTGAGGTGATAGCCTCCAATCCGTTTGGCCACGTCACGATCCCAACCCGAGCCGATAATCAGAGAAGGAAGATCATGGCCTTTATCATTTATCTGACGTGAGATTGTGTCGCTGTCATTGCTGAAGACGATCTCCGCAGAGACCTTTTCATTCAAAGTCGCAAAGTGTGCTCGCAATTCGTCGCGATATTGTTCGGGAGGTTCGTCGGTGACAAACTGTCGGCCCGGCTGCATGCTCAATTCATTGACCAGAAAACGACTGACCGCAAGATTTAGGATCGAGTCCGAGATATTGATGAAGCGCGCAGGCAGATCCCAGCGCATCTCCATGAAAAAGTCAGCGGCGCGATCCAGATAGTGATAGAAGTGGTCCTCACGGCGCACGATAAACTCGTCAACGCGAGCCGTCGGCAGATGCGCATACTCGGCAATGGTGCGCAGGAAGCGCGAGGTTTCGACCGCGCCGATGGGCAACACCGGATAATGCAAAAAGGGTGTCTGAAATCGCTGCTGTAGCTTCTTGGCGATGGAGATACCGGTCCATGGCGCAAGAACAAGATTAAACGCAGCGGATGGAATTCGCTTCCAGGACGAGACGCCGCCCGAGTCGTGACCGAAAAGAATGTTCACATCCAGTCCGATTCCCTCCAGCAGCTCTCGAATCGCCTTGAGATTGCCAGCCCAGAAGGTGTCCTGATAGGGAATGACCGACCAGACGTTAACCAGATTGGGGACAATCTCATCGGCAGGCTCAAGAAATTGGTCGATGATAGCTTCGACCACGAGTTCGTGACCCAGGTAGCTGTATCCTTTGAATCCGCCGGTGGAGGCATGAACGATGGGAACGCCGCGCTCTCGGTATTCGCTAACAACCGTTGCCGTGTCGTCGCCGACCAGATCGGCGGTGCAGCCGGTGAGCACTACAAAGAGATCGCCGTCCATCACCTTCAGCGCGCCATCGATGACCTCGCGCAATCGTTGCTCGCCTCCGAAAACAATATCCTTCTCGCAACTATTGGTTCCCGGCACGGCATTTCCTCCGGCATAACCAGAACCCTGAAAGCCGTTGAAGAAGGACATGCCGGAGAAGATCTTTCCTGAGCAGCCTGGTCCTCCATGCACGATGGGGATGGCTCGATCGATGGCGAGCACACTCTGCTGTCCGCCAAGCGTGCAGAACTGTCTTGGTTGTTCGACCGTAGTGCTCATCGTGCAGCCTCCATAAAAGTGCCAGCGCTCTGCTGTTTCCACCAGTCGGTGTAGGGCAAGCGGGCATGTTGTGCGAGATGTCTGTAGAACGAAGGATTGTTGACGGCCTCGGCAATTTTATGTCCGAAGCGCAACAGTCCTCGATATGCCAGGGCGAAGTGTTCGTCCTCGACAAGAAAAGTTGGAATGCCCAGCTTTCCGCCCCAGACAGCCATCCCCGGATGACGCACGACAAAGACGTCAGGCTGAATGCGGCGCAACTGATTGATTAATTCGTAGGCCTGCTTGTTGCAGATGGATACGGGAACGTCACCGTACTGTTTCACCAGATGTTCGAGGCTGTCGGCTGCCGGATCCTGATTATCGAACTTCGGATCGTGATGCCAGAAGCATCCGCCAGCCACATTCATTCCCAACTCGCGCAAGACCGCAGCAAGGCTGTGACCATGAACTGATCCGGCCGCGACGTATCCGGTCAATCCCTTCAACTGACCGCGCAGTTCTTCCAACTCATCGGCAATGGCCGCGTGTTCGTCGGCGATAAGTTGCTCTACTTCTCGTTCCTTGTGCAATGTGCGACCCAGAGCGCGCAGCCAGGCATCGGTGCCGGAGAGTCCGTATGGTGGTGGAGCTTTTACTTCGGGTACGCCATGCAACTCCTCTAGTCCCGCCGCCAGATAGGTTCCGAGCGTGGAGCACATCTGCACTGTCGCTCCCGATTCGGATAGTCGCGAGATGCGATCAATATCGGCAAAGGGAACGATCAAATTCGCTTCGAGACCGATCTTGTTGAAGAGTTCAGAGAAGACATCCTCGCCCCAAAAGGTGATAACGTTTACGACCTCAGGCCGCTTTTGGACAGCGGGGCGCACGATCTTGCGCAGAATCGCATGATAGGCCGCGTCGAATCCTGTCGTCCAAACCTTGGAGCGAAAGCCCTCGCAGTGCACGGTTGCGATTGGAATTCCCAACTCCTCTTCCAACTGTTCGGTCACCGAGTCGATGTCCTCACCGGTAATCGCGGAGGCGCACGATGCAGTCACAAAAATCGCTTTGGGATGAAAGCGATCGAACGCGTCGCGGATTGCTTGCTCCAACTTGACGCTTCCGCCAAAGATGGCATCAGATTCGTTGAGATTCGAGCTGACCAGACGCGCGTTGGTCGGCGTCAACCCGCGTTTGACCTGTCCATAGCGGTTCACCAGATTGAACATGCTGAAGTCGCCTGCGCAACCCAGTGGAGCGTGATTGACCACGGCCGCATCCTGAATCAGAGAGAGCAGGCAGATGGCGCACGAAGAGGCACAGGAACTGACCTGAGTAAACGTGCGCGGTCGGTCCTGCAAACTTCCAGTACGCGACTGTTCGGCCAACTCCGAGGCTAGGCCCTCGAACGAGACAATGGACCCCAAGCGCTGCTCGCGCGTGGATAAATTGGAATTGGCAATATTAACAAGCGGCATAACGGTCTCCTAAAAGGCTCCCTTGGGATCGACCACGCGCTCCAGCGCGAATCGTTGATAGTTTTTATCTAGATGACTTTCAATCTCGGCCACGAGCGCCGGTCTGTGCCAGCGCAGGATGAAGAACCACCCCATGCCAGCAGCTAGCAGTGCAGCAAAGATGTAGATCATCAGATTGTGCGGAAAATCGGGAGCAGGATAGATACTTGAACCCAACGGAACCAGAACGGCTACGATGGCCAGCGCTGCAATAGCAATATGTGTTGGACGCAGGCGTCCGCGACGATGCAGATACACCGGTGTACCAATGGAGATGAGCAGATACGCGATTAGAAAACCAAAGGTGCAGACGCTTCCAACATAGTCCCAGATCGCGCGCGGGGTAATGTCGGTTAGCGTCATTGGAACTACAACGAGAAGAGCAAGCAGCGTGGCAGCGGTAATGGAAACGTCGGGCGTATGGTTGCGCGAGTGAATGCGCCGGAAGGGAGCAGGCAGTACGCCGTGTTGTGCCAACTGAAAGAGCGTTCGCGCACCGGCGACAATGCTAGCAAGAACGACAGAAAATCCGCTGATAAGGCCGGCAATCATCAACAGGACTGCCAGAATCGCTACTCCATTCGCGTGCGCAATCTCGTAGGCCGGAGCCTGGCTGTTGGCAATGTTGCCAGAGATGAAATGAAATCCGGCAATCATGGTGTAGGCGCTGACCATATAGTAGATTCCAGCGATAATGCAACTGGCGACAATCGCGCGAGGAATACTTTTTAGTGGTTTTTTTGCTTCATCGCCCAACGATGCAGCGCTTTCAAATCCCACCGCTGCCATAAAGGCAAGCACCGATCCTTGTCCAATCGCCTTTGGCGACAGCGAGTGCCACCGGAACTGCTGTAGATCGATGTGGTGTCCCTGCCGGAATAAGATTGCCACTGCCATCAATGTGCCAATCGCCATGGCGGAAAATTCGATGGTCAACATAAGATGGGCCGAAAGACGCATGTCTTTCCACGCGAAGTACCAGACGAAAAGCAGTAGAAGAACGCTGAATAGTAGTTGCGAAATATGCAGATGAAATGGAGCCAGCAGAATGTTAAGGTAGTAACCGAACAGAGGCGCGCAGGCGGCTCCGCTGCCGATGTAAGCAATCACCAGCGCCCAGCCTCCAAGCACTCCAGCAGTTGTTCCCAGGCTGCGCGCGATGTAATCGTATAGCGACGCAGTTCCCGACGAATCGCGTGCAAACTGGTTAATATTCATGGCAATCAGCACGACGCCAACCGTAGCAATTAGAAACGAGATCCAGGTTCCCGATCCGGCTATGGAAGCTACAACCGGAATCGAAATTAGCGGCGCGCCCGACGCGCCAATATTGGCAATCGACTGACCAAGTACCGCCCACGGCCCCAGGCTTGCAGAACGCAGCGACCTGCGCTCGACGATGCGTTCGTCCTTAGCAACTATTGTTTGTTGCATCTCTGTACCCATTTCTTCCTCGCTGCGACTTCAGCTCGGTCTTCGCCAATTTCGACTGCCTATCCATGCGAGAAGGTCGATGCTGCAATCTCGCGTCCGTAAAGCGCATGTGAATAATCCGATTCACCAGGAATCCCGCAGGCATCGGCACGACAGCGATTACAGTGGGTAAAGACGCCAAGATGTTTTTCAGCAGCGCTTCGTGCGCGGCTAACTTGAATGAAGTTTGGCTGTGCAATGTGGCTCAGTTCGTGTTGCGGCAACAGGGGAATCACGTTGATGACCGAGGCTCCCGCGGCGGCAACTGTAGCGGCAACTTGCTCGACGTGAAGGTCGTTGATCTCGGGTGCCAGAACCGTATTCACCTTGACCGTGACGCCAAGCTGCGAGATCCGGCGAATTCCGGCGAGCTGTTTTTTAATCAGAACTTCGGCAGCTTGCACCCCAATCAGGTGCTGACCGCGATAGCGAATTCCAGCGCACAACTGCGCAAGTATGGTGGCATCGACTGCATTCACCGTCACCGTGATCGTTTCAACCCCGGCATTGACGATGCTTTCGGCCTTTTCCTCCAGCAATAGTCCGTTTGTGGAAAGGCATTGAATCAGGTTTGGAAAGCGACGGTGTACGTTCTCAAAGGCGCGCAGCGCGTGATTGGTTGCCAATGTATCGCCTGGACCGGCGATGCCGATAACCTTAATTTCCGGGCACAACTCCAGCGCACGCTCGACGACGTCCGGCGCTTCCTCTGGAGTAATCAGTTTCCGTGAAACACCTGGCCTCTGCTCGGTGGAATTGAAATCGCGTCTGCAAAAGCGGCACTCGATGTTGCAAGCCGGACTGACGGGAAGATGCAGCCGCCCAGCCTTTTTATGTCCTTCGGCCGTAGAGCTGAAGCAGGGATGGCGTCCCTCCAAGTGCGCAAGCCCACTCGTCGCACGGATACGCATCTGCTGTGCGGTGCACAGCTTCTGGTCACCATCGCCTGATCCGGGTTGGAGTATCTTCAGCATTTATATCCTGTCAGTTCTCATGAGTGTCGAATGTCATTGCATTGCCTATATCGCAGCGCCAACCAGCGAAGTGCTCCCCGACTCGATGCGTAAAATATCCTTTGACCATCGCGCCGCCCACTCGCGCAACTGATTTTCTTCCAGAGGATTGGGAACCTTCGAATGGGTGTGCTCGAAGATGCGATTTGCCAGCCTGCGATAGATCTCCGCTTGCTCGCTCTCGGGAGCGGCTTCGATCGTCGTCTTGCCCTGCAACTCGCTCTGCGTTACGGTTATCGAGCGCGGCACATACTGCATCACTTGGGTTGCCGTGCGTTCGACAAAGTCGTCGATTAGTTCCCGCTGGTAAGGCGCATTGATGGAGTTGGCAATTACGCCACCGAGTAATCCGCCGCCACTCTTGGAGTATTTCTGAATGCCCTTGAAGAGATTATTGGCCGCATAGATGGCCATAAAATCAGCAGAAGATACCGTAAAGACATGCTCGGCAATTCCCTCACGGATCGGCATCGCGAATCCTCCGCAGACCACATCGCCAAGCACATCGAAGATCACTACGTCGACACCTAGATTTTCAAAGACGTTCAACTGCTTGAGCAACTCGACGGCCGAGATGATGCCGCGACCGGCACAGCCGACACCCGGCGCAGGCCCTCCGGCTTCGACACAATAGACTCCTGCGAATCCTTCGAAGACCACGTCTTCCAGCGCAACCTTGGCTTTCGCGCGCATCATATCCAGAACTGTGGGAATATAATTTCCGCCACGCAGAGTGTTGGTCGAATCGCTCTTGGGATCACAGCCGATCTGAATTACCCTATGTCCATCCGCGGCCAGTGCCGCCGAGATATTGCTGGTCGTGGTTGACTTACCGATACCACCCTTGCCATAGATGGCAATCTGCTTCAGCTTTTTGCTCATGATTAACTCCCGTGGTTGCTTGTAACTTCGCACTATGACAAGTGCGGGTATTGCGCTATGGTGCGAATCGCATCCTCGATCCGTCCGTTGTATTCGAGCACCTGTACGTTCGCGCTATTTAGTTCCTGTCGTGCGCAGGGACCGATCGCTGCCGCCACAACCGCGCTGCAATCGGACAATAGATCGGCGACCGACTCCAAACGCTGCTGTTTATCGGTCTGACGGCAAAATGCTTCTGCCGCGCGTGTGTCGAGTAACGTTACGCTGCCGGATGAAAACTCATACACCGCAAAGTGGCTGGCGCGACCAAAGTGCGCCAGAATTTCCTGATTCGCGTCGACCGCTATTGCGACTCGATAGCTCATCGCATAGATTCCCTGTTGTGTAGGTTCCGCAGTTAGCGCGGAATGCACTTTGTGCTGGAGGCACACTTACGCTTCTAATCATTTCCTCAGCCTGTAAAAACAGAAATGCCCGCTTCTGTAATCTTGCAGGCGGGCTTTACAAGCGATTCGAAGATCGAAGCGATTGCGTCAGTCGGTCCTAGCGGACCCATCCCCCCATGCCAGCGCACGATAGCACGCATCCGGGCGGATACGACAACTCGTGGTGTTGAAAAGCATGAGAAGTTCGCAGATCATGATTGAAATCTAGCAGAGATAATATTTTGTGTCAAATGTGGATTTCTGCGCATCGTCAACGTGCTTTCATTTCATTGTCGCTTGACGAATGCGCACACTCGGCTTACGCTACAAAGGATTGTGAGCCTTATGATTCCCATGCACATCGAACAGCCTTGGCCCGCGCGAGTTGGTTTCTCCAACTTCGGTCGCTGTTGTGCATCACTCATCTCCGCAGACTCGCATGTGGCATATATCGGCTAATCTGCTCCCCGAGCAGTAATCGAATCTAGCGTCTCTCTTTATTTATTCCCATTCAATATTGCAATTAACCTCACCCAGTCGAGGCATTTATGACTCTTGTAGCAAGAGGAATTACTGAATCCCGATTTAATCTCATCGACAAATCTGAACGCGTCGCAACCGATCGCTCGTTGTTGATTCATCCGCAGCATCATCCTGACGAACACACCAACCCATTTATCTGGACCTCAGGCAGTGGCTCTACTTTGACCAGCCTCGATGGCAAGTCCTACATCGATGGACTGAGCGGCATGTGGAACGTACACCTTGGACATGGTCGCAAAGAGCTGGCCGACGCAGCCTATGAACAACTGCAACGGCTGGCCTTCTCCACTGCTTATGCCGGTGCCACACATCTGAAGGTAATTCAATTAGCCGAACGGTTGCGAGAGATCGTCTACCCATCGATCCAATCGTTTTACTTTACTAGCAGCGGCAGCGAGGCTACCGATACCTCGGTGCGCACGGCCCGCTACTACTGGCGCGCACTAGGACGTCCAGAGAAATTGAAGATTGCAGCATTGGAGCTTTCCTATCACGGATCAACGATTGGCGCTTCCAGCGCCACTGGTACGCCGGAGTTTCATGAGGTCTTCGGCCCCCGCCAGCCAGGATTCTTTCATGTCCCGGCACCGTATCCTTATCGATTCAAGACAGCTCGCACCGATGTGTCTCCCGGCGTGACCGCAGCCGATCTGCTGGAAGAGGCTATTCTGCGCGAAGGTGCAGAGACGGTGGCCGCATTTATCGTTGAGCCCGTACAGGGTGGTGGTGGTGGCATCCTTGTTCCGCCCGACGATTACTTCCGCCGCATTCGCGAGATCTGCGATAAGTACGAGGTGCTGCTGATCTCCGACGATGTGATTACCGGCTTCGGTCGCACTGGCCGCTGGTTTGGGCTGGAGCATTGGGGTGTCGAGCCCGACATCGTACAGTTCGCCAAAGGCATTACGAGTGCCTATGTTCCGCTGGGTGGCATCGGTGTCTCCTCGCGGATCAAGTCAGTGCTCGACGCCGCGCCACGCAATCGCCGCTGGTGGCACGGTTTCACCAACTCGGCGCACCCCGTTGCCTGCGCTGTGGCTCTGGAAAACATTCGCATTCTTCACGACGAGCAATTGGTCGAGCGTGCGGCGGTACAGGGGGATCGCCTATTGAGCCGTCTGCGCAGCTCGCTTGGCGATCACGCACATGTAGGCGAGGTGCGCGGACTGGGGCTGCTTGCCGGCATCGAACTGGTCGCCGACAAGTCGAGCAAAGAGCGCATCCCCTCGCATCTCGGACTGGATCGGCGGCTGCGCGCCGAGTTGTTGCAGAGAGGGCTGTACACGCGCGTGTTGACCGATGTGATCTGCCTCGCCCCTCCATTGACCACCAGCGAGTCCGATTTCGATCGCATCGTTGAAGCTGTCGTTGGCGCGATTGAAGCCACTTTCGCAGCCCCCTATGATGGGACAAAGAATTTCTAAAGCGCACCAAGAGGAGAATGGATTATGTCGCGAATAGCTCCAGTCGATCTTGCCACGGCCTCGCCCGAGGTCAAGACCGCTTATGAAGAGATTAGTAAAAATCATGCAATCAGCAACATGAAGGCCGTCGCACTGCACTCGCCCGAAGCGATTCATGCCATCCTCGAGTGGTACAAACTCTTCGCCAAGGTCAAACCTTTTCTGGGAGAACGGCTGGCCATTCTTTTTTGCGATGGCATCTCGCGCCAGAACCACTGCGAATTGTGTGCGACCTTCATGCATCGTGAGATCGTAAAGTGGGGCGAGGATCCTTACGACCTTAAGCTCGATAATCGCGAAAAAGCAGTCGTCGAATTTGGACGCCAGTTAACCAAAAACGCCAACGCAATCTCCGACGATCTGTTCGCGCGACTCAAAGAATATTTCAACGCCGAGCAGATCGTCGACCTTACCGTCTTCGGTGTCCTGATGATTGTCAACAATCTATTCAATAGCGCATTGCAGATCGATCTCGATACCTCGCTCGACGACTATCGTATTGATCCAGAAAAATACTTCGCCTAGAACCCATCTCAAAATCAGCTTCACTACAGGCTAAGGATATAAGCTCCGCATCGTTCGACCTACCCACTTACGCGCGAAACTATTGTCAAATTGACTGTAGCGCCAGATAAGATCTATGGAGATTAAAGAAGATGAGTGAACGAGTTTACGGTTTCGACACATTGCAGCTACATGCAGGACAAGTGCCAGATCCGACGACCGGCGCGCGCGCCGTGCCGATCTATCAAACCACTTCGTTCGTCTTCAAGGATTTTGAGCACGCGGCTGGCATCAGCTCAGCCAACGAGCCTGGCTACGACTACACCCGCATCGTCAATCCAACCAATGAAGTGCTGGAGAATCGTATAGCTACACTGGAGGGCGGCGTCGGAGCGCTGGCCCTTGCATCCGGATCGGCTGCCACGGCCTACTCCATCCTGAACATCACTCATACCGGCGATGAGATAGTCTCAGCCAAGACACTTTATGGCGGGACATTCAATCTCTTCGTCAACACGTTTCCCAAGCACGGAATTCGTACAACGCTGGTCGACCCCAACAATCCGGAAAATTTCCGTCGCGCCATAACCGACCGCACACGCGCCCTGTTTGTCGAGACCATCGGCAACCCAGACATCAACATCATAGACTTCGAGGCGGTTGCCCGCATTGCCGAGCAGAATGGCATTCCGCTCATCGTCGACAATACCTTTGGAACCCCGTTTTTATTTCGCCCCTTTGACTATGGGGCCAACATCTCCGTGCATTCGGCGACCAAGTACATCGGAGGACACGGCACAAGCATCGGCGGACTGCTGGTTGACGGTGGAAATTTCAATTGGGCTAACGGCAAGTATCCCGACTTCACTACGCCGGATCCGGCCTATAGCAACTTCATACATTGGGATAAGTGGGGCAATCAGGCTTTTATCGTCACGGCGCGTTTGCATTATCTGCGTGACTTCGGCGCCTGCATGAGTCCATTCAATGCGTTTTTATTACTCCAAGGGCTGGAGACGCTATCCTTCCGACTGCAAAAGCAGATTGCCTCGACTCAGGCGATCGCCCGCTATCTGGCGGCACACCCACAGGTTGAATGGGTGAACTACCCCGGCCTACCTACCAGCCCGTACTACCAACTGGCTCAAAAGTATCTACCTAAAGGGCCGGGTGCGATCTTTACCTTTGGCATTAAAGGAGGGTTGGAGCGAGCCAAGCGATTTATTGAATCGCTGAAGATATTTTCATTTTTGGCCAACGTCGGCGACTCCAAGTCTCTCGTTGTACATCCAGCAACAGTAACGCACGGGCAGTTGACCGAAGCCGAGCAGCGACTGGCTGGAGTCAAGCCGGAGCAGATTCGCCTCTCCATCGGTACCGAGGATTTGGACGACCTGTTGTGGGACATCGAGCAAGCCTTCAAGCGCTCGGCAAATTGACCAGCGCCGTGCGTCTGTGTCTGATTTATGACTCGCGCTCCAGTTCGGTTCCACGCTCGATTCCTGCGGCAAATTCGTCGTCGCGTCTGGAAACGGAGAATCGGCTATAGAGTACACCGATCAATAGCAGTGCCCCATAGATCTGCGGAAGCCAGCGGTACGGCACTGGCGCACTCAGGTCAAACGAACTCCAACCAGCGAGCAGCAGAACCGCCAGTGCGCCCATTGAAAGAAGAATATTGATTGGAGTTAGATGCTTCTTCCGCAGACTATACACAATTCCGGCCACTGTCACCGCCAGATAAACAGTGATGAAACCATAGGTGGCTACTGTTCCTATCCATCCATATATATCGAAGGGAACGACGCGGAGTGCATCTAACGTCAGCGCGGCCAAAAGCGTGACTGCCGAGGTCAGCAGCACAGCCGCATGCGGTGTGCGGTTGTCTCGATGCGCGCGACCAAAGAGTTGGGGCAGAAAACCGTCCCGGCTCATGCTGAAGAGCGTTCGCGCGCCTGCCGTAATGCAAGCCAGAGCGCAGGCAAAAAAACTGATGGCAGCTCCGACGGCCAACAGAGGTGAAAAGAATGGAAGTCCACGCAACTGTGCCAGCAGTTGCAGCGGTGCCCCAGCGTTCTGCAACGAGGCAGCCTGACCGCCAAATCCAATATTTTCCGCGTAGGTAGTAAAGATAAAGAAAATTCCGGAGCCAATGGCGGTCAGGCGAATGGCGAGCGGAATCGTCTCGCGTGGGTTGACGGCCTCGGCACCAAGCGTGGCCGCGCTCTCAAAGCCGACGAAGCTGAAGATTGCCAGAACCAGGCCGTTACGTAAGTTGGAGATGCCGATGCTGTGCAGAGAGAATTGGCTGCTGTCCCAGTGCAAGGCACTAGGATGCCCCGGCCATACAATCAGCGTCAGGATGAGCAGCACTGAAAGCGCTTCGATCCATAGCATCAGTTGCGCCGAGATCTGTACGTCGCGATAAGCCAGTGCCGCTGAAATTCCGATTGCCAACAGGGTAATTGCAATGGCAGCCCAGGCCGGCGGTTGTGTGTTAGCAACAAAAAGCGAGTAGACATAGCTGGTCACGCCGCCGGTCACTGCGGCGGCCGTTCCGGCGTAGGCAATAAACAGAGCCCAACCTGAGATTAGACTGAACCATCGGCCCAGTATGCGGTGCACGAAGGCATAGAGCGAGCCGGGCGAGGAAGTCTCTCGCGCAAAAAGATTGATCTGGCAGGTAATGCACGCGATGCCTGCCGTTGCCAGCAAATACACAATCCACGAAGCTCTCCCGCAGGCCGCAATCACCAGAGGAATGACCATCGCTGGCGTTGCGGTCGGCGCTACACTGGCCAAGGACTGCCCGAACGTCTCCCATTGCGAAAGTTTCGCCGTTTGCAATTCTACCGGTGGCTGATCTATGAACACGCGTTCTTGAACCATCTACATCTCCTTGCTTGCGATTCATGACAGATACACGATGCCAACAGACGCGTTGGTTCACGACTGACAACATATGCATTGAAGTGGATAGCTGATATTGGGCGAGGAAAACCGAAAGTCGCTAAAGCAGATTAGCTGCGACAACAGCACGTAAGACGACGGGCTGAGATGAGAAGACTCATGGTTCTATAAACTAAATTATAGGTCATGTCGTAGCGCTATGCCACACACATTGATACAAGACAACCTTCTCTATTCAGTATGTTCACGCGGTTGTATCAGCTGACAACGAGTAGGCGTGTTCGTTCCTTCTCTACGGCGTCGCGATACAGTTTTCTAACATCAGGATTGTCGAAGGTGGGATCGGCAAACTTGAGCAAGAGGTGCTTCTTCTCCGCTTCACGCAGATGGGGATAGTCCTTATAAAACTCGTCGCTTCCTTCGCCACTCTCCAAAGAGAGTTCGAAATCTCCCTCGTCTTCAAGATGCGCCACGCAAAGGAAATTCTCAATCTCTCGAATGGTATAGTTCTGCGGGCCCAGGCCATCGTGAACCAGAATAAGGTGCAAGCCCGCAACATCACGCTCGCCCATCGCCGCGGCTTGCTGCGCTGGGTCGACCATTAATCCGGCAAAGTCGAGTGCTTCCTCACAATTGTTGGCCTGGACGATGACACTATTGCCATTCTCCAGGCGAATCATAAACAGCTTTTTCATGACGAGCTCCTGAGCTGTTTCGGGGGATACCCCGATCAACGCAGAGAATTCCACAAACCAGTATAGGAGGGGGTGACATCGTGGCAACTAGTGGATTAGTTCCAATTCGATCTCTCCAACGACAGAGCAGACAGCAGGCAGAGCTTCTCAGAGTTCCGAGGTTCAGCTGATTCGGCAACAG
>Ga0326727_10016688_pt1 | contig 15430 bp, 11 predicted proteins | sample MB2enrmetagenome_FD_207643 | JGI IMG/M metagenome (GOLD analysis project Ga0326727, IMG submission 207643) | Lab enriched peat soil microbial communities from McLean, Ithaca, NY, United States - MB29MY | ecosystem: Environmental > Terrestrial > Soil > Wetlands > Peat | place: USA: New York... | reverse complement strand
CGCGCCAGCTGGACTTGGGTTGCGGTTCTGCTTGCGGCCGGCGTTGCGATCGCTCAGTCCGCGCTCGCCCAGGATCAGTCCAGTGCTGCCAACTATTCTTCCAGCCAGGCGGGATGGAGCACATCGGGTTTGCAGCTTGCGGAGTTTGCGTTGCCCGATAACCCTGCTCCCGGTGCCTCCGCGTCCGGCGGCGGGTCAGGCCAATACGGAAACGGCGGAGGATACGGAGGCGGCGGAAAGCACGCGCTGCTCCACAACTGGGCTTTCGAGGCTGGCGGCGGATTCAATGCTCCGCAAAGCACGTCCATCACCTACGGCGCGCAATTCACGGTGGGCGCCGGCTTGAACTTCTCCAAACGTTTCGCGGCGCTGATTGAGTATCAGTTCCTTGACGCGAAACTGCCCGGCTATCTGATCTCCGAGGCCGATGCACAGGGCGGCCATGCACACGTTTGGTCGTTTACCCTGGACCCGGTCGTCGATCTGATGCCCAAAGCCACGAATGACGTGTACATAACCGGTGGCGGCGGCTTCTACCGCAAGGTCAGCAGCTTCACCGATCCTGAAGAGGAAGAAGAGTGCTACTACTTCTGCGAGGTCTACGAGACAAACGTAGTCGTGGCCCACTTCTCTTCAAATCAGGGTGGCTTTAACATCGGCGCGGGCTTTCAGCACCGCTTGGGCGGAATGTATGGCGACGGCAAGACAAAGCTCTTCGTTGAAGCGCGCTACCTCGACGTGCTGAGTCCGGCAGTCAGCGGCCTCAGTCCGAACGGCTCCGGCCTCATTACGACGGTGAACGCCGACACCAAGATTATCCCTGTAACGGTCGGCGTGCGCTGGTAAGTTCGTCGCACTTGCATCACTTTGCGCCTTTACCCTTTCGTGGCCCGATTGCGGAAGGGTGGGGCGTGAGCACACGCATTCACCACGGCTTTCGCTCTTCTTCCGTTGGCGTGCCCACCTCGCCGCGCTCAACCCGCTCTAAGAACGCCCGCGCCAGTTTGCGCTCTCCGGGATGGCTTTCGCCGTGAATGGTGCACAGGTCAAGGAACTCGTCGCAGAGCGCATTGCGCTCGTCGTACTGGGCAAGAACACCTTGCAGCGCAACCGCCAGCTCGCGCAGCCGCGCCGCCTCGGGCCAGCTGCCTTCCTCGCTGTCCTCGCTGACGTACTCTGAGAACAGTCCCCGGCGCCCGCGCGCGCACTCGTCAAGGCAGGCCATCAATTGTTCGCTGAAGGTGCGGCTGAGCGCATCGAGCTGACCCCGATCAATGGGCTCGCACGGGTCCATACTGTCCCTTATTTCGCTCGCATCGCCGCTTCAATCTCATCCGGGGTGTGCGGCAGCCCGGCATCGAGATCGATCAGCTTTCCGTCAGTGCCCACCAGAAAGTCGCACTCAATGCGCACGCCCAGCTTCTCCTCGGGGATGTAAATGCCCGGCTCTATGGTAAAGACCATTCCCGGCTTAAGAACCACAGGGTAGATGGCCGGGTCGTGCACGTCGATGCCCATCAGGTGGCCCAGGCCGTGCAACCAGTATTGGCCCAGCGGCTGGCCGTGCAGGTCCTTGCCGTGGGTGTTGATGTAGTTGTAGGCCACCGTGTCGAGCGAATTCGGGTCCTGGCGGTCGCGGTCGTTGATCGTCGATTTGCCGGCTACAAAAGCGTTGATGGCCGCCTGCTGCGCGCCCAGAACAACGTTGTAAATCTCACGCTGCCGGGGAGTGTAATGGCCGTTCACCGGCAGGGTGCGCGTGATGTCCGCGGCATACATCGAGTACTCGCAGGCCGCGTCGACCAGAAGAATATCGCCGTCCTCCATGGTGCGGTCGTTGGCCGAATAGTGCAGGATAGTCGAGTTGATCCCCGAGCCCACGATGGGCGAATAGCTGGCCCGCTCACAGCCGTTCTCCATCCAGACGGCGGTCATGGCTCCGGCGATGGCGCGCTCCGTGATGCCCGGCTTCACCCACCACTGCATCATCACGCGCTGAGCCAGCACCGACGCCGCCGAAGCCTTCTTGATGAGCTCGATCTCTCCATCGTCCTTAACTTGGCGCAGCGGCATGATCGGGCTGGTTACGTCGTGCGGCTGCGGAGCGGTCGCCGTTCCCAGCGTGACTGCGGTAAAGCTGAGCAGCGCAGTGGCGGCGGATGAATCCGGCTGTGTCCACAAATTGTTGAAGAGCGAGTGGTCGGCGGCCAGCAGCCGGCTCAACTCCACCGGCAGCTCAGTCATCGGATCCACGTAGTCCACGCCCGCAGCCTCCTCGACACCCGGCGTGGACGCATCCATCTTCACGCCGGTGTACTTTTCCATACGCAGGTTGCGCGAGGGCAGAAACAGAATCTCCTTGTAGGTGCGCGGCGCGGCTGCCTGCGGTGCGTCGCCCACAATCAAGAGCGCCGCGCCAGGCTCGTTCCAGCCGGTCAAGTAATAGAAATTCGAGTCCTGCCGGTAAGGCATGAAGTCCAGTTCCGACTCTTCCGCAGCAAAGAGCACGGCCACGCCGCCCTCCAGCTTGGCTGCCAAGGCTACGCGCCGCGCGTGGTAGACGCCGTCGGGCTGCTTATCCAGCGCGCGAAGTGAGGGCAGTCCCGAAGAAGTAACGATAAGAGCAAGGGCGGAAACGCGAAGCCACTTCATTCCGCTATTGTCGCGCCTTGCTGTGCACCGCGCAAAACAAATCCTGCGGCGAACGGCGTCTTGGGCTGGCCGGCCGGGAGCGGTTGCTCCGCTGAGTGAGGTCGCCCGTTCGCCGTCTCGCTTACCGCACACTGCAGCAGGGCCCGCTCGCGGTTGATCTTCCGGTTCACGGGTTCGGGTCAGAAGATGCCTGCCTCGGCATGCGAGGCTTTCACAGAGGTTTCAGCAAGCAGGACGTCGCTGCCGCCCTGCGCGACAGGGGTCGTGGGATCCCGGCTGCCGGGAAACGCCATTTCAACGACCAACCAACGCCCGAAATCCGCGCGCCCATTGAATTTCCCCGCAATTCGCGGTATTCTGACTATGCAGACGCGTTTGTCCGCCAGGTTCAACCCGTGTGCGCACCGGCTGGCGGAGAGATGAGTGGGCTTACGGCCCACTTTTTATTTGGGACAAATTGCCGGGGTGGGCACACGGACTCTTTGGCGCTAAGCCTTGTGGAATCAACAGAAGGCGGCGGTTAAGGTGTGGATCCCAGCAAGTGGTTTTGGCTTGATGGGATGTAGGAACGATGGCGGTCAGCTTGGACGCAATCCGGTCGGCGGCGGAGCGGGTGGCTGCTTCGCACGGGCTCGAAGTGGTCGACATCGAGTTCACCGGCACGGCGAAAGACCGCACCCTGCGCGTGACCCTCGAAAAGAATGCCGAGGGCCGGGCGCAACTGAAAGCGGCCGCTGAGGCCGGTGCGAAGCGTTTGCCGGAGAGGCTTTTGGAAGGCTCGCTGACGGTGGAGCAGGTTTCCGGCTTGACGCACGAGGATTGCGCGGTGTTCAGCCGCGATTTTGGAGTTTTGCTCGACGTGGAGGACCTGGTTCCCGGCGCAGCGTACACGCTGGAGGCCAGCTCGCCCGGTCTGGATCGCAAGTTGAGCCGGCCGGAGGACTTCGAGCGGTTTGCAGGCTGCCTGGTGAAGGTACGGACCTTCGAGCCGATTCGCAACAACCGGCACTGGCAGGGAAGGCTCGTGGCGGGGCCGCAAGCTCTGTCGGAAACAGGATTGATCACGCTCAACCTGGCGGCCATGAAGCCCGCCGCGGCGGGCAAGGGCCGGAAGGCCGGGGCCCCCAAGGACAGGTCTTCGTCGTTGGGGTGGAAGGCGAGCGTGAACACAATCGAGATCGCCCTGGGCAACATTGAGAGGGCGAATCTGGTGCCGGAGATCTAGCTGCCTGCTTCTAGCCACTCGCTCCTTGCTCTTCGGCGGTTGAAGTGACGGTGTTGGTTCCTGCAAGAGAATGGCTAGGAGCAGCAAGCTGGAAAGTAGCTTTCAACGAGATTCAACAGCACCGGCCGGGGGCCGTAATCGCCTCCCCGCCGGGCACAAAAGAGAGTAGTCAGAGTATGGCCACCAGCGCTTTGTATCAAAGTATTGAGCTCCTCAGCCAGGAGAAGGGCATCGACCCCAGCATCGTTGTCGGCGCGGTCGAAGAGGCCATCGCCCTGGCCACGCGCAAGTTCTACAAGACCCAGGAAAACATGCGCGGGGAACTGAACAAGGACACCGGCGAGATTACGGCCTACATCTATAAAACGGTGGTCGCAGACGAGGACCAGATCGAGGATCCTGTCAATCAAATCACGCTTGCGGAAGCCAACGAGATGGCTCCAGGGGTGGAAGTGGGCAGCGAGATCCGCATCTATCGCGACACCAGCCCGCTGGGGCGCATTGCCGCGCAACTGGCCAAGCAAATCATCTTCCAGAAGGTGCGCGAGGCCGAGCGCGACACGGTTTTCCAGGAGTACGCGCACCGCGAGAAGGAAGTGCTGAACGCGACGGTGAAGCGCCTCGAAGGCCAGGATGTCATCTTCGACCTGGGCAAGGCCGAGGCCCGCTGCCCCAAGCGAGAGCAGTCGCGCCTCGAGCAGTTCTCGGTGGGCGAGCGCGTGCGCGTGGTGCTGCTGAAGGTGGATCGCGCGGCCAAGGGACCGCAGGTGATTGTGAGCCGCGCCGCGCCGGAGCTGGTGTCGAACCTGTTCCAGTCAGAGGTTCCCGAGATCTACGACAACACCGTGGTCATCCGCGCCATAGCGCGCGAGGCCGGCGAGCGCACCAAGATCGCCGTGCAGAGCCGCGACAAGGATGTGGACCCCGTGGGCGCGTGCGTGGGCATGAAGGGCATGCGCGTGCAGTCGATCATTCGCGAGCTGCGCGGCGAGAAAATCGACATCATCGAATTCAGCGATGAAATCACTACGTTTGCGGAGAAAGCTCTTCAGCCGGCCAAGGTGAGCCGCGTATCCATCACGGACCTGACCGAAAAGCAGCTCGAAGTGATCGTCGACGATACGCAGCTTTCGCTGGCCATCGGCAAAAAGGGCCAGAATGTGCGCCTGGCGGCCAAGCTGCTGGGTTGGAAGATCGACATCAAGAGCGAGGAGGAGAAGCGCCAGGAGGTCGAGCAGCAGATGCAGGCTTTGGCCGGCGCTCCCACCACGCCTATCGAGCAGGTAAATGAGCTGGGCGAGGGCATCATTCAAAGGCTGATCACGGCTGGAATCACCACCGTCGAGGGCCTTGCCGACATGACTCCCGAGCAGCTCGAAGAGATCCCAGGCATCGGCGAAAAGACTCTGGAGAAGATCAGCGTTGCCGTCCGCAACTACTTTAGCCGGTTTGAAGAGGATGAGGCAGCGCAAGCGGCTGAGGCCAGCGAAGGAGAAGCCGTGGCGGAGCCGGAAGCGGGCGAAACGGCCGCGGCTGAGGCAGCGCCGACGGAAGGAACATTGGAAGCCGCCAAAACCTCAGAGGCCGGCGAAGCTACGGAAGAATCCGAGGCGGAAAACTCCGCCGAAGTCATTGAAGAAGCTGAAAGCGTAGCGGACGTGAAAGCGGAAGCTGAGTCCGAGGAAGCCGATGAAGACGAAATCGATGCAATCGGCGCCGGAGTGGTCCCGGAGCCTGACGCGAGTGAAACCGAAAGCGCAATAGAAGAAGAGAAACCGGCCAAAGAGGGCGACGCGTAAGATGCGCCGCGTCCTCCCAGGCCAAGCGCACGATAACGCAACTTTTGAAAGCGGCCAGTGCCATGAGGTAGCTATGAGCGACTAAGGGCTTTTTGGCGGCACACATTGAAAAGAGGCGGATGAGCAAGGTTCGTATCAACGATCTCGCGAAAGAACTGGAAGTCAAGTCTCGCGCGATTCTCGACATTCTTCCGGAGCTCGGCATCGCTGGAGTCAAGACGCACTCCAGCTCGCTGGAGCTGGAGGAAGCGGAGAAGGTTCGTGCGCACTTTGTGCAGGACGCGCGGCCTGCTCCGCATCCGAGCGCGGCGCCAGCGCGCCACGGCGCCGAAACCATCGTTCCCAAGATCGATCTCTCGCACATCGAAAAGCCTGGTGACGTGCTGAAGGCCATCCAGGCCAAGAAGAAGCAGGACGAAGAAGAGGCGCGCCACGCTCGTTTGCCGGCAAAGCCGGTGGCGGCTCCGCCCGCCAAGGCGGCAGCGCCCGCCGCGCCACGCGCCGCCACAACTCCGGCTGCGGCAAAGCCCGGGGCCGCTGCTCCGGTCCGCCCGGAACCGCGCAAGATCGTTCCCCAGCCGCGCTCGGCGCCGCCGATCGTTGCCCCTCCGCCAGCCCCTCCAGCCATTGCAAGCCGGCCACCCGCCGGCACCGTAGTTGCCAAACCTCCTGCAGGCGCCGCGGCAACCACGCGGGTTGTGGTGGCGCCACCGGCTGCAGTAGTGGTCAAGCCGCCTGCGGCTCCCACCGCGCGCGAAGAGAAGATCGCCGCGAAGACACCTGCCGCCGAGCCGGCTGCACCCACCGCCGTCCTCGAGCCTGCTGTGATCGCCCCGCGCGCTGCTGAAGTTTCCGCTCTCACGGGCGAAGCGCCAGGAGCAGTCCCCGCCATCGCTGCCGAGTCAACAACCGCTCCCGCGAAAAGTGCCAAGGCCAGCGCGCCGGCGCCGCGCCGCATGGTGATGCCGCAAACCGGGCCACGGCCGGTTTACAAGGCGTCCATCGTTGCTCCCACCGCTCCAGCCGCCGGAACTGGCGCCGGACTGCAGCGTGGCAAGCCGATCTTCGATCGCAGGCCTGGAGCGGGTCAGGCGGGCGTGGGGCAGCGCTTCCCCGGCGGGGCTGCTGCTCCCGGTCAATTGCCCGGCGGCCCACGGCCCAAGCATCCCACACGCGCTTCCGCGAGCGGTTTCCCGGCGGCCGGCGGCTCTACTGCGCCCGGCGCACGGCCCGGATTTGGTGCGCGCCCCGGATTCGGAGCACGCCCCGGCTTTGGCGGTGCGCGTCCAGGCCCCGGCGGCGCTCTGCCGCCCGGGGAAGCCCCGCGCCCGCAGCGCGCTTCCTCACGCGGCCGCGGCAGAGGCCAACAACAGTACCCCAAGACCAAAGAAGGCCCGATGAAGGGCTTCGTGCCGCCGCCGCGCTATAGCGGCATGCAATACAGTACCGAGCCCGTGCCTATCACGCGCACCATCACCGTGACCGAAGGTATCAGCGTGAAGGATCTGGCCGAAAAGCTCGACGTGCGCGCCAAGGACCTCATCGCCACTCTCCTCATGGGCGGAGTTTTCGTCACCGTTAACCAGTCTCTTGACGCTGAGATGGTGAAGGACGTAGCCGCCAAGTTCGGCGCCGCGGCTAACGTCATCAGCTACGAAGAGGAGATCGCCAATCAGGCCATTGAGGAAGTGCTGGAGGCCGAGAACGCCGACGAACTCGAAGTGCCGCGCCCACCCGTGGTCACCGTGATGGGCCACGTGGATCATGGCAAAACCTCGCTGCTCGACGCCATCCGCGAGACTCACGTCGCAGCGGGCGAAGCGGGCGGAATCACGCAGCACATCGGCGCGTACAAGGTGAAGTTCGCCAAGGAGGGTTCGCCGGCTCATGGCCGCGAGATCGTCTTCCTCGACACCCCGGGCCACGAAGCCTTCACCCGGATGCGCGCCCGCGGCGCCAAGGTGACCGATATTGTCGTAATCGTTGTCGCCGCCGACGACGGCGTGATGCCGCAGACCCTCGAGGCCATCGATCATGCCAAGGCCGCCGAAGTCCCCATGATTGTCGCCGTAAACAAGATCGACAAGCCTGAGGCCAACCCCGACCGCGTGAAGAAGCAGTTGGCCGATCGCGGCCTGATTCCCGAGGAATGGGCCGGCGCGGGCCAGGAGGGGACGGTTTTCGTTGAGGTTTCAGCCAAAAAGCGCCTCAACCTCGACCTGCTTCTTGAAATGATCTGCCTGGTCAGCGACATCAAGGCGCCCAAGGCCACGCCCGGACGCAAGGCTGTGGGTAGCGTTCTTGAAGCCAAGCTCGATCGCGGCCGCGGCGCCGTGGCCACAGTACTCGTCCAGGATGGAACCCTCCATCTGAACGAGAGCTACATTGTGGGCAACACCTTCGGCAAGGTCCGCGCTATGTTCGACGACCGCGGCCGCCCCCTCGAGGAAGCCGCCCCGTCGACGCCCGTCGAAGTGCTCGGCCTCGAATCCTTGCCCGACGCCGGCGACACCTTCCTTGTGGTCGCCGACCGCGACAAGGCCAAGTCCATTGCCGCATATCGCAGGATGAAGGAACGCGACGCGCAACTGGCGAAGAGTTCCCGCGTGTCTCTGGAGGGATTGGCGGAGCAGGTTCGCCAATCCGGCGTCAAGGATCTGCCCTTGATCATCAAGGGCGACGTGACCGGCTCCGTCGAAGTGCTCGCAGACTCGCTGGTACGCATGTCGACGGAAAAGGTGCGCGTCAAGGTCCTGCACTCCGGCGTCGGCTCCATCACCGAGAGCGACGTGCTGCTGGCCACGGCCTCCAACGCCATCATCATCGGCTTCAACGTCCGCCCGGAACGCAAGGCCTCCGAGCTGGCGCAACAGGAGAACGTGGAGATTCGCCTGCACACGATCATCTACGAACTGCAGGACGAGATTCGCCTGGCTATGCTGGGCCTGCTCGAACCCGCCTTCAAGGAGAACTACCTGGGCCGCGCGGAGGTGCTGAACATCTTCAGGATTCCCAAGGTGGGCACCATTGCCGGCTGCCGCGTGCAGGATGGCGTCATCCGCCGCGACTCCGAGGTGCGGGTGATTCGCGACGGCGTACAGGTCTTCAAGAGCAAGATCGGCTCGCTCAAGCGCTTCAAGGACGATGCCCGCGAAGTGACCAACGGCATGGAGTGCGGCATCGGCATCGCCAACTTCGGCGACGTGAAGCAAGGCGACATCCTGGAGGCGTTCTCGACGGAAAAGCTGGCCGCGGATTTGGGGGCGCTCACGAGCGCCAAAGCCTAGCGCTCGTCGGACGCCAACACGAAGCTTCGCGTTAACTTGCCTTGCCCTTGCGCACAACGTCCGCTTACACTGTTCCTCTCTTCATTGTGTAAGCCATGATGCTCGATTTCCTTCGTCGCCGCCTCGACGAACTCGTGACCGGACTGTTTCTGCTTCTGGTAGCCGTGCTCACAGTCGTCGACCCTCCGGTCTTCGCCACACGGGGCGGCCTGCTGCTGGCGCGCTGGATGCTCTCGTCGGCCGCCATCCTGGTCGTGGCGCTCCTGGTTGCGGCGCGCTTCAGCGCCCACGCCCGGAGCGCGCTTCATTTCGTCCTCCAATATGGAATTATTCTCGTCGCTGTGGTGGGCTATGTGAGTCTCAGGCTCCTGCACGCCTCCACCGTCACCTCCTGGCTGGGGATTCCATCCTTTGACCGCGAGATGATGGCTGCCGACGTCGCCCTGTTCGGCAAGACTCCGTATCTTTGGTTCAGCCAGTGGGGCCTCGACAACGATCTATTCCTCCAGATCATGTCCGGTTTCTATGCCCTGTATCCCCTTACCCCGCCCATCCTTCTCGCGTGGTTCTGGTTCAGAGGCGAATTTTCGCAGTTCCACCTCGTCCGTCGCGCCCTTGTCATCTCGTTCTATTGCGGCTACATTTGCTACCTTCTGATTCCCGTCGCAGGACCACTGAGTCTCGCGCACTCGTCAACGCCAAGCTTCCTCGAATCCACACGCGTCTATTCATTCCTTGCGGATAATTTCCGCTACCCATATGACTGCTTTCCCAGCTTGCACACGGCCAATCCGTGGCTGATGGTGTGGCTGAGTCGGGGCAAGCTGCCTCGCTGGCTGATGGCTGCGGCGATCCTTGCCGCCTTCGGTATCACTCTCTCTACCATCGTGCTGGACGTGCACTATGGCATCGACGATGTCGCGGGGCTGGCGTGGATTTTCCTGATTGCGCCGCTGGCTCGGGCCACGCTGCCGCGCGAAGAAGTCTCGTGAAAGACACGGCCGAAGCTTGATGGCGGCCGGCTGATGCCATTCAGGCCGTCGTCTCCCGTTGCCACACGGCCGCATCGAAGCTGTGCATGCACTGGTAGCCTTCTTCCTGATAAAGAGCGATGGCCTCGGAGTTGGCCTCGGTCACAGTAAGAGAAATTTCGGTTGCGCCCAGGCGCATAAAGCTGAATGCGGCCTGCGCCAGCAGCAGGCGAGCCAGCCCTCGCCGCCGGAAAGCGGGATGAACGCAGACCTGGGTCAGGTGCCCGCACTGTCCGCTCACGCGCGAACCAAGCACAAGCGCTGCCAGCTCGCGGCTGGCGCGTTCCGCCACCACATACGACGCCTGCGACGAAAAACTGCCGCAGCCGGCATAATGCACGATGTTGTTCAAAAAGCGCATGGAGCCGTGAACGGAACGGTATTGGTCGTTAATCAGGCTGTCGGGATGGCCGCGATAGGCCTCGCAGATGAGCCGCGCCGCCGGCGCCAGGTCGGCCTCGCGCCACGGGCGCAGTTCGAGGTTGGCAGGCAGATCCGCCTGGGGCGGGCTCCATTGCCTCTGCAATGTTTGCACTAGAAAGAGCCTGCGGAAGATCTCGAATCCGGCTGCGCGGAAGATCCCAGCGTAAGTCCCGGATGGATGCAGCAGCAGTTGCGACTCGATACGCTCGACGTGCGGTGAGTTGAGCAGAAGCTCGAAAAGATGCCGCAGCAGCGTCTCTTCCGTGGCGTAAACCGCGCCGGACACGCTGGTGCCCTCCGGCTCGCCGGGCAAAGCGAATACATCGCCGATGACGGCCTTGGTCTCCTCATAGACGCAGAACACATAGCCCGTCACGCGGCCGGATGCAAGCGCCGCGTAGCCGGGCAGCATGTGGTTGTCGAGATACTGCATCAGCAGACGGGCTGAGGCGTGGTAGTCCCAATGCAAGCGCTGCTCCCACAACTCACCCTCCGCCTCCAGCACGGGGCGGAGCACCGGGGCCGCGAAGTGCCGAAGGTCGAGAATCTCGACGGAAACGCCCGTTGTTTGCATTCTTCCTCTGTTTGGACCCCGGTTGCGGTGAATGGTGATCGGTACTTCAGCGAGCCGCTTCCTCGCGTCCTGGCTTCCTGCTCAGCGTCGAAGCAGGCGAGGCGCCTTGGTCCTCTAACTTTGGCTCCCATCAAGAAAAGGCCGTGCGAAAGTGCACTCAGGGGGCTTGGCTTCCGGAAAGACCCTTCCGGCCACTTTGCCACGAGTCTGCGTTCCATCGCAAGTTGAGGCTTGGCTAACGGCCGCCCACGAGGTAAACTTCCAGCCCCTGTTCCGGCCAGATAAAGAGGGGCTCATAGGGACGGCCTTCAAGAAGCTCATTCAGCGCCATCTGGGTGTCGAGATCCGCGCCATGGGAGCCCTGCACGCGCGCCACGAGGACGTGTTGCTCATCGGGTACGCCGCTCTGGTCGTAATTCACCACTTCGCGGTTGCGATAGAATGCGAGCCCATACTCCACGTCGCGGCGAACGCGGAACACGGCGACGGTCTCATCCGCTGGAATCAGTCCCCCCAGCCGCTCGGCCAATGGCCGCGCGGAGTAGGTGCGGTCGAGCAAGTGAATGACGCGCTTGGTGGAGGCAACTTCCGGGATGCCGAAGAACGGACCCACGCCGTAGAGAAACAGAACCAGCACCGCCAGGATCCAGCACGTGGCCGCCCGCAGCCGGGCTACGCCAAAACCCTTGGTCACAACCAGAATCAGCAGTCCTGCCCCCGTTGCGGCCAGCGTGGCGGCGGTAAGCGCATGAGCGGGCGGCATTGCCGCGCCGTGGGCAACAAACCAAGGCAGAAGGAGAACGGCCATGGTCGTGGTGCCGCACACCACGGCGTGACCGAGAAGTATCCACCGGTTCAAACCGGGCTGTCTGCGGCGGAACAAGTAGTCTCCGGTCAGGATGGTAATCGGCGGCAAGGAGGGAACAATGTATCCGGGCAGCTTGGACCGGGAGAACGAGAAGAAGACGACGGGAATGAGCGCCCACAGCACCAGAAACTCGGGGAAGGCGTCGCCGGGGCGCGTGGGCAACGGCTTTCCCGCGCGGGAGTGGCGCAGGCGCCACTCGGCCACCGAGGTGAGGATGCCGTCGATCGACGCGCGCACTGCGACCACGGTCCACGGCATGAGGGCCAGCACCATGACTACCAGGTAGTACCAGAAGGGTCGATCGTGTTCGTAGCGGTCGGTGGCGAAGCGCTGCAGGTTGTGTTCGAGGAAGAATTCGCGGAAGAAGGTGGGATTCTGATGCTGCACGGCAATAAACCACGGCAGCACCATGGCAAGATAGAGAACCACCCCCGGCCACCACAGGGAACGGCGCAGGATGTGCCACTCGCGGCGCAGAAAGGCGAAGGCGGCGATGATGAGAATCGCTAGAAGCGGCGCCACAGGACCTTTGGCCAGCGTCGCCAGTCCCGTGAAAAAGTAGATGTCGTAGAGCCAGAACTTAGAGTCGGTTTCGTACCACGCATACCAGCCGAGTAACCCGATGGCCAGCGGCGCGGCCATCTGCATGTCGGTGGAGGCGCCGCGCGCGAAGCCCATGATCCCGGCGCAGGCTACGGTGATGAGCGCCGCGTCAAGATGTCCTCCGGGACGGAATCGCCGCATGTGGAGGTAGATGAGCGCCACCATAATGAAGGCGAAGGTTGCCGACGGCAGTCGCGCGGCCCAGTCGTGAACACCGAAGTCCTGAAAGATGAACATCGCGCGCCAGTAATAGAGCGCGGGCTTCTCCAACCATGGACGTCCGTAAAGGTACGGCGTCACGCAGGCGCTCAGCCGTTCTTTCAGCGTGGGCGCCGCGTCGAACCGCACCAGCATCTCGTGCGCAATTTGGGCGTAGCGCGGTTCGTCGGCTCCCACCAGCCCGAGGCCGTCGCCGCCCAGCATGGGCGTAACACCGTAGACAAGAAAAAAGATGCTGAAGGACAGAAAGACCGAGGCCTCGCAGATGGTGGCCCAGCGGGGCATGCGCCATCGCCGGCGCTGGGCAATATCCGGGCCCGAAGGTTCCACGGGATTTTCCATCTCCGGCAATTCTCCTGGGAGAGTGCGGCAGCCTGCTTCGCGCAGGACGAGAGTCTCAATATCACGCAGGGCGGATGGGTATCAGGCCGGGCCTGCTTGCCTTCCGCGCTGCGAAGCGGCGCGGAGATTCTTGAGCGTTGCGACAGGGTCAAGGCTAACAGATTCGCGCGGAATCTCAAGGGCGCTCAGGCGGGCGCCGTGGCGAAACCGGCCATCGCGCGTAAGCTTTTCGAGCGCCGCTCCCAGCGACAGAAGCTTCGAGGCAGGCTCGGAAAAATACATCTCTCGGGCGATCGCAATGGGACCGGCCTCCGCAGAGGCAGGAATGCGAGCAGACCCGTCTTTGACGCAGGCGCTACTTCGCCAATCCTGGACAGGCGGGAACTGTGAGTCATGCGGTTAATTCGGCGACGCTTCCTGCTCCTGAGAGGTCTTTGCGTTTACGGGACCCGCTTGCGGTCCAGCGGACCGAGCCGCGGCGGACCCGCCCGCTCCTGCGGATTTGCGTCCCCGGCTCATCAACTCTTCGATGCGCGCTTGAAAACGGCCGGACCGGTCGGCGAAAAAACTCAGATCGGGCACGTGGCGCACGCCCATGCGCTCCTTCAGCTCGTAACGAATGTAGCCTTTGGCCGCTTCGAGGCCCGCGATTGTTTCTGTTTCTGACTTGGCAATATCCTTCGCCGTGCTGTCCACGGCCACATACACGCGTGCAGACTTTCCGCCGGGGTTCAGCGCCACTTCGCTCACATGGCAGAAATCGATGCGCGGGTCGGAAAGCTCGCCTTCGATCATGGCGCCGATCTCCTCCCGCAGCGTCTCCGCCACCCGGTCCTGATGATGTTTCCTGCCTCTGTGTTCCGGCATGGCTCCCTCCTCGCTCAGGTAAACCAATCAGGATACCAGAGGTTCAGCTCGCGCGAGTGGGTTGGTGTCTCACTTCGCAGTTGGCTTGTGAGGTTCCGCTGGCGCGTAACGCAGGTTAGAGTCATGCTTCGCGCGCGGCGCGCTCCAGCTCTGCGATGTCGAGTTTCTTCATCTTCATCATCGCCTGCATGGCCCTCGGATGTTTGAGAAGGTCAGGCAGGCGCACGGGGACGACCTGCCAGGACAGGCCAAACTTATCGACAAGCCAGCCGCACTGGATCTCTCTGCCGCCGGCGGTGAGCTTCGACCAGTAGTTGTCGATCTCCTCCTGCGTGTCGCAGCGCACGACGAATGAGATGGCGTGGGTGAATTGCTCCACCGAGCCGCCATTGAGCGCGGTGAAATTCAGGCCGTCAAGCTCAAAGGAGACGGTCAGCACGCCTCCCTTTGGGCCGGGCGCGTCACCAGTGTTGCGTAATTCGCTCAGGCGGCGCGAGTTCGGGAAGATGCTGCAGTAGAATTCGACGGCTTCCTCGGCGTTCGAGTCGAACCATAGAAAGGGAGTAATACGCGGATCGTTTGCAACGGTACTCATGGGATCACCTGATCCTGGAATTGGCCATTTTAGGCGGGCCAGCGACCGATTTCTATTGCTAACATCTGTAGATTGCAAATTGCAAGTGAATTTTGTAGGATGCCTTCGTGGCCAGAATCTCCAAAACAAAGCACCGCTCCGGGTGCCCTGTGAGCGTGTCACTCGATTTGCTGGGCGATCGCTGGTCGCTGCTTCTGGTGCGCGACATGATGGTGCGCGGCTACCGCACCTTCCGGGAGTTCCAGCGCTCCGGTGAAGGGATCGCCACCAACATCCTTACCGACCGGCTGCAAAAGCTCGAGGCGGGCGGCATTGTCGCCCGCGAGGCGGCCGAGGACGGCCGGAGTGCGCATTACCGCTTGACGGCGAAAGGCATCGCGCTGGCGCCCGTTCTTTTCGAAATTCTAATCTGGGGCGCGCACCATGAGGAGACGGATGCACCCTGTGCCGCGATTGCGGAGATGGAAGGCGATCGCGCTGAAGTGCTCGCGGAAACTTATCGCCGCTGGGAGCAGCGCGACACCACGCCGCTTATTCCCCCGTTTATTTCAAGCGCGAAGTCAAAAACCAATTCCCCGAAAGGAAAACCAAAGCCATGAAGGTGAACACCTACCTGAATTTCCCCGGCAATTGCCTGGAAGCCATGAACTTCTACGAAAAACATCTGGGTGCAAAGATCCTGATGAAATCAACCTTCGCGGACATGAGCTCGCAAGGCGCGCCGCAGAACCTGCCGCCGGGCCTTAACCGGGATGGCATTCTGCACGCGCGCTTCACGCTGGGCGACACCATTTTGATGGCGAGCGACGGCCCTCCGGAACGGTGCCAGCCCATGCGCAGCGCCTACCTTTCGCTGAGTGTCGACAGCAACGAGGAGGCCGAGCGCATCTACGCCGTGCTCACCGAAGGCGGCGAGGTCTTCATGAAGATGGGCGAAACTTTTTT
>Ga0326727_10016686_pt1 | contig 15431 bp, 12 predicted proteins | sample MB2enrmetagenome_FD_207643 | JGI IMG/M metagenome (GOLD analysis project Ga0326727, IMG submission 207643) | Lab enriched peat soil microbial communities from McLean, Ithaca, NY, United States - MB29MY | ecosystem: Environmental > Terrestrial > Soil > Wetlands > Peat | place: USA: New York... | reverse complement strand
CGATTTCGAGAATTCCGGCTTTTGACGTACGAGCGTCCGTGAACGCGCCTTTTTCGTAGCCGAAAAGTTCGCTTTCAATCAGCGTGTCCGGAATGGCCGCGCAGTTGAGCGACACGAACGGCCCCTTCCGCCGGTTCCCGAAATGATGCATGTAGTTGGCGATGACGTCCTTGCCGGTTCCGGTCTCGCCTTCAATCAGAATCGTGGGGGCCTCGCTCTCCGCCACCCGGCGCGCGAATGTGAGGACCGTCCTCATCTTAGGGGAGGCAGCGACGATTCTGAAACCGGTGATGGACAGGCCGTCGTCTTCCTCCTTTTCCGGGACGACGCCGGAGGGCGGCGCGGCCGGGCGCAATTCAGGGCTTCCGAACACGATCACCGCGCCGGAAATCTCGCCCTCGTGATCGCGCATGGGAGCGATGCTGCCGCCCACGCTTCGCACTTCTCCATCTTTGGCCCTGAGAACCACGCGCGAACCGAGATCGCCGGTCGCGCCCTGCAGCAAAGCCGCCTCCAGAACGGCCGTCGCCTTCTCGCCGCTGGCCGCGTCGAACAGAGCGAAAATGTCGTCAACGAGCTGCCCTTTGGCATCGGCGGCGCGCCAGCCCGTCCAGGCTTCCGCGGCGCTGTTGAGGACCATCGCCGCTCCGGAACGATCGACGGAAATGACGCCCTCACCCATGGCGCGCAGCGTCGAGCTCAGCCACTCCTCGCGCTCCCGCGACTCGCGTTCCGCCGCATGCTTAAACAGGGCCATTTCGATGGTTGCGTGGAGCTGCGCTTCCTGGAATGGCTTGACGATGTATCCCAGCGGCTGCGCGAGTCTGGCTCGCTGAAGCGTCTCCGTGTCGGCGTGCGCGGTGAGGTAGACCACCGGGATGTTGAAGCGGCTGCGCAGGAGGCGAGCTGCTTCGATGCCGTCCATTTCGCCTTCGAGGTGGGTCTCCATCACCACCAGGGCGGGGGGCTCGGCCTCGGCGAGACGAATCGCCTCAGGCCCGCTGGAGACCGCGGCGACAACGGTGTAGCCAAGGTCCGTCAGGACTTCGCGCAGATGTTCCCCGCTGATTCGCTCGTCCTCAACGACGAGAATTCGGGCAGAGATATCCACCTCCAGCGCAGCCGTGATGTAATTATGCCCCTCAAACGGCCGTCTCGCGGAGAAATTACACGCTTTCGCCTGAGCAAGGGGCTGGAAAACGCGCGAAACCGCCTGCTGGCGCGCGCGGCTCGGGAAACGCGCGGCTCGGAATCGGAAAACGCAGCACGAATTTACTTCGAAGCGCAGTCAGAGGATAATCGTTCTATAGGCAGAGGACGCTATGCCGCGGCGAAAGCCAGCAGCGCCAACCAGCAACCGGAAGAATGCGGATGAGCTCTACGCGGAAGCGGAGCGGCTTGGTGTGGATTTCCTGAACGCGGACCTGGATGTAGCGTTCACTTTTGTGAGTCTGGCGCGCCACGAGCTGAAGGCCGGCGAGTGCCACCACTTCAACGACCTGATGGAACGGAGCCACCGGGTAATCGATACCGTGGAAAGCCTCATGGTGAGATTGCCCGCCAGCAAAGCCGGATCCATTCAGAAAAGGCTCGCCCGGCTGAAAGCCGACGTACGCGAGACGGAGACCGCTGCTTCAACACCCGAGCCGTGGGGCAGCCCTGCCTGACCGGTGCTAAGATGCTTAACGCCCGGCATGGTTGAATCTGGCATGGTTGGAATGCGGTAAGGCTGAACGCGAAAACGCCCGTCGCGGAGGATGCCCCGCTGCGATCGGCAAAACGGTCCGGCCCTGACGCCGGAGCGGGTTTCCGCGCTGTTAGAGGAGTGCCCCGATGGCGAAGAAAGCTGCACCAGCAAGGAAGCGGGCATCCCCCCGCCCCGCGAAGAAGACACCCGCGGTCCCTCCGCCCGTCACGGCGGAGCCAACTAAATCTGCCGAACCCGCCGAAGCAGCAGAACCCGCCACCATGGCTGAGGAGCCCGAAGAGGGCGGCGAAGGCCTGTTCCCCATTGTCGGCATCGGTGCGTCGGCCGGCGGGCTGGAGGCGTTCACGGATCTGCTGCAGGCCCTGCCGGCGGACACCGGAATGGGCTATGTGTTCGTTCAGCACCTCGATCCGCGGCACGTGAGTCTTCTCACCGACCTGCTGCAGCGCCACACGCACATGCCGGTGCGGGAAGCGGCCGACCGCCTGCGGGTGGAACCCAATCACGTCTACGTGATCCCGCGTAACGCGCACATGAGCCTCGTGCGCGGAGTGCTGGCGCTCACGCCCCGCCAGACTTCGCCCCTGCCGCACATGCCCATCGACCCGTTCCTGCGCTCGCTGGCCGCCGATCAGAAGAGCAAGGCCATCGGGGTGATTCTCTCCGGCAATGCGTCCGACGGCGCACTCGGCATGATGGCCATCAAGGCCACGGGCGGGATCACCTTCGCGCAAAGCGGCGAAACCGCCAAATACGATGGCATGCCCCGCAGCGCAGTGGCCGCCGGCTGTATCGATTTCGTCCTTTCTCCGCAGGACATCGCCCGCGAGCTCGACCGCCTGGGCAAACATCCCTACATCGCGCCGCAGCAGGCCGAGGGACAGCCGGAGACAACAAGCAACACCGAGGTTATCGTCCGCGTTCTGTCGCTGCTGCGGCAATCCAGCGGCGTGGACTTCGCCTACTACAAGCCCACCACCATCCGCCGCCGCATTTTTCGCCGCATGGCGCTGCACCGATTCGAGAGCCTGGACCGTTACGTGGCCAAGCTGCGCGGCGATCCCGCCGAAGTGCACGCCCTTTACGAAGACATCCTGATCAACGTTACCGAATTCTTCCGCGACCGGGACGTTTTCGACCGGCTCAAGACAGTGGTTTTCCCGCGAATCCTCCCCACCACCCGCGATTCTTCCGGTCCCATCCGCATCTGGGCGCCGGGCTGTTCCAGCGGCGAGGAAGTCTACTCCATCGCCATGGCGTTGATCGAGTTTCTGGAGGAGCGCAGCCACGAAATCAGCATCCAGATCTTCGGCACCGACATCAGCGAAGTCGCGCTCGACAAGGCCCGCGGCGGCGTCTACGCGCCCAGCATATCCCAGGATCTTTCACCCGAGCGGTTGCGGCGGTTCTTCACCAAAGTGGACTCCGGCTATCAGATCGGCAGACGCATCCGCGAGATGTGCGTCTTCGCCAGGCAGAACCTCACCAAAGACCCCCCGTTCTCCAGGCTGGACCTGATCAGCTGCCGCAACGTGCTCATCTACCTGGGTCCGGTGCTGCAAAAGCGCATTTTGCCGGTCTTCTACTACGCGCTGAAGCCCAACGGCTTCCTTCTGCTCGGTTCCGCGGAGACCATCGGCAGCCAATCCGACCTGTTCACGCTGGAAGACAAGAAGGCGAGGATCTACCTCCGGCGAACCACCGCCACCCGGGTGCCTCCTCCGGATTTCGCGGGGATGGAAGAGGGCATGGACAAGCGGGAACCGGCGGCGCCCGCCGCTGCCTGGAGCGAGCCGGAGCTGCTCCGCGAAGCCGACCGCATCGTGCTCGGAAAGTACGCTCCGGCGGGGGTGGTGGTGGACGACGAGTTCAATATCCTCCAGTTCCGTGGCCACACCAGTCCGTATCTGGAGCCCTCGCCCGGGATGGCCAATCTCAACGTCGTCAGGATGTCCCGGGAAGGCTTGTCCATGGAACTCCGCAACGCGCTGCTCAAGGCGCGCCGCGAAGGCGTCACCGTTCGGCGCGAAGGCCTGCGGGTCCGTCAGGGGAACGCGTTATTCGGACTGAATTTCGAGGTTATTCCCTTCCGCGAAGTGGCCGGCCGCGACCGCCGCTTCCTGATCCTGTTCGAACCGGCGGCGCCCGAGCCCGCAGCTCCCCTCCAGAAGAAGGCCGGGAAGCGGGAGAGCGCCGTTTCTCTCGACCGGGACAACACCCAGCTTCGCCAGGAGCTGGCCGCCACGCGCGAGTACCTGCAGTCGGTCATCGAAGAGCACGAGTCTTCCAACGAGGAGCTGCGCGCGGCCAATGAGGAAATCCAATCCAGCAACGAGGAGCTGCAGAGCACCAACGAGGAGCTGGAAACCGCCAAGGAGGAGTTGCAGTCCACCAATGAGGAGCTGCACACCGTCAACGAAGAACTGCAGACGCGCAACGCGCAACTCGGCCAGGCCGGAAACGACCTGCTCAATCTGCTCAGCAACGTGAACATCCCCATTATCATGCTGGGCAACGACCTGCGCATTCGCCGGTTCACTCCGGTCTCGCAGCGGGCCCTGAATCTGATTGCCGCCGACATCGGCCGGCCGATCAGCGACATCAACCTGAACCTGGAGGTCACCCGGATCGACCGGCTCCTTCTGGAAGTCATCGAGACGCTGACCCCCCGGACAATGGAGGTGCGGGATCGCGGCGGCCGCCCTCATTCGCTGCGCATCCGCCCGTATCGCACCGAGGACAACAAGATCGACGGCGTGGTGATGGTGCTGGTAGACCTCGATCCCGTCCGCGTCGCCGCCGGCGTGATCGCCGGTCCGGCCGCCATCGATTTGAAGGCCGCCGCGCGCAGAACCGAAGAGCTGAAGGCTTTCAGCGCCGGGCTGCTGCTGGCTCAGGAACGCGAACGCCGCAACGTGGCGCTGGAGCTGCACGACGATTTCAGCCAGCGGCTGGCCCTGCTGGAACTCAATGTCGAGACCATGCAACGCAAGCCCCCACCCGCGAACGAGCTGGGGGACCGCCTGGACCTGGTTCGCAAGGAGATCGACTCGCTCTCGGAGGACCTGCGGAGGGTGGCCTACCAGCTTCACCCGGCCTCCCTGGAAAGCCTCGGTCTGGTGGCGGCGCTCGAATCCTTCACCCGGACCTTCGGCGGTAAGGACCACATCGCCGTCAGGTTCACGGCGAACAACGTCTCCCGCGAGCCGGACGCCGACACCGGCCTCTGCCTCTACCGCGCCCTGCAGGAGAGCCTGCACAACGTGGCCAGGCACTCCGGCGCGCACAGCGTGGAAGTGACCCTGACCGGAGGCGACGTCACTCTCGAATTGAGCGTGAAGGATTCCGGATCGGGCTTCGCTCCGGAGGCCGAGAGATTCAAGGGCGGCCTTGGCCTGCTCAGCATGGAGGAGCGAGCGAACCTTCTGGGCGGCGCCTTCCGGATCATCTCGGCGCCCGGCGAGGGAACGGAAGTGATTGTTGCCGTGCCTTACCGGAAAGCGCTCAACACGGCGGGAGGCTGAACGGGGCACGGACTAACCGGGACACGCGGCGCCAGCCGCGTCGTTGACCGGTACCGAAAGGACGCGGCTGGCGCCGCGTGTCCCTCGCACGCCAGTACACCGAATTTCACGACGGGCTCAGCCGATCGGCCCAACCATGCCGTTGCGCATGGCGTATCGCGTCAGTTCGGCGGTCGTGCGGATCCCCAGCCTCTGTTTGATTCTGGCTTTGTGGAACTCGATGGTCTTCGCCGAGACGCCCAGGATCGCGGCAGCCTGCCTGGAGGAGCGGCCCTCGGCCACCAGTTGCAGCACCTCCCGCTGGCGCTCGGTGATCTGCGTATCCGCGCCACCCGCGGAGGGCTCGAGATCCTCGGGAGCGAAGTCGGCGATCAACGGCGTTATGTACACCCGGTTGCGGAGAACGTCCCGGATGGCATCGGAAAGCTCGTGCGCCACCGATCGCTTGAGCACGTAGCCTGACGCGCCGGCGCGGATCGCCTCGGCGACGAAAGCGCGGTCCGAGTGCATGGTCAGGATGACTATCTTCGTGGAGGGGACGGTAGCGCGAATCATCCGTGCGGCATCCAGACCGTTCATGAGCGGCATGGAGATGTCGAGCAGGGCTACGTCGGGGTGAAAACGCTGGGTCAGTTCCACGGCGGTGCGCCCGTCGCTGGCGGTCCCGAGCAAACGGAACTCGTCCTCCAGCAGCGTGGCAATTCCGGATGCCACCAGGACGTGGTCGTCCGCAAATACAATGGTCGGCCGGTTCGGCGCAGGCGTTGCTCGTTCTCCCCGGAACCTATGATAGCGCGTCATCGTGCTGTTTAGCGCGTGATTTTGCTGCGCGAGAAGTCGCTCACTGCACACACTGCACCGGAAATGGGCTCTTCAGAGCGTAAGGCGTGCCGAGCCGCGATCGCCGGGGGCCCCTACTCCGTTCGCAGGGCGTCCAGCGGCGAAATGGACGCGGCCACGGTGGCCGGAATCATGGCCGCGGCAACGGCGCAAACTCCGAGCGCGCCGGCGGCCAGTGCCAGGGCGTATGGATCCCAGAAGGACACGTCGTAGAGCTGGCTCGAAATCAGGCGGCCTGCGCCAATGGCCAGCGGCACGCCCAGCACAAGCCCCACTCCCACCCGCATCAAAGCTCCGCGGAGAATGTACCGGATCACCGACCCGCGTCCGGCGCCCAGCGCCATGCGGATGCCGATCTCGTTGGTGCGGCGAGCCACCGTGTAGGCGGTCACGCCATAAAGCCCCACGGCGGCCAGCAGCAGAGCGACGATGCCGAAGAGTCCGGCCAGGCTGGCCACGGTGTGTTCCTGATCGAAGGTGCGCTCCACCTGCTCTCCGATGGTCCGCACGCTGTTGATGGTCAGGTTCGGATCCGCTTCGGCCAGAACGCGCGTCATCTGCGGCTCCAGCGCGCCGGTTGGAAGATCGGTCACCAGCATCAGCCCCCCAATATAGTGCGAGGCAAGCTCGACGTGTGCCATGAGCGGATCATGATAGGCGACGTTCTGCGCCAGAGGCACATAGAACATGGGCCGCGCCGGTTCGCGCAGGCCCCAACCGGCGAACTTCGCGTCGCGCACGATGCCCACGATACGGAACGTGCCGGAGTTCTGTGGCAGGTCGAGGCCGAAGTGCTGGCCCAGCGGGTCTTCATCGCGGCGGAAAAAGCGCTTGATAAAGGTCTCATTGACGATCGCCACCGGTTCCGTGGTGGCGCTGTCGGCGCCGGTGAAATAGCGCCCGCGCACCAGGCCCACGCCCAGGTTCTGAAGATAGTCGGCGCTCACGCGGTCCCACGATGCACCGGCTTCCTCGTCCATCTTCGGCGCCGGATGGCCGGACACCAGAATGAGCTCACCCCAGTTGTTGGTCAGCGGGTTGTACAGCGCCAGACCCGACCCGCGCACGCCGGGCAGGCGACTCATGCCCTCTTCCAGGCGGCGGTAGATCGATTCGAGTTGCGGCACGTTGTAGATGGAAGGAGGCGGGTTGATGGAAACCAGCACGCGGCCCTCGGTGCGATAGCCGAAATTCTGATGCTCGAGTTTGTTGAGGCTTCGCCCCAGCATGGTGGCGCCCGCCACCAGCACGATGGAAAGCGCCGCCTGGACGACCAGCAACGCCTGCCGGGCGAAGGAGGAATGATCGCTGGTGCTCCGGCCGGCCCCGCGCAGCGCCTCCACCGGATCGGTTTTCGTGGCGAACCACGCCGGCGCAGCGCCGAAGATGACACCCGTCAGCAGCGACACGGCGAAGGCGAAGGCCAGCACGAGGGGCGAAGGCAGGGTGCTGATGGGTACAAAATCCGCGCCGCGGAACGCCAGAGCGAGCAGCAGGTTGCCGGCCAGCACGGCGACAACCAACCCTGCGATTCCGCCGCAGATGGCCAGCACCGTTGCCTCGCCCAGCGCCTGTCCGACAATCTGCCGCCGGCTGGCGCCCACCGCCATGCGCAACGCGATTTGTCCGCGGCGCGCCACCGCGCGAGCCAGCAGCAGATTCGCGACGTTCGCGCAGGCGATGAGCAGCACCAGCGCGCACACGGCAAGCAGAATCTCCAGACTGCGGCCGTACCATTCCTTCATTTCCGCCACGCCCGCGCCCGCCGGAACCACGTTGATGATCTGTTTGGGGAGCATCCGGATCACGTCGGGCATCCAGTTGGCGGGGTAGCCGGATTCGTATTGCATCCACTGGCGCAGCACGCCGGTCAGCCGCGGCGCCATGCCCGCCGTCGAGGCGCCTGGCCGCAGCCGGCCGATCACCCGCAGCCACGCCGCCACCGACTGATGGAGCAGCGCGCGGTCGCCGGAGATCAGCGGCTCCTGTTGCAAGGGAATCCAGACGTCGGGCGGATCGCCGCGCAGCGTCTCGCCGAAAAAGCCGGGGGGCGCCACGCCGATCACGGTGAAGGGGTGTCCTTCGACCATGAACGTGGAGCCGACCACGGAGACATCGGCCGCGTAGTCCGCCTGCCACGCCTGATGGCTCATCACCATCACCGGCGGCGCCGAAGCCTTGTCGTCGTCCGGGGAAAGCAGGCGTCCACCGTACGCCTTCACGCCCAGCGTCGAGAAGTAGTTTCCGCTGACGTATTCCGAGCGCAGCGGCCTTGCCGGTGACGCGCTCCCCTGCCGGCGCACGCTGAAGCGGTTCCCGGCGGCCTGAAAAGCCGTCATCTCCGCCAGTTCGGGCGACGCCGCCTTTAGCCGCTCGTACAGAGGAAACGAGTACATTCCCCAGCGGTCCTGGGGTCCCCCTTCCACGCAGCAGTCGTCGCCGTCGCCGACGCGAACCAGCAGCGAAGGATCCGCGACGGGCAGCGATCGCAGCATCACCGCGTGAATCATCGTGAAAATGGCGGTTGTCCCGCCGATTCCCAGCGCGAGGGTAACGATGGCTGCCGCGGTGAACACCGGAGCCATCCGCAATTGCCGCAGGATGTAGCGAAGAGCGCCGAACATGAATTGGGGGTCCTCAGACGTTACTACGAAGATCGAGGCGCGAGGTTTCCCGAAAAAACCGCGTGCGGGCTGTTCGCCTATTTGTAGGTGATGGTGCTGGCGGCCTCGAAGTGCCGGTGATTGCGGTACTCTATGCTGACGCGGTAAAGCGAAGCGTCGCTATAGCTCCAGACAAAGTCCGCGGCGACGGGCAACCAGTGTGACGCATCGATGATCTTCACGGAGTCCCACGTCATCACCTGATGCCGCTGGACGAACCCAAACCCTTTGGGGAAGCCGGTGGCGTCTTCCTCGTACTGGAGAAGGTCGCCGGCGGGATCGGCGATCAGCGCGCGGTCGCGCCACAATAGCGCATGGGGGTGCGAGCGGGATGCCAGCGACCCTCTCCAGCCGGATTGTATTCGGAAGGACGCCGAGCGTTGCGGTGGAGGCGGTATGCAATCAACTGAACGTACCGAACTCGATCGCCATCAGGGCCCGGAGGACTTCGCGCATCAGGGCGATGTCATTGGAAGCGATGATCTGTTGGGGAGAGCGACCGTTGAAGATTGTCCGCGGACGATGTAGCCAGATGTCGGCCTTTGAGGGATTGCCGAAGACTTCCAGAGCTCGCGAGTGAATGATTTCCGCGGAGGGATGCTCCATCTGCAACTGCAGTTCGGCCGCGTTCGTAACTACCAGGGGGTGCGCTGCTCCCATAACCCGATCATAGCCGCGGCCTGCCTGGATCAGCGGTGTGTTCCCTACCGCCGGAGGAGCTTGTCCACGGCTTTCGCCAGTTTCTCGAATTCCTGCTGGGCGGCGGAGCCTGGCGCAAACTCGCACACCGTCAGGCCGCTGGCGACGGCTTCGGCGACCACCACGCGCTGGCCGATCGCCGGCAACACTTTTTTGCCCATCGCCTCCAGCGAGTTTGAGAGACCGCGGCCGAGGTTGGTGTGCAGAAGCACGCGTGAAGGAACCAGCCGGATGCGCGGCTTCTTCGAACGGCGCTGCGCGCGCGCCTTCAGGGACAGGGCCAGCGCGTCCTTGAGCGCATGAAGATCGAGGGGGGACGGCCCGCACGGGAGCAGCATCAGATCGGCGACCAGCGCGGCATGCAGCGTGGTGTCGGGCATTCCCGGCGGCGTGTCGATGAGCACGATATCGGCGTGCTTCTCGAAGGCTCGCACCTTGGCGCGCAGCTCGCCGGGATTCCCATCGTTGACCTTCTCGACGCAGGTGGAGAGCAGCCCCTCGCCCGCGGACGCCCAGGCGACCAGGCTGTGCTGCGGATCGGCATCGAGCAGGACCACGGTTTTGCCCATGGCGGCAAACTCGCCCGCCAGATTGCCGGCGATAGTCGATTTCCCAATACCACCCTTGCGTCCTGCTACGGCGACGATGGCCATAGCTATGTACTATATACAAACCCGCCGCCCGGTGCTGGCGGCCCGGCGCGGCCACGCTCCGCTAAACTTGGACGATCCTGACTGGTTTACGGAGACGTCTGCGCAGATTGTGGCGGCACACTGCCGTCGGCTTGTGTCTGAGCGTCTGCGCCTTCGTGTGGCGCCGGATGATGTTTCGCACCACGTTCATCGCGATCACCGGCAGTGCCGGCAAGACCACGACGGCGCACTGTGTGGGCGCGATCCTGTCCGCTCATTACCCGACGAACTGGACGCCGGGGGGGCGGAACGCCCGCGGTCATCTGGCGCTCAACGTTCTGCGCACACGCTTCCACCATCGCTTCACGGTGATCGAGGTGGGAACGCGGGCGCCGGGGGCGCTGCGCAGGGCAGCGTGGATGATCGCACCGGATATCGCCGTGGTCCTGACGGTGCTGGGTCTGCACACCGATGCTTTTCCGACGTTGGACGAGATGGCCGCGGAAAAGGAGCAGTTGCTGAGCCGCCTGGGCAGACGTGGTCTGGCGATTCTGAACGCGGACGACGCGCGTGTGCGGGACATGGGAGCGCGCCGACGGGGACAGGTGCGGACGTTTGGCTGCGCTGCGCATGCGACTTTGCGGGGTTCGGAGATTTCCTCGGTCTGGCCGCGGCGGCTGAGTTTTCGCGCCGATTACGCCGGCCAATCCTGCCGCGCCGAGAGCCAGCTTGTCGGCGAACACATGGCGACTCCCGCGCTCGCCGCTCTGGCTGTCGCCGTTTCCTGCGGTGTGCCGCTGCCGCAGGCCGCCGCCGCGCTGGGCAGTGTGCCACCCGTTCCGGGAAGAATGCAACCGATGATGCTGCCCAATGGCGTCACCGTGCTTCGCGACGATTTCAATGCGTCGTTCGCGACTTTGGAGCCTGGGCTCAACGTCATGCGCACGGCCCAGGGCTCACGGCGCATCGTGATCGTCGGGGACGTGCTGGATTCGCCGCTTACGGTGCGGCCACGCATGCGCGAGCTGGGGCGAAGGGTGGCGGCCTCGGCGGATGTGGGGGTCTTCATTGGCACGGTTTCGAAAGTCGCCGCGAAGGCGGCCACCGAGGCCGGGCTGAAACAGGCCTTCGCATGCCAGAATCTGCGGGAGGCTGTGGAGTTTCTGCAACGGGAACTGCAGCCGGGCGATCTGGTCCTGGTGCAGGGCTGGACGGCGCATCACATCGAGCGCGTGGTTCTCGCGCAGACGGGGACGATCGCCTGCTGGATCGAGCGATGCAACAAGCACATGCTGTGCGACCAGTGCCCGGAGCTGAAGCTCGTTCCTCTGCGCGCGGGTCCTGCCGCGCCGGAATGAAACCATTCTGATATCGTTGGCACGATGAATGTGACATTTCACGGCGCCGCCCGCACGGTGACCGGCTCGCGGCACCTTGTGCGGGTTGCGGGGCGCGACTACCTGCTCGATTGCGGCCAGTATCAGGGCCGGCGTAAGGAAGCCGAGGAGCGCAATCGCAACCTGCCGTTTCGCGCGTCCGCCATCGAGGCGGTGCTGCTCTCGCACGCGCACATCGATCACAGCGGCAATCTGCCCATGCTGGTGAAGAGCGGCTTTCGCGGGCCCATCTACACCAGCCCGGCCACGGCCGACCTGTGCGTGCCCATGCTCACCGATGCCGCGGGCATTCAGGAGAGAGACGCCGCGTATCTGAACAAGCGGCATGAACGGCGCAAAGCGATCGGCATGCACCATCAGGCGCACGAGGTAGTGCAGCCGCTGTACACGCAGGAAGACGCCGAGCGGACGTTTCCGCTGTTCCGGCCGGCGCCACTGCACACGCCCACCCAGATCGGACCGGGACTGACCTATGAATCCTGGGACGCAGGCCACATTCTCGGTTCCACTTTCATGGTGCTGACACTGGTGGAGGATGGGCGAACGGTACGCCTCGGCTTCTCCGGCGACGTCGGCCGCACCGGCCTGCCCATCATCAACGATCCGGAATTGCCGCCGCCGGTGGACTACCTGATCATGGAGAGCACCTACGGCGACCGCCTCCACCAGCCGATTGAAGCCGTGGCCGACAAACTCGCCGCGATTGTGAACCGGACATATCAGCGCGGCGGACGGCTGATTGTGCCGGCCTTCGCGGTGGGCCGGACACAGCAGCTTGTGCTGATGCTGCATGAGCTGATCAATGCCGGGCGCATCCCCGCGTTTCCGATTTTCGTGGACAGCCCGCTGGCGGTGAATATCACCGATGTTTATCGCAAGCACTCCGAGCTGTTCGACGCCGAGGCGCGCCAGTTTTCCGACCACGGCGACGATCCGTTCGGCTTCTCGCGGCTGCGGTATGTGCGCGAAGTGGCCGAGTCGAAGGCGCTGAACGATCTGCACGGGCCGTACATGGTGATTTCCGCTTCGGGCATGTGTGAAGCGGGGAGAATTCTGCATCACCTGAAGAATGGCATCGGCGACCCGCGCAATACGATTCTGATCACCGGATTCCAGGCGGTGAACACGCTCGGCCGCAAGCTGGTGGAGGAGTGGTCCGAGGTGCCCATCTTCGGCGAGATGATGAAACGGCGGGCGGAAGTGAAGAAGCTCAACGAACTGAGCGGCCACGCCGACCAGGCGGAACTGCTGGCGTGGATGAAGCCCGCGGTGGGGACGCTGCGGAAGGTGTTTCTGGTGCACGGCGAGCCGCTGCAGCAACAAGCCTTCGCCGCGGCGATTCAGGAACGATATAGGCTCGAGGTGGTCTCGCCGGCGCTCGGCGAGACGGAGGAGTTGTGACCGCCGGATAGGTTTCGAAGTGGGGTAACAGTCTGGCGGTTCGACTTCCTGCCGCGGTCGTGGAGGCGCTGGGGCTGCGCGAAGGCGATGAAATTGAAATCTCCGTCGCGGGGACGCGGCATTTTCGCGTCGGGCGTGAGCGATCGCGGAACAGGGCAATTGAACGGCTGCGACAGATGAAGTGGTCGTTCCCTCCCGGGTTCAAATTCGATCGCGAAGAGATCAATAAACGGTAGGCCGTTCCTGGACACCAACGTCGTCATTTACGCCTTTCAGGCGGATGACCCACGCGGGCGGATCGCCGCGGAATTGCTTGCGGCCGGCGGTGCAGTCTCAGTGCAGGTGCTCAACGAATTTGCGGCGGTGGCGCGGCGCAAGCTGCACCGCCACTGGCAAGACATCGGCAAGGCTCTGGAAGTGATCCGGTGGCTTTGTCCGGACCCTGTGCCGCTAACGCTGGAAATCCACGAGCGTGGGCGGGCCATTGCGCGTGAGACCGCTTACTCGGTGTTCGACTCTCTGGCGATCGCGGCGGCGGTGCAGGCAGGTTCGCAAGTGCTCTATTCGGAGGACATGCGGGACGGGCAGAAACTGAGAGGGCTAACGATTCGAAATCCCTTTGCTACGCCGGGGCGGCCTCCCGTCAGACCCGAGAGGCCGCCCCGCAAACATTAGCGGCGACCGTGGAAGCCACCGCCGTAGTAGTGACCGCCGTAGAAACCGCGGCCGTAGAATCCGAAGCTGATGCCCGGACCCCAGAAATACGGATACCAGCCGGAATAATACGGGCCCCAGTACGGATACGGGTAGCCGTAGCCATAGTAGCCGCCGTAGTAACCCGGCGACGCGTAATAGCCAGGTGCTCCGTAGCCGGGTGTGCCATAGCCTTGCCGCAGCGAGCCCTGCCGGTAGTCCTGCTGGCCCACCGGCTGGAAGGCCTCGTTGTTGAAGTCCGCCGTGACCGTCACCGGATTGACGAGCTGGAACGTGACGACCTGTTCGGGATACAACACGGTGGGCCGTCCGCGAGTGAGCATCACGCCAACCGTCGAAGCCACCAGACCGGCGGCCGCGCCGACGCCCGCGCCCACTCCACCGTTGACTCCCGCGCCAATCGCCGCGCCGGTTGCGGTGGTGGCGCCAATCGCCGCGGCATCGCGTCCGTAGGATGTCGGTCCGCGACGCTCCACCATCTGTGTGTGCACGTTGATCTGCTGCCCGTCGGCGATGCCGATCTGGGTGAGCTCGATGCCCAGCTTCGACAGCCCGGACACTCGCCCGGCCTTTTGCGCCTCGGTCACGCGCCCGGAGACGAGCTGGCCACGGCGCGCGAGCACCAGGCCGTTGACCACGAGCGGCTCAGCCAGCGTGCCCATGAAGGCGTCGCCGGTTTGGGAGTGATCGCTGGAGATCGGCTCGTTCACACGGAACGAAACCCAGGTTCCCGCCGGGAGGGTCATCGTCGGAGGCATGTCGCGGCGGGGCGGCGGCATGGGACGGCTATTGCCAAACCGGTTCCAGCCTCCCTGCGAAGGCGGTTGTCCGGGACCATTCTGCCAGCCCCCGTTGTTTGCCGGAGGGGGCGGAGGCGCACCCTGGTCCTGACCCTGACCCTGGGGCGCGGTTGCGCCCGGAGCGTCATCGGGAGCCGACATTGTCGCATCCGAGCCGGTGTCCGCAGGCTGCCCCTGCAGGGATGGCTGACTCGGAGGTGGATCTGTAGTCCGCCGCCACTGGCCGGGCTGCGACTGGGCGCTGTTGTCCGGCTGGTTGGTTTGTCCGAAGCACGCGAAGGCTCCGAAAGCCAGCGTGATACCAAGAAGCAGAGGGCACAGGACGCGGTGGCGTCCGCCCTGAAAACACGAAACCGGACGCCACCCGCGTCCGTTGTGCGCGGCTTGACGAAGAGAGGTGTGGAAAGCTTTCATAACATTACTCGCCTGGTTCGTTACAGGCAGGTGGCGTACCATAGTCATCACCTGCTGAATCAGTGACGTGCGCGATCAGATCGCGGTTCCGGGCGGGCGAGTGGTGGACTTCAGCCACCATCGGCCGGATGCAGCCACCGGCGGTCCCGGTACCGAGGTCTCTCCGGTATTCGTGGTACCCGCACCCAGGTAATACTACTGAGGAACGTTGCTACCGCCTGGGATATCTACTAAAGTGTTTTAGGGCCGTCGTCTCAGGCGGTTCAGCTATAAACCGGGGGGCGGGTTCGTGAACCAGCAGCTAGTCCAGTTCTCTTACCTACAGGTGCTTGATTTCCTTACCACCATCGCTTTTCTCCTGCGCGGTGTGCAGGAGGCCAATCCGCTGGTGCGTCTGGCTCTGTATACGTCCCCGAATCCGATTGGCGCGCTGCTCGCCGTGAAGCTGCTGGCGATTGGCCTGGGGCTGTTCTGCTGGTTGCGGGGCCGCGACCGTCTGCTGACGCGCATCAACGTCATGTTCGCCATTCTGGTGGCCTGGAACCTGGTGGCGCTGATCGCCGCTTCCGTCCCGCACGCGTAAGCGGCAGCGCCATGGCTCGAGCCGCTGAAGCCCCGAGCATCGAGAGAAGCGAGCAG
>Ga0326727_10016685_pt1 | contig 15432 bp, 13 predicted proteins | sample MB2enrmetagenome_FD_207643 | JGI IMG/M metagenome (GOLD analysis project Ga0326727, IMG submission 207643) | Lab enriched peat soil microbial communities from McLean, Ithaca, NY, United States - MB29MY | ecosystem: Environmental > Terrestrial > Soil > Wetlands > Peat | place: USA: New York... | reverse complement strand
CCACCATCGACAGGCCGAAACTGTGCTGCTCGCCGGGGATGACGGTCAGCAGCACCGATTCGCCGCCGCCACCTCGGGCATCATCGATGAAATGCTCGCCCAGCCGTCGCAGAATTCGCTGCAGACGGCTGACACCCAGCGTGACATTGGCAAAGTCCGTCGCATCACTCTCCCAGAGGGTGCCGAGGTGCCGCGCCGTGGGCGCCAGCAACTCCAGAAAGACAGCTTCCACCGTTACGCCTTGCGCCATTAGACTTTCAACGTAGTCAAATGGGGCGTTGTCATTCATGCCGAGCGCCAGCGCGGCGAAATGATCGATCGAACTCAGGCCTTTTTCTTCTTCAGCGGATGCCGCTGGCTTAGGCGTCGGCGTCTTGCCAAGCGCAAGCAGCGTTTTGATGGTCTTGACGACGCTGACGGGCGGCAACGTCGGGGTGAAGCGCCAGATCGGCGTGGGGATTCGCTGTCGAAGGGATTTAGAAGGACGCCGGGTAACACCGTCTTGCGCTGGCCCGCGTGCGAATGATTGCTCGTTCACTTCGGTCATTTTTTATTCCCCCGCACATTAAGTCCTCGGCTTTCACGACCGTCAAGTTTAATTTACGTTCCGATTAGTTGACAGTCGCTCCGACGAAGTTTAGCCTTCCTTTTATCAAGCCCGCACATAGGGAGTGGCGCGGTGCATCATAAAGCGGCGGGATCTCGGGTTTTGATTGACTACGGCGGACGTTCTCCGCTTGCCCCGCGTTTTCCCCGCCCAATATCGCATCACCACACCGGGTTGCTGTCAAACAATCTTTACAGTTTGGCAAATGAATCCGTTGCTGCACCTGCGAACTCGATTTCGACCGACGGGCGCGAGCAAGTTAAACTTTCCGCTCAACTTCAGAGTGTTAGGCCACTTTACACGCCCGAAGAACGGCTTCGCCGCGATGCAACAAAGTGGACGCTGGTTCAGGGGATACTCGCGCCGATCCAATTCCTGGTGTTTTTGATCAGCTTGGCATTGGTTGTCCGGTACCTGACATTGGGCGACGGATTTGCCATCGCGGCCACATCGATCGTGGTCAAGACGCTGCTGCTCTACGCCATCATGATCACGGGCTCGATCTGGGAGCGCGAGGTTTTCGGGTGCTATCTGTTTGCGCCGGCCTTCTTCTGGGAAGACGTTTTCAGCTTCCTCGTGCTCACGCTGCACACCGCCTATCTGGTCGCGCTGTTTGCCGGAGTCGGCAATCCGCGGCAGCAGATGCTGCTCGCGCTGGCGGCTTACGCCTCCTACTTCGTCAACGCGACTCAGTTTATTTTGAAGCTGCGCGCCGCGCGCCGTGATGAACGCATCGCCGCGGCGATGGCGCCTGCGACATCCGGGAGTTCGGCATGAACGCCCATGTCGCCGGATGCAGCGGTAGTGCGAAGGTCGCGCATGGTCCAATTCTCCGCGAGCAAGGCCAGCGCGAGGTGTTTTGCGGGCTCACCGGCATCGTCTGGCTACATCGAAAGATCCAGGACGCTTTCTTCCTCGTAGTGGGCTCGCGGACCTGCGCGCATCTGATTCAGTCGGCGGCAGGCGTGATGATCTTTGCCGAGCCACGCTTCGCGACCGCGATCATGGAAGAGAAGGATCTGGCCGGCTTGACCGATGCCAACGACGAGCTCGACCGCATCGTGACCCAGTTGATCGCACGGCGGCCGGATATCCGGCTTTTGTTTCTCGTGGGATCCTGTCCATCCGAAGTGATAAAACTCGACCTGTCGCGCGCCGCGTTGCGGCTATCGCGTACCTTTTCGCCGGCGGTGCGTATTCTCAATTATTCGGGCAGTGGAATCGAGACCACATTCACGCAAGGCGAGGATGCATGTCTGGCCTCGCTCGTTCCCGCACTACCCACTTTAGAAACGGGCGAAGACCAGCTGCTGATCGTGGGCGCGCTGGCCGACGTGGTCGAGGACCAGTTCGTCCGCCTGTTCGATGCGCTCGGCATCGGCGGGGTCAAGTTCCTGCCGGCGCGTCAATCCAGCGATCTTCCGGCCGTTGGACCGGGCACCAAATTCCTGCTGGCTCAGCCGTTTCTGGCCGACACCGCGCGCGCGCTCGAGGATCGTGGCGCGACCCGCTTGGCGGCGCCGTTTCCGCTCGGAGTCGAAGGCACCACCGGATGGCTGCGGGCGGCGGCCGATGCCTGTGGCGTCAGCGACCGCCGGTTTGTCGATGTGACGCAGCCCTATCGCGCCCGCGCGGCGCGGGCGCTCATGCGATATCGCGATCAACTCGCCGGTCGCCGGATTTTCCTGTTCCCGGATTCCCAGCTCGAAATTCCGCTGGCGCGGTTTCTGTCGCGCGAATTGTCGATGCAGCTGGTCGAGGTTGGAACGCCCTATCTGCATCGCGAGCATCTCGCTGAGGAACTCAAATTGCTGCCGCCTGATGTGGCGCTGAGCGAGGGACAGGACGTCGACCGGCAACTCGATCGCTGCCGGGCCGCGCGGCCTGATCTCGTGGTGTGCGGGCTTGGCCTTGCCAATCCGCTGGAGGCCGAGGGGATCACGACCAAGTGGTCGATCGAACTCGTGTTCACACCGATCCAGGGCTACGAGCAGGCGGCCGATCTGGCCGAACTGTTCGCACGTCCGCTGGCGCGCCGCGCCAGACTGGTGGTGTGACTATGCAGCTCACGGTGTGGACTTATGAGGGACCTCCCCATGTCGGCGCGATGCGGGTCGCGACCGCCATGCAGGGTCTCCACTATGTGCTGCATGCGCCGCAGGGCGACACCTACGCCGACCTGCTGTTCACGATGATCGAACGCCGCGACCGGCGGCCGCCCGTCACCTACACCACCTTCGCGGCCCGCGACCTCGGCGGTGATACCGCCGAACTGTTCAAGACCGCTGCGCGTAACGCCTACGATCGCTTCCAGCCGCAAGCGATGATCGTCGGCGCTTCCTGCACCGGCTCGCTGATCCAGGATGATCCCGGCGGGCTGGCGCGGGCGCTGCAATTGCCGATCCCGGTTGTGCCGATTGATCTGCCGGCCTATCAGCGCAAGGAGAACTGGGGCGCGGCCGAAACCTTCTATCAACTGGTGCGCGCGCTGGCCGGCCCGTCGGCACCGCCGCCGGGCACGAAACGACCGCCGCGTCCGGCGGAGGCGCGACCGCGCTGCAATGTGCTTGGGCCGACCGCGCTCGGTTTTCGTCACCGCGACGACGTCACCGAGATATCCGGCCTGCTTGCCAGGCTCGGCATCGACGTCAATGTTATTGCTCCGCTGGGGGCTTCGCCGACTGATCTGGCGCGGCTGGGCGAGGCCGACTTCAATGTAGTGCTCTATCCTGAAATCGCGGGGCAGGCGGCGTCATGGCTGCAGCGGACCTTTGGCCAGTCTTCGACCAGGAGCATTCCGATCGGCGTTTCGGCCACGCGCGAATTCATCGAAGAGGTGGCCCTTCTCGCCGGCGTCGATGCGACGGAGACCCTCAAGGCCTGCGGGACGCGGTTGCCCTGGTATTCGCGCTCGGTGGACTCGACCTATCTGACCGGCAAGCGCGTCTTCATCTTTGGCGACGCCACCCACGCGGTCGCCGCGGCACGAATTGCCTCCGAAGAACTCGGCTTCAAGGTGGTCGGGCTCGGGACCTATTCCCGCGAATTTGGCCGCGAGATCCGCGACGCCGCGAAGCGCTGGGATGTCGAGCCGCTGATCACGGATGACTATCTCGAGGTCGAGGCCAAGGTCACGGAGTTGCAGCCGGAACTCGTGCTGGGCACGCAGATGGAGCGCCACATCGCCAAGCGCCTCGGCATTCCCTGCGCGGTGATATCGGCGCCGGTTCACGTCCAGGATTTTCCGGCCCGCTATGCCCCGCAGATGGGTTTCGAAGGCGCCAATGTGATTTTCGACACCTGGGTTCATCCGCTGATGATGGGTCTCGAGGAACATCTGCTGGCGATGTTCAAGGACGATTTCGAATTCAAGGATGGCGCCGTGCCGTCGCATCTCGGGGCAGGCCCTGCCGTGGCGGCCACCGCGGCGACGATCCAACCGGCGGCGACGCAAGCCGCCATATCGGACATCTCCGTGATCTGGGCGGCCGACGCCGAGCAGGAACTGCGCAAGATACCCTTCTTCGTTCGCGGCAAGGCCCGCCGCAACACCGAACGTTTCGCCAACGAAAATGGCGTCGCCACCATCACCGTCGAGACCCTGTACGATGCCAAAGCGCACTACGCCCGCTGACGCGACCCCGATTCGTGTCGTCGTCGTGACGATGGACAGTCATCTGTCCAGCGCGGCTGCGCGGGCGAACAACCTGCTACGGCGCGATTTTCCGGGACTGGAACTTAGCGTTCATGCCGCCGACGAATGGGGCAGCGACGAGGCGGCGCTGGCGCGGTGTCACGGCGACATCGCGCGCGGCGATATCATTATTGCCACCATGCTGTTCCTCGATGATCATGTCCGCGCCGTGATGCCGCAGCTTTCGGCCCGTCGCAACGAATGCGATGCCATGATCGGATGCATGTCGGCGGCTGAGATCGTCAAGCTCACCCGTGTCGGAAAGTTCGACATGAGCGGCGAGGCGCTCGGCGCCATCGCCTGGCTGAAGAAGCTGCGCGGCGATCGCAAGGGCAAGAGCCCTGGCGGCAAGGGCGAGATGAAGATGCTGCGCCAGCTGCCCAAGCTGTTGCGCTTCATTCCGGGCACCGCGCAGGACATGCGCGCCTATTTCCTGACCCTGCAATACTGGCTTGCAGGTTCGGAGCAGAACATCGTCAACATGATCCGGCTGCTGGTGGACCGCTATGCCGATGGCGCCCGTCGCGGTTTGCGCGGCATCGCCAAGGCCGAGGCGCCGGTCGAATATGCCGACATCGGCGTCTATCACCCTGGGATCAAGGAGCGCATCGCCGATAGCGCCGACAGGCTGCCCGAAACCGCCGGCGAGCGCGGTACCGTAGGGCTTTTGTTGCTGCGGTCCTACCTGCTGGCCGGCAATTCCGGCCACTATGACGGCGTCATCGCGGCGTTCGAAGCCCGCGGCCTGCGGGTCATTCCGGCCTTTGCCAGCGGCCTCGACCAGCGTCCGGCGATCGAGCGTTTCTTCATGAAGGATGGCCACAGCACGGTCGACGCGGTGGTCTCTTTGACCGGCTTCTCGCTGGTCGGAGGCCCCGCCTACAATGATGCGAAGGGCGCCGAGGACATCCTGGCCAAGCTCGATGTGCCCTATCTTGCCGCCCATCCGGTCGAATTCCAGACGCTGGAGCAATGGAGTGCTTCCGACCGCGGGCTGATGCCGGTCGAGAGCACCATCATGGTGGCGATCCCCGAACTCGACGGCGCCGCCGGGCCGATGGTCTATGGCGGCCGCTCCGATGGCGCAGGAGTGCCCTGCACCGGCTGCGAGCGCGCCTGTGTCTTTGCCCGCTCGGACGTCGGCGGCGACATGCATGTCTGCTCCGAGCGCTCCGACATGCTGGCGGCGCGGGCGGCGCGGCTGATCGCGATGCGCCGCGCCGAGCGCCAGAGCCGCAAGGTCGCGATCGTGCTGTTCAATTTTCCGCCCAATGCGGGCAATACGGGCACGGCGGCCTATCTGTCGGTGTTCGAATCGCTTCATCGGCTGCTCGGCGAGATGAAGCGCGGGGGTTATCAGGTCGAGGTTCCCGGAAGCGTTGACGCGCTGCGCGAGCGTATCGTGACCGGCAATGCCGCGCGCTTCGGGGCCGACGCCAACGTCCATGCGCGGATTGCGGCGAGCGACCACGTCCGCAGCGAGCGCTGGCTGCGCCAGATCGAGGCGCAATGGGGACCGGCGCCCGGCAAGCAGCAGAGCGACGGCAGTTCGATCTTCGTGCTCGGAGAGCGCTTCGGCAATGTCTTTGTCGGCATCCAGCCCGCCTTCGGATACGAGGGCGATCCGATGCGCCTTCTGTTCGAGAAGGGCTTTGCGCCGACCCATGCCTTCTCGGCGTTCTATCGCTGGCTGCGCGAGGATTTCGGCGCCAGCGCCGTGCTGCATTTCGGCACCCACGGTGCGTTGGAATTCATGCCGGGCAAGCAGGCGGGACTGTCGGCGGCGTGCTGGCCCGACCGCATGATCGGCGATCTGCCGAACCTCTATCTCTATGCCTCGAACAACCCCTCCGAAGGCACCATAGCCAAGCGGCGCTCGGCGGCGACGCTGATCAGCTATCTGACCCCGCCGGTCGCCCATGCCGGACTTTACAAGGGTCTCGTGGAACTGAAGGCCTCGATCGAACGCTGGCGCGGCCTGCCGCCCAACGATGAAACCGAACGCTCAGGCCTCGCCGCCCTGATCCAGGCGCAGGCCGGCGCGCTCGATCTGGCGGCAGCGGAGCCTGCCTGGAGCGATTCGGCGCAGGCCATCGGCAAACTGGCGGATGCCGTGCTCGAATTGGAATACTCGCTCATTCCGCATGGCCTTCACGTCGTCGGCGAGCCGCCATCGGTTGAGCAGCGCGTAGAGATGCTGCAGGCGATCGCTGACGCTTCGCACGGTGCCCGTCCCGACAAGTCCGTATTACAGGCGATCGTACGCGGCGATGCGCCGGGACTGGTCGCTGCGACTGAGGATGCGACCGCGAAGCTGTACGGAGAACTGGCCGCGGTCGATGCCTTGCTGGCCCAGGATCATGAGATCCCGAGCATCCTGCATGCGCTCGACGGCAAGTTCGTGCGTCCGGCACCGGGCGGTGATCTCTTGCGGACGCCGGCGATCCTGCCGACGGGGCGCAACTTGCACGGTTTCGATCCGTTCCGGATACCAAGCGCCTATGCGGTGCAGGACGGCGCGCAGCAGGCGCAGCGGCTGATCGACAAGCATGTCGCCGAAGGAAATGGATTGCCCGAGTCGGTCGCCATCGTGCTGTGGGGCACCGACAACCTCAAGAACGAAGGCGCGCCGATCGGACAGGCGCTGGCCTTGCTTGGCGCCGCGCCGCGCTTCGACGGCTATGGCCGCCTGACCGGCGCGGAACTTATTCCGCTCGACCGGTTGCAGCGGCCTCGCATCGACGTCATCATCACCATGTCCGGCATCTTCCGCGACCTGCTGCCGCTGCAGATCAAGCTGCTGGCGCAAGCCTGTTATCTCGCCGCGTCCGCCGATGAGCCGCTCGAACGCAATTTCGTCCGCAAGCACGCGCTGGCCTATCAGGCGGCGCATCCCTGCGATCTGGAAACCGCAAGCTTGCGCGTGTTCGGCAATGCCGATGGCGCCTATGGTTCGAACGTCAATCATCTGGTCGAGAACGGCCGCTGGGATGACGAGGACGAACTCGCCGAGACCTATACCCGCCGCAAGAGCTTTGCCTACGGGCTGAAGGGGCAGCCGGTACAGCAGACCGCGCTCCTGAAGGACGCGCTGTCGACCGTCGATCTGGCCTATCAAAATCTCGACTCGGTCGAACTCGGTATCACCACCGTCGATCATTATTTCGACACTCTCGGCGGCATCAGCCGCGCGGTGCGCATCGCCAAGGGCGGCGTATCGGCGCCGGTCTATATCGGCGATCAGACCCGCGGAGCCGGTACGGTACGCACGCTGTCGGAACAGGTGGCGCTGGAAACCCGCACCCGCATGCTCAATCCGAAATGGTACGAGGGCATGCTCAAGCACGGCTATGAGGGCGTGCGCCAGATCGAAGAGCACGTCACCAACACCATGGGCTGGTCAGCCACCACCGGCGAGGTTGCGCCGTGGGTTTACCGCCAGCTCACCGAGACGTTTGTGCTCGACCCGGAAATGCGCGAGCGGCTGGCCACGCTCAACCCTGTGGCTTCCGCGAAGGTCGCGAACCGGCTGATCGAAGCGCACGAACGCAAGTACTGGTCGCCCGATCCGGAGATGCTCGATGTCCTGCGCCGGGCAGGCGAAGAGCTCGAAGACCGCCTTGAAGGCGTGGGAGTTGCCGCATGAATATCCAGACCAAGCCATCGTCCCTCAAGAGCCCCTCGTGCTGCGGGGACGGCGAGGGCAGCGTCCAGGTTCAACTCGATCCCACCCTCAAGATCGGCACCGCCAAGGTGTTCTCGGTCTACGGCAAGGGGGGGATCGGCAAGAGCACGACGTCGTCGAACCTCTCGGTCGCGTTCTCCAAGCTCGGCAAACGCGTGCTGCAGATCGGTTGCGACCCCAAGCACGACTCGACCTTCACGCTGACCAAGCGGCTGGTGCCGACGGTAATCGATGTGCTGGAATCCGTGAACTTTCACGCCGAGGAATTGCGCCCTGAAGACTTCGTGTTCGAGGGTTACAACGGCGTGATGTGCCTGGAGGCGGGTGGTCCGCCGGCCGGCACCGGCTGCGGCGGCTACGTTGTCGGCCAGACCGTCAAGCTTCTGAAGGAGCATCATCTGCTCGAGGACACCGACGTGGTGATCTTCGACGTGCTGGGCGATGTGGTCTGCGGCGGCTTCGCCGCGCCCTTGCAGCATTCCGACCAGGCGCTGATCGTCGCCGCCAACGACTTCGACTCGATCTTCGCGATGAACCGCATCGTCGCGGCGATCGGGGCCAAATCGAAGAACTACGCGGTGCGGCTCGGCGGCGTGATCGCCAACCGCAGCGCGGCGACCGACCAGATCGACCGCTACGCGGACACGGCCGGTATCAAGCGGGTCGCGCATTTCCCGGACCTCGACATCATCCGCAAGAGCCGGCTGAAGAAATCGACGTTGTTCGAAATGGATCCGACGCCGGAGCTTTTGGCCGTGCAGGACGAGTATATGCGGCTCGCCACTGAATTGTGGGCCGGTACGATCAAGCCGGTGCCGGTCAAGGCAATGAAAGACCGTGAAATCTTTGACCTGTTGGGGTTCGACTGATGTCTGTCGCCACATATCTGGAACGGCGTGGAGAGCTTGAGACCTATTTCGACCGTACCGCGGTCGATGCCTGGGCACGGCTGACCTCGGATGCGCCGCTGGGGAGGATTCGCGCCACTGTGCGCGCTGGCCGCGACGAGATGCGTCAAACGCTGTTGTCGTGGCTGCCGGCGAATCTGAGCGGGGCGCGGTTGCTCGACGCCGGCTGCGGCACCGGGGCGCTGTCGATCGAGGCGGCCAGGCGCGGCGCGCGCGTGGTCGCGGTCGACCTGTCGGCGACGCTGGTGAATGTGGCGCGCGAGCGGATTCCCGCCGATCTCGATTCATCGGCGCTCGATTTCAGGTCGGGCGACATGCTCGATCCCAAACTCGGCAGGTTCGATTTCGTGGTCGCGATGGATTCACTGATCCATTACCGTCCGGCGGACACCTGCCGCATCATGGCTGGGCTCGCCGCGCGCACCTCCGAAGCGCTGCTGGTGACGTTTGCGCCGAAAACGCCGGCGCTGGCGGCGATGCACGCGGTCGGCCGGTTGTTTCCACGCGGCGATCGCGCCCCGGCCATCGAACCGGTCGGCGAGCACAAATTGCGTCGCCTGCTGATGGCCGAAGAGAGCCTTGAGCGCTGGCAGATCAACCGCAGCCGGCGGGTCGCCAGCGGCTTCTACAAGTCCCACGCCTTGGAGGTGACCCCGCGATGAGCAGGATTGCGACCACGGTGGTAAAGGGCTGGATGCGGTTGGGTACGCGTTTCCTGCCGTTCGCGGACGCGGCGACCAAGGAGCTTCCGCTGCCGCGACTTTTGCGGCTGTCGCTGTTCCAGGTGTCGACCGGCATTTCCATCGTGCTTCTCAATGGCACGCTCAACCGCGTGATGATCGTCGAACTCGGGGTCTCGACACTGCTGGTCTCGCTGATGGTCTCGCTGCCGCTGGTGTTCGCGCCCTTCCGGGTACTGATCGGCTTCCAATCCGACAACCACCGCTCGGTGCTGGGCTGGCGGCGCGTGCCTTACATCTGGATGGGGACACTGGTGCAGTTCGGCGGTTTTGCGATCCTGCCGTTTGCGTTGCTGGTGTTGTCCGGGACCGGCGAATATCCAGCAATCTACGGCCAGTTCGGTGCCGCGCTGGCGTTCCTGCTGGTGGGCGCCGGCATGCATACGACCCAGACCGCGGGGCTTGCGCTCGCCACCGATCTTGCGCCGCGCGACTCCCGCCCGCGTGTCGTCGCCTTCCTCTATGTGATGCTGCTGTTCGGCATGGTCGGCAGCGCGCTGATCTTCAGCGAGCTGTTGCGCAATTTCAACGAGATCCGCCTGATCCAGGTGATCCAGGGCGTCGCCGTCACCCAGTTGCTGCTCAATGTGCTGGCGTTATGGAAGCAGGAAGCACGCAATCCCGAACTGACATCCGCCACGCGCGAGCGGCCGGAATTCCAGCATTCCTGGAGCAAGTTCCGAAACTCCGGCGGCTCGGTCCGGGTCCTGGTGGCACTGGCGCTGGGCACCGCGGGCTTTTCGATGCAGGACATCCTGCTGGAGCCCTACGGCGCCGAAATCCTGAAATTGACGGTCGGGCAGACCACGGCGCTGACGGCCTTCTTTGCGCTTGGCACGCTGCTGGGTTTCGGTCTGGCGGCGCGGACCCTTGGGCGCGATGCCGATCCCTATCGCATTGCCGGCTTCGGCGCGGTGGCGGGCGTGTTCGCCTTTTCCGCCGTGATTTTCGCGGCACCGCTGGATTCGGTGTTGCTGTTTCGAATCGGCACCGCGTTGATCGGGTTCGGCGGCGGGCTGTTCGCTGCAGGTACGCTGACCGCGGCGATGGCGATCGCCCGGGATGGCGAGAGCGGGCTGGCACTGGGCACCTGGGGTGCCGTGCAGGCGACCGCGGCGGGCGGCGGCATTGCGCTTGGCGGCGGCATCCGCGACGCGGTGTCGGCGCTGGCATCGAACGGCATGCTTGGCCGCGGACTTGCCAATCCGTCGGTCGGATACAGTTTCGTCTACCATATCGAAGTTGCTCTGCTGTTCGCCACCCTGGTTGCGATCGGCCCGCTCGTGCGCACGGCGCGGTCGGGTTTGTCGCAGCCATCATCCAAGTTCGGCCTCGCCGAATTTCCAGGTTAGTCAACTGAGGGGAGATCGTCCCATGCAACCCGGTGCCTATTTGGACTTCGCACAAGTCACGCTTTATGTTTTCTGGATCTTCTTCGCCTGTCTGATCTTCTATCTTCGCCGCGAAGACAAGCGCGAGGGCTATCCGCTGGAATCCACCGCCAGCGGCGGTGGCGTGCAGCATGGTTTTCCGCGGGCGCCTGATCCCAAAACCTATCTGCTGCGCGATGGCCACACCGTAACACTGCCGAACAACAGGAACGATCGGGGCAACGTCGCGCTGACGCCGATCGCGGTCTGGGAGGGCGCGCCGCAGGAGCCGACCGGCAATCCCATGCTTGACGGCGTCGGGCCGGGATCCTGGGCCAACCGCGAGGACGTTCCCGAGTACAATGCAGCTGGTGCTCCCATCATCGTGCCGCTGCGGCTGGCCGAAGCTACCTTCCTCGACTCGCGTGATCCTGATCCGCGCGGAATGAACGTCATAGGCGCGGACAACGAAATAGCGGGCGTGGTCACCGATGTCTGGCTCGATCGCGCCGAAGCCTTGATCCGCTATATCGAAGTCGAGGTGAAGACCTCGGCCGGCGCCAAGCGCGTGCTGCTGCCGATGCCGTTCGCCCTCGTCAATCACAAGCGCGGCCGCGTTAGCGTCGATGCCATCCTCGCCAGCCAGTTCGCCGATGTGCCGGTCACCAAGAGCCCCGATCAGGTGACCAAGCTCGAGGAGGACAAGATTTCCGCCTATTTCGGCGGCGGCAGGCTCTACGCCACGCCTTCGCGACAGGAGCCGATCATATGAAACACGAGTTTGGCCAGTTCAGGGATCAGATGTTCAAGGAGCTCCCGGCGCCGCTGCCGGCCGGCGAACGCGTGATCTGGCAGGGCAAGCCCACGTTCACAGGGCTGGCGCTGCGGTCCTTTCACATCCGGGAGGTCGCGATCTATTTCGGATTGGTGCTGGTGTGGAAGTTGTGGGCGAACTGGTCCGCCGGCATGCCGGCGGGTGCAGCGGTTCAATCCGCCCTGCTGCTGTTGGTGCCGGCGATCAGCGCCGTCTCGGTGCTGGCCGGCCTTGCGTGGCTGTACCGGCGCTCCGCCTGCTACACACTCACCAACAAGCGGGTGCTGTTCCAGTTTGGCGTCGCGCTGCCGATGACCGTCAACGTCCCGCTCGACAAGATCGGCAATGCGGCGCTGAAAACCTATCGCGACGGCAGCGGCGATATTCCCTTGCGACCGTCCTCCGACAGCATCCGGATGTCCTACCTTCTGCTCTGGCCGCATGTCCGCCCATGGCGGCTGCGCGCGCCGGAGCCGATGCTGACGTCAATTCCGGACGCGGCCGGTGTCGCCGCCCAGCTCGCGGCGGCGCTGACCGGACAACCCGGCCCATCCGCGATCGCGCTGGTGCAGGCGACAAATCCCGGTTCCGCGTCGGACCGGATCTCATCTTCGCCCGCCAGCGCGGCGGCGTGACAGGGAGAAATGTCATGAGCGAAGCCATCCACGAGCCGGTCGTTCCGAGGGGAGGCGTGCTCGCTGCGGGAGCGCTGATCCTGTTCTCGCTCGCGGTTGTCACCACCGTACGCCTGACCGGCGTCGGCGGCGTTCACGTCACGCTCCCGGCGGCGGTCGAAAGCCTGGACTTGAGGTTCGCCGACGGCGAAAACGGCGCGGTGCTGGTATTCGACGCCAACAACGATCGGCTGCTGGACACGCTGGCACCGGGCAGCAACGGATTTGTCCGCGTGGTGATGCGGGGCCTCGCCCGCGAGCGCAGGAAGGTCGATATTGGCGCGCTGCCGCCGTTCCGGCTGACCCGCTATTCGAGCGGCCAGTTGACGCTCACCGATAGCTCGACCGGCCAGCAGATCGACCTCGGGGCCTTCGGATCGACCAACGCGGAGGCCTTCGCGCGGCTGATGAAACTACGGAGCACGAAATGAGCCTGAGCTGGATAGGGGCCCGCGAAACCTTCGACGTGCCCTGCACGGTGGAAATCGAACAGACCTCCGAGACGCTGCACGCGCATGTCGTGCTCGACGGCAATGTACAAATCAATCCCGGCGATGAAGTCATGGTCCATGATGCGCCAACCTCGGTCGAATTCGGTCAACGGCTGGTGGTGCGCCGGACCGCGACGGTCAGGCGGGGCAGCCCGCTCGACCGGCTGCGTGCGCGAATCGAGGGATATCTCGAATTGACCGAACTCTATGAAGTCAGTTTCTCGGATGGGAGGGCAGCATGATCCCGATGGAAGGTGGCGGCCAAGGACAGTTGAAGACAACCGCGCGCACCGCCGTCAAAGGCAACGCGGACTCGACCGATCTGGCACGACAGGACACGATCCTCAGTCCGCGCTTCTATACCACCGATTTCGATGCGATGGATCGGCTCGATGTCAGCCTGGTACGCTCGGAGTGGGACGCGGTCATCAAGGAATTGCGCGCCGATCACAACAAATCGCACTTCGTCAAGAGCGACGAGTTCAAGAACGATCTTGCAAGCCTTCCGCCGGAGCTGCGCAAGGAATTCAAGGATTTCCTGGTCAGTTCGCTGACCGCCGAATTCTCGGGCTGCGTGCTCTATGCCGAGATCAAGAAGCGGATCAAGAACAAGGAGATTCAGGAGCTGTTCGGTTTCATGAGTCGCGACGAGGCGCGCCATGCCGGTTTCATCAATGAAATCCTGAAGGATCACGGCATCGGCGTCGATCTCAGCTTCCTTGCACGCGCCAAGAAATACACCTACTTCCGGCCCAAGTTCATCTTCTATGCGACATATCTGTCCGAGAAGATCGGCTACGCCCGCTATATCACGATCTTCCGCCAGATGGAGCGCAACCCGGAACGCCAGTTCCATCCGATCTTTCGCTGGTTCGAGCGATGGTGCAACGACGAGTTCCGCCATGGCGAAGCCTTTGCGTTGTTGATGCGTGCCGATCCCTCGCTGCTGCGTGGTCTGAACAAGCTGTGGATCCGGTTCTTCCTGCTCGCGGTGTTCGCGACCATGTATGTGCGGGACCACATGCGGCCGGCCTTCCACGAAGCCCTCGGCATGGATCCGACCGACTATGACATGCAGGTGTTCCGCATCACCTCGGAAATATCCCGGCAGGTATTTCCGGTGACGATTGACCTCGACAACCCGCGCTTCCTGGCCGCCATGGAGCGGCTGCGCCAGCTCTCGGAAGGGATGGCGGACGCTCGTGCCAAGGGTGGCCTGTGGTCCAGGGTCAAACGGGCCGGACTCTCGGTCGCGGCGACGGTGACCTTCGCGCGGCTTTTCCTGCTGCCGGCCAAGCCGAATGTATTGCCCCGCGAAATCTGTCTGCAGCCGGCATGGTGAGAAAGCGGAATCATGGCCTCCTACATCATCCCGCCAATCTACGCAGCGTTCATATGGTGGTTCAGCACGGGGGCCGTTCTTCTGCTCGTTGGACGTTCGGGACCTTCCGAACTGCCGCGTATTGTTTCGGCGGCGGGCCTGCTCGGTGCCTCGCTGTGGGGGCTTGCGCTCACCTCCGATGACACCGGGGTCGTCGGCGCCTATACCGCCTTCACCTGCACCATCCTGCTGTGGGGCGCGCAGGAGATCGCGTTCCTGGCGGGATGGCTGACGGGTCCGCGGCCGCAGCCCTGTCCGGCCGGCAGCAAGGGAGCGAAACGTCTCGGTTTCGCGCTGCGGGCCATTCTCTGGCACGAACTGGCACTCTTGACCTGCGGCGCCGCGGTGGTCGCGCTGACCTGGAATGGATCGAACACCGTCGGCCTCTGGACCTTCGCCACGCTGTGGGTGCTGCGGCAAAGCGCCAAGATCAATCTCTTTCTCGGCGTCCCCGTCACCAATGACGAGTTGATGCCGGAACCGGTCAAGTTCCTGAAGAGCTATTTCAACCGCAAACCGGTCGGCGCGTTCTTCCCGATCTCGGTGACGGCAGCCACCGCGGTGCTGGTGATCATGCTGCAGCGGCTGGTCGAGGTGGCCGTGACGCCATTCGATGTGGTCAGCCTGACGTTGGTGTCGACACTGTTTGCGCTTGGTGTCGTCGAGCATTGGTTCATGCTGCTGCCCTTGCCGGCGATCACGCTGTGGGGCTGGGGCTTACGTTCGACTTTTCCGCCGGAGGACAAAATCATGGAACAAGTTCCAGACGACAAGGCCGTCTCCACCTCGCCCAACCTCGTCGTGCTGTCGAGCGTGCGGCCTGAGGCGTCTCCCGCGAAGTCCCAATCGGCGTGCGCGCGGCAGCGGCTTGAAGATCAATTTAGGCAAAGGTTCCTCGAGCAACGCGCGCGAGGTGAGCTGGCGACGGCGCTGGGTGTCAGCGCTGAACCGGCTGCAACGGTTAACGGGAGGACGTCATGAATTACGAAGCTTATTTCCGCCGGCAACTCGATGGTCTTCATCGCGAGGGGCGCTACCGGGTGTTTGCCGACCTTGAGCGCAAGGCCG
>Ga0326727_10016684_pt1 | contig 15433 bp, 16 predicted proteins | sample MB2enrmetagenome_FD_207643 | JGI IMG/M metagenome (GOLD analysis project Ga0326727, IMG submission 207643) | Lab enriched peat soil microbial communities from McLean, Ithaca, NY, United States - MB29MY | ecosystem: Environmental > Terrestrial > Soil > Wetlands > Peat | place: USA: New York... | reverse complement strand
AAACCTCTGGAGAGCTGAGCTGCGCTCCCCGCAAATCTATCGACTGCTGCAAAAACGTAGGGGCCTAATGGCCATTTTCCGGCCATATTTGACGATGACGAGCCAAATTCACGCCGGATTTAGGTAGTAGAGCTCTGCTGGCACTCGCGTTAAGACCGGAGCAGAATATATTTGTGGTGCTGGAGTGGTAGGAAGCGACGGTTTGACCTGGCAGCCACGATGGCACACTCCTAAGAAGGAAGATCGAGTGGGTATCTACCACGCTCTACCCGTCCATGGCACAGTTTGCGGATTGACGCGAGATTAGAGCGGAAAGGAATCTGGCGTTAGGGTGCGTGGCTCATGAGGTAGATGTCCGCCTGCCCGCCCGGCCGCGCATAGACGATGGTGGAAAGGTCGCGCGAGAAGTCATAGGCGACGCCTTTGTAAAAGGGGCTGAATGCAAAAGGAAGCTTAAGAGCGATCTGGGGCTTGCCGAGGAGTTTGCCGTCCGACCAAGCCTGACGATAGAAAGTTACCTCGCTATGCGATACCACGGGATACAGGAATGACTTGCCATCGCGAGCATACCGAACCATAAGGGTCTGCACGCCTGGAAGCAGTGCCACGATCTGCCGATCAGCGATCGAGACTTGGTAGATGCCGACATCCTTGCCGGAAGCTACGATCCCCAGCACATACTTCCCGTTGGGGGATGCGTCAACCACAAAGCAACCCTCGTCCACGAGTTTTTCGAGGTGCGAGCCGTCGGCGTTCACCTGCCACACTTTGGGCCTCGATCCAGCTTCCTGGGTGCTCAAGTACACCCTTTTCCCGTCCGCCGACCACGTCATCCAGCCTGTGTTCGCTTCCTTACCCTCGATGGGGCGAAGATCGCTGCCATCGGCTCGAATGAGATAACCCTTATATTCTCGCCCCGTGAAGTTCATGAAGGCCAATTGAGAGCCGTCGGGAGACCAATCACCGAGCCACACGGTTCCCGATGCGGTTAACCTGATTTTGTTCGCGCCGTCGACGTCTGAGACCCAGAGTTGGTTCGGGTGGAGCTTAATATACATCACCCGTTTTCCATCTCGCGACATGACAGGGCCCGTAGCATATTCCGAAAGGATGTCCACGGATTCCTTGCTGCGGACATGGTAAGCGGTGAGAAAGCCGGAGGCCTTACCATTGACGTAGTAAGTCCCCTTTGTGGCGGGGCTCAGCATGGGGGAAGAATCGGGCCCCGGGCCAGAGGTGATCTGAGTAAAAGCATGGTCGTCCAAGCCGTACTGCCAAAGGTTAGTCAGCCCATTGATCGTGCGGCTGAGCAGCAAGCTCTTGCCGGGTTCCGCCCAAACGGCGTCAGCCGGATACTCGGAAAATGAGCCCAAGTCCGCAGCGGAGTGACTCGGCACATTTACCTTATAGAAGTGTCCATCTCTATCGCTGACCCGAGGCTCGGCTATGACCAGGAGGTTGTTGCCGTCAGGATAAGGCAGGATTGAGATGGGAAAGAGAGAAGGATTATCGAAGCTGAATACGTTTTCTTCGCTCAGTCCGGATTTCTCGGCGCGAAAGACGGCCCGGCTATCCGACCTCAGGTAGAAGAATGAGTTGCCATCCAGCGAGGGCACGAGGGAGCGGCCCGAGGCCACTCGACGCGGCGTTCCCCCGAGCGTTGGCACGGCCGACTCCTCGTCACGGCCCCCATGACGCTCATAGTAGATCTCAGTACCATCGGGCGCAAAGCTGTCCACCTGTTTGTCGCCTTCGTCATGGGTCAACTGGAGAGGTTCCCCGCCCGAAGCGAGCATGACGAATACTTGCTCTACCCCTCCTGTCGGGGAACCAAAGGCAACGGTGCGTCCATCGGGCGAGAGCTTGGCCCCGTCGATCGGCTTGTTCCAGTGGCTGATTTGAGTAATCTTCGGAGGGCCTGCCGGGATTCTGCCTCGCGGCCAGAAGTGGAAAGCCGCATACGCGCCTGCTACGAGCGCCACGAAGCACGCCAGAGTCACGTATTGCCAGCCCGCGAAGCCGCGCCCCGGCCGGAGGGCGGAGGGAGCCGGCAAAGTGGTTTCTTCCTGCGGAACGCCCTCCCGCGCCGGAGCAGCCACAGGCTGGGAAACCCGCCCCGAGGTCGAGTCGCGCTTCAGCCGCTGCAGGTCGGCACCCAAGTCAGAGGCATGTTGGTAGCGCAACGGGCGGTCCTTTTCCAAGGCTTTGTTGATGATCCGTTCCAGCTCCGGCGGCAAATCGGGATTCAGCCGAATCGGAAGCGCAGGCGCACGGTTCAGGATGGCTTCAAAGATGACTCCCGAGGCATCTCCGCGAAAGGGTAGCACCCCGGTCGCCATTTCATAGAGCACCACGCCAAAGGAAAAGAGGTCACTTCGCGCATCGACTTCCTTGCCACGAATCTGCTCCGGCGACATGTAGGCTACTGTTCCCAGCGCGGTCCCCGGACTGGTCAAGTGGGGTTCTTGCAGTCTGACAGCGGTTACAGTGGGCAAGCTGCCCGCCTGACCTGAGGAACTCTCCGTCGGTGTAAGCTTGGCGAGGCCGAAGTCCAGCACTTTGGCGTGCCCCCGTTTGGTTATGAAGATGTTCGCCGGTTTGATGTCGCGATGGATGATTCCCTGGCTGTGCGCGGCATCGAGAGCATCCGTGACCTCGATGGCGATCTCCAGCAGTCGTTCCAACTCAAGGGGCCGGCCCTGAATCTGGTGCTTCAGCGTCATGCCATCCAGGTACTCCATGGCGATGAACGCCTGGCCGTCGCATTCGCCGATGTCGTGAATCGTGCAGATATTGGGATGATTCAGGGCTGAGGCAGATTGCGCTTCGCGCTGGAAACGCGCCAATGCCTGGGAATCTTTGGCAAGGGCTTCAGGCAGGAACTTCAGTGCGACAAACCGGTGGAGGCGAGTATCTTCGGCCTTGTAGACAACACCCATCCCGCCGCCGCCGAGCTTCTCCACTATGCGGTAGTGCGAAACCGTTGTTCCAATCATGATTTGGAGGAATGCTTGTCGACTAAAACATCTTAGCACAGGCGCGGAACCAACGTCGCCAAATCGGACGTGGTCGATAGCCGCATCCGGTTTGTCGGCTGGGCGAATCCTGGAGCCACCGAAGGTCGTTCTGAAGCCAGTCTGCGACAAGTCCTCCCTATCGGCTAGCGTTTACAACCAGCCAAGCAGGATTTCCTCTGTTCACCCAAGTACCGAGATAATCAGGGGATCTGTCAAAACGGGACGTCCAATTCTGTGCCTTCACCCGCTGCGTCATTGAAGGGGTTATCGACCTCATCAGCTGGCTCAGCAACCTTCGAGGACTCGACCGCCTTTGCGCAGTTCCCGTTCTTTGCTGGCCCCAGTAACCGCAGCAGAGTGACGACCACCTCGGTCACGTCGCGCTTCTTCCCTTCGCGGTCCTCGTAGCTGCGCAACTGGAGTCTTCCTTCAATAAACAGAAACTTCCCCTTGGTGATGAACTCGCCTGCGATCTCCGCCCAGCGGCGCCAGGCTACGCAGCGAATCCAGAGCGTGTTGGTCTTCTTCTCCCCGTCGCCGTTCTTGTAAACCTCTTTCACGGCGAGAGGGAAGTTCGCCACCGATATGCCGGCAGCCGTGAACTTCATTTCGCTGTCAGCACCAGCGTATCCAATAAGCAGGACTTTATTCAACATTTGCATTGTAATCGGAACCATAAAATGACGACTCGCTACTTTACAGCTCCGATATCTCCTTTCTTGATGGCTGCGTAGAACCTTCGGGCGAACCTTTGGTTACCTCGCGGCGAAGACACCGATCAACGCTTGACATTTCTCATTATGGAACTAGAATTCACACCACGGAGATGCTCTATGAAGGGTCTATCTCTGGTGCTTTTGGCAGTTGCGCTGGTGGCCACACCGCCATTCGCACAGACGAAGGGACAGCAACGCAATCTACCAAACCGTTAGCTCGCCTAAGGGGGCGTATGCCATCACTTCCAGATGCCGTAGGTGAGTTCCTCCGTGGGAAGCGCATTGCGGTGGCTGGCGTCTCCCGGAGCGGCATGAGTGCAGCCAATGCTATCTTCCGCAAGCTCCGCGACTCCGGCTATGAGGCTTTTCCCGTCAATCCCGCGGCTGGAGAGGTGGAAGGCGTGCGGTCATTCCCCGACCTGCTCTCGATTCCTGGATCTGTCGACGGGGTCGTCATTGCCACGCATCCCAAGGTTTCCATCGACCTTGTGCGACAGTGCGTCAACTGTGGCATCGGCCGTGTTTGGTTCCACCGTTCCTTCGGCCAAGGTAGTGTCTCGGACGACGCAGTTCGGGAGTGTCAAGTCCGGGGGATCGACTGCATTGTCGGAGGCTGTCCGCTCATGTACTGCGATCCCGTCGATGGAGCACATCGGTGCATCAGGTGGTGGCTCCGTTGGTGGCGACGTGTCCCTGGGTAAGCTGAGGCAGGGTCCACTAAAACGGGACGTCTGTAACGTTATGCTTAGTCGAACCTGAACTTGCGGCTGACGCGATCATCTGCCAGCACATCCATCTGAGCGGCGAGGTTTGCCGTGCCTTCCCGTACCTGGGCACGAATTAGCGGCATATTTCGCAGCTCATCCGTGCTGACGCCCTCCAGCAAGGCTCGTGCCTTCTCCACCTGCTCCTTCAGTTCCTGGTCGTCCACCCCGTTGCGCAAGTCAAACGTCCCCAGGAAATCACGCAGCTTCTGCAAGGTTGATTCCCGCAGCCGCTGAGGCTTGCCGTCAGGCTGATCCCCCAGCCGGTCGCGGAGGTGACTGACCAGCTCCAGCAGCGAAGCCCGCATCACCTGTTGGACTTCGGCGCAGGCTTCCGACATGGCCTGGACAGCCTTGTCACGCTCCGTCTGAAACATACGGGCTGAGATCTCCCTAAGTTGTTCCGGCACACCATAGCTGACGTATTGCCAACTGAAGGTAAAGCGGGAACGGACTTCATCCACTGGCGGATAGTCGGCCGGGTTATGCAGGGTGCGCAGTCGTCCAGCGGCCTCCTGGCACAGGCGCGGATAGGCTGTGAGGAATACCTCCACTAACACCCAGCGCTTCTCTTTGAACTCAGAGAGAGTTTCATCTACCGTCTCCAGCAACCCCAAGGGGAGGAGGTGAATACCCACCTCGAACGGCAAGCACGTATCTTAAAGAAAGCGGCGAACATCGCCATCGAGGGTGCGGATGGCCTGAAGCTCCGGCGAGTCGAGCAGCGTTTTCGCAACTCGGATGAGTTCCTTATCGGCGTCCACTTCAACCTGGGATGAGCTAACCTTGCGGCTGTTGCGCAGCAGGCCCAGGTGAAGCTTGATGAAGACTGTTTTGCGGGCCAAATCCGTGCCCCGTTCCTGGATATCCAGGATTGATAATGCTGTGGCCATTTCATCCTCCTTCTTGTAGTGGGAATTCTTAAGACGGTACCTCGGTTATTGGGGAGGTCCGAGTCATGGTGTGCCATCCGTAGAAGTGGCCGCACTCGAGTGTATAAAAGTGGACAGATCTCCTTGAGGCGCGGAAGCTAGGTTTGCAAGAGGCAGAGTCCACTCGTCGCAGAATCATCTCCCTGCCGAGCCTGAGGAGTCATACCATCCCAGACCCGGCTAACGGTTGAGGGAAAGAAGTATTCGCAGCTTTCGATTCTTTCCTCTTGCGCAATTCCCCTTCTGGCCCCCTGGAGGTGGGCAAACATGAAGAAATGGCTTTGTTCCATCGCCGGATTGTGCCTGGCACTGGCAGGCTCCCTGGCCGCACAAGCACAAACTCCGGCAGTTCCGCCGCCCAATATCCTCAGCATCCAAACGGACAACATAAAACCCTACGAGGATGGACCCTACGACAAATTTGCTACAGAATCCGCCGCCTTGTCGCAGCAACTCAAGGACCCGACGCACGTCCTGGGGATGGAAGCCCTGACCGCCCCACCTCGAGCGCTTTACCTCATCGGCCACGATTCTTTCGAGGCGCTGCAAAAGAGCGAGGAGTGGCTCCTCGGCGACGCGGCGACCGACGCTAAGATAGGCGCGCTGGATGCGCGCGAGGGCCTTCACGTATCCGAGGTCCACTACACCATCTGGCATTACCGCCCCGACCTCAGCAACAACGTCGCCGGAGCGGACATACCGCACTCCCATTACTGGGAGGTGATCATCTTTCATATGCGTCCCGGTCACGATGAACAGTTCGAGGAATTGACGAAGCTTTACCGCGACACCAACCTCAAGATCGGCCTAAACACCCCCTGGGCGACTTACGAAGGACTGACGGGTGTGGCCAACGCCTATCTTGTCTTGGTGCCGATGGTGTCCCTCAAGGATGAAAACACTGCCTTGGCGCATAAGAAGGATTTCGGCGCTGCGCTGGGCGACGAGGGAAGGGGCCTGATGGACAAGCTTTCCGGGGATAGCGTGGCCAGCTTCGAGGACAACATCTGGATGGTGATTCCGGAGTGGAGCATCGTCGAGAAATCCTGGATCGAAGCCGATCCGCAATATTGGGCGCCTGAGCCGGCAGCAAAGTCCGCACCTGTACGAAAGGCTCCGCCCGCACAATAAGCAAGACCGATCGGAACGCGGAGGGCGCCCTCACGCGAGGATGCCCTTCGGATCTTGTTCGAACAAGTGATTCGGCGTTTCCGGCTTTACGGCTGCGGGGAGGGTCCAGATTGAGATCCTGAGGTCCCCCCGGGGTAACCCATCGAGCGAGAGGAAAATCATGCACAAACGGATTTTGGCTGCACTGTTCCTGACATTCACGTTGGGCGCCGTGTGTCCTGCGCCCGCAACCACGACGAGCACGCCCCGTGCCGAGTGGCATCATCGCCGGCATCGCCGGCATCGTAGAATAGTAGTGGTAATTAGGGCTTTCCCCGGCAATTCAAACTAACGCCCCTGCCCCCAGCGGGAAGAACCCGCAATAGCGCATCCGTGTGTTCGCACGAAGTGCGCCTGGGAAAAGTCCATGTCCGCTAGCGGAAGAAACCACTTGATGAAAAGGCCTTCGCGGATCTGATCGTGGCCCACAGGCGGGGTTGTGGAAGGCTGAAGGCGAGTTTCTAGCGGATTCTCAGCTCATCGGGATGTATGGTTCGCCGCAGAGCTGCGAGCGAGAAACGAGGAAGGGCAGATGGTCTGCGCCAATGTATTCGGCCTTTGGTCGAGTCTGTGACTCCGGGCCATGATGGATATCCGCTTTCAGGCCTCGGAATTCGAGGGGGGCATGACGATAAGTGGTCCGCCCAAGCCCCGAATGACGCGTCCCTTGGGTGCCGATGAGTTCTCCTGGTAAAGCGTGCGCTTGCGCAACCTCCGTACTGTTACCTCAGTGCTCTTGCCATGTCGAAGCATGAAGGCGAAAACTGATCATCTAGGATATAGCTGTGAACAAAACTATCGAAAGACATAATGAAAGAGAGTGAACCCATGTTGATCGGTGCACGCCTGCGCCAACTGCGCGAGCAGAAGCAAATGTCTCAAGGGGATATTGAGGAGCGTACGGGGTTATTGCGGTGCTATGTCTCCCGAGTCGAAAACGGTCACACTGTCCCTTCGCTGGAGACTCTAGAACGCTTTGCTGGGGTTCTCGATGTCCCGCTTTATCAGCTGTTTTTCTCTGGAGAACAGGCTCCCTCAACCCCAAGCCTCGCGCCGCGCCAGACCTTGGAAGAAATAATGGCGGACAACGGCGATAAGGGGCAGGATGCTCAATTCCTCGCGAAACTCAGGAACCTCTTGACCTGTCTGGCAGGGCGGGATCGGGATGTCCTTCTCAGTCTGGCCAAGAGATTAGCCACTCGTTAGGGAAGCCCCTTCTCCAGCCCAGAGCTCCACTATGGCAGGGTGAAGGAGTCCCCTGGGCAGAGCGCAAAGTACTTGCGTCCATCTGCTTGCGATGCCGGCCTAGTTTGGCAAGAGGTTTTTAGCCCTCATTTCCAATTTGAACCATATTTCTGAATCTGCAGATCGTCGCCGTCATGAATATTCATGCGAGCTCGAACGTGATGAAGGCGGTCCAGACGCCAATACCCGATGGGTGCGCCACAGAAACAGCCCTTTCAGCTCTCTTTCAACGCCTCTCTCAGGGTCGATTCCCACAGTTCGCGCGTCACCTCCGACGGGGCCTGAGTCTTTTCTTGCGATAATATTACCGAGTGGTTAATAACTTGCTCGTGTGACGAGAATGTTGGCCTTCACACTGATTTTGCGTCATTTGCCCCTATAGAATCACGCTATGCCGCCGTGTCTATGCGCCATGGTTGTGGCTGAATTCTTGAAAGTGCGCGATGAAATTATGAGTGCGGGAATTACTTTGTTTGTTCTCTCCCTTGCAAGGTATTGACAGCCTTGTGACGGAATATCGTTTTGACGGCCCGTGAAGGCATCTTCAGCAGGACATAATGGTTTTGCCCATTACTATTGATCGTTCCATCCTCGACTACCTTAAACGTAAGGGTTACAGCCTTTCGCGGATTGAACGCGTCAATGAATTGCTCTGGCGGGCAAGCCTCGAGGAGCTGTACGAAGCTCTGGAGAGGGAGGCAGCGGGGTTTTGTGCTGCCGCCAGAAAGACGGAACACAACGAGCGCAAGCCTTTGCCACGGCGAGCCAAAAGTCGATCACGCGGGAAGGTGAATGATGGCTTGCACTCCGCCTAGCGGCTGGTTTCCCTGGCGCGGTGAAGTTTACCTGGTACGGCTTCAAACCTGCGTAGATATTGATGCCGACGAACATCCGAAGATTTTTGGACGGAATTCAAAATGGAGATGTTCAGGCCTCGGAATTCGAGGGTGGCATGACGGTGAGCGGCCCATCCAGATCCCGCATGATGTGTCGCCTGGATGTAGGTGAGTTCTCTTGAAACTGGTAAACGCCCGGCGTCGAGGCGCTGATGAACTTCCCTGACGCCATCTGGCGGAGAGCCTTGACCTGCTCAGCCGCGGAACGTGACACCGGCACGATGTATTTGGCCGCTTGCGTGAGAGTCATGCTCAAGCGATGAGCCTTCCGGCAGCATTCTTTGATCTCAGCCCCTGTCCAGCCTTCATCGTTCGGAAGGTCCCCTGTCACCCCGTACTTCTTGAAATAGATCTGCCAGATGATCTCTCGCTCTTCTTCGGTAGGCAGGTCGAAGAAGAACGTGCCCAGAGTGAATCGCCGGCGCAGTTCCGGGGGAAAACTTGCGATCGAATTACACGTGGCGATGAAGAGCATGCGCCCTTGGGAGACCGCATCAATGATCTTGAGCGCCGTACGGAGCCGGTCCGTGGAAGGGCCCACCAGGGAACTCTCCATGGCAGCCAGATCGAAAGCAATGGCGGGAATGCCGGCGGTGTTGCCTGTTGCCTTTGCTACTGCTGATTTAGCTGCACCATGCGGACCGGTCAGCACGATGCCATCGGCTTCCCGGTCCTGCATATAGGTGAGGATCGTTCCGGTCATTTCCGTCTTCACGCCGGAGAGGTCGGTTCCAGTCCCTGCGAAAGCTTTCTCGATCTCATCAATGAATACAATGACGCGGGGAGGATCAACGCCGCAAAGGACTGCATACGGGAAGCTCTTCACGTTGCTCAAGCCGCCCAGGTCGTCAAAGGTTTCACCACCTCGCCAGACGGACAGGCCCGGCGTCTGTTCGATGATCTGGCGCTTGCGTTCCCAGAGATCTTCTGTGTCCAATTCGCGCTTGACCAGCGAGATCGCCAGCACCTGCTCTGCTGGGAAGGCAGCCAGCCCAATCAGGGCATCGACTGCTCTGTCGATCTTCGCCCGCTCAGGCTCAGCCAAGTTGGCCGCGTGGAAGGTCTCTCGGACGATCCGCTCCAGGTGAGTGGCGGAGGGCAGAGGTTCGTCAAGGACGAGCACGTCCTGCCCAAGCTCCGGAGGCAAGGTCGCGGCAGTCCTTGACGCCGTAGCGGCTCGACAACATTCGCAGCGCTTTACTGCGGCTCGTGCACAGCGGCAAGCCACTGGGCTGGGCTTCATTGAAAGGCCCGAGAACGGCGACGTCGAGGTGCCCACGGATCTCTTCCCAGACTCGGCGTCGTTCCTTTTCGGAGTAATCGCGGCCCCATATCGAATACCGTCGCAGAACAAGTTCTAGATCCGTGTAGCCGCTAAACATGCCGAAGCTCAAGTTCGGCACTCGCTGACGCAGCATCTGCATCAGTTCCAGCAAGACGGGCGATTGCTGCATGGGCTCGCCGCCTGTGAAGGTGACTCCTTCTGCGCCGTGCTCCTTGTGCGCACGAAGCACTTTGTGAGCTACGGCACCGACGGGGACTTCCGTTCCCGCATAGGAATGGATTTCGGGATTAAAGCACCCGCGACAGGCGAGGGTGCAACCCTTCTAGCGCAGCTCGCCGCTTTTCACGGCGCGGATGGCATAATCCGCTGCCCGGTAAGCCAGGGCCTGGATGGTGGCGGTGGGTTGCTGCCTGGCAGAAGTCACAAAGTTACTTCCATCCACTAGAAAAAGGTTGGGAACATCGTGGGTACGGCTGAATGGATTCACAACGGAAGAGCCCGGATCGTTCCCCATCCTGCAAGTTCCCATGAGGTGCCGGCTGGGCATGTTGTCGACGACGTCGAACGGTTGGCTCCAAGTCTTCAGGGCACCCGCCGCCTCGAGAATCTCGATCTGCTTCGCCAGCAGCCATTTCATGGTGGCCACGTCATCCGGGTGGTAGTAGGAAGTGATGCGGACAGCCGGCAAGCCCCAGGCGTCCTTCAGGTCAGGGTCCAGCGAAACGGTGTTCTTTTCTTGCGCGAGCGAGGTGCTGTGGGACAAGAGCGTCATGGTGCGGTTGAAGTAGGTTTCAAACATCTGCTTGAACTCGCTGCCCCATTTGGGCGCCTCGGGCGGCAAGCCATGCAGCGCGAACCCGGCGGGATAGTAATCGAACCGCGCGTCAATGCCACCCCCGCCGTAGAAGCCCCGCTTGGGGTCTGTGGCGTAATAATCGTGGATGAGCCGTGTCACCTGAATGCCCTTGTACTCATTCAAGGGATGCTCAAACAACCCCTGCGCCGAGGCGCCGTTATCCCACATCAGGTACTTTCCAACCAAGCCGCTTGAGTTCGCCAAACCCTCGGGAAAGCGTTTTGATTTCGACATCAGCAGCAACTTCGGCGTTTCAACGCCGTTAGCGCAAACGAAAACCGCCCTGGCGCTTTGGAAGATCTCGCGCCGGTTTCGATCGAAGTAAATGGCGCCCGTGGCTCGGCCGGCATCGTTCGTTACGATCTTGCGCACGTAGCAGTGGGGCCGGATTTCGCATCGGCCCGTCCTTTCGGCCAGCGGAATCAGGCTGACCAAAGTACTGGATTTTGCACCCATCTCACAGCCGAACGATTCGCAGAAACCACAATTCACACAGGGCGCACGGCCTTGATACGGCTGGGAGAGAATGGCGACCGGCGCGGGGAACGGATGTAGCCTGAGGCTCCTCGTCGCGCGCTCAAACAGGATGCCCGACGACTTGACCGGCATGGGAGGCAGCGGGTACGGCTTCGAGCGCGGCGCTTCGAAGGGATTCGCGCCGGCCAGGCCCGAGATGCCGAGTTCGTACTCGGCTTTCGTGTAATAGGGCTCTAGGTCAGCATAGGTGATGGGCCAATCCCTTAGATCGGCGCCACTCACCTCGCCGCACAAGCTCCGCTCATGAAAATCGCTCTCATGGAAGCGCCAGTAGTTGGCGGTGAAATGAACACTCCCGCCACCCACCTGGCGTCCGTACTCGATCGCCTTCATTGGCCGGGCTCGGTCCGTTTCCGACTTGCGGTAGGTGATCGGCTGAAGCTTCGGGTCGTTGGTCAGACCGGGCTGGAAGGTGTACTTGATCTCATCGTGCGAGTAGTCCTTTTCGCGCAGGTAGGGGCCCTGCTCGAGCACGACCACTCGGAATCCGGCTGTGGCCAGTTCTTTAGCCACGACGCCGCCCGCCGCGCCGGCGCCCACAACCAGGAAATCGACAGGGTCGGTAGTTGGGAAAACCACGCCGCTCATTTCTCCTCCCCGTTCACGTGAGCGTCGTAGTAGCCGAACGGCGGCTGGTAAGCCATCGAAGCCTCAAATCCGATCTGCTTCCATCCGATTTTTCCTCGATTGCCGCCATAGCTGGGGTTCCCCAGGAAGCCCAAAACTGTGTGAGTGCGGAGCAGTTCAAAGAAATCGGTTGCTTCAATGGTGCGGATCAGAGCGATCTGCTGCCGGGCCGTCAGCGACGCGATGGCAGTCGACTTCGGGAATAACTCCTTGCGTTTCGCCTGGAGCAGCTCCATCCCGGCGCGATATGTCTCGCGTTCGTGGGCAGCGAACGTCGAGAGCGCGCGGTCTATGAAATAGATGACGCCTGCTTCTCGCGCGCCGGGGCCACTGGTCGAGGGAATAATCTGCGCCGCGATGGCCTCGATGTCCGCTGCGGCGTCCCTGTCCAGAGTTTCGAAATGAGGGGCTGCCGAGCGGGCGGCAGTGTGCGCGTGCTGCAGCGCGGACAATACTTCAGGCCACGCCGTCATCGCCAGGCAGGTTAAGAACCAATGCCGCCGCGTTGATTTTGTCATTATCGCAAGTTCATGATCGCACAAACGAACTGTGTTCGCAAGGCAGCTTGAATCGTAAAACCATCTTGTCGAGGCGATGCTCTCTGTAAACTGACCGCTGCAGGTTGCGATGCCTGCTGGCACAACTCACACATGTTGGACTGGCCTTGGGCAGCCCACTGCCGCCCGGATCATGTCTCTCGTGCATCCGGCCCAGCAGATGTACTTGCGAGGGTCCTCGATCGAGGTTGAGAGGTTGTCTCCGCTGCGGTCGTGCCCCTCTTCCGCGCAGGATGGGCATCGGGTCACATTGTTGTGCCCCAATGTGCGGAGCTTCGTGTTGATGTGGTCGAGGATGCGGAATTCTGGCCCACGCACGTGTCTCCTTAGGTCTGGTTCAGCATTGGGTCGTGGTGAAGCGAGCTGAGGTGGGATAGCCTTCCCGGCAATCAACCGGGCAAGATGGTCACGGGTCATCTTGGGAAGCGAATTCAGGTAGCACATCTGCTTCTCAAGATCTTCAGCGGCGCCATCAAACCAGAAGCGCTGAGCTGCACCGCGGTGAATGCCCAGCGGTCCACGAATAGCGTTGCCATATCTGCCCGGCTTCAGGGAATCGTGCTTGGGGAAGATCTCGATCCCTTCCCGCTGCCTGCCTTGCTTCACCGAGATGCCGAGTTGCAGAGCAAGGTCGCACACGTAAAGCCGGCAACCCCGCGCCAGGAGTGGCTCAGCCATGAAGATCCAGAGATGCCCGCCACGCCTGCTTCGCTCAAGTGCCGAATCGACACCATCTTGCTTCAGGCAGTCACCAAGCCTGATGAGATCAGCGAGCGCATCCTGGTAATCCACGTCTATGGCGACCCACTTGCAGCGCTGGGTGGCCGGGTTGATGGCGTAAAGGCCGATGGTGATTTGCCCTTCCAAGTGACGGCGGATGGTGTCGGGCGTCAGACTGAGTTTTTGGCCCGTTGTCTTGTCGGTGGGCCGGTAGTAATAATGTCGGGTGCTTTCCGGGCAGGGTCGGTTGGACTGGAGCGTATAAGCCCGGCGGTTGACGAAGAGGCGGAAGTAATCTATCGCTACATCCGGTGGGGCTTCCAAACGAAGCGTTGACATGGCCGTCTCTCCGATCTTGTGCGTGGACATTGACGAATGAATTCGGCTGTGCTAGAAAGAGTGCTTTCGATGAGAGGGGAGCCGATCTGTCCTTTAGGAACTGCGGAGGGGAGAGGCGTGATTCCCTGAACGCGGGAAGAATGGTGGCCGCACAGGGGATTCTCTCCACTCGCTAAGATGTCCGAGATCGAAACGAAGTCGTTCATACAAGTGAGGAGGTTCTTATGGTAAGCATCCCCAAGTTTGTGCAGGAGTTCTTTCCAGGCAAGATGGCTTGGGTAGCCACCGCGACACGGGAAGGGGTCCCCAATGTCACGCCCAAAGGTACGGTGAAGGTTCTGGACGACCAGCACGTGGTTTTCGCTGATCTCTTTTCTCTGAAGACTCGCCAGAACCTTGAGCAAAACCCCAAAGTGGCTGTAACCGTGATTGATCCCTCCACTCACAAGGGCTACCAAGTTAAAGGAACGGCTGAATTGCTCTCATCAGGTCCGCTTTACGACCAGACGGCTGCGGACTTGAAGGGTGCATCGGCGACGCTGCCAGTGCCCAAGTACGTGGTTAAGATCAGCGTAGAATCCGTTTACGACCAATCGGTGGGCCCCGACGCGGGCAAACAGATTGTCTGAACTGCTGGCGGGCGAGCGTGCGGCGTGGCTGAACGTTCAACCAACCTTGCAAGACATAGCTGAAGCCAATATGTCGGTTGCTGACCGCAGTTTGGAGACATCCGCCTGAGTCATGCGACCGATATCGCCGTACTTAAAGGTTCCACCGCTGGTCCATTCTACCACGTGGCCGATGGCCTGCTTCTTAGTCGTGGCAACACGCCGCGCGGTCGCCAGGAACTCGTTGCGAAGCTGGTTGAGCCCAGAATCACGATGTGATCCATTACCATTGTTCCCATTGTTGCCGGCATGGGCTGAGGCGGCCCCATTGGCAGGCGACTTGCCAGATCCGTTCCCGCCATTCGAGGCGGAGTTGCCGCGAGGGGACGATAGCTCCGACGCCGGCGCAGAACTGGAAGGCGGATTGACAGGATCAGCAGGTCTCTCCGCTGATTCAGTACTTCCATTTCACGCAAACGGTTCAGTTCGCTCAAATCGGCGTTCATGATGACACCTTTCTGCCGGTTGACGATGCGCGCCACGCCGCGGCCGTCGTCAGGGTCGCGATAGGACTGAAGCAGTTCGCGGAATTCGATAAGTTTCTCCATGCGTTCGTCGCCGCTCGCGAGCAGTCCCTCGCTGGCGCGGTCGCGCTCAACCACCGTGCAGGTCCAGCAGCCGAATCGGCTCGAGCCGCAACTGGGCGTGCTGGTGTCGCTTACGTTCGGTCCATTCTGCTGGGAGCACTTGCGCATCCGGTCGAGCGTGCCTTCGATCATTTCGGCGATGGCGGGAATCTCAACCCGCGTGTCCGTGCATACCACGGTCACTTCCTTCTTCCGCTGCTCGGCGGGAATGGACAGGATCACATCAAAAATCAGCGACGCCAGCCCGTCAACTGACGGATGCTGTCCCTTCGCTGCGCTCAAGGCAGGCTCTTGCCGCCGCTGAAGCCGACCAGCCAGGGCCGCTCGTCCTCCAGATAAAGTTGGCCAAGCAAGTGGGAGATGTCTTGAAACGCCGTCATGGTCAGAGGTGCGATTATACGCCTAGTCTCCGGCTGGATTGCAACACGGTGCCGAGCCTTTATTGCAACCGCGCCGACCCATCTTCTGCCATTGAGGGCTTGCGCGTGGCGGTACCGTGACTAAGTCGGACTTTTTG